>Ga0209487_1003818_pt1 | contig 11734 bp, 14 predicted proteins | sample Poulit2012_FD_187524 | JGI IMG/M metagenome (GOLD analysis project Ga0209487, IMG submission 187524) | Agricultural soil microbial communities from Georgia to study Nitrogen management - Poultry litter 2012 (SPAdes) (version 2) | ecosystem: Environmental > Terrestrial > Soil > Agricultural land... | reverse complement strand
TGCTCGTACCGCGACCGGTAGAGCGCGATGAGCTGCTGGAAGTGGTTCGTCGGCCAGAAGATGTGGTTGGCGAAGAACCCGTCACCGAAGAACGCGGCGAGTTCGGCGATCTGTGGTGAGCGGATCGAACCGTGCCAGACGAACGGTGGCACGCCGTCCAGCGGGCGCGGGGTCGAGGTGAACTGTTCCAGCGGGGTGCGGTACTTACCCTCCCAGTCGACGACGTCCTCCTCCCACAGCCGGCGCAGCAACTGGTAGTTCTCGATTGCCAGTGGGATGCCCTGCCGGATGTCCTGGCCGAACCATGGGTAGACCGGTGGGGTGTTGCCACGGCCCATCATCAGGTCGACCCGACCGTCGGCGAGGTGCTGGAGCATCGCGTAGTCCTCGGCGATCTTCACCGGATCGTTGGTGGTGATCAGCGTCGTCGAGGTGGACAGGATGATCCGCTCCGTGCGTGCGGCGAGATAGCCGAGCATCGTCGTGGGCGATGACGGCACGAACGGTGGGTTGTGGTGCTCGCCGGTGGCGAAGACGTCGAGCCCGACGTCCTCGGCGTGTTGGGCAATCCTGACCATGGCCTGGATCCGTTCGGCCTCACTGGGGGTGCGGCCGGTCGTCGGGTCCGTGGTGACGTCACCGACGGTGAAGATGCCGAACTGCACGAGGTGCTCCTCTTTGGTGGGGTTAGTCGTGGGCTTTTCGCGGAGTAGATGCATTTGCATGGACTTACGTCGACACAACACCTTGGCGGTGGAGGACATTCCCCGACGCGCGTCGTCGACTACCTCGACCATGAGATATATCCCTGACCTGGGGTGATGTCGATTTGGTGGGGTTGTCGGTGGGGGTCTGTAGGGTGCGAAGCAGCAGGACGGGAAGGAGCCCGTTGGCCCAGCCAGAAAGGGGGTGGTGGTCGTGGATTCGATGGTGGCCGATCCCGCCGGGCTGGGCGAGTTGTCCGATGCGGGCCTGGAGGCCGAGCTGACCGAGCTGGCCCGGGTGCGGGAGCAGGCCCAGGCCGCCTATCTGGACCGGCTGCGGGTCTTCCACGAGCGCGGGATAGCCGGCGAGCGTGGGCTGAGCACCCGGTCGTGGGCCGCCGGCGAGCTGCAGGTCTCCCCACGGGAGACGTCGCGGGATCTGGCGGCGGCGCGGACCATGGCCGAGCATCCCGAGATCGGTCAGGCTGCCCGGGCCGGGGACATGCGCATCGAGCATGTGCGGGTGATCACCGATGCCAAGGCTGTGTTGCCGGACGGGGTGCTCGCTGAGACCGCCAGCGGGCTCGTCGAGGCCGCCAAGGTGAATCATCCCACCCGGCTGCGCGCGAGCTTGCGGGCGGTGGCTCGCGGGCTCGATTCCGAATCCGAACGCCGCCGCGCGCGCCGCGACGAGCATGCGCGCTGGCTCGATGTCAGTAGCACGATCGACGGGGCCGTGGCGCTACAGGGCGTGCTCGATGCCGAGTCCGGGGCCACGGTGCTGGCCGCGCTCACACCCCTGACCACCCGCACCGGGCCCGACGATGAGCGTCCGGCCACGGTGCGCCGCGCCGACGCGCTGGTCGAACTGGCCCGCCAGAACCTCGATGGCGGCAGGCTGCCGCGCACCGGCGGTGAGCGCCCGCATGTGCACATCACCGTGCCCCTCGACGCGATCACCAGTGCGGCCGACTCCACCCCCACCGCCGCTGGTGGCCTGCCGGCCCGCCCCTGGCTACTGCGGCCGATGGCCAGCCTGGAGACCGGCGAGGTGCTGGGTGAGACCGCGCTGCGCCGCCTGCTCTGCGACGCGACCATCACCCGGGTGGTGCTCGACCCGGACTCGCTGCCGCTGGATGTGGGCCGCCAGACCCGGCTGATCACCCCGGCCCAACGCCGCGCCCTGAGACATCGGGACAACGGCTGCCGCTATCCCGGCTGCGATCGCCCACATGAGTGGACCGACGCGCACCACATGATCCACTGGCTCGACGGCGGGCCCACCGACCGGAACAACCTCGTCAGCCTCTGCCGACGACACCACACCCTGCTCCACGAGGGCACCTACGCCATCCGCGCCGGACCCGGCAACACCCTGACTTTCACCCTCGCGAACGGCTCACACCTGATCAGCCACCTCAACCCCACCCCCGTCATCACCGCCGCAACCATCCTCACCAACGGCTGAGAAGTTCGCGACCCGGCGACGTCGCGTGGGCCCCGACCGTCACCTCAGTGAATCGTCGCTGAGCCGAGTGGCGTACATCTTCTCGAGTTGCTCGGTCCGCTCAGCTGGCCAGGGGCATCGGACGTCTCCGTGCAGGGCGGCGAAGAACAACTCCAGGTGAGTCTGCCAGGCCGCCAAAACGGTCGACACCAGGCCCCCCAACGGCGCCGGAAGCGAGTGGGTGAGCACGAGCCGGGTACCGAGCGGGTTCTGGTCGCGCAACTCGAAGCGCACCCGGCCAGCCGGCTCGTCGTCGTGGTGCCACACGTACTCGAGAACGTGTGGTGGTTCGTGTTCGGTGACCGCGCCGGTTGCCACGTACCCGTGGGTGGCTGACACTGGTGGCGATGCCCCGGCCGCGAGGTACTCCTCCTGACCGGTGAGAGTGGCCCACACGCGATCGAGCGGCTGCGTCAGGTCGCGCTCGAATCGCGCCACGTATCGATCGCCGGCACCGAGGAGCTGGCCCTCGGCGAGGCCGAATTGCTCGATGTAGCACTCCGCGCGCTCGAGCAGCCACGCGTCGTCCATGACCGGTGCCGCGGAGCCGCCCAACCTCGCCACCATCGTGCCGAGGCAGGCGTCCCACCCCGGTGCGGTACGCGCGATCGACGGGCGATCGCTCTCGTCGCCCTTGCCACTCAGCGTGCACGTGAAGATCAGCCGGCAGCCCGTACCGTCCGGCACCACCTCAAAGCGGTACACGTCGTCGAGCCACCAGAACGCGTACACCTTTGGTGGGTCGACCTCGAGGATTTCGCCGTCCGCGTACCTGCCACCTGCATCGAACTCTGCCACGCCGAAGCTGAACCGCATCGGTGCGCCGATCCGTAGCTCGGCCTCGACCGAGGCGGGGAACCAATGTGACATCTCGGCCGGGTCGGTCACCGCGTTCCAGACCTTCTCCGGCGCGTGGGCCAGCCGTCGTTCGAACCGCAGCGTGGGCCGGTCATCGACGGTATAGAGGGTGCCCAAAGGCGCATCCATGAGTCTTCCTCCTCAATCTGTGGCGGGGTCGTCGCAGGCATCTGGCATGTCGGGCATGCCGTCCAGGTGACGTTCGAGGGCATCGAGACGGTCCGCCCAGAACCATCGGTACGGCGTCAGCCATTCGTCGACCTCCGCTAATGGGTCGGGCCGAAGTTCGTACCAGCGGCGTTGGCCATCCTGGCGAACGCGCACGAGACCTGCCTCGCGCAGCACCCGCAAGTGCTTCGAGGTGCCTGGCTGAGTCAGTTGCAGCAGGTCGGTGAGCTCACCGACCAGTCGGGGGCGCTCCCGGAGCAGGTCCAGGATCTGTCGCCGAGTCGGCTCGGCGAGCGCGCCGAAAGGGGCTGACATGAACCCTCAACATACCGATCTAGTTATATAACCGCAAGAGCAAATATTGGCGGCTATGACGTGATGAGCTCGGCGGGGACCGCGGTGACGGGGAAGGGCTCGCCCAATCGAACGACGTCGTCGTTCGCCCCGCGAGCGACCTCGACGTACTGTCCGTGTTCGAGCGCGTACGCGATGATCGAGGGCTCGTTCGGGTCGACGATCCAGTAGGAACTGATGCCGCCCTCGGCGTATTTGGCGTGTTTGAGGGTGGTGTCGCGCAACCGGCTACTGGGCGAGAGCACCTCGACCGCCAGAGCCAGAGGTTCGGTGATGTTCTCCGTTCCGATGTCCTCTTTGGCTACGACCAGCAGGTCCGGCTCGAGAGAGTTGCGGCGGTCGGGCTGCCAGTCCAGCGGAGCGAAGAAGACTTCGAGATGTGGGGGACAGCCCGCGTTCAGGGCCGTGAACAAGCGAGCGCTGGCCCTCTGGTGTAGGGGACGTGGTGCCGGGCTCACGAGCAGCATCCCGTCGACGAGTTCGTAGCGCAGACCGTCGTCGGGCAGCTGGACCAGATCGTCGACCGTCCAGTCGTCCGTGACACGCGGCATCACCGACATAGTTGTCATAGTGCCCCTTTCGAGCGGGGTTGTCACGAGTCTGGCGCACCGAGCGATTCGCGACACGCGCTGTCCACAGCCCTGCGCTCAGGCCGTGCAGGTGAAGGTGCGGCGGTAGGCCTGTGGTGTGGTGCCGCGGGCGGCGACAAAGTGATGACGAAGGGCAGCGGCGGTACCGAAACCCGTACGCGAGGCCACCATCTCGATCGGCGCGTCGGAGTCTTCGAGCAGCCGCTCGGCAATCAACAGCCGCTGTGATGTGATCCACTGGTGCGGCGTCGTGCCCGTCTCGGCACGGAAACGGCGCGCGAACGTGCGCGGCGACATGGCAGCGCGTGCGGCCAGGTCGTCGACGCGCATCTCGGTGTCCAGGTTCTCTTGCATCCACGCCAAGACCGGGGCCAGGGTGTCGGCCTCGGAGACCGTGATCGGTGTCTCGACGAACTGTGCCTGTCCGCCTTCGCGCTGTGGTGGTACTACCATGCGTCGCGCCACGCTGAGGGCCGCGCGGGCACCGAACTCCTTGCGGATCAAGTGCAGGCACGCATCCACACCAGCCGCGGAGCCGGCGCTGGTGATGATCGGGTCGGAGTCGACGTAGAGCACGTCGCGGAGGGCTTCTGCCTGTGGGAACCGCTTCGCGAGCTCGTGTGTGTAGAGCCAGTGGGTGGTGCACTGACGGCCGTCGAGAAGTCCTGCATCACCGAGGACGAACGCGCCGGAGCACACGGACAGAATGCGGGCTCCCCTGGAGTAGGCGTCCGTCAGCGCGGCGATCAAGGAATCGGGTGTGGGCGCGTTGCGTGGCATGGCGGGCACCGTGACCAGATCGGCCGCGGCGACCCGGTCGAGTCCGTGTTCGACGTCGAGGGCGAAACCCATGCTGGTGGTGACGCGGCCGGGTTGCGGTGCGCACACGGCGAAGTCGAAGGATGGCCCGCCGGAGTCACGACGATCGATACCCCACGCCTCGCACAGCACACCGAGCTCGAAGGGTGCCACACCGTCGAGAACGACGGCGGCCACGTTCGTGATGGGCATGGGTTCACCATGCCACAGAGTTGGCAGTTTTTCGAGGTATACCGTCAGTTCTGCCATTGTGGCAGAAGTTCGACGACGCGAAGATTACTGCCATGAGCATCGTCACAACGGTTCTGTTCTTTCTCGTCATCGTCATCGCGGCCGAGGAGCTCGTGCGCCTGATCCGGGGCGATGGGTACGGCCACCGACCTCCACCGCCCTCGGACATGGAGTCATTGATGAACTCCCGCAGGTAGGCCTTCCCGCACACCCCGCCCGATCACCAAGACAGCCCCGATGGGAACGAAGCGCGGCTTCGCAGAGCGCGAGTGTGGGCGGCACCTGAAGCGCTTCGCAGACGTTACTGGAACTGGATGTCGTCGAAGCCCGTCGTCGTGAAACGGACGTCGAGGTCCAGTTCGCTGCCCACCGCCGGCGGAGTCGTGCTGGACGGTAGCCACACCATGCTCGCCTGCATATGTGGTGGCTCGACGAACTCCAGTCGCCTGGACCCGATCCGGTAGGGAGAACGCAGTCGCCCAGCGGCCTCCAGTCCGGCTCGCGCAACGGCCGCGGCGCGGGAGCGCATCCCGGACATCGCCGACGGAGCGACCATGCCGATCCCATTGGCGGTCCCACCGGCCACGATGAGTGCGGTGCCGGCGCCCGGTCGCACCTGCCGGTAGCCGATCCGCTCGCCGCGCTCGACCCGGTGCACGTCGAGCACCGAGGCCCGTGGCCGCAGTGCGGTCCGGTCACCCAGCCACAGCTCGGTCCCCGTGCGCAGTTGGACGTCGGCGCCAGTGGCGGCGGCGAGGCTGGCGGCCTGGTCTGTGCCGAGATGGCTGACCCAGATCTGGGGACGAGCCTGACCTGAGGGAACCGAAAGAGCCGCCCGGCTCAGGGTGAGCGCCTCGTCGAGCAACCCACGGCCGAGGGGTAGGTGCAGGCTCCAGCCCTCGAACCTCACCTTCCCCAGCAGCGGCGCCACCCTCGGCAGCTCAGCCAAGGCGATGCCGTGTCGTTTCATGGACGTCAACAGCTCAACCACCACCCGCGGGCGGGCGGGCGAGTCGGCGAGCATCTCCAGGTCCGCGACGCGGGAGACCGTGTGCACGACCTGCTCCGGGATCTCCGTGGCCGTCAGGGCGCCCAGCGGGTCAGGGCTCGCGTTCATCACCAGGATGTCGCCGTCGAAGTGCGGGCTGACCTGTGAAATCTCCTCGATGAGCCCGACGGCGAAGGTGGCCGCCTTGTGAGTGGACGCCTCGCGTGCCAGACGTGGCAGTCCGAGGCCGTATCCGTTTCCTTTGCCGACCGGGATGACGCGCACGTGATCGGGCGCGGCCATCACCCGGGTCAGATGGGCCCGCCAGCGCTCGGTGGCGACCTCGAGTACCAAGGCCATCGGCTCAGCCCCGCCGCTTCATATAGAGGTCGAAGGCCGCGTGCAGGACTCGGGAGATCGGTAGGTCCCACTCTCCGAGGTACTCGGTAGCGAACCCGCCGGTGCCCAGCTTGAACCGGAGCAGGCCGATGTGCGGGTCGTCTTCGGCCAATGTGTTGGTGATGCCCCGCAGGTCGTACACGGTCGCTCCAGCCGCAAGCGCGTCGCGCATCATGCGCCATTGGATGGCGTTCGATCCCCGCACGTCGCGCCGCTCGGTGGAGGAGGCGCCGTAGGAGTACCAGGTGTGGACGCCGACCTGAACCATCGTGGTCGCGGCCACCAAGTGTCCCCCGTGGTAGGCGAGGTAGAGGCGCAGACGTTCGATGGACTCGTCCGTCATCGCCTCCCACATACCGCGGAAGTAGGACAACGGCCGTGGTGTGAAGTCGTCCCGCCGCGCCGTCTCGGTGTACAACTCGTGGAACGCGGACAGGTCATCGGCTGTGCCGAGGGTGATCTCGACACCAGCCTTGTCTGCCTTCTTGACGTTTCGGCGCCATTGTTGGTTGAACCCGGCCAGCAGCTCTTCCTCGGTTCGTCCGGCCAGCGGCACCTGGAAGACGTGTCGGGGCTGACCCGCACTGAATCCGGACTCGGGATGTGGGGGTCGCCACCCAAGGGCGGTCAAACTATCCGCGACCTGCCGACCCTCCTCGGTGACCTCGTCGGCGACCACCTTCTCGAGTGTGCTCGTGGTCGGATCGGCGAGCGCCGCCTTGAGAGTGGGCGCAAACCATCGCTGGGTCACCACCGGCGGTCCCATGCGAATACCGAAGGCGCCCCGGGCGCGGGCGTGCTCGACCAGTGGTCTGAGCCACCCCTCGAGCTCGCCGGCGGCGGCGGCCGGACCCCACGGGATGTCGGGCCCCTCGGGCAGGTATGCCAGGTATCGGCGGATCCGCGGTGCCTTGCGGTAGAGGACGAGGCCGACGCCGACGATCTCGGTGCCGTCGAACCACGCGATCGACTCCGCGAGCCACCCTTCTTTGACCACGCCCCAGGCGGGAGTCTGCAGGAAGCTCACCGAAGGGCGCTTGCCGATCGCGGCCAGGTGCTCGTCGGCGGAGATTGTCTGAACCGTCAGGGTCACGGTGTCGAGCGTAACGACTGCCGCAGTGAGATGAGTTGAGGCCGCTCCCCGCGTGGGGGCGGCCTCAACGGTGGGGTGGGGTAGGCGATCAGGCGCGGTTGAACTCGGCCTCGATCTCCAGCTTCACCCGCTTGCCTACCAGCACGCCGCCGGCCTCCAGGTTGGCGTTCCAGGTCAGGCCCCAGTCTTCGCGGTCGATTTCGGCACGCGCCGAGACGCCGACGACCTGGACGCCCCACGGGTTGTCCCCGACGCCCTCGAGGGTCGCGTCGAGCTCGACCGGTTTGGTGACACCGCGAATGGTGAGGTCACCAGCGAGAATGAAGTCGCTCCCGCCGGTCGCGCGGATCTCGGTCGAGCGGAAGGTGATCTCCGGGTGGGTCTCCACGTCGAAGAAGTCGTCCGAACGCAGGTGGGTGTCCCGGTCAGCGGCGCCAGTGGTGATGGAGTCGGTCTTGATTGCGACCTCCACCGAGCTGCTCTCCGGGGTCTCGCCGACGTGCAATGTTCCGCTCACGTCCGCGAAACTGCCGCGCACCTTGGCGAACATCATGTGCTTGGCGACGAAACCGACCTCGGCGTGAGTCGGGTCGAGAGTGAAGGTGCCCGGTTCGGGAAGGGTCAAGCCTTGCCACTCGCGCGTCAGGGTCATCAGGGAGCTCCTTTCTAAGGTACTTTCTGAGACAACAATATACACAGCAGTAGTACGCAACGCAACTTCCACTGATGCACACAGTTGAACAGGCACATTCCACCGAACTCGGGTAGCCTCGCCGCTCGTGGACGTTAGCTCTGATTCGCGCATCACCGCCTTCGGTCTCTTCGTCGAGGTTCAGGAGAGCCTGACGGCGAAGGTGCGGCCAAACATCGAAGCCTCCGGGATCTCCTACAACGAGTTCGAGTTGCTGCTGCGCCTGGTTCGCTCCCCGCAACATCGACTCCGGATGAGCGACCTCGCCGCGCAGACGACGTTGACCACCAGTGGCATCACCCGCGTCGTCGACCGTTTGCAACGCTCCGGTCTGGTGGAGCGGGTGAACTGTGACACCGACCGTAGGGGGACCTGGGCCGAGGTCACCGAGGCTGGGCGAGAGTTGATGGGAGCGACCCTGCCGACGCATCTCGCGGACATCGAGAAGTGGTTCACCGGGCTGTTGAGTGAAGACCAGGTGGACACGCTGGTCGACACTCTGCGTGTGCTACGCACGGCGCTGCGCCCTGATGCCGTGGCCGGGGGCTGAGCAGCACCGAGGCGTGTGGAAGCGTGGTCCGAGCACGGTTCGCGCGCTGGTAGTCTTGGCGGGTCGGTCCTCGTCGTGCGAGCCTTCGCAGCGCCAGGACCGGCTGACGTGTTAGCCCTCCTGCTGCGGAAAGCCCGCAGCCGCTCACAGACCACAGGAGGTGATCGGCATGCGTCGTTATGAGGTCATGGTGATCCTCGACCCCGAGTTGGAGGAACGTACCGTTCCGACCAGCCTGGAGGGTTACCTTAAAGTGATCCGCGACTCCGGTGGATCCGTGGAGAACGTCGACGTGTGGGGTCGTCGTCGACTCGCGTACGAGATCAACAAGAAGTCCGAAGGCATCTACGCGGTGCTCGATGTCACCTGTGAACCTGCCGCGGTCAAGGAGCTGGAGCGCCAGTTCCGTCTGACGGAGTCGGTCATGCGCTCCAAGGTCGTGCGGCCCGAGATCCGCTGACGCTCGTCACATCCGATCCCAGGAGTAGTACCTATGGCAGGCGAGACCATCATCACGGTCGTCGGCAATCTCACCGACGACCCAGAACTGCGCTTCACCCCGTCCGGGGCGGCGGTTGCCAACTTCCGGGTCGCCTCCACCCCGCGCACGTTCAACCGGCAGACCAGCCAGTGGGAGGACGGCGAGGCCCTGTTCCTCAACTGCTCGGTGTGGCGCCAGGCGGCGGAGAACGTCGCCGAGTCGTTGCAGCGCGGAATGCGGGTGGTCGTGCAGGGACGGCTGAAGCAGCGCTCGTTCGAGACCCGGGAGGGCGAGAAGCGCACCGTGGTCGAGCTCGACGCCGACGAGGTCGGACCGAGCTTGCGCTATGCCACCGCCAAGGTCACCAAGACCCAGCGCTCCGGGAGCAGTTCCGGTGGCGGCTTCGGTGGCGGTTTCGGTGGCGGGGGGACACAGCAGCCGGCCAACGATCCGTGGGCCACTCCGCCTGCTGCCGCCCCACCTGGTGAGGGCGCCTCCGGCGGTGGCCAACCCGCAGGTGACCCGTGGTCCACCGGCGGAAGTGACGAGCCACCCTTCTAGCCCGACAGATCAGGTCCCACAGGTCAGGTCCCACAGTTCAGATCCCAGAGTTCAGTCCATTCCATCCCGGACTTCCGGGCGGGGATCACCCCGTCGACAGGGTCCGGGCTCCGAGAAACCCAAGGGAGCACCACGATGGCCAGTCCACCAGTGCGTAAGCCGCGCAAGAAGGTCAACCCGCTCAAGGCGGCCAAGATCGACTACGTCGACTACAAGGATGCCGCCATGCTGCGTAAGTTCATCTCCGACCGCGGCAAGATCCGTGCGCGCCGGGTCACCGGCGTGAGCATCAAACAGCAGAAGCAAATCGCGAAGGCGATCAAGAACGCGCGCGAGATGGCGCTGCTGCCCTACACCTCCACCACCCGCTGAATCAGAGGTGACGTCACGATGAAGCTCATCCTCACCCAAGAGGTCACCGGACTCGGTGCCGCCGGCGAGGTTGTCGAGGTCAAGGACGGCTACGGCCGCAACTACCTGCTGCCCCGCGGAGTCGCCATGCCGTGGACCAAGGGCGGCGAGAAGGACGTCGAGGCGATCCGCCGGGCGCGTCGTGCACGCGAGATCGCCGACCTCGACACCGCTGAGGAGTACCGGTCGCGACTGGAGGCCACTCCGGTACAGGTATCGGTACGCGCCGGCAACTCCGGCCGGCTGTTCGGCGCGGTCACCCCCGCGGAGATCGCGGAGGCGATCGTCGGCGCGGGCGGCCCCTCGGTCGACAAGCGCCGGATCGAGGTCGGTTCCCCGATCAAGTCCACCGGAACGCACTCGGTGCAGGTACGGCTACACCCGGAGGTCGCCGCGACGATCAACGTCGAGGTTCGCGCGGCCTGAGTCGGCTCGGTTTGTGGGCGACCACGAAGATCCGGCGGAACGGAAAGTGTGTCCCGTGCGCTCCGGCCGGATACGCCTCCCGTAGGAGTGCGGCGTACTCGGTCTCGAATGCGCTGCTCTCCTCGGGGGTCAACGCCTCCAGCACCGGTCGGAGTGCGGTTCCACGTACCCAGTCCAGCACCGGGTCCTCGCCAGTGAGCAGCTGCAGATAGGTGGTCTCCCAGGCGTCGACCTCCAGTCCGGCAGTGAGCAGAAGTTCGGCATAGTCGACGGGCTGGCCGACACTGTCCGCACCGCGCAGCACACCCTCCAGCCTGCTGGCCCATCGGGACGAACCGGCCAGCGCTCGCATGATCTCGTGTGATGGAGCGGTGAAGTTCCCCGGAACCTGGACCGCGAGCCACGCCCCATCCGGTAGTTCGCCGGCCCAGCGTCGGAGCAGGTCCCGGTGCTCGGGCACCCACTGCAGCGTCGAGTTGCTGATCACGACGTCGACGCCGTCCGCGGTGAACTCGCGCACGTCGCGCTGTTCCACGTGGAACCGTGCCGCCACGTCGCTGTCCGCGTCCGATGCGAGGTGGGTGTCTGGACCGGCAGGAGTCGGCGCTTGGGCGAGCATCTCCGCCGAACTGTCGATCCCGGTGACCGAGGCCGACGGCCACCGATCCAGCAACGTGGCAGTCAACTCGGCGGTGCCGCAGCCCACATCGACCACCGTTCGTGGGCGCTGGGCGTGGACCGCCGAGACCAGATCGATGAACGGACGCGCGCGCAACGCCGCGAATCGGGAGTAGACGTCTGGGTTCCACCTCAACGCGACCATTCAGTGTGCTCCCCGGAAGATACGTACGAGTGCCCGCAACCCCAGCACGGCGCTCACGGTGAGCATGTAGTAGCCGAGCA
>Ga0209487_1003817_pt1 | contig 11735 bp, 8 predicted proteins | sample Poulit2012_FD_187524 | JGI IMG/M metagenome (GOLD analysis project Ga0209487, IMG submission 187524) | Agricultural soil microbial communities from Georgia to study Nitrogen management - Poultry litter 2012 (SPAdes) (version 2) | ecosystem: Environmental > Terrestrial > Soil > Agricultural land... | reverse complement strand
CAAGTTGGTACAACATTAGATGAGGCGCAAAAAATTTTACAAAAATATAAAATTGAAAAGTTACCTCTCGTTGATGAAAATTATACATTAAAAGGCTTAATCACAATTAAGGATATTGAAAAAGTAATCGAATATCCGAATTCTGCAAAGGATGCACAAGGTCGTTTAATCGTCGGGGCTGCTGTTGGTGTTACAACTGATGCGATGATTCGAATTGAGAAGCTCGTTGAAGCTCAAGTAGACGTCATTGTAATTGATACAGCTCATGGCCATTCAAAAGGTGTATTAGATCAAGTAAGAAAAGTACGCGAAAAGTATCCTGATTTAAATATTATCGCTGGAAACGTCGCAACAGCGGAAGCAACGAGGGATTTAATCGAAGCGGGAGCAAATATCATCAAGGTCGGTATCGGGCCGGGTTCAATCTGTACAACTCGGGTTATTGCAGGGATTGGTGTACCACAAATTACAGCAGTATACGATTGTGCTCAAGAAGCAGAGAAACACGGAGTACCAATTATTGCTGATGGTGGGATTAAATATTCTGGAGACGTCGTAAAAGCCCTTGCAGCTGGTGCTCATGCAGTTATGTTAGGAAGTTTATTCGCTGGAGTAACAGAGAGTCCTGGTGAAATGGAAATTTACCAAGGGCGTCAATATAAAGTGTATCGTGGTATGGGTTCTTTAGCTGCAATGAAATCCGGTTCGAAAGACCGTTACTTCCAAGATGAGAATGAAGATGTGAAAAAATTAGTTCCTGAGGGTATTGAAGGCCGGGTTGCTTACAAAGGTGCTTTAGCCCATACGATGACTCAATTAATCGGCGGATTACGTGCTGGTATGGGTTATTGTGGTACGGAAAATCTAGAAAAGTTACGTCGTGATGCTCAGTTTATTCGAATTACGAATGCAGGTTTAAGAGAGAGCCATCCTCACGAAGTTCAAATTACAAAAGAAGCACCGAACTATTCAGTAAAATAAAGAACCATCACAATATGTAACATTTTTTAAAACAATAGTTAGATATCGCTCATCTCATATATGTTAGGTGAGCGATATCATATTTTATATTTAAAGCTTTTGATTTTTATAATTTATGTTAAAACGTTCTAAAATGTGATAAAATATCAATTGTTTACTATAAGAAATCGGAGGTAAGAAAATCGTGCGAAAAGGCTTAAACTACATAATTATCGTATTACTTATTTTTTCTTTCGTATTACCGGTACAAAACGTACAAGCAGACAGTTTTAAAACGAAAGCAGAATCAGCTATTATGGTCGATTTTGACACAGGAAAAGTTTTATATGCAAAAAATGAAGACGAAGCTTTACCTCCAGCGAGTATGACAAAGATGATGACGGAATATATCGTATTAGAAAAAATTGCAGAAGGAGAAATTGACTGGGATACAACGACAGAAATTAGCGATTTCGTTTATGAAATTTCAGCGAATGAAAGTTTCTCCGGAATCGGCTTACGTCAAAATGTCGAATATACGGTAAAGCAATTGTTCGAGGCGATGGTTATTAATTCCGATAATGCAACATCGATTGCTCTGGCAGAGTTAATTGCTGGAAGCGAAGGGGAATTTGTGAAATTAATGAACGAAAAGGCTGAAGAATTAGGCCTTCACGATTCAAAATTTGTCAACTCGACCGGTCTTGATAATGAATCGCTCGATGGAAAGCATCCAGAAGGCACTGGTGCAACAGATACGAATTTACTGTCAGCTAGAGATGCAGCAAAACTTGCATATCATTTAATTAACGATTTTCCCGATTCTTTAGAAACTTCTAGTATTCCAAGTACTGAATTTGAAGGTCATACAATCTTGAATTGGAACTGGATGTTACCTCACGATTCGGAAAATTTAGCTCAATTCTACTACGAAGGAGTAGACGGTTTAAAAACCGGACATACCGATCTAGCAAAATACGCCTTTACATCGACAGCAGAACGAGATGGAACCCGTCTTATTACAGTCGTGATGAAAACAGATAGTATGGAAGAGCGTTTTATCGAAACGGCAAAATTGCTTGACTATGGTTTCGATAAATTTTCTGAAGTAGAGCTATTTCCAGCTGGTTACACAAAAGACGGACAATCTACTGTATCTGTAGCTAAAGGAAAAGAAACGGAAGTTAGTGTTGCAATCGATGAAGCAATTTCATTAAAAATTAGAAACGGCACAGAAGAAGATTACGATATCGTTTATGAATTAGATGAATCACGAGTAAATGATGATGGCGAGCTTATTGCACCGATTGAAAAAGGTGAGGTAGTCGGAGTCGCAAAAGTAGTCTATAAGGATTCTACAGAAATTCCACATATTACTAATCCTAATAAAGAAATTACGGTAGATCTTGTTGCAACAGAAGAAGTAAAGAAGAAAAATTGGTTTAGTTTAATGTTAAATAGTATTGGTAATTTTTTTTCTAGCTTAGGTTCAAAAATAAAGGGAATTTTCTAACATTGGGAGGAATCAAATAAGGATGATTCAATTTAAAAAAGGCGGCGTAATTATGGATGTCGTAAACGCCGAACAAGCAAAAATTGCTGAGGAAGCCGGTGCTGTAGCTGTAATGGCCTTAGAGCGAGTCCCTTCTGATATACGAAAAGAAGGTGGCGTTGCGAGAATGGCCGATCCATCGATTGCAGAGGAAGTAATGGAGGCTGTTTCAATACCAGTAATGGCTAAAGGTCGAATTGGCCATATCGTAGAAGCTCGCGTATTAGAGTCTCTCGGAGTCGACGTAATTGATGAAAGTGAAGTATTGACACCTGCTGATGATCTCTATCACATTAATAAACATGATTTTTCAGTTCCTTTCGTATGTGGTTGCCGAAATATTGGTGAAGCAGCGAGACGAATTGGTGAAGGTGCCAAAATGTTACGGACAAAAGGGGAGCCAGGAACGGGTAATATTGTTGAAGCCGTCCGTCACTTACGTCAAGTCGAAGCAGAGATTAAACAACTCGTATCGATGAGTGAAGATGAAGTAATGGTGTTTGCCCGTGATCACCGTGCGCCTTTTGATGTTTTAATGGAAATTCGCGAAAAGGGACGTTTACCTGTACAAAACTTTGCTGCCGGTGGAATTGCAACACCTGCCGATGCAGCCCTTATGATGGAGTTAGGGGCTGATGGTGTCTTTGTAGGTTCAGGAATTTTCAAATCAGAAAATCCAGAAAAATTCGCTCGTGCTATCGTTCAAGCAACAGAAAATTATCAAGACTACAAATTAATTGCTGAGCTATCTAAGGATCTCGGTTCGGCGATGAAAGGAATTGAAATAGGCTCCTTAAGTGGTGACCAATTAATGAGTGAACGTAGTGAATAAGTTTAGTTGCAATTTAGCAAAAAACTCGCTATTCTTATTGTAAAACATATTGTACATGTAATGAGAGGACCGAGTAGTCGTATCCCTTTCTGTTCAGCGAGACGGTGGTTGGTGCAAACCGTTAGAAATATACGATGAATCCATCCTTGAACAAATTTATGAAAATAAATTCGGATTCGTCCGTTATCACGTTAAAGTCGGAAAACGAATTATTTCGTTTTCAAGTTGGGTGGCAACGCGGGAATTACACTCTCGTCCCTATTTTCAGGGATGAGAGTTTTTTATTTGTCAATCACTATACGTAAAGAGATTTCCAAAAGGAGGATATAAAATGTTAGATCGTCGAATGTTACGAAACGAATTTGCGGAAGTAAAAGCGAAATTAGAAAAACGAGGCGAAGATTTATCCGAATTGGAAAAGTTCGAAAGCTTAGATGAACGTCGCCGAAAAATGATTCAAGAAGTCGAACAGTTAAAAGCAAAACGAAACGACACGTCAAAGCATATTTCCGAATTAAAGCGAAATAAAGAAGATGCATCGGAACTCATTGAAGAGATGCAAACGGTCAGTAAAAAGATTCGCGAATTAGATGAAGAATTAAGTGAAATTGATGGAGAGCTTGATCAAATTATGTTAGGCATTCCGAACATTCCTCACGAATCTGTTCCAGTTGGAGAAGATGAAGAGGATAATGAGGAAGTTCGTCGATGGGGGGAGCTGCCGGAATTTTCCTTTGAACCACAAGCCCATTGGGATATTGGAACGAATCTGGGTATAGTCGATTTTGAACGGGCAGCGAAAGTAGCGGGAAGTCGTTTCGTTTTTTATAAAGGATTAGGTGCCCGCCTGGAACGAGCGTTAATTAATTTTATGATGGATTATCATAATGACCATCACGGCTATGAAGAGATGATTCCGCCGTATTTAGTGAATCGAGAGAGTATGACAGGTACGGGGCAATTACCAAAGTTTGAGGAAGATGCCTTTTTAATCGATGAATGGGATTACTTTTTAATCCCGACTTCCGAAGTACCGGTAACAAACTTCCATCGAGATGAAATTTTATCTGTAGATGATTTACCAAAGAAGTACGTCGCTTATAGTGCTTGTTTTCGTTCTGAAGCGGGCTCAGCAGGCCGGGATACTCGAGGATTAATTCGTCAACATCAATTTAATAAAGTTGAGCTCGTTCAATTTGTTAAACCGGAAGATTCTTACGAGATGTTAGAACAATTAACCGGCCATGCGGAGAAGATTCTACAACTACTTGGCTTACCTTATCGCGTAATGAATATGTGCACAGGGGATTTAGGTTTTACAGCTGCGAAGAAATATGATATTGAAGTATGGATCCCAGCTCAAAATAAATATCGTGAAATTTCTTCCTGCTCAAACTTTGAAGCCTTCCAAGCCCGTCGAGCAGGCCTTCGTTATCGTGACAAAGATGGGAAGGTTAAGTTTGTCCATACATTAAATGGTTCAGGGTTAGCTGTTGGTCGAACCTTAACAGCAATTTTAGAAAATTATCAACAAGAAGATGGCTCAGTCGTAATTCCCGAAGTATTACGACCATATATGGGTGGTATGGAGAAAATAACGCCATAATAAGTATAGGGAGACTTGGACAAAAGAAAGTAGGAGATATCCTTATAAATCAATTCTTTTGTCCAAGCCTTTTATTTTTAATTAGAAAGGAATTGTTAAAGTGAATTATGATGTCGTAGTTATAGGTGGCGGGCCATCGGGATTAATGGCTGCAATCGCTGCAGCGGAAAACGGAGCAAACACTTTACTTTTAGAAAAAGGAAACCGTCTCGGCCGTAAATTAGCTATTTCCGGTGGTGGTCGGTGTAACGTAACAAATCGATTACCAATCGATGAAATTATTCGACATATACCTGGTAATGGAAAATTTTTATATAGTGCGTTTAATACGTTTGATAATGAAGATATTATCTCTTTTTTCGAAAGTTTAGGTGTCGCTTTAAAAGAAGAAGACCATGGACGAATGTTTCCCGTAAGTGATTCAGCCCAATCTGTCGTTCAGACATTAATTAATCAATTGAATAAATTAAATGTAACGATTCGTCTAAACGAAGCGGTTGAAAGTCTTACGTACGGAAATTACCATAATGTTCATTTAAAAAACGGAGAAACGATTCAAACTCGATCCGTTGTCGTAGCCGTAGGGGGAAAATCAGTGCCCCATACCGGTTCAACCGGAGATGGATACGCCTGGGCAAAAAAAGCTGGCCATACAATAACCCCTCTTTATCCGACAGAAGTTCCGCTTACTTCGAATGAACCATTTATAAAAAAACAATCGTTAAAAGGTCTGTCATTACGAAACATTGGACTATCTGTACTAGATGAAAAAGGGAAAAAACTCATTACCCATAAAATGGATATGATTTTCACCCATTTTGGCATTTCTGGTCCAGCAGTGTTACGTTGTTCCCAATTCGCTGTAAAAGAGCTCCGTAAAGGGAGAAAAGAAGTGATGATGGAACTTGATTTATTCCCTAATTATTCTTATGTCGAACTGGAAGCAGAAGTTGAAAAGTTATTTTCACAAAGTCCTCGCAAATCGGTAAAAAATATATTAAGAGAACTCGCTCCAGAACGATACGTAATACTTTTATTAAAAGAGTCAAAAATCAATCTCGACACGAATGCAGCGACAATAAGTAAAAAAGAGTTCCACCAATTAATACAACATATAAAATCATTTCAATTTACCGTCGATGGTTCTTTGACTTTAGAGAAAGCCTTTGTTACTGGCGGGGGAGTACATTTAAAGGAAATTGAACCAAGTACAATGGAATCGAAATTACAAGAGCGTCTGTACTTTTGCGGTGAAATTTTAGATCTTCATGGTTATACGGGTGGGTATAATATTACGACGGCCCTCGTCACCGGAAAAGTTGCCGGATTATATGCTTCATACAATTAAAGAAGTATCCAATAGTGTATTTTCCACTAAAGCGAGCATTAGGATTCACTATTGGATACTTTAAAATTTAATTTTTTTTATTCGTTTCTTTCTTTATTTCATTTACGAGTTCCTCTTTAATTTCCTTTTTAATTTCTTCATATACATCGTCTTTTACTTCGTCATAAGCTTTGTCTTTAATTTCCTCATAAATGTCCTCTTTCACTTCATCGTAGGCTTTATCTTTAATTTCCTCATAAATGTCTTCTTTCACTTCATCATAGGCTTTATCCTTAATTTCTTCATATACGTCTTCTTTTACTTCGTCATACCATTCTTCTTTCGCCGTAGAGATGAATTGTTCTTTCATTTCTGATGTAAGCTGGTCGATTTCTTCTTCCCCTGGGCCGTCGTAAATATCTTCCTTAATCTCTTCTAAAAATTCATCCCGAAACTGTTCCTTTACTTGTTCTTGGTCGGAAGTTTTCTCCTTTCGACGAAGTAAACTATAATCACGATTAAACATTATAAGGATACTTACGATTAAAAATAACATAATGATCGAAAAAGGTAAGGCCGCTACAAGGGAAGCAGTTTGTAGGGCATCTAGACCACCACCGCCACTTACGAGTAAAATGCTAGCAGTACCCGCAATTAATAGTCCCCAAACAAATTTGATTTTCATTGGAGGTGCTAAGGAACCCCGGGTAGTCATCGAACTTAATACGTACGTAGCTGAATCGGCTGATGTGATAAAGAAAATAAAGATTAAAATAATACCAATAAAACTTGTAATGACACTAAAAGGCAAATGTTCTAACATCGCAAAGAGAGCTAACTCCACATTTTCATTAATAATTTCTGAGAGTCCACCAGGTCCATTTATTTCGATATTTAACCCAGTACCTCCGAAGACGGTAAACCATAAAACAGCAATCGTCGCTGGAACAAGCAAAACTCCAGCGATAAATTGCCTAACAGTTCGCCCTTTAGAGATTCGGGCAATAAAAAGCCCCATAAACGGAGCCCAGGAAATATGCCAAGCCCAGAAGAAGATTGTATTTCTTCCTAACCAATCGCTTTCTGAAAAAGGTGTTAACGTAAGTGACATCGGAATTAAATTAGAAATATAGCCACCGAGAGTTGTGACAAAGTTTTCGGCGATAAATAACGTCGGTCCAAAAACTAGAATAAAAAGTAATAAAATAGCTGCGATGAAAATGTTCGTATTACTTAATAGTTTTATTCCTTTATCTAGACCAGAAGCTGCAGAAATCATAAAAAGGACTGTAACGATTGCAATAACTGTTAGTTGCACTGTCGTAGTATTTGGTATATCAGTTAGGAAGGATAATCCACCGGTAATTTGCATCGCACTTAAACCGAAGGTCGTCGCTACCCCAGTACAAGTAGCTAAAACAGCCAAAATATCGACGGTTTTTCCAATAGCCCCATCAGTTTTATAGCCTAAAAAAGGGTATAAGGCGGAACTAACTAAGGCCGGACGTCCTTTCCGGAATTGAACGTAAGCTAAAGTTAAACCCACAATCGCAAAAATTGCCCAAGGATGAAAAGCCCAATGATAAGCTCCATAACGTAAGCCGGCTAAAGCTGCAGCGCGAGTCCCTGGCTCTATACCAACAGGAGGGTCATTATAATAAAGAATTGGCTCTGCTACTCCGAAGAAAACAAAACCGACACCAATACCTGCTGCAAAGAGCATTCCAAACCAAGAAAACCAGGAGAATTCGGGCTTGTCTTCGTCTTTACCAAGCTTTAATTTTCCGAAGGGACTAATTGCTAAAACGAAAACGAATAAGATGAAAAAGGCTGTGACTAACATGTAAAACCAGCCAAAATTGGTAATCATCCATTCTAATGCATCACCGGCAATGTGTTGCAAAGAAGCAGGGGAAATCGCCCCCCATAAGACAAATAAACTAATAACTACTGTAGAAGCATAAAAAGTCGCACCTAGTGGCCGTTTTGCTCGTTCCATTTACTTACATCCTTTCAACTTTTGCTTAACTAATTTCAAGAAGGAAGACAATTATCCTTCAACTACGTAGGTAACATTTAATACCTATACCCTTTAATAGGAAAAGTAAAACATTCTTTAAAAGATAATTAAACTAGTTGACAAACAACAAAAAACTTTGTAATATAATAAATGTTGTTACGGAGGAATACCCAAGTCTGGCTGAAGGGATCGGTCTTGAAAACCGACAGGGGTGTAACAGCCCGCGGGGGTTCAAATCCCTCTTCCTCCTCTTTCAGAAACAGCATTCTAATATTAGAATGCTGTTTTTTTATTTTCCGGGAAATAATTTTGCTTTTCACTTATATTTTTTCAACTTTTGAAGAAAATATGTGTAGTTAAAAGACGCTACTATTATAATTACGTCATAAATAACTTGACAAACAAAAGAGAAGGTTCTACTATTTTATGTAACTTCATATCGGAACAGGACGATGAATAGACGAGTACGTTAAGTGGATTAACAGAGATTGAAGTTCACCGGCTGAAAGACTTCATTAATTTTAGCTTAACGGAACCCTATCTAGGAGTCGTTAGTCTCATAAACTAACCGCATTCGATGCGTTATCATGGCTTGAGCGGGCATAACTTTTATGCCAATTTAGGTGGTACCGCGGAAATAAACCTCATTTCCGTCCTTGTATATAAGGGCGAAAATGAGGTTTTTGTAGTTGAAACGTCTGTAAATAACAGAAAGGAAGAAAGAAAATGAAAAAAATAAGCTTTATCGGTGCTGGCTCTATGGCCGAAGCAGTGATCGCTGGTATCGTACACAAAAAAGTATTTAAACAAGAAGACGTCTACGTCATTAATAAAGAAAACAAAGAACGACTACAATTTATGCAAGATACGTATGGAGTAAATGGAAGTACGAACCGAGAAGAGGTAGTAAGGAAAGCGGATATTCTTGTGATTGCAACAAAACCGTACGATGTCGAAGTAGCTCTTCAAGAAATCGCTCCTTTTGTAAAAGAAGATCAACTGATTATTTCCGTTGTTGCGGGTATTTCAACGATGATCATTGAAGATAGTTTAAAGGAAAATATAGCAGTCATTCGAACGATGCCGAATACATCGGCAACAATCGGTTATTCTGCCACAGCGATTTGTAAAGGAAAATATGCGACAGATACACATTTAAAAGAAGCAAAACGATTGTTCGAAGCAATCGGAACAGTATCTGTCGTAGAGGAAGAACAAATGCACATCGTAACGGGAATTTCCGGGAGCGGACCTGCTTACTTTTATTATATCGTTGAAGCGATGGAAAAAGCTGCAATCGAAGAAGGGCTCGATCATACAACGGCAAAACAACTAATAACTCAGACGATTATTGGAGCCGGCAAAATGTTAGCCGAACGTCCGGAGTCACCAGCACAATTACGGGAAAACGTAACGAGTCCAAATGGCACGACGGCAGCAGGCCTTGCTACCTTAGATCAACATAATGTTAAAAATGCAATAGTAAATTGTGTAAAAAGTGCAACACGCCGTTCCGAAGAACTCGGTAAAAAAGATTGAGTTATCGTTTTTCAATCGTAAATTGTTCTTCAAGCAACAACCAATTTTGTGGAAAATTAATCCCTAACTTCCAATAGGAAATACCGAGGATTTGCAGACGTTGTACGAGATCGAATTTCGCTTTAATAGACCGAGCATCTTCAAACCAGACGGTATGGTCGTTACCTTCTTCATCTTTATAATGGAAAAAGGGAGCTTGAGCTGTTTCGTCATAGTCGATTTCAACATTTTGTTCCCAAGCAATTTGAATTGCTTGTTTAGGACTAATCGCTCGGGCGAAACTTTCCCCTTGAACGAAAGGTAACGTCCAATCGTATCCGTACAAATTTTGCCCCATTAAAATCTTTTCCCGGGGTATTTCCGTAAGGGCATATTGTAACACTTTTTCGACTTCATTTATTGGTGATACTGGCAAGGGCGGCCCAGCACTGTATCCCCATTCGTATGTCATAAGGACGACAAAATCGCACACTTCACCATGGAAGTGATAATCGTGAGCTTCGTACAATAATCCAGTTTGTGTTGCGCTCGTTTTTGGTGCTAAAGCAGTTGAAAGGAGTAAGCCCTTACTTTCAAGCCGGGGTTTAATTTTCCTTAGTAATTCATTATAAGCTTCCCGGTCTTCAGGTGGAATAAATTCAAAATCAAAATGCACATCAGCAAAACCTTCCGTAAGGGCAATATTAATTACTTCATCGATAAAGCGATTTTGTACGGCTTGAACGGTTAGAATAATATGAACTAATTCAGAACTAAAAGATGGACCTTCTAAATTTGTTACAACAAGTGGTAGGCGGGCTTCATTTCGATCTCCAATTTCTTTAAAACGATTTAGCGGTGGTGGTGTAAGAGAACCATCGCGATTTACTCGATAACTAAAAGGGGCCAAATACGTAAGAGACGGTGTGTGATTTATAGCAACTGTTTCCAAGAAGGATGAAACTGTATCACCAACCGGCTCGATATATCCGAGGGTTGTAATAGGTGTTTTGCTTCTTGGTGGTATATAAAGTCGCAATCCAACGGGCAAAGGAAGTGAAGGGGACAGTTCATTAATTCGGGCTAATAATTCAACGGATACATTGAAATAGTTAGCGATTGTAAATAGACTATCTCCTTCCTGGACGAAATAATATTCACCCACAATTGGAATAACGAGCGATTGTCCAACGACAAGATTCGGTGTATCTAACTCATTAGCTTCGGAAATTGCTTCAATTGTCGTATTGAACATATTTGCAATTGAAAATAATGAATCCCCTTGTTGAACGACATATATTTGCACGCAAAAACCCCCCTAACATCAATTGCTACTTACACTATATGACGATACAATAAAAATTAGACTATCGTTCGAAAGAAGGAAGTAAAATGACAGAAGATGAAAAATTTATGAAACTAGCAATCGAAGAGGCAAAACAGGCAGAAGCAATCGGTGAAGTTCCTATTGGTGCTGTAATCGTCCATAAAGGGAAGGTCATTGCAACCGGGCACAACAAACGAGAGACAACGGAACGCACCCTTAGCCATGCTGAATTAATTGCGATTGAACGAGCGAATGAAGTAATCGGTAGTTGGCGCTTAGAGGATTGTACGATTTATGTCACGTTAGAGCCGTGCCCGATGTGTGCAGGGGCCCTCGTCCAATCGCGAATGAAGCGGGTTGTCTACGGAGCTAGTGATCCAAAAGCAGGCTGTGTCGGTACGTTAATGAATTTAGTAACTGATGAACATTTTAATCATCAAGTCGAATGGACGAAAGGTGTATTAGAGGAACCGTGTCGTTTACTTTTAACGGATTTTTTTAAGCAATTACGTCAAAGGAAGAAGTCGTAAAATTTAGGAGATGGAAAGCTTGGAAATAGAGAACAATCGACTTATTTTTATCACAGGTGGAGT
>Ga0209487_1003815_pt1 | contig 11738 bp, 10 predicted proteins | sample Poulit2012_FD_187524 | JGI IMG/M metagenome (GOLD analysis project Ga0209487, IMG submission 187524) | Agricultural soil microbial communities from Georgia to study Nitrogen management - Poultry litter 2012 (SPAdes) (version 2) | ecosystem: Environmental > Terrestrial > Soil > Agricultural land... | reverse complement strand
GTCGTTCCTGGAGTTCGCGCACGACAGCGTGTGGGTGGCGCATAACGCCGGGTTCGACATCTCCTTCCTCAAGGCCGCGACACGCTCGATGGACCTGTCCTGGCCCTCCCCCCAAGTGGTGGACACAGTACGACTGGCCCGCCGGGTCATCACCAAGGACGAAGCGCCAAATCACAAACTCGGGACGCTGGCCGCATTGTTCCGATCGGCAACCGTGCCCCAACACCGCGCACTCGGCGATGCCCGGGCTACCGTCGATGTGTTGCACGGCCTGCTCGCCCGGATGTCGTCCCTCGGCGTGACCCACCTGGAGGACCTGGCCACGGCCTCCGACCCCGTCCCTCCCGCACGCCGGCGCAAGGCACACCTGGCCCAAGGGCTGCCCAGCGGCCCGGGGGTCTACATGTTCATCGGACCGAACAAACAGGTGCTGTACATCGGCACCGCCACCAACCTGCGGCGGCGGGTGCGCTCCTACTTCACCGCCGCGGAGAAACGGTCGCGCATCGGGGAGATGGTCGACCTGGCCGAGGCCGTGGACGTGATCGAATGCGCCAGCGCATTGGAGGCCGCCGTCCGCGAACTACGCCTCATCGCCGCCCACAAGCCGGCCTACAATCGCCGCTCCCGTAGTCCCGAACGACTCCCGTGGTTGCGACTGACCAATGACGCTCATCCGCGGCTGTCCATCGTGCGGGCCGTACCTGCGGACGCACCCGCCATCGGTCCCTTCCCGTCTCACTCCGCCGCACGAGCGGCCCAGGACGCGATCGTCGCGGCGATCCCGCTGCGCACCTGCACCACTCGATTGCCGCTGTTGCCGGCCAAGGGTGCCGCTGCCTGCATCCAAAGGGAACTCGGCCGCTGCTCGGCGCCGTGTGTGGACCGTGATGCCAACTACGCCGCCGTGGTGAGCAACGCCCGCGAGGTGCTTGGCGGTCAGGTCGGGCAGGTGGTGGCGTCGGCCCATCGCACGATTCGCAGCCTGGCTGCTCAACAACGTTACGAGGAAGCGGCGGTGCATCGTGACCGGTTGGCTGCGTTCCTGCGTGGTGCGGCTCGTACCGAACGGCTGCGGCCGTTGCAACAAGCCCGGGAGATCGTCGCTGCCCGGCGGCCGGCCGGACCCGGATCGGGCTGGGAGGTGATTGTGGCGCGCTACGGCAGGTTGTGCGCAGCCGCCATCAGCCCCCCGGGCCGTCATCCCACTCCGGTCATCGAATCGCTACGGCAGACCGCTGAGGCGGTGGAACCACCAACCACCGCCGGCGGAGCGGCGATTGCCGAGGAGACCGAGTTGGTGGCCAGCTGGCTCGCCCAGGAGGGTGTGCGGCTGGTCCATTGGATCGAGCACGGCGAACAACCCGGCGGTTGGGCGCTGCCGATTCGGGGGGCGTGCAAGTTCGTCACCGACCTCGGCGCACAGGACTTCAAGGACCCGCGAGCCGCGGAACACGAGGCGCTGGGCCCGGCACTGGCCGACCCGGCGACGCGTGACCATCCAGAACCCGGCATGATGGAGGCCATGCCGGCGCCCCCCGCTGCGCCGGCTGCATCGAATCACCTGGAGGAGACATGCTGACCGCCATCGTGCTCATCGATACCGACGCCGATCGCATCCCGGAGGCGGCCGCGCAAGTCGCGGATATCGACGGGGTTTCCGAAGTGTTCTCGGTCACTGGTGATGTGGACCTGATCGCTGTGGTGCGAGTACGGGAGCACGAACAACTTGCCGGTGTGATCGCCGATCAGATCAGCAAGGTCGCCGGTGTGCGGCGGACCCAGACCTATATTGCCTTCCAGACCTTCTCCCGCCACGACCTGGAAGCGGCGTTCTCCCTCGGGCTGGACTGACAGCCGGGAGCACGCCGGAAGTGGAGGCACGTGCCCCGTAGCGCCGGAGGTGGAGGCACGCGCCCGGTAGCGCCGAACGTCGAGGGCGACCGAGCAACTACCACTGGCGCGCATGCCGTTCAGCCGATGCCGGCGCGCGCCAGGTCAGGATGCGGTGTCCATTACGAAGGCGCGCCGCTTCGTAGGTTAAGAGTTGGTCACCTGAATCCACCGCTCGAGGACGCCGGCAGCGGCGCCATCGTCGATGGACTTCTCAGCCAATCGCATTCCCGCCCGTAGCCGTTGCACGAGCGTTCCGGCAGCGGTGCCGGGCTGCTGCCCATGGGCCACCAACGTGGCAGCCGCATTGAGGACGACTGCGTCCCGCACCGGGCCGGTACGACCCTCGAGGAGTTGGCGAGCGACGTCGGCGTTGTGGTCGGCGTCTCCCCCGCGAAGGTCAGCCAGCCGTGCCGGCGGCAGGTCGAGTTCTTCAACGGCGTCCAACCGGTACGGCTCGACCGAACCATCGCGTGCCTCCCACACCAAGGCGGGTGCGGTAGTAGCGAGTTCATCCAGGCCGTCCTCGCTGCGGAACACCAGTCCTCGGTCACCGCGGTCGGCGAGCACACCGGCCACCACCGGCGCCAAGGCCAGGTCACCGACGCCGATGGCGGCGGCTTGCGGGCGCGCGGGGTTGGTGAGCGGGCCGAGTATGTTGAACGCGGTGGGGATCCCGAGTTCGCGGCGCGCGACTGCGGCGTGGCGGAAGGCGGGATGGAACATCTGGGCGAACAAGAAGGTGATGCCGACCTCGGTCGCGGCTTCTTGTACACGTTCTGCCGGGAGATCCAGTCGCACGCCCAGAGCCTCCAGCACATCCGCTGAGCCAGAGGATGAGGTCGCCGCACGGTTACCGTGCTTCACCACCCGGGTTCCGGTTCCGGCGACGACGAGTGCGGCCATCGTGGAGATGTTGACGCTGTGATGGCGGTCACCACCGGTTCCCACGATGTCCACGGCAGGGCGGGGCACCTCGATGGGAACCGCGTGGCGCAACATGGAGGCCGCAAGCCCCCGGATCTCCGAGACCGATTCCCCCTTGGCGCGAAGGGCTACGAGGAACGACGCCAACTGGACCGGGGAGGCGTGACCCTGCATCACCTCGTCCATCGCCCACTCGGCCTCGGCAACCGAGAGATCCTCACGCTCCAGCAGCCGGCTGATCAGCGCAGGGAAGTCCGGGCCTGCTTCGGAGCCGCCGGTGTCTGCCTCGCCGGCGCCGTCACTGCCGGGCGAAGTTACCAACGCGTTCCCTCAGAATCTCGGCCACCGCTTCCTGCACCACGAACGGATCCAGCGGGTAACCCACGACCGAATCCGCCTCCGACCAGGACGCGAGCCAGGCATCCTCCGCCCGCGCGATCAACAGCAACACCGGTGGACAGTTGAAAACTTCGGACTTCAGCGTGCGGCACAAACCCATGCCCCCGTGCTTGGGGCTCTCCCCGTCCAGCACCAACAGATCGAAGTACCGCTCATGCACATACAACTCCGTGGCCTCCGGGGTGGCCACCTCGGTCCACTCGATCAGCGGAGTGTCCACCGAAGCCCGTCGCCCGATGGCGGTCCGGACCTTCTCCCGGGTGGTGTAGTCGTCGCTGAACAACAGGATCTGGGCCCGACGCTGGGGCGCGGTTGGCTGCGAATCCTGCGTGGCGACGGTCATCGAGATCCTCCCAGTCTGTGGTGGCCGCGCTCCGGCCTCCTGTAGTGGCCGGCATCCCGGCCTCGGTAACTAACGACATCGTAGTCGGTCCCGGGCACGGAACGCTGTCCGAGGCACAGCGGGGCGCGAGCCGCACAGGGATCTCGTTCTGACAGAACCGGCCGAAGTGTCAGCATCTTCGGGTGATGTCCTCGGCGTGGCGCCTCACTTTGACGCATCGTTATGCCTGAAGTGATGTTTCCGGGGCGTCCGTGGTGCCCAGCACTGCCCACCTCAGCCATAATGACAGGGTGTCGTCTGCAACTTCCGCTTCCCCCAGCACGCATGTGAGCGTGAAGCGCCCCAACGTCGTTACTGTCGGCATCATCGTCTGGCTGGCGAGTGAGTTGATGTTCTTCGCGGGGCTCTTCGCGATGTACTTCACGCACCGCTCCGTCGCGGGGCCCGAGATGTGGGCCGAGTCCACCGCGTACCTGGACGTGCCCTACGCCCTGACGATCACGATCATCCTGGTGTCGTCGTCGTTCACCTGTCAGTTCGGGGTGTGGGCTGCCGCAGAGCACCGCCGCACCCGCACCGGGCGAATCTGGCAACTCACCAAGTGGGGCATGAACGAGTGGTTGATCCTCACCTACCTCCTGGGAGCCACGTTCATCGCCGGGCAGATCCTGGAGTACGCCACGCTCTACGCCGAGAACCTGACCATGGCGAACTCCAGTTTCGGCTCGGTGTTCTTCATGGCCACCGGATTCCACGGCATCCACGTGCTTGGTGGCCTGATCGCGTTCCTATTCGTCCTTGGCCGCTCCTACGCGACCCGCCGCTTCACCCAGCATGAGGAGAACGCAATGCACGCTGTCTCCTACTACTGGCACTTCGTGGACGCGGTCTGGGTGGCCCTGTTCATCACCATCTACTTCATCCAGTAGCAACCCACAAACGTCGAAGGAATCACACATCGTGAAGGCACTCGCGGCGAAGAGAAGGCACCGGGCAGCCCCGGTTGTCCTCATGGTGCTCGCGCTGGTGGTGATGGGCGGACTGTTCACCGTGTTCGCCCCCCAGCCAGCCGAGGCCGAGGAGGAGATCGTGGCTGACGCGGCCGAAGGCGAACGACTCTTCATCACCAACTGCGCTTCCTGCCACGGCATGGACGCCCAGGGGAGCGAAGAAGTCCCCTCTCTCATCGGCACTGGTGCGGCCTCAGTCCACTTCCAGGTCGTCACCGGACGGATGCCGATGGTCGCCAACACCCCGCAGGCCGAGGCCAAGCCACCACAGTTGGACGAGCAGGCCGCTTACGACCTGGCCGCCTACATCGCCGAACTCGGGCCCGGGCCTGCAATCCCCAGCCCGACCCAGGTGGACCCTGAGTTGGGCGACGCGGCCAACGGCATGTTCTTGTTCCGCACCAACTGCGCGATGTGCCATAACGCGGTCGGCGCCGGCGGCGCCCTGACCGAGGGCAAGTACGCACCCGCGCTGTGGGAGTCCACCGGAACCGAAATCTACGAGGCCATGCTCACCGGACCCCAGTCCATGCCGGTGTTCAATGACGCCACGATCACCCCGGAAGAGAAGCGGGACATCATCGCCTACCTGGACGCCCAGCGCGACCCGCATCCTGGTGGCCTGAGCTTGGGTTCCCTGGGCACCGTGCCCGAAGGGATCTGGGCGTGGATCGTCGGCATCGGCGGCCTCATCGGCTTCGCGATCTGGATCGGAGCACGATCCTCATGAGCATGGAGCACACATCGCCGCAGAACCGGGACGCAGGCACTTCGGTGACCACTGCCGCCGCAGGCCACGGCGTACCAGAACGGTTCGAGAACCCCGGATTGGCACCACACCGGGAACGGTTGTCCGACAAGGACCCTGTCGCCGCGAAACGCGCCGAATGGCAGGTGGCGATCATCTTCTTGATCTCCATCCTGGCCACGGTCGGCGGAGTGGTCGGCTTCTACGCCTTCCCCGTCGACCAGCCGGACCTGGGCTCAATTCGGTTGTCCCACCTGAGCCTGGGGCTCGGCTTGGGCCTGGGCATGCTCGGCGTCGGCGTCGGCGCCATCCACTGGGCCAAGTCGCTGATGTCCGACGTCGAACGCACCGAGGACCGGCACGAGCAGTACAGCGATGAGGAGACCCGCGCGACCGCGGCGGACATGATTCGCGACGGCATCAAGGACGCCAACATCGGGCGCCGTCCACTCCTGAAGGGCACCCTGGCCGGCGCGGTTCTCCTGGCTCCCCTCACCTTCCTCGTGCCGTTCATCGGGGGCCTGGGCGGCGACTGGAACATCGACCGGTTCCGCCGCACCGCGTGGGCGCCCCGCACCACCGACGACGGCCAGACGGAATTTGTCTACCTAGCCCACGACCCGGGCGGCGGCCGCATTCGTGCGGCAGACATCACCGAGGGTTCGATCGTGCACGTGATGCCTTACCGGCTCGAGGAGGAGTACGAGAACTACCTCGACGAGAAGGCCAAGGCCGTCACCATCCTGATCCGCGTGGATCCCCGGGAATTGAAAGAGCCGGAGGAGCGTCGCGACTGGTCCTATGACGGGATCGTGGCCTACTCCAAGATCTGCACCCACGTGGGCTGCCCGGTCGCCCTGTACGAACGCCAGACACACCACGTGCTGTGCCCCTGCCACCAGTCCACCTTCGACATCACCGACCAGGCCAAAGTGGTCTTCGGCCCGGCGACTCGTCCCTTGCCCCAGTTGCCCATCGCGGTTGACGACGAGGGCTATCTGTACGCGGCGGACGACTTCCCCGAACCCATCGGCCCGAGTTATTGGGAGCGTGATCGAGTATGAGCGCCACCGATGTCCCCGTTGGCGTCGCCAAGAAGAAGTCGCGGGGTGAATCGACGGCCGACCTGCTCGACAGCCGCCTCGGTGCCGCGAAGGCCGTCAAGGGCCTGGCACGCAAACTCTTCCCCGATCACTGGTCGTTCCTGCTCGGCGAGATCGCGCTCTACAGCTTCATCGTGCTGATCATCTCCGGCGTCTTCCTCACGATGCACTTCGTGCCCTCGATGGGACACGTGCACTATCCCGAAGACGCCCTGCCGGAGACGATGCAGGGGGTGTACATGTCGGAGGCGATGGCCTCCACCACGTACATGTCCTTCCATGTGCGCGGCGGGCTGTTGATGCGCCAGATCCATCACTGGGCGGCGCTGCTGTTCATGGCAGCGATCGTGGTGCACATGCTCCGGGTATTCTTCACCGGCGCCTTCCGCAAGCCCCGGGAGATGAACTACCTGATCGGCTTCTCCCTGCTGCTCCTCGGGCTGATCGCCGGGCTGACCGGCTACTCCCTGCCCGATGACGTGCTTTCCGGTAACGGTCTGCGAATCCTGGAGGGTGTGGCGCGAGGGATCCCGATCCTGGGTGCCTACCTGTCGATGCTGGTGTTCGGCGGAGAGTTCCCGGGCACCGACATCATCCCGAGGATGTTCACGCTGCACATCCTCGTCATCCCGGGCATCATCCTGGCGCTTGTGTCGGTGCACCTGTTCCTGGTTTTCTGGCACAAGCACACCCAGTACCCGGGGCCGGGACGCACGAACAAGAACGTGGTCGGCTATCCCCTGTTCCCGGTCTATATGGCCAAGGCCGGCGGCTTCTTCTTCATCGTGTTCGGGTTCATCGCACTGATGGCCGCCACCATGGGCATCAACGCGGTCTGGAACTACGGCCCATACGACCCCTCCTTGGTCAACGCCGGCGCACAACCCGACTGGTACATGCTCTTCCTCGAGGGCGCGCTGAGACTGATGCCCGGCGTGTGGGAACTGAATATCTTCGGCTTCCTCATCCCGCTGAACATCCTGGTTCCCGGCCTGATACTGCCCGGCATCCTGTTCGTGTTCTTCGGCGCTTATCCCTTCATCGAGAAGTTGGTCACCAAGGACACCAGGGAGCACCACGTACTCGACCGGCCACGCAACGTGCCCGTGCGCACCGGCCTGGGCGTCGCGTTCATCACCGCCTTCATGGTGTTGAACTTCGCCGGCGCGAACGACTTGATCGCAACGCACTTCGAATTGAGCCTGAACGCGATCACCTACGTGCTCCGGGTGGCCTTCTTCGTTGCCCCGGTCTTGGCGTTCATGATCACCAAGCGTCTGTGCATCGCGCTACAGCAAAAGGATCGCGATCTGGTGCTCCACGGACACGAGTCCGGGCGGATCGTGCGATTCGCCTCCGGCGAATACGTCGAGGTCCACACGCCTCTGGATGAATACGAGCGCTGGGTGCTGGTGGGTTACGAGGCCGAACGCCCACTCGAGATCGAACCGCCGGAGGACTCCGCTGGGGTTCGCCGACCCGGGTACCGCCGGGATCGGTTCCGTCAGGGACTCTCCAGGTTCTTCTACGAGGACCGCATTGAGCCGGTGACCCCGGCCGAACTGGCTGCGGCGCAGCAGGACGGCGCACAGGAGGCGATCGAGGCCGATGAGGTCGCACAGGACCAAGTTGAACAGTCCTCCGAGCGGGTCAGCGTCGGCGCACCATCGGAGCCGGACGCCCCACAGGATTCCGACCACGGATCGGGAGGCGACGGGCGTTCCGGGAGTACCGCGCCGGCTGGCGACTGACGCCCAGTAAGCGCTTCACGATGAGGGCCCGAGCGAGGATGTCTCGCTCGGGCCCTCAACCTTTTTGGGGATTTCTCCAGCCGCTTTTGATGGATCGGTTATGCGCAGCACTCCCCCGGCGACCCTCTGGCTCACAGCGCCACCTACCCCCGGCCGGTTGAGTCGCCGGAAGCCTCCGGCGGGCACTGTGCGCCCGTTGGCGGCCTCCAACTACCCTCGTCGCAACTGCCCGACCACACAGTGGATCGGCGGCGCGCCACGGCCTCCGACGTATCGCGCGTACCAACGGCGCACGTACTACGGTGGGAGTGGGCCGCGGCATGACCTGCATGGTTATGCCGCGGTAACACACGCGGTGCGGAACGACCGCACCAACCAATACCTGGAGGTTTTTCATGGCGCAATACACGCTTCCTGAGTTGCCCTACGACTACTCCGCGCTGGAACCCCACATCTCCGGCAAGATCATGGAACTGCACCACAGCAAGCACCATGCAACCTACGTGGCCGGAGCCAACACCGCCCTGGAGAAGATGGCCGAGGCCCGCGAGTCCGGCGACCTGTCCGCAGTGAACATGCTGGAGAAGAACCTGGCGTTCAACCTGGGCGGGCACATCAACCACTCGGTCTTCTGGCAGAACCTCTCCCCCGAGGGCGGAGGGGAGCCGGAAGGCGAACTCGCGGAGTTCCTCAAGGACCAATTCGGGTCCTTCGAAGGATTCAAGAAGCACTTCTCCGAGAACGCCACCGGCATTCAGGGCTCGGGATGGTCCATTCTGGGCTGGGACAACCTTGGGCAGCGCGCGCTGATCTTCCAACTGTTCGACCAGCAGGGCAACATTCCCGTCGGCATCACCCCCTTGCTCCAACTCGACATGTGGGAGCACGCGTTCTACCTCGACTACTTGAACGTGAAAGCCGACTACGTCAAGGCGTTCTGGAACATCGTCAACTGGCAGGACGTCGCCGCGCGGCTAGAACGCGCGAAGGCGAACAGCGCAGGCCTGATCGCCTGATCCTCCAGCACGCATGACTGCTCGGTGGCTATTCGGTCGCCGGGCCGATCGGGGCCGCCATACCCGCGGATGCGGGTATGGCGGCCCCGCTGCTGAGTCTGGCGATGGTGCGGCGGCTGAGCACCTGCAATATGGGCCGGCCGGTCATCGAGCCCCGTGGGCCGTGGCGCGGGGCTCAGCGCTGACACACCATGGACGGCTTCCTGCCGCACATGGCGAAGGTACCGAACTAAGCCGGGCTGCTACTCCCCCTGCGCGCCATGCTGCATGCTCGACGTGGGTATCGTCCCGTGCCGCAGTCCCTTGCTCTCGCAGACATAGTCGCGGCCCTTTCCGCGTCCCAAACCCAGATGGACTCCCCCGCCATAGTGCGTTCCCAACGCACATAAGTCGCGGGCCACGCTGCTTCCCGGCGCACAGACGGTCTGGGCGTCGATGTCTACCAAGAGGGTCGATCCGAGATTGCAGCCCGCGGACTAATCTCGGCATCATGGGGCGCCGAATCGGGCCGTCCGGGCATCAGGAACCGGCGGTGTCAGGGAATCAGGAACCGGAGGTTTTGCGAGCCCGCAATCGCCGTAACGTCAGTGGGCGTGCGGGCCGCGGTTGAACTCGAACGCGTGCCCGATCACTCCGATGACGGCGAGGGCCAGGCCGAGCCCGAATATCCACCAACCGGCCGCCAAGCCCAGGAAGACCAGCGTGACCGCCACACCGAGCACGAACGGCCACCAACTGAAGGGCGCGAAGAAGCCGTAATCGCTGGTGGGATGGTCCTCGATCCGTGCGGACGGATCGTCCTCGGGCCTGGGATCGACCTTACGACTCTGCAGCGTGAGGAAGAATCCCACCATGCCCCACATGGCAACGAGGAGCAGAAGTGCCGTGGTGCCTACGGGTTCGAAGTCGGACCACAGTGCGTACAACGCCGTGACCGGAAGGAAGAATCCAGCCAGGCCCAGGAACGAGAGCATCTCAACGCTCAGCGGCCTCCTGGTCTTACGGGACTCCCCGGGTTCGGACGCTTGGGTACCGGTATAGGTATCGGTCACCGCTCTTCTCCTCCACGCACGCCGGTCTCGCTCGATGCTTCGGCGTCGCCGTACACCTTCTCCAACACGGTCGGGTCAGGCTCGATATAGTCCAGTGCCGCCACGTCCGGGTGGTGCAGTTCGAATGCCGGACGTTCCGAGCGGATCCGCGGCAAGGACACGAAATTGTGCCGCGGCGGCGGACAGGACGTGGCCCACTCCAGCGATGCACCATGGCCCCAGGGGTCGTCCACGGTGACCTTCGGAGCCGTACGCCAGGTCTTGTAGACGTTGTAGATGAACGGCAGCGTGGACAACCCGAGCACGAATGAGCAAACCGTGGACAGTTGGTTCATCCACACGAAGTCGGGTTGCGGCAGGTAGTCCGGGATCCGCCGCTGCATGCCCATCACGCCCAGCCAGTGCTGGATCATGAAGGTGCCCTGGAAACTCAGGAACAGCATCCAGAAGTGGATCTTGCCGAGCCGCTCATTCAGCATCGTGCCGGTGAACTTCGGCCACCAGAAGTAGAAGCCGGCGAACATCGCGAACACCACGGTGCCGAACACCACGTAGTGGAAGTGGGCAACCACGAAGTAGGTGTCATGGATGTGGAAGTCCAACGGCGGGCTGGCCAGGATGATCCCGGTCAGGCCACCGAAGAGGAACGTGGCCATGAACCCCAAGGACCACAGCATCGGCGTTTCGAAGGTGAGTTTCCCGCGCCAGAGCGTGCCGATCCAGTTGAAGAACTTCACCCCGGTGGGCACCGCGATGAGCATCGTCATCACCGCGAAGAACGGCAACAGCACATTGCCCGTGGTGTACATGTGGTGGGCCCACACGGTCACCGACAACCCGGCGATGGCGAAGGTGGCGAATACCAGGCCCTTGTACCCGAAGATCGGTTTGCGGGAGAAGACCGGCAGGATCTCGGTCACGATCCCGAAGAAGGGCAGCGCGATGATGTAGACCTCGGGGTGGCCGAAGAACCAGAACATGTGCTGCCACAACATCACCCCGCCGTTCTCGGCGGCGAACACTTGTGAACCAAGTATCCGGTCCGCGCCCAGGCCGAACAACGCCGCTGCCAGCAGCGGGAAGGCCATGAGGATCAGGACGGAGGTCAGCAGCGTGTTCCAGGTGAAGATCGGCATCCGGAACATCGTCATCCCCGGTGCGCGCATGGTCAGGATGGTGGTGATGAAGTTGACCGCCCCGAAGATGGTGCCAAAGCCGGTCATGATCAACCCAGTCACCCACATGTCCGAGCCGAGCCCGGGGCTATAGGACTCCAGGGACAGGGTCGGGTAGGCCGTCCACCCGAAACTGGCCGCACCCCGCGGGGTGAGGAACCCGGCGATCGCGAGGAAGCCGCCGAGGCTGAACAACCAGTAGGAGAACATGTTCAACCGCGGGAAGGCCACATCGGGGGCGCCGATCTGCAACGGCATGATCGCGTTGGCGAACCCGGCGAACAGCGGGGTGGCGAACAACAGCAACATGATCGTGCCGTG
>Ga0209487_1003814_pt1 | contig 11741 bp, 13 predicted proteins | sample Poulit2012_FD_187524 | JGI IMG/M metagenome (GOLD analysis project Ga0209487, IMG submission 187524) | Agricultural soil microbial communities from Georgia to study Nitrogen management - Poultry litter 2012 (SPAdes) (version 2) | ecosystem: Environmental > Terrestrial > Soil > Agricultural land... | reverse complement strand
CCGCAGGACCTGCCCACGCTCACCGCACTGCAGCGAGAGCTGCTGGACGCCGCGCTGCAGGCGGTGCGGCCCGGGGGAGTGGTGGCCTACGTGACCTGCTCGCCCCACCTGGCCGAGACCACCGCCGTCGTGACCGATGTGCTCAAGGGGCGCGACGACGTCACCCGGCTGGACGCCGCAGCTGCGCTGACCGCCGTCGTCGGCCGGCCGGTGCCCGGCGTCGACGAGGGGGACGTGCAGCTGTGGCCCCACCTGCACGGCACCGACGCGATGTTCCTCGCGCTGCTGCGCCGCGAGGCCTGAGCCCGAGCGCGCGGCCGGCGGCTGGGTAGGCTGGCCGGGTGGCTATCCGGATCACTCCCAGCATCCTCAACGCGGACTTCGCCGACCTCACCCGTGAGCTCGCGCGCATCGAGAGCGCCGACCTCGTGCACGTGGACGTCATGGACAACCACTTCGTGCCCAACCTCACTGTCGGGCTCCCGGTGGTGGAACGGATCGTGGCGGCCAGCCCGCTGCCGGTCGACGCGCACCTCATGATCGCCGACCCCGACCGGTGGGCACCGGCCTACGCGGAGGCCGGCTGCGCCTCGGTCACCTTCCACGCCGAGGCCGCGGTGGCCCCGATCCGGCTGGCCCGGGAGATCCGCTCCGCGGGCGCCCGAGCCGCGCTGGCGGTGCGGCCCACCACCGACCTCACGCCCTACCTCGACTACATCGACGAGCTGGACATGATCCTCGTGATGACCGTGGAGCCCGGCTTCGGCGGTCAGAAGTTCCTTCCCCAGACCCTGCCCACCATCGCTGCCGCCCGGCGCGCCATCGCGGAGTCGGGCCGCGACGTGTGGCTGCAGGTGGATGGCGGCATCTCCCGGGATACGGTGGCCGAGGCCGCCCGGGCCGGGGCGGACACCTTTGTCGCCGGCTCGGCGGTGTACGGCGCCGACGACCCGGCCGCCGAAGTGACCGCCCTGCGCGAGCTCGCAGAAGCGGCGCAGCAGGACTGAGCCCGCCCGGTCGCGCCCCGCCGGCGAGCCGGCCGCCCCACCGAGGTCGCGCCCCACACCGCCGCCGACCTGTGGCAGGATGATGGGGTACGAACGTGCTCCGGGGTCGGTGAGATTCCGAACCGGCGGTGACAGTCCGCGACCCGCCTCAGGGCGGTTGACCTGGTGGAACTCCAGGACCGACGGTGAAAGTCCGGATGGGAGGATGCACGGGCGCACCCGCTGTGCGGTGTGTGCCGCAAGCGCCTACGCGCGACCCCGGTTCACGATGGAGCGAACCGGAGGAAGCAGATCGTGGCAGCCCCGCTGGCGCGCACGCTGGCCCGCCACCGCCGTACCCGGCGCCTGGTGCTGCTCACGCCGGTCCTGGTCGGCGCGGTCGGGCTCGCCGGGTGGGAGGCGGTCAGCCGGGCCGGCCTGGTCTCCCCGTTCTTCCTGCCCGCCCCCACGGCGGTGGCCGTGCGCCTGTGGGCCGAGCTCACCGCCGGCGGCCTGCTCAGCTACACCTGGGTGACCTGGGTCGAGGCGCTGCTGGGCAGTGTGCTCGGCGCCGCGATCGCCTTCCCGCTCGGCTACCTCATCGCCCGCAACCGGTGGGTCGCCGCCGGAGTGCAGCCCTACGTCGCCGCCTCGCAGGCACTGCCGGCCGTCGCGCTGGCACCGCTGCTGGTGATCTGGGTGGGCTACGGCCTGCTGCCCATCGTGCTGCTGTGCACCCTCCTGGTGTTCTTCCCCATCCTCCTCGCCACCATCCTCGGGATGCGCACCCTGGACCCCGAGGTGGTCGACGCCGCCCGCCTCGACGGTGCACACGCCTGGACGATGCTCGTGCACATCGAGATCCCGATGGCCCTGCCCAGCCTGCTCACCGGGCTGCGCAACGGCTTCACGCTGTCGGTCACCGGCGCCGTCGTCGGTGAGTTCGTCATGGGCGGCCGGGGCCTGGGGATGGTGCTGTCGGTGCAGTCCAACTCGGCCGACACCGTGGGCCTGTTCGCCACCCTCACCGTGCTGGCCGTGCTCGCGGTCGGCATGTACTCCCTGCTGCGCCTCGTCGAGCGACTGGCCGTCAACGAGGGGCCCAGCATCCGCAGCCGCTACCTCACCCGACCGCCCCGTCCCTTCCGAAGGAGCACCGCATGACGCTCACCCGCCGCGCGCTCACCCGCACCCTGGCCGCCCTGGCGGCCCCCGTACTGGCCCTGGCCGGCTGCGCCAGTACTCCGTCCGGCCACGGGGAGGTGGTGATCGGCCTCACCTACACCCCCGACGTGCAGTTCGCCCCCTTCTACGTCGCCGAGGCCAAGGGCTACTACGAGGACTCCGGCGCGGAGGTGACGCTGCGGCACCACGGCGCCTCGGAGTCGCTGTTCGGCGCACTGGAGGCCGGTGAGGAGCACCTGGTGGTGGCCGGCGGGGACGAGATGCTCCAGGCGCGCTCGGCGGGGGTCCCGGTGGTGTCGGTAGGCGCGCTGTACGAGGACTACCCGGCCGCGCTCATCGTGCCGGAGGACTCCCCGATCCAGGGCCCGCAGGACCTGGCCGGCCACAGCATCGGGCTGCCCGGGCCCTACGGGCAGACCTACTTCTTCCTCCTCGTCCTGCTCGCTGAGGCCGGGCTCACCGAGGCGCAGGCCGGGGTGGAGTACATCGGTTTCACCCAGCAGGCGGCGCTGAGCGCCGGGCACGTGGACGCGGTGATCGGCTTCACCAACAACGACGTCGTGCAGTTCGAGCACGCCGGCACGCCGGTGCGCACCATCACCCCCGAGCAGCTGCCGCTCGCCGGGTCCGGGATCGGCGCGCACGAGGATGTCGACGCCGCGGCGCTGGCTGCGGTGCTCGCGGCCACCTATCGGGGGGTCCAGGACGTCATCGACGACCCCGAGGGCGCCGTGGCGATCGCGGCCGAGCACGTGCCTGGGCTGGCGGCCCCCGCCACGCAGGAGGCGGCGCTGGCCACCCTGGAGGCCACCATCGAGCTCTACGGGGGCGCCGACGGCCACCAGGACCCGGCGCTGTGGGAACAGATGGCCGCCTTCATGGGCGAGCAGGGACTGCTCGAGGGCGAGGTCGACCCCGCAGCGGCGATGACCAACGAGTTCCTCGACTGAGAGACACCGCGACGAGCACTCCCCGCGGGGGCCTATCCTGGGCCGCGTGAAAACCTTCGACGACCTCTTCGCCGAGCTCCGGCACAAGGCCGAGACCCGACCCGAGGGCTCGGGCACGGTGGCCCAGCTGGACGCGGGTGTCCATGCCATCGGCAAGAAGATCGTGGAGGAGGCCGCCGAGGTGTGGATGGCGGCCGAGTACGAGGGGACCGAGGCCACCGCCCTGGAGATCTCCCAGCTGCTCTACCACGTGCAGGTCCTCATGATCGCGCGAGGCATCGACCTCGACGACGTCTACCGAAAGCTCTGACCGGAGTAGCCCGTGCTGCGCATCGCTGTCCCCAACAAGGGCTCGCTCGCCGAGCCCGCCGCCACCATGATCGCCGAGGCCGGCTACCGGCGCCGTCGCGACCGAGAGCTGGTGCTGCCCGACCCGGCCAACGACGTCGAGTTCTTCTTCCTGCGCCCCCGCGACATCGCCGTCTACGTCGGCCACGGCACCGTGGACGTCGGGATCACCGGCCGTGACCTGCTGCTGGACTCCGGCACCACCGCCGTGGAGCATCGGGCGCTGGGCTTCGCGCGCTCCACCTTCCGCTTCGCCGCCCCGCCCGGCGAGATCACCTCGGTCGAGCAGCTGGCCGGCAAGCGCGTCGCCACCAGCTACGACGTCCTCGTCGGCAACTACCTCGCCGACCGGGGGATCGAGGCGACCGTCGTGCACCTGGACGGCGCGGTCGAGTCCTCTGTGCAGCTCGGGATCGCCGACGTCGTGGCCGATGTCGTCGAGACCGGCTCCACCCTGCGGGCCGCCGGCCTGGAGGTGTTCGGTGAGCCGATCCTGCAGTCCGAGGCCGTGCTCATCCGACCCGCCACCCAGCCGGCGGCCGATGCGGTGGCGGTCCTGGACCGCCGGCTGCAGGGTGTGCTGGTGGCCCGGCAGTACGTACTCATGGACTACGACGTGCCCGTGGAGCACGTGGAGAAGGCCGTGGCGGTCACCCCCGGGCTGGAGTCGCCGACCGTCTCGCCGCTGCACGACGGCAACTGGCGGGCGGTGCGGGCGATGGTGCGCCGCGCCGATGCCAACCGGGTGATGGACGAGCTCTACGAAGCGGGCGCACGCGCGATCATCGTCACCTCGATTCACGCCTCCCGGCTGTGAAGGTCCCGGCCGAGTACCTGCGTCCGTTCCGCCCGCGGGCGGCGCGGTGGGTGGCCTCGGTGCTGTTCGTGGCCACCGTGGTGGCTACCCCTGCCTTCTTCATCGTGCTGGCGGTCAACGACCTCGCGATGCCGCCCACCGACGCGGTGGGCACGGTCATGGTCGCCGCGGTGCTGGCCTGGCTGTGCTTCCGGCAGGCCGCGGTGCGGGCGGTGCCGACCGAGACGGGCCTGACCGTGCGCAACTTCGTGCGCGTCCGGGAGCTCACCTGGTCCCAGGTGGTCGCGGTGCGCTTCGGCCCCAACCGGCCCTGGGCGATGCTCGACCTGTCCGACGGCACCACGCTGGCCGTGATGGCCATCCAGTCCGCCGACGGGGAGTACGGCCGCCGCGAGGCGAGCCGGCTGGCGGCCCTCATCCAGGTGAACGAGGCCGAGGACCGCTGACCCGGCACCGCGCCCGGCTCAGTCGACGGTGAGCGCGGCGGCGTGCGCCCCGGCGGCAGCCGAGGCGAGGAAGGCCGCCGGGTCCTCGGCCAGCCCGCGCCCCATGGTGGACAGCCGCACGGGAACGGACTCCAGCGCCTCGCGCAGGCCGTCGGCCGGTACCTCGACGAGGCGGTGCAGGCCGCCGCACAGCTCGCCGGCCTGCCGCCGCACCAGGGGCCACGGCTCCTCGTCGCCGGCGAGGGCGACGACGTCGGCTGCGCGCAGCGCTACCCGGCCGTAGGCGGTGATGCTGTGGTGGGACACCCCCCGGTGCCGCTCGCGCGGATCTGCCTGGGACACCCGGAGGCCGGCCACCGGCCGCCCCCCGAGCACCGCCGCCGCGTTGACCGCCTCACCGGCGGCCACCCCGGAAAAGCCCCACCGGGTCCCGGTGCCCAGGTTCCCCGGACCCTGGGTGACCACCGCGATGTCCGCCCCGAGCACCACCCGGGCGGCCAGCAGTGCAGTGTGCACGTTGACCGCCTCGAGCTCACCCCCGTAGGCCTGGCCCGCGGTGATGGTCCCGGCGAGCCAGCCCGCCTCGCGCAGCTGCGCCACCGAGCGGGAGAACGCCAGGGGCAGCGCTCCGCCGTCGGTCATCACGTAGGCCACGCGCGGTACGGCCCGCCCGGCGCGCTGGGCAGCGGCCCGGGTGCCGGCCAGCACCGCCGGCAGCGCGGAGTGCAGGTCGGCGACCACCACCGGCATCCCGGCGAGGTCGTCGGCGTCCCGGAGCTGCTCGTGCCAGGTGGACTCCTGCTCGTCCACGCCCAGCACCATCGGCTGCAGCGGCGTGTACCGGGCCTTGACCACGTGCCCCGGCCCCGGCGCGGGGTCCGGTGGCAGCCGGTCTGGCAGCGCCACCACCATCGCGTAGCCGCCGGTGCCCAGGCCGCGGACCAGCGCCGAGACGTTGAGCGTGACCCGGTCGCCGGGCTGCGGCTCACCGACCAGCTCGGGATAGGCCAGCGCCCGGACCCGGCTGGGCGTACCGGCCGGCTCGGTGAGGTCGACCTCGAGCTCGACCGCCCCCGCCCACGCGCCGCGCACACCGGCCACCATTCCGTCCCGCCAGGAGATCACCCACCGCACGCTACCGGCTCTCGAGGGTGTCGCGGCCCGGGCTGGCGTGAGTCCGCGGCGGTTCCGGGTAGCGTGGGGAGCGTGTCAACTCGGGTGGAACCGGCCGAGCGAGTGCTCGACCTGCTCATCGCACTGCGCCATGCCGAGGGACGGCTCACCAAGGCGCAGGTGCGCGCCTCGGTCAACGGCTACCGCGACGCCGCCTCGGAGTCCGCTTTCGAGCGGATGTTCGAGCGCGACAAGGACCTGTTGCGCGAGCTGGGCGTGCCGATCATCACTGACGTCGACCCCGTCCACGAGGACGCCGTGGGGTACCGGCTGGACACGGCCGGCTACGCGCTGCCCGAGGTGAGCTTCACCGCCGCGGAGATCGGCGTGCTGTCACTGGCCGCCACCGTGTGGCAGGACGCCCACCTGCACGGCTCGGCCCACCGCGGCCTCACCAAGCTGCGTGCGGTCGCGGCCGGCGCCGAGCCCGACGCGCACCTCGGGGTAGCCCTGCGGGTGCAGGCCGCCGAGACCGCGCTGGGACCGTTGCTCGACGCCATCGCAGCGCGCCAGGCGGTCACCTTCACCTACCGCGCCGCCTCTACCGCGCAGGAGACGGTGCGTCGGGTGCAGCCCTGGCGGCTGGTGAGCCGGGACCGCGGCTGGTACCTCCTCGGCCACGACCTCGACCGGGACGCCCCGCGGGTGTTCCGCCTGTCCCGAGTCACCGGGACGGTGCGACCCACCGGTGAGGCCGCCAGCTTCGAGGTGCCCGAGCACGACGCCCACCAGATGCTCGCGCTCGGGGCCGGTGCCGGCGTGCGGGCGGTGCTGGCGGTCCTACCCGAGCGCGGCGCCGCACTGCGTGCCCGCGCGGTCGAGGAGCGCGGCGAGCGCGACGGGCGCGACATCGTCGTGGTGGAGACCCACGACGACACCGCGCTGGCCACCGAGATCGCCTCCTACGGGTCGAGTGTCCTGGTCCTGGAGCCGGAGTCGCTGCGCGAGGCCGTCCTCGCCCGGCTACGCGCAGTAGCGGAGCTGAGTCGCGATGGCTGAGACCACCGGCGCACGGCTCACCAGGTTGCTGGCCCTCATCGCCTACCTCGGGGACAACCCCGGTGTCCCGGTGAGCGAGGTCGCCGCGCACTTCGACGTCACCCCGGACCAGGTCGTGGCCGACGTCAACCTGCTGTGGGTGACCGGGACCCCGGGGTACCTGCCCGACGACCTCATCGACTTCGCGGCCGACGAGTACGACCGGCAGGTGCTCACCCTCACCAACCCGCGCGGCATGGACCGTCCCCTGCGGCTCGGCGCCCACGAGGCGCTCGCCCTGCTCGTGGCGCTGCGTCCACTCGAGGCGCTCAGCGCCGAGGGCGGGATCGACGACGAGGTGCTGCGCTCGGCGACCGCCAAGCTCACCGCGGCGGCGGGGGAGGCCGCTCGAGCCGCGCGGGCGGTGGACGTCCACGTCAGCGACGCCGCCGCCGCACTGGCACCGGCCCGGCAGGCGATGAGCGAGGGGCGGCGCCTGCACCTGCGGTACGTCTCGGCCGCGGACATCGTCTCCGAACGCGACGTCGACCCCCTCGAACTGGTGTGGGACGGCAGCCGCTGGTACCTGCGCGCCTGGTGCCACCGGGTCGAGGGGCTGCGGCACTTCCGCCTGGACCGTGTGCTCGATGCCCGGGTGCTGCCCGAACCGGCCGAGCACCGCCCCGAGAGCACCGGCGCCGGCACCGAGCCCGAGCTGGACACCGATGACCTGCTCGCCGAGCTCGACCTCACCCGCCGGGCGCGGTGGGTGGCCGAGCGGGTGCCCGTGGTCGACCAGCAGGAGCTGCCCGACGGCGGGCTGCGCGTGCGGCTGCGGGTAGCCGACCCGGCATGGCTCACCAACCTCGTGCTCGGTCTGGGGCCGGATGTGCGGCGCGTGGCGCCCCCGGAGCTCGCCGCCGCGATGTCCGAGCGGGCGGCAGATGCCCTGCGGGCCTACGAGGACCTAGGCTCGGGCACATGACCTGGTGGCTGTGGCTGGTGCTCGTCCTCGCCGCCCTCGCGGTGTTCGCCGTGCTGGGCGTGGGACTGTGGCGTCGCGGCAAGGCGCTGCTCGCCGAGCTGCAACAGCTCGGGGCCGTCGCGGAGCGACTGTCCCAGATCACCGGCGTCGAGCCCCCACCACCGGTGGTCCCCGGCTACCTGCTCGCCCCCGGCGAGCTCTCCGAGACCCGCCACCGCCGTGAACGCAACCTGCGCGCCCGCCGGCTGCGCCGAGCCGAGCGTGGCGCAGCCGCGGTGGCCCGGTGGCAGCAGCTGGGCCTGCGCTGACCGTAGACTTACTCCACCAGCCGGCCCCGACCCGAAGGCAGTCATGGGACGCCCCTCCTTGTTGCAGATCTTGATCATCGTCCTGATCATCGTGCTCATCTTCGGCGCCCGCCGACTCCCGGACGTGGCCTCGAGCATCGGCAAGTCGCTGAAGATCTTCAAGAAGGAGGTCACCGAGCTGCGCGATGACGACGAGAGCACGCCGCGCGAGGGCAGCACGGGCGGTGGCGCGACCGGCGAGGGCAGCACGGGCGGTGGCAGCACCGACCCCAGCCCCGCCCCACAGACCGACACCGCACCGCCCAATCCGCAGCCACCGGGGGACGACCCGGCGAGCGGCCCGGGTACCGGCAGCCGCTAGCCACCCGATGCCGAGCACGCCGTGGTGAGAGTCGGCCGCCGCCCCAGCCCCCGCCGCAGCAACCCCGAGGGCCGGATGCGGCTCATCGAGCACCTGCGCGAGCTGCGCCGTCGGCTGCTGCTGGCCCTAGCGGGGATCGGGGTGATGGCGATCCCGAGCTGGTTCGCCTACCCGCACGTGTTCGACCTGCTGCAAAGTCCCATCGAGGCCATCAACGACGCGGGCCTCACCGCCGCCCTCACCTTCACCACCCCGGCAGCCGCCTTCGACATGCGCATCCGGGTGTCCATCTGGCTGGCCACCTTCCTCGCCAGCCCCTGGTGGCTCTACCAGATCTGGGCCTACATCGCGCCGGGGCTGACGAAGTCGGAGAAGCGCCGCAGCCTGGTGTTCATCCTCGCGGGCGTCCCGCTGTTCCTCGGTGGGGCGGCCGTGGCCTGGCTCGTGCTGCCCAGCGCGGTCCGGCTGCTGGCGGAGTTCACTCCCGAGAGCGCCCTCAACTACATGCCGGCGCCGGACTACCTGCGGTTCGTCATGCGGGTGATCCTCGCCTTCGCGATCGCCTTCCTCATGCCGCTGATCATGGTGCTGCTCAACGCGATGGGGGTGGTCCACTCCCGCACCCTGCTGGGCGGCTGGCGCTGGGCGGTGCTGCTCATCTTCGTCTTCGCGGCACTGGCCAGCCCCACCCCGGACGCGTGGACGATGATCGCCCTGGCGCTGCCGATGTGTGCGATGTACTTCGGCGCGGTCGGGATCGCCTACCGGCACGACAAACGGGTGGCCGCCCGCACCGCCGCCCGGGACGCCGAGCTGTTGGGCCGGGAGGAGTGAGCCTGCGCATCGGCGTGGTCTGCAACCCGACAGCGGGCCACGGGAGAGCGGCGCGGGCGCGCCAGCAGGTCATCACCACGCTCAACGGGCCGGGCCGGCGGGTGGTGGACCTCACCGGCCGCGACTACGCCGACGCCCTGGCGCGCAGCCGGGCGGCGCTGGCCGACGGGCTGGACGCCCTGGTGGCGGTGGGCGGGGACGGCATCGTCCACCTCGGTGCCAACGTGCTGGTCGGCACCGGGGTCCCGCTGGGCATCGTGGCGGTGGGCTCGGGCAACGACATCGCCGGCGCGCTGCGCCTGCCGACCCACGACGTGACCGCCGCGCTGGGCCTCCTGCTGGACGCCCTCGACACCGGCCCGCAGACGGCCGGGCGCCTCATCGACGCCGTGGCCGTCAGCTCCCCCGGTGCCGCGCCCACCCGCTGGTACCTCAGCTCGCTGTGCGCCGGACTGGATGCCGCGGTCGCCGAGCACGCCGCCCGGCTGCGCTGGCCCAAAGGCACCGGCCGCTACGTCCGGGCCGTGCTGGCCGAGCTGTCGGCCTTCCGACCCTACGGCTACCGGATCACCGCCGACGGCGAGGTGTGGGAGCAGTCCGGCACGCTGGTGACCGTGTCCAACACCCCGCTGTTCGGCGGCGGGCTCAAGGTCGCGCCGCAAGCGGTCCCCGACGACGGCCTGCTCGACCTCACCACGGCGCGCGGGCTGTCCCGCAGCTCCGTCATGCGGCTGTTCCCACGCCTGTTCACCGGCAGCCACCTCGAGCACCCCGCCGTGCGCACCCGCACCGTCCGCAGCGTACGCATCGAGCCGCTCACCGCCCTCGGCGCGAACCCGCCCCTGGCGATCGCCGACGGCGAGCCCGTCGCGCCGCTCCCGCTGCAGTGTGACGTACACCCGCGTGCCCTTCGCGTACTGACGCCTACCCTCGAAGGGTGAGTCCCCGACGTAGACGCCGCCCCGCACCGGCGCCCGACCCCGACACCGAACCGAGCCCGGCCGAGCGCTACGCCGCCGCTCGGCGCCGCGCCGCGGCCGAACGCAGCGAGCTGGCCGCCTTCGCCGCCCGGCTCGGATTCGAGCTGGACGACTTCCAGCGCGAGGCCTGCGAGGACCTCGAGGAGGGACGCAGCGTGCTCGTGGCGGCCCCCACCGGCGCCGGCAAGACCGTGGTGGGCGAGTTCGCCGTCCACCTGGGCCTGCGCACCGGCCGCAAGACCTTCTACACCACCCCGATCAAGGCGCTGAGCAACCAGAAGTACCTCGACCTGGTCGCCGTGCACGGCGAGGACCGGGTGGGGCTGCTCACCGGGGACACGACGATCAACGGCGAGGGTGACGTCGTCGTCATGACCACCGAGGTGCTGCGCAACATGCTCTACGCCGGCTCCCCGACCCTCGAGGGGCTCGGCTACGTCGTCATGGACGAGGTCCACTACCTGGCCGACCGGTTCCGCGGCCCGGTGTGGGAGGAGGTCATCCTCCACCTCGCCGAGGACGTCCGGCTGGTCTCGCTGTCGGCCACCGTCTCCAACGCCGAGGAGTTCGGCGACTGGCTGACCACGGTGCGCGGGGACACCGCCGTCATCGTCTCCGAGCACCGGCCGGTCCCGCTGTGGCAGCACGTCATGGTCCGCAACCAGATCCTCGACCTGTACAGCGCCCGGGTGGACCCCACCGACCCGGGTCCCAACCCGCCGATCAACCCCGACCTGTACGAGGCCATCCGGCGCGCCCAGCGCACCGGGTCCGCCCCGACCAGCTCGGGCCGCCGGCGGGACGGACGCCGGGACAGCCGGGGTCGTGGCCGGCGTCCGATGCTGGCCCGGGTGCGGCCGCCGGCGCGGCACGTCGTGGTGGAGCGGCTGGACCGGGCCGGGCTGCTGCCGGCCATCGTGTTCATCTTCTCCCGGGCGGGCTGCGAGGCAGCGGTCCAGCAGACGCTGCGCTCGGGCATCCGGCTGACCACGAGCACCGAGGCACGGGCGATCGCACAGGTCATCGAGGAGAGGTGCGCCAGCCTGCCGCCCGAGGATCTCGCGGTCGTGGGCTTCCACGAGTGGTCCCAGGCGCTCCAGCGGGGCGTGGCAGCCCACCACGCGGGCTTGCTGCCGGTGTTCAAGGAGACCGTCGAGGCGTTGTTCGCCGCAGGCCTGGTCAAGGTCGTCTACGCCACCGAGACCCTCGCGCTGGGCATCAACATGCCCGCCCGCTCGGTCGTGCTGGAGCAGCTGGACAAGTGGAACGGCACCACGCACGCGCCGCTCACACCGGGGGAGTACACCCAGCTGACCGGGCGTGCGGGACGCCGCGGCATCGACATCGAGGGCCACGCGGTGGTGCTCTACCGCGACGAGGTGGACCCCGG
>Ga0209487_1003813_pt1 | contig 11742 bp, 10 predicted proteins | sample Poulit2012_FD_187524 | JGI IMG/M metagenome (GOLD analysis project Ga0209487, IMG submission 187524) | Agricultural soil microbial communities from Georgia to study Nitrogen management - Poultry litter 2012 (SPAdes) (version 2) | ecosystem: Environmental > Terrestrial > Soil > Agricultural land... | reverse complement strand
TCATCGGTTCGCTCCTCGGTGGCAGAGGTTTGGGGGTGCCAGGGCGGCTGCGCCCCGGAGAGAGTCTGTCGATACCGGGACATAGGAGAGAGGGGCGGGGTCGGTAGGGTGGACGCCGTGGACGACGACCCGCCCAAGGAAGGTGACTTCCCTCCGTTCGTGTGGCGCACGATCGGAGGGGCCTCGTTCGTCGTCCTGCTCAGCATGCTCGTGCAGTACCTGGTCGCGCCCGGCCCAGCCTGGGGAGCCATCGAGAGCATGGGCCTGGTCGCAGGCGGCGCAATCGTCCTTCGCGTTGCCGTCCGCTGGAAGCTTGGCCGATATGACTGACCTCAGATCATGGCTGCTGCCTGGCCTGCTCGTCACGGCCGCCATCGCTCTGGCGGTGTCCCTGCTGGCGATGCCGGGTGGGGATGTCTACGTCGCGGTGATGGCCGCTGGCGTCGCCGTCGTCGTCGTGATGGGGATGGTGCCGCTGCCGTTGCTGGTGTTCGGTTGGGCGGCGCTGCTGCCGATCTGGTCCATCGACCCGCTGCCGCCCGTCGCGTTTGATGCCCTCCGCCTCATCGGCGCAGGTGTCATCTTCCTTCGGATGCAGCGGGCGCCGTCGGTGGCCTGGCGTCAAGCAGTGAACTCCTGGGTGGTGCCCATCCTTGCGGTCGGCGCGCTGATGACCACGGTGGCGGCCGTGAACGCCGACGGTAGGGGATGGACCACTGGTACGACGATGCTGATCGCCGCGGCGGTTGCCTATCTCGTCGTCGTCCGCGTCGACCGCCCCGGCCTGGTGTTCGGTGGCTACCTGGCCGGCGTGGCACTGAGCGCATCGGTGCTCATCATGTCTGCGTTCGGGTACACGGCACTCAGCCCGCAGGACAACCCCGGCTTCGACCGCCTGACCGGGCTCGCACCCTCCGCGACGTTGGCGGCGTCAGACTTCGCGCTGGCAGTCGTCATCGGCTGGGCCTATCTGTCCACGCGCAGCCGATGGCAGACCCCGGCGCTACTGGGCATGGGGGTGGCGTTGGTGGCGCTTCTGCTCAGCGGCGGCAGGGTAGGTGTCGCAGGTGTCGCGGTCGCCACCGGATGTGCTCTGCTTGCCGGCTGGGTGCGGCCCAAGCATGTGGTCATCGGCGTCTCGGGGCTGGCCGGACTGCTATGGGTCGCCCCGCACATCGGTCTGCAGTTCTTCACGTTGGATCGGCTTCTCGGCACGAGCGACACGCTGACGCGGACGTCGTTCAGTTCGGGCCGGTTCGAGGTGCTGCCCGAGGCCGCCCGAGCTGTGGTGTTGGACCCCCTTGGGCACGGCCTGGACGGATTCGTGGCCGCGCACGGTGCCATCCCGCACACCCCGATTCTGTACCTGGGGCTCGGTGGTGGACTGGCCGCTGCGCTCATCGCGCTGGCCCTGACGGTCCGGGTCCTGCGTCGGGTGCTGCGGCCGCTGCGAGACTCGATAGCCCCGCAGCGGGCCGCGCACCTGGTGCTCGCCGTGTTCGTCGCCACCATCGCGCTCGAGCCCAGCGGTCCGTTCGTGGGAGTGGCGACCCTGACGTTGTTGTTCCTTTCCGCTGGGCTGCTGCCGGGGAAGCAGCCGCGCCGTCAGGCTCCCGTGCTGGGCAGGTCCATCGAGGCGTAGGACGGGACATAGGTCAGGGGGTCGCGGGGGGCTCCTGCGTGCCGACGACGGTCCAGTGGCCCGGTTCGTAGCAGATGTGCAGTACCCCGTTGAGGTTGCACATCTCCCCGACGCGCCCAGAGACGGGCAGTTCGGTGCGGGGTGCGAGGTAGATGGACTGGCGGGTCGTGTCGACCGTGAACACTTCAGTGTTCGTTGCGGTGGATGCCTGGATGGTGCGTCCGTCGCGGCGGGCCTGGAGGCCGAACCCGTTGAGGGTGAGGTATTCCATGGCGGTGCCGATGAGGTGCCAGATTCCCGAGGGGGTGACCTGGGCGCGGAACCGGCGGGTGTTGTCGGCGGAGTACTGCGTCCACGTGTGCCCGGCCTCCAGTCGGGTGCCGCCGTCTGTGGGGTCAGCGTTGCGGATGACGAGGGAGGTGTCGAGGGTGGATGCCTCTTGCCCGTTGCGGCGGGCGCGGAACGCGGCCCCGATGCCCTTGCGGTCCACGGAGACGCCTGCCCGGTTCGCGAGGCTGGTCTGGAACTCCAACTCGGCGTCGCCGGACGTGCGCCCGGGTGGGGCGTAGTAGCGGGCATCGGTCGTGTGCTGGAAGGTGCGGACGTAGTGGGCGACCTCCCGCATGGTCAGGGTGACGATCTGCGGGTCGGCGTCGATGACGTCGAGGAGCGCCTCGAACTGGTCCAGCGGCAGCTCGGAGGTGTTGTGGGTCTGGACGGTGTAGAACGTGACGCCCTGCCGGCCCTTCCACTCGGCGAACTTCGCCGCCGCCTTGGTGCGAGTTTCTTCGGGGGTCGCGCCGACGATCGGGTTGGTGTACTCGGCCAGGAACGCGCCCACGTCGATCGTGCCGCCAGTGGAGTTCCCGCCGGCGTCACCGGCCTGAGGGACGCCGGAGGTACCGAGGAGGTAGTAGTCGAGTACCTCGTAGGGGACGCGGGGGCCGGCGATGCCGTGCATATTGCCGGGGTAGGCGAACGTCTCGCACACGTATCCGCCGCCGAGCATGGCTTCCAGTGCGGCCTTTGATTCGGCCATTTCGGTGCGGCGCTGGGCCTCGGTGGAGCCGTCGAAGTAGAAGTGGTTCATGGTGTGGGAGCCGATTTCGTGCCCTGCGGCGTGGATGGCCTCCACGTCATCGGCGGTGGCGTGGGGGATGCCCCGCTCTTCGCTGCCCATGTGGTTGTAGGAGACGTACCAGGAGGCGCGGTGGCCGCGGGCCGCGTAGATCGGCAGGTATTGGAGCGCGGACGCCTGGATGTCGTCGTGGCGGAAGATGACGGCGACCTTGACGCCGGTGAGCTTGTTTGCGACGCGGCGAGCGATGGCAGCCCCGGACTCATACCGGACGTCCCCGGCCTGCTGGGTGAGGATGTCGAGGCCCTCAGCAGCCAGCTCGACGGCATCCTCGGCTCGGCCGCGCAGCTCGGCGTCGTCGTAGAGCGCCTGACTCACCAGCGGCGGCACAACCTCGCCCGCGTGCTGCTCGGTGCGGCTGTCTATGGTGCTCATAAGCTCGCCCCGGAAGGACGAGTCGGGGTCCTGGGCGACCTGCGTCATCGACGCGTCATCAGCCACGCCGGTCCACGGCAGTTCGGTCCAGGGTGTGGTGCCGTCGCCGAGCTTCATCTGGCCCGTGCCGAGCTCTACGCCCGGTTCACCCTCAGCCAGTACAGGGTCAGCGGAAGCCCACTGTGCGGCGGTGCCGCGGCGGAGTTTGAAGCGGTACAGGTCGGTCACGGTGTGCCTCCATCGAAAATGTTCGTGCCGCCACCACTCGAGGGGGTGCCGCCGTCCAGGTCTTCCCAGATCGGCTCCGGCTCCTCGGTCCAGTCAGACCATGACGAGGTGCCGTTAGTGCCGAACGCGCAGACCCGGTAGGCGTAGTCGACACCGGAAGCAACGAACCAGTCCGCGAAGGTGGCTGTGGGCAGGAGCATGGTGGCGCGTCGGATACCGGGACCGGTGTCCTGGGTTTCGCGGCGGTAGATGTCGATGTACTCCACCGCCGGCTGATCATCCGCCGGGTCGGGGTGGGATGCCTGGACACGGATCGCGCCGGGCGTGGTCATGTCGTCCACGGTCACGACCGGGACCGGCGGCTGGGTGTAGGACACGTGCACGGTGATGGTGGACCATGGCGACCACAAGCCCTCGAACAGGACCCGCAGCCGGATGGTGCGCGTGACCTGGTTGTCAGGGAAGTCGAGCGTGCGGGACCGTGCCGTGACAGAGTCAACCTGGCCTGTGTCGTAGGCGACGGCCCCATCCTCGTCAAGGAACTGGATCTGGTAGGCGTCCTGATCCGGCGTCGACCACACGACCGTCTCGGTCGACAGCGGCACCGTCGCACCGTTCGCCGGGGCGGTGATGGTTGGGCCGGGGGGGGGAACATCGGCGGTGAAGAACGCAGACGGCGACCGTGGACCTTCGACACCTTGGGTGTCCTTCGTGGCGGCCTGCCACTCCCAGTCGCCCTCGGTGAACGTGCCGGCGGGGAAGCCGTGGGCCGGTGTTGGGGTGGTGATCCAGCCGGTGTCGACCGCCCACTCTGCCGCACCCTCGGGGCGTGCCCAGATCCGCAGCGCCGACAGTGAGTCACCCGCGTCCGGGTCGTTGAACCCGACCGTGAACCGGTTGGCCTGGGTCGTCGAGATCGTCTGATCGACGGGTGCGATGAGGGTGGGGGCGTGCGGGGGTTTGTTTAGGACTACGCGCCGGACAGGGCGAACGAAGCGGATGCCGGTGGACGTCTTTATCACAGGGGTCTGGAAGCCCGCATTGGGGCCCGTGAAGTACTGTTGCCAGGCGTCGTTCGTAGACGCTTCAGTGGCTGACAAGTACGGGCCGTGGCGACCAGCGGCGTCGCCGAAGTATTCAGATTGGCCCTCTCGGAACCTGGTAATCGACGTCCGCCTGGGTGAGTCGGTCGTGTACGCAGAGCCGGAAGGGTCGCTGGAGGGGTTGACGCCGGGGAGCACCTCGACAGGCGGGAACTGGGTGGGACGAGGAGGGTCGATCTTGTTGTCCTCGCGAGTCGGCTTCCAGTTACGATAAGCCAACTCCAGCTCGTCCATCGCCGGCAGGTACCACGGAGAGCCGCCGTCATCTGGCGCGGAGAAGCTGGCGCAGTACTCGGCGGCCGGGTAGGTGCCAGAGTCGGCCAGCATCGCCTGGGTGGCGCTCAGGCCGTCCCAGCGGGTGCGCGTGGCGCCCGGGGCGGCGGTCTGCGCGTCCTTCCACGTTAGGCCGGTGTACTCCTGCATGCTCTCCGGCGCGAAGATCAGCACATACCGCAGGCCCTGCTGGGAGGCGTCCTCGGGGATGATGTTGCCCTGGGTGGTGTCGATAATCCCGGCCACATAACCGCCGTAGGCGGCGTCACCGATGTCGTAGGGGACGTCAGGTGCGAGCGCCATCAGCCCACCACCTTCTGCCACCCGTAACCATCAGGACCCGGCGACCAGACGTTGTAGCCGTCACCGCCCACCTGCGTCACTTCCCACACGTCGCCGTCCGCGTCAGGCCACAACACCCGCTCTCCCATCTCGTAGCGGCCCGTGGACGACCACACCGGATACTCCGGCTCCGGGTCCGGGTCTGGCTCGGGCTCGGGTAGGAGTTCGTGCAGGTGCGCCAGCGACCGGATCGGCACCGAACCGGTGGTCCACCCGTCCGAGTCGGTCACCACGAACGCCTGCCACCCGTTGCCGCCGTCGCGGACCGCCAGGTGCACGTCGTCGTCCTCATCGAGCAGCACGAACAGCGTGTACGCGGGCTCGACCTGCACATCGACGGTCTTCAGCGTGGCGACGTCGAATGGCTCCAACAGGCCGGCCAAGTACTGGCGCGCCTCACCCTCACGATCCGACCGTTCCGCGATCCACGCCTGACGTGCTGCATCCCTGATCGCCATGCTCACTCCTAAGCCTCGTCCTCGAACTTGATCCCGCCCGTCACCAACGGCCGCCGCGGTGCCCGATCCTCCGCATAACAGCGGTCCCCCACGACGACGATCGTGTACTGCTCCACGATCGCCGCCGGACAGGGAGTCTCTGCCCCGTCCACGAGAATGTGCAGCGGGTCGACTTGGGTGACGGTCGCCTGCACTCGGGTGCCGTCTTGGCGGGCCATCAGAGCAGCTCCACAGTCAGGTGCATGGTCGCCCCCATCTCGGACAGGTCCAGCCGCCACGACGCCGCCAACCCCCGCGCACGCGACAACCCGAGCTCCGCGTCAGTCACGGTCACCACATCCCCATGCACGAGCGGCAGCGGTGTGGTGGTCAGGGTGACGGTGCGGACCGCCTGCGAGTCCTCAGCCACGATCCGGTCACCCTCCGCCACGAGCGCGTCACGATCAGCGGCGTCCACATACTCGGTCTTAGGCCGCACCTGCCAAGCCGGCAGGCCCTCGCTGTGGTCCACCACGTACACGTCATCCTCAGTGAGCGCGCGGTCCTTCTTGCGCACGAACCGCCACTGGTTCGGCCGGTCCCGCACTTCACCGGTCAGGCGGCGGTGCTCGTCCACGGTCGTCCACGGGTCGCCGGTATCGAGATGAAACCGCGGGGCACGGTCCTCGAGTGCCTGGTAGGGACTGGAGCGGAACGTGCCGTTGCCGTCCGCCCACAGCGAGTCATAGCCGATCATGCCCAGCAGGTCGTTGATGATGTGCAGCCACGTATGGCGGCCGCCCAGCACCCACACGCCCGGCTCTTCCAGCACCGTCGCCTGCCGGTCACCCTGCAAGTGCAGCCGCCCGGTCACGCCCGCATCGCTGAGCACGCCCCGGATCGCATCCAGGTAAGACGTGCCGGCGGGGATGACGTAGGTGTCGCCCGACTCGCGCCGCAGCAGCCACAGCTTGTCGTACCCTTGCGCCCGCCGCGGCTCACCAGCCTCACGGTCCGGCGACGTCAGGTAATAGACGCCCAGGTTCTGCCGGACACCGTTCACCGCCACCCACGGGCGCACCTTGTCCACGCCCCACGCCAGGTCGCGCATCAGCGTCAGGTCGCACGAGCCCGGCACCTCGTCATGCACGTCCTGGGCGGTGGACGACTCCAGCACATCCCCGGTCAGGTCCTCGATGGGGCGATCCTGCTCGTCCACCAGGTCCACGCCACCCGTGACGTGCAGGTGGACCGCGGCCAGCCCGCCCGGGCCGGCCACCTAGACCTCCTCCGTGAACGTCGAGATCTCCACCAGCTCGAGCGTCACGTTGTCGGCGTCATGGGACCAGGTGCGCTCATCCCACGACGGGGCGAGGTAGGCGGCGAAAAACTTGCCCCCGCGGTTGTCGCGGACGCACAGCACCTCGCCGGCATGATCCTCGATCCACTGCTTCTCGACCGGGGTGGTGGTGCCGAACACCAGCATCCACGACACCTCCCGGCCCGGGCGGGTGACCAGGCGAGTGAGGCCGGCAGCGTTACGGCGCACCTGCCCAAGCCGCGTAGCCGGCACCTTGCGGAAGGAACGCACCAGGTTGAGCGCGAGAGCGTCAGCGGGGTTGTCGGCGTCGTTGAGCCAGATCGCTTTCAGCCGTACGGACGCCATGTCAGCCTGCCTTCCACGCCATCTGGTGCAGGTCACGGGCAATCTCCCGCCCCGTGGCCCGTGTGCCAGCCAGAATCCGGTCCGCTAGCCCGTCCAGCGACGCCGCCGACAAGTCCACCGGCCCAGACGGTGCCGCCGGCTGGAACCGGGGGGTGCGGCCGGTGTTGATGTCCTCCAGCATCGGCCGGTACTGCGCCGTCGCCGCGGCGTTGACCACAAACTCCCGCCCGTGCGTGACGCCTGCGATCGCGCTGGTGGGCAGGTCGCCGGTGTACCCGCCCGAGTAGTAGCCGGGCAGCGTGAGGCTAGAGAAACCGGCCGGACGGGCCGACGTGTCGTACCGGACCTTGACCGTCGTAGACAGGTTCCAGCCGGACGTGATCGCCTGCAGCCGCGCCTCAGCCGCCTCCAACTGCGCAGCCACGCCATCCACGGCCCGACCGCCAGCATCCAGCAGCTCCCGCGCGAACGCCTCACCCGACCCGCGGCCCGTATCCTCAAACATCGTCTCAAACTCGGACAGTTCTTCGTCGGTGGCGTCCACCAGGAGCGCCAGCAGCGGCGCACCCTCCTCCCCAAGCCGCGCCAACTCCCGCAGCATGTCTCCAGACACCCGCTCCGAGATCTCGGCCATGTCGCGGCGCCACCCCAGCATGTCCGCGTGCCGGTCCCGCATCAGCTCCAGCACCCGATCCATGCCCACATCCACCTCGGCGTACGTGCGCCGCGGCACCTCGGTGTAGTAGTCCTCCCACGAGTCGTTCGCATTCAACGTGGCATCAGCCCGCGCGTGCGCCGCATCCTTACGGCGGGCGTTCATCTCATCGATACGCTCATTCGCCCGGTCAATCGCCGCCCGCGCCTCCCCCTCAGCCTGCCGCAGCGCATCAGAGTAGAGGCCACCGAGCCCGCCCATGAATGACGCCGACCCGGAGGCGAGCACGTCCACCCATTCCTGGTAAGCGCGCTGCTGGTCCTCCAGCGCACGCTGCGCCACCTCCCGCGCCCGCGCCGCGTTCTCCTGCGCCCGCTGCTCAGCATGAATCGCCTCGACATACGCCAGCTGAGCATCCGTGGCCCGCGCCAGATAGTCGGCGGCATCCGCCCCCAGGCCCTTCACAGCCTCGGCGAGCTCCGGGGTGGTGCGATTGGCGATCCGCCGCAGATCCTGGTCCCACTTGTCCTGCACCGTGAGCGCGTTACGCAGCGTGTCAATCCACGCCATCCCGGCCTCACGCGCCCCCGCAAACAGCCCCCGCATGTCGCTGATCTCGTAGGGCGCGAAGGTCCACGACCCGACCCGGCCACCAGACGCATACCCCGGCAGCACATGCCCACCATCGGCATACCCGTCCAAGCCCAGGTGAATCGCCCGCAACAGGCCGAAGTGCTTACGCGTCTGCTCGGCCGGGATTACGTACTCGCCACGGTGCACGATCCCCGCCGGCTCATACTTGCCGCCATCACCGGTATACCCACCGGTGGCATAGTCGCCGTAGTGACGCAGCGCAGCGGCGGTGTACCGGGCGCCGGATGCGGCTTGCCCGCGCGTGAGATTGTCGCGCGCGCGGATCTCCATCCACGCCGTGCCGATCGACACGCCATCCCACCGCTGCCGGAACGCTTGAATCTGCGCCTCGGCGTTCATGTTCGCCTCAACGTCAATGAACACCTCACGCGGCAACAGGCCCAGCTCAGTCGCCAGGTCGCGCGCCTTGTCCTCCGACATGCCCATCGATGTGGCCGTCTCCACGAACCGTTCGCGGGCGCGGGCCATCTCGGCGGCGATCTCTTCGGTGGACCGGTCGGCCTCGCGCATCGAGTCCACGACGTCGAGCCCGGAGGATGCGATGTTGTCGAGCGCGGCCTGGTTCGCGCGACCGGCCTCGGTGGAGATGTCGAGCGTGCGGCCGTTCTGCTCGATCGCGTCGGTGGCGGTGTCGAACGCCTGCTCCATCTGCCGCAGCGCGTCACGCTCCGACAACGCGATGCCGGCGGCCTCACGCTGCGCGTCCATCAACTCCTGGAAGGCGCGCTCCTGCGCCTCGGCAGCGTCCGCCGTCAGGTCCAGCTGACGACCCAACTCCTCCTGCGCGCCGCCCGTAGCCTCGGCCTCGGGCTTCAGCAGGCCCGTGGCGATCTTCAGCAACGTCAGGTCGTCCGTGGCGTAACCGGCCTCGGTTGCCACATCGACAAGCGCCTCACGGAACGTCGGCATGTTCTCCAGCAGGTCCAGCGCCGCCTGATCGGTCCCGCCAGCCTCCATCGCCAACTGGTTGAACGCCTCCGCCGCTTCCGGCAGATCGGTGCGGGCCAGCTGGGACAGCCCGGCGCTGAAGCCCTCGAGAATGTCCTCATAGTCGGACATGTAGGACGTGACGCCGGGGAGCACCGAACCAAAGAACGACGACAGGTTGTCCGTGATCGACGGGTCAGATACCCGCTCAAGCACGTCAGCGAGGTCCTCGGCCTGAGTCTTGGCGATCTCGAACGCGCCGAAGTCGAGGACCGCACCGCTAGACATGATGTCGGACACGTTGAGCGACGAGAGCCGCTCCCCAGCGTCTGCCACGTCACGGATCGCAGCCGCTACCGCCTCAGCATCATTCGCCACACCTGGGCGGGTGATCGCGGCAGTCAGTGCGCCCAGGGCCGTCGCCGTGATGCCCACAGCGCCACCCCACTTGGCGAGCGTGCCAACATGGCCGGCAACCTTGCCCAGGACGGCCGCGCCGCGACCGATGCCCAGGTTCTTGAGCGCCGTCGCCACCCCGGACACCGCGACTGCGAGACGCCCGAGCCCGGCGACGCCGAGCAGCACGAGACCGCCACCACCGACGATGGCCATCGAGGCGGTCTTCACCCAGTCGGGCAGCTCCCCGAACTCCTGCGCCACGCTGGCGACCGCGCCCGCAACGTCAGCCACCAGCGGCAGGGCGACCGCGCCGAACTCGATCGCGGCGTCCTTGATGTTGTTCCACGCCACCGTGATCTTCGAGGCCGTCGTCTCGTACCGGACCTCGGCCTCATTCGACAGGGCAATGTTCTCCTCGAACGCCGCATTGCCCGCGTCGAAGGCCGCGGCCATCACGTCACCCGAACCCGCGAGCCGCAGCAGCGCATCCCGCGTCCGCAGCTCGGTGACGCCGAGGTCCTCAAGCATGCCCAGCGTCGTGTTGCCCTGCGCCTCAGCGTTCGCCAGCCCATCCACCACGGCGACCAGCGCCCCGGCGGCATTGTCACGCCAGGCGGTAGCGAACTGCTCAGCCGACATGCCCGCCACGTCAGCCCACGCCTGCATGTCCCGCCCGCCAGCCTGCACATCCGCGGCGATATCCATCATCACCCGCGAAATAGCAGAACCACCAGCCTGAGCCTCGATACCGACCGCAGACAGCGCCGTCGCCAGCCCCATAACCTCGGCCTCAGTCAGACCAACCTGGTTACCGGCACCAGCAATCCGCAGACCCATCTCCACGATCTCGGACTCGGTAGCCGCGAAGTTGTTACCCAGGTCCACCACAGCCGACCCGAGCCGATCCACGTTATCGGTGCCGGTGCCCATAATCTCGGTGAACCGGGCGAACGCCGTCGCCGCCTGATCCGCCGTCAAGTCCGTCGTGTTGCCCAGGTCGAGCATGACGCGCGAGAAGTCGGCCACGTCATCCACGGCCACACCGAGCCGTCCAGCGGCCTCAGCCGTCGCCGCGATCTCCGTGTGCGTGGCAGGCAGGGTGCGGGCCATCTCCCGCAGGTCATCCTCAAGCCGCACCATCTGCTCGTGCGTGCCGTCGTTGACCTTCTGCACGTCAGCCCACGACGACTCCCAGTCGATCGCAGCCTTCGTCGCCGCCCCCGCCGCCGCGACCATCGCCCCGCCGAGCATGCCGGCCGTGTTCGCCACCGTGGTGATCGATGCCGAGTGCCGCTCGATCTTGTCCAGACCCCGGGCGGTGAAGTCCTGCGCCGACTGCGTCGCGGTGCGCATGCCGTTGACGAACCCGGTGACGCGCGCCCCGAGGTTGAGGGTGATTGAGCGGTCGGCCACGACGAATCACCTCCCGGGCGGTATGAAGTTCTGGGACAATCACGGGCATGGACAACGTGGGAGAGACCAAGCTCGAACGGCGCAGGCGCCTGCAGCGGGCCAACGACCGGAACGCGATCATCGCCTTCACGCTCGGCATGCTGCTGGTGCTCGGATGGGTGCTCATCGGCGCGATGACCGGTGAAAGCACGCTCGGGATCGTGGCGCTGCTCGGCGTGCTGCTGATCGTCCTGGGCCTGATCTTCAAGGGCAGGCCGGTCCGATGAGCAACCACCAGCCGCCGCCGAACACGCTCCCGCTGATCATGGGAGGCGTGATGCTGCTGTTCTTCGGAGGGATCGCCCTCCTGGTGGCCGACGCCCCCGGCATCGGCCTCGTGCTCGGACTCGCCGGCCTTCTGGTCGGCGCCTATGGGCTGGCGAAGCGGGACAGGGTGCGCCGCTACGGGCGCTGACCGGTCGCCTTCGGCTGGGCGGAGAACACCAGCGCC
>Ga0209487_1003811_pt1 | contig 11744 bp, 8 predicted proteins | sample Poulit2012_FD_187524 | JGI IMG/M metagenome (GOLD analysis project Ga0209487, IMG submission 187524) | Agricultural soil microbial communities from Georgia to study Nitrogen management - Poultry litter 2012 (SPAdes) (version 2) | ecosystem: Environmental > Terrestrial > Soil > Agricultural land... | reverse complement strand
TTCGGTCGGCCGCCTCGGCCCGGGCCATGACGTCGCCGATGAGGGCACAGCGGCACCCGGACGGCGCCGACGAGACGGGGTTGAAACGACTCAACCAACGGTAGCACGAACTGCGCTGCCGATGCCACGGTGCTGTCCGATCAGTCGGTGGTCACGGAGGCCGGATGCTGTTCCTCGCCGCTGCGCTGAAGGCGGCCATCTTCTCGGTGCAGCAGGTAGGCATCTCCTGAGGATCCTCGAGCAGTACTTCTACCTGCCCTGACCCAGGCGCTGTCGATCCTGGTCGGTGTGCTGAGCTGCGGCTTCCCCGTCGTGCTGCGCGGAGCAGGGCATGCCGGCCGTCGGCGCGCCGCGCCCCCACTGCCTCAGCCGGGCGGTCAGGCGGATGCCGACAGGGTCCCGAAACCCAGCTGATCGTAGCCACCGGAGGTGTCGCCGTAGTCGCCACCGCCGCCCTCGGGGCGAAGCGTGCCGACCATCTCCTCCACCCACGGGGCTTCGAGACCGCGGCGGCCGGCGTAGTGCGCCAGGATGAGCTCCCAGACCGGACGCTGCTGGCCCCGAGCCGTGCCGCTGATCTCGGTGTGGGTCTGCCAGCCGACGTGGGGCGGGGTCGAGCTCGGCCCGGACTGCCAGGTGTACTCGGTGAACGGGACGTCGTGCCCGAGGTTGTACTTGGCGACGTACTCGGCTGCCTTGAGGAATCGGTTGTCATCGTGGCCCCAGCAGTCGATGCCCTGGCTCCAGGCCATCTCGCAGAATGCCGCCATCAGGCCGATCCCCATGATCGAGTGTCCCTGGTCGCGGCCGCTCTCCTGCCATTGGGCCAAGTTCTCATCGTCGTAGACGAACGGGATGGCGTGGAGGATCGATCCGTTGCCCTCCCCGTCCTGGAAATACGTCACGGCACGATCGACCAGGTCTTCGCGGTCGGTGAAGACCCCGATCGCCAGGACTGACGCCATCGTGCACAGGTCCCAGTTCGCCCAGTAGTTCGTGATGACCGAATCATTGTGGTTCGTCAGGAAATCGTCGTTCAGGGGATAAAAGACCTGCAAGAGCAGGTCCTGGACGCCGGCCTTGTCGAGCTCGGGGTGGTCGTGCAGCAGCTCGGCCGCATTGGCCAGCTGGTAGCCGTAGATCCCCGCGGCGAGGAACCGGTCGGCGTTCCCGCTGATGGCGCTCAGCGTGGAGGCCCAGCCGTTGAGGATCCCGACGGCCGCGGCCCCGTGCTCCGATGCCCCGGTGAGGCGCCAGCGAAGCGCGTTCTGGTAGGCGGCGTGGACGTCGAGGGCCAGCTGCATGTAGTTCTGGCCGTCCCCGCCGCGCACCACGGTCTGCAGGGGGCGGGCCTGCCAGTCTGCGCCGGCGTGCCCGTTCGCAGCCAGGCGTTCATAGCCCTGCGCCCAGGGTGAGGCACCGGATTCCACGCGCACGCTCATCTCCTCCAGATCCGAGGCGGTGTGCAGGAGCCCGGGGTGTTCGTACCCCGCCGCACCGGGCTGGACTTCCGCCGGCGGGGCGAGTTCCGGACCGGGGCGTGCGGGGGCGGCGGCCGCCCCGGCCGCGCCGACCGTGAAGGGAGCCCCGCACACCGCCGCGGCGATGAGGGTGCGCCGGGAGGGCGGGCCCGGGATCGTGGGACGGCTGGAGGGCTTCTGCATGCCTGCAACATCCTTCCTGAAGGCGGTGTTCGGAGTCGGGGGTCGATGGTCTCGGCGCGTGGCTGTCATCCCTTGATCGCGCCCGCGAGCACGCCGGCCCGGAAGTATTTCTGGATGAATGGGTAGGCGATCAGAATGGGGACGGTCGCCACGACGATGATCGCCATGTTCAGACTGAGCGCCGGCGGCGGTGGCGCGTCGGGGGAGAGGGCGGCCCCGGGCAGCTCGACCCCGGCCAGCACGTACTGCTGCAGGACCACCTGGATCGGCCACTTGTCGGCATCATTGATGTACAGCATCGCGTTGAAGTACATGTTCCAGAAACCGACCCCGTAGAACAGGCTCATCACGGCCAGGACCGGCTTCGACAGCGGCAGTGCGATGGTCAGGAAGATCCGCCATTCCCCGGCCCCGTCGATCCGGGCCGAGTCCATCAGGTCGCGGGGGAGATTCATGAAGAAGTTCCGCACGATGATCATGTTGAAGGCCGAGATGAGGCCGGGAAGGATCAGTGCCCAGCGGGAGTCGAGCAGGCCCAGGGAGCGGATCAGCATGTAGTGCGGGATCATCCCGGCGGAGAAGAGCATCGTGCCAAGCACGATGAACAGCACGATCTTCGCTCCAGGCACGTCCGCCGTGCGTGTCAGTCCCCACGCCATCGTGGTGGTGAAGACCATGGACAGCGTGGTGCCGACGACGGTGAGCCACAGTGAGTTGCCGAGGCCTTTCAGGACCGCGTCGCCGTTGAAGATCGAGCGGTAGGCCTCGAGGGAGAACTCGGTCGGGAAGATCGTGCCGGCATGGGCCTGGGACGGTGCCGCGAAGCTCATCAGGATCACGTAGATCAGTGGATACACCATGGTGATCGAGATGGCGATGATCAGCACCGCTTTCCCCGCCTTCACCCATGCCGGGGCCTCGTTCTCCCAGGGCGCCAGGTTCCGGGTGCGGCGGCGCGGCGCCGGGGCGCGTGCGGGCAACGAGGTGCCGGTGGCGCTGCCCGGGGCGCCGCTGCCCGCGCCGGTCTCGGAGACCGTCGGTGTGGTCCCGCTGCCGGGAAGGCCGGAGGGGTCCTCCTGGATCGTGACTGACGTGTCGTCTCTCGTGGTCATCAGAACACTCCCTGTCCGCCGAGCTTCTTGGTGAACTGGTTGGCGGCGATCACCATCACGGTGCCGATGATCCCCTTGACGATGCCGGCGGCCGTGGCCAACCCCCACTGGCCGCCCGCTATCCCTCGGAAGTAGACGAAGGTGTCCAGCACCTGGGCGGCGTTCGCCCCGACCGCCGGCTGCTGCAGCAGCATCTGCTCGAAACCGACGGTGAGGAAGTTGCCGAGGTTCAGGATGAGCAGCAGTGTCGTGACCGGCATCAGGGCGGGGAGCGTCACGTGCCACGTCCGCCGCCATCCACCGGCTCCGTCCGCGGCAGCCGCCTCGTAGAGTTCACGGGGGACCCCCGCGATGGCCGCGAAGAAGATGATGGTCCCCCATCCCACGTCCTTCCACACCGACTGGGCGACGACCAGGATCTTGAAGGTCTCGGAGTTGCCCATGGCGTTGAAGCCGTCGACCCCGACGCTGCTCAGCAGGGTGGCGACCAGCCCGTCGCCGCCCACCACCTGCGCCCAGATGGAGATCACGATCACCCAGGACAGAAAGTGGGGCAGGTACACCACGGTCTGCACGAAACGCCGGGTGGCCTCGGAGAGCAGACTGTTGAGCAGCAGCGCGAGGAGAATCGGCGCCGGGAAGGCGAAGAACAGCTGGAGCAGCGCGATGACCACGGTGTTGTACAGCGCGCGTCTGATCTCCGGATCCACGAACATCGAGCTGAAGTGCTTCAGCCCGACCCAGTCCGAGCCCGCGATGCCCCGGAACGGGGAGAAGTCCTGGAACGCGATGATGTTGCCCGCCATCGGGAGGTAGGCGAAGACCAGGAAGAACAGCAGACCGGGCAGGATGAAGACATACATCGCCTTCTCGCGGGCCATCCGGTGCCAGAGCGAGCGACGCGGAATCTTCTTCCTCTGCTCCGAGGTCGGCCGGCGCAGGGTTCCGCTGGTCATCGGTCCGCCTCCTCCAGGGCGGTCTCGTACTCGGCGCGGATGTCCTCGCCGCCCTGTGACATGTAGGTGCTGATGAAATCGCTCAGCTCCGAGGGATCCGATCGTCCCGAGATCACGCCGTTCTCGAAGTCGGTGAGGTTCTCGGCCAGCTGCGGGCCCTTCTGGATGAAGGTCTCCGACGCGCTCTCCAAGCCCTCCAGCACGCGCGTCTCGGAGTTCTCCACGAGGGTGCGCATGTGCTCGGTGAAGCGTTCCGCGGTGTCGACCGCGTCCGGATGGGCGCCGTAGCGCGGGCGTCCGGACTCGACCCCGACGTACTCGACGCCCAGCTCCTCCTCGTGCTCCTCGATCGGGACGGAGACGTCCATCTCCCCGTACTCCCAATGGCGGCCCTCGATGCCGCGCCCGATGAATGCGTTCTCCTCGCTGCCCCAGGGCGCCGAGAGATAATCGAGGACGTTCAGCACGCGATGCAGGCGCTCTTCGTCCTCGGCGGCCGCGGAGGAGATTGCCGTGGACCGGCCGTAGGGCACGTTCTGGATGATCAGGGGAGCGGTGCCGTCGAATCCAGGCAGGGAGAAGTAGTCCAGTTCCGCGCCGTCGTGCTGCTCGGCGGCGTCGGCGAACAGGGAGCCGCCATAGGTCTCCGTGACCGCGGCGTAGGAGAGCGCTGAGCGCCAGGCGGTGTTCTCCGACTCCGGGGTGAGGGAGTTGGGATCGAAGACGCCGGCGGACCAGGCGGCGTTCAGCCATTCGAGCATCTCCCGGTAGTTCTCGGTCTCGCTCATGTGCACGAGCTTGCCCGAGTCGTCGAGCTGCCACTCGGCGCCCACCCGGAAGAGCCGGTAGAACAGGGGCCGGTTCTTGTCGACGTCGGTGAAGCCATAGATCTTCTGCCCGTCGCGCGTGGTCTGCGAGATCTCGGTGAGAGCGGTCATCAGCTCATCGGCGTCGGCCGGCTCCGGCCCGATGCTGGTCTCCTCGAAGGCGTCCCGCCGCATGACGACCAGATTGGTGATCCGAGCGATGGCCGAGGGGATCTGGTAGATGCGCCCGTTCTTCAGCGAGGCCTGCCAGATGTCCGGGGTCCGGGCGGCGAGGTTCGGCCACTTCTGGATGCCATCGCCCCCGAGCACCTCGGAGAGGTCCGCGAAGGCGCCGTCGCGGATCGCCTGCAGCTGGGTGGCGCTCTGATCGTCGACGAACACCAGATCAGGGATATTGCCGGAGGCGAGCATCGTCGAGAATTTGCTGTCGAAGGTAGGGGCGGGCACGAACTGGGGTTCGAAGGTGACGCCGAGCCGTTTCTCCAGCTCCTGCCAGTACTCGTTCTGCTCCCGGTCCACCGGGGGCGTTCCCCACATGAGCTGGAAGGTGGTGACGGTATCGCCGCCGTCATCGGGGTCGCGATCCACGCTCTGGAAGAACTCGGTGGGGTTGTCGGTGTAGACGTCCGGCATCTCGTCGACGTCAGAGACGTAGTAGGCCTCGACCTGAGGATCCGACGCTTCGATGTGCGTGGGGAGGGTGGCTTCCTGGCCGTCCGCGGCGCTGCCGGCCGCCTCTCCCTCCCCGCTGAGGACGGAACAGCTGCTGGCGCCGAGCGCGATCGCTCCGGTGGCGCTGATCGAACCTGTGAGGAACTGACGGCGGGATGTGGTGGATATGCGATCCTCCTTGGGGAACTCGAGCGGGATGGGGGCGTGGTGACGTCATGGATGGTGGCCGGCTGTGGTCACGTCATGAGTAGCGGTCAGCTGGCCCCGTCGGACGCTGAGGTGATCGCGCACCGCCTGGATCGACCGGTCGGCGAGTCGATGCAGCTCGCGGCCCATCGAGCCGGCGATGTGGGGGGTGAGGACGACGTTGGGGAGCTCGTGGAGCAGGTGGTCGCGGGCGAGGACCTCGGGTTCGGTGACGTCCAGGACCGCGTCGATCCGGCCTGTGGCGAGCTCGGCGACGAGAGCATCCTGGTCGATGATGCGGCCTCTCGCGGTGTTGACGAGGGTGGCTCCGTCCCGCACCCGGGCCAGGTCGGCTGCGCCGAGCAGAGGGGAGGTCTGCGCAGTGGCCGAGACGTGGATGGAGATCACGTCGCTGCTGGACAGCAGCTCGGGCAGCTCGACCTTGCGGGCGCCGAGCGCAGCGATCCGCGCCTCGTCGACCCCGGGGTCGGCGACGACGAGGTCGAGGTCGAAGGCCTGCAGAAGGCTGATCACCGTGCGTCCCACGTGCCCGGCACCGATGATCCCCACCTGTGATTCATAGTTCCCGCTGTCGAGGAAATGCTCCTCCCGATCCAAGAAGGTGCGTCTGGCCTGGTAGAGGCGCTGGGCGCGGAACGCTTGGGTGTTGGCCAGCAGGATCATCGCCACGGAGAACTCGGCGGTGGGAATGGCATTGGCGGAAGTCTGCCCGACCACAGCGATGCCGCGTCGTTCGAGCAGCTCCCTGCCGGGCATGCCCCCGCCGGCGTGCGCGACCAGGTGCAGGTTCGGCATGCGGTTGAGGATGTCGTCACTGATCTGGGGAGGGTTCCAGCCGGACAGCAGCACCTCGGTGCGTTCGAGGACACCACAGGGCAGGACCTGCAGGTCGGGCGCGACGAGGTCGTGGTCGACCTGCAGCAGCGTGTTCAGCTCCTCGCGCTGGCGCGGGCCGTAGAGCGCGGCGGCCAGATGCGAAGGATGCATGGCGAGCAGCCCCCAGGGCCGCTGATCCGTCGGAAGGCCCGTGCTCATCGGCTCACTGTCCCGTAGACCTCGAGCTCAGCGACGTTTCCGTTCCAGGGGGCATCGTTGATCAGCCTCAGGCTCGTCCATCCAAGGGAGTCCTCGTCCAGCGGTGTCAGGGTCGACCACAGGTGTGCACGGGCACCCTCGAGCTCGGGAGTGAGGTCCTGCCAGCTCTCGCCGTCGGCTGAGCCCTGCAGCCTGACCCCGTCGAGGCGCTCGGGATGGTCCGGACGAGGCAGCAGGTACACCTGTGAGAGCGTGAAGTGGGCACCATCGGTGAGTTCGATGCGGTAGGAGGAGCCCGCGCTCTCGGCGAGGTCCCCGAAGGTTTCGGGATCACCGTCCACGAGGAGCAGGGCCTCGCTGCGCTCATCGCTGCCGTCCAACCCTGGATGGGACGCGGTGATGGTGGCCTCACCGTTCCCCTCACCCTGTTCGATGGCCAGCAGAGATTCGAGGTCGCCCCCGACCTGCAGGGTGCTGCCGTCGGTCGTGCCTGTGAGAGTGGGGGTGGCCGAGCCGTCGTCCCGGATGCCACCGACCGAGATCGAGACCCAGCCGGTGGGTGCTTCGGTGACCGGGGCGGAGGCGACGTACGTCCCGTCGTCCTGTTTCTCGGCCGTGACGGCCTGGCCACCGATGGTGACCTCGACGGTCTCGAGGTCCTCGCGCGGAGTGGCGGTGACCTGCACCTCGTCGCCGAGACGGATCTTGCCGGCGAGGGCCGCCTCGGAGCTGAGGACGACCTCCTCGAAGGGGTTGCCGGTCTCGGTGCGATGGCCGTGGACATGGAACTCGGTCAGCTCCATGAGTTCGCGGACGATGCCGTACAGCACGTCGGGCTGAGGATCGGCCAGCTGCAGACGCAGGTAGCGCCACTGCTCGTCGACGAGATCGTCGGCGACGGCGAGCTCCTGATAGTCCTGTGTCATCTCCGCGGCCCCGGGCGTCAGGCGCGTCCAGTCGATGCCGTCGGTGGACCCCAGCAGGATCGTGGAGGCCAGGCGATCGGGGAAGATGTTCGACTGCAGACCGATCTTCTCCACGGCGACCGTGAAGTCAGGCCCGAAGTCGAAGGTGTGCGTCAGATCCACTGCCTGCCCGTACCAGGGGCCGGTATGGGGATCGTCGTCGACCAGGTCGGTTGCGGGCAGATCGACGTCCGCATCGACGAGCAGCGTGGAGTAGTCCAGGCTCCCGTCCTCCAGGAGCGGGTTGAGCAGCTCGAGCTCTGCCGCAGCGATGACGATGTCGGCCAACAGCGCTTCGAACTCGTGGTCATGGCGCTGCACCGGGGGATGGGAGCGAGCCAGCTCTTGCGCTGTCTCGAGCCGGGCCTGCGTCCACGACACATAGCTCTGCTGCGGATCGAAGGGTTCGCTCGCTCGCTCGATCGCCTCGTCCCGGTCGACACCGATGCGCACCTCCACCTCCGTGACGGCGGCGGCCTCCCCGGTATCGGCCTGGACGACGGCGGTGAAGGTTCCTTCGACCGGTCTCTGCCAGGCGATCTCGCCGGTGCGGCGATGGATGCGAGCGCCGCGGGGTAGACCACGGAGGCTGTATCGCAGCTCCTGGTCGCCCTCGACCACGGCTGGTACCTCGACCGTGAGCCGGGCATCGGCGACCCCCACCACGACCTCGGGGATGTCGTCGGAGAAGACGGGCCCTTGGGGCTGCTCGGTGACATCTGTGAACAGCTGGGCGATGTCGACCGACTGCCCCGGATCGGTCGTGACGGCGAGCTCCAGGTGGTCGTGCGTCCCACCGTCGAGGACGAGGATGCGCCACTGGCCGCCGGTGTCCGGCAGCAGGGCCCGGATCCGACCCGAGTCGATCATCAGCTCTGCCACGGCGGTGGTGCGCACACGCAGAGCGACCTGCTCGACCTCTGCGGCGGCGCTCTGCACAGCGATGCGAGCTGGTGCCGTCGACCCCTCGATGTGCAGATGGGGTGCCTCACCGCGAGGGCGCTCGACGGTGACCTCGCCGTCCAAGACCGTGCAGCGGTCGGCCAGGTGGATCTCGGTGGGTCCGGGTGTCGCCCGCGGCAACCGGCTCGCTCCCTCGGCAGCTGCTGCGGGCGGGATGTGCAGCCAGAAGTCCCCGCCGCCGTCGACGTTCTCCCAGGCGCTGGTGACGCTCCCGCCCGCGTGGTAGCGCTCCTCGAAGCGCTGGTGGAAGGCCCGCGTGAAGTGCGGGGCGACCTGCTCGAGCTCGAGGCCGGCCTCATAGGTGTAGTAGTAGAAGAGGTCCCAGAAGTTCATGGTCAGATAGCGGCCGCGATAGCCGGTGGCGATGCGGCGGTAGGTATCGCGGATGGTGCCGTCAGGGGAGATGGCGTAGGCCACCGGAGTCCAGTCGGGATCCTCGCCCAGCATGTACTGGCAGAAATAGTCAGCGGCGGCCAGGATCCGGTTGTCGAGGAACTCATAGGGACCGACCGCGTCACCGGCCTTCGAGACCGTGCCATCGACCGGATCGACGGTTGTGCCCTGGGACAGCAGCATCCGCGCCAGCTCCCAGGCGTTGTTCAGATCGCCGCCCCCGTGCGCCTGGTCGCGCCCCATCTCCACGTGCTGGACGCGGCCCTGCTCGAGCTCCTCGCCGGTCTGATCATTGCGGTCGACCCAGCGGAACAGGCGGGCCACCGAGCCGTTGAAGCCCTGGTCCTGGGCGGTGGCGTTGACGGTGAACCATTCGACGCTGCGCTCATACAGCGCCGTGTCGTCGAGGAAGATCGCCGCGGCGGTGGCTCCCAGCAGAGGATAGGTGTGCTGGTTCATGAAGTGGTTGTTGTCGTTCATGAACGTCTCGACGACGGGACGGACGAATTGGGACGAGAAGCTCTCGGTGAGCTGGTCGGTCCACTCCGAGGAGCCGTCCGCCGCGCTCGTGTGTCGCAGGATCTCCGCAGCGGTGGTCATCCGCTGCATCGGCACGCCTGTGTGGATATGGGAGTCCTCGAAGTACTCGAAGGCACCGGGATCGCTCTGCGCCCACAGCGAGATCACCTCAAGGGCATTGGCCCGGTGCTCGGGCAGCCCGGTGAGCAGGAACATGACCGCCTGGGTATAGGCCAGCAGCCCGTCGGAGATGAACAGCGAGTTGTCCCCCTGGCTGGCCAAGCCGGCCAGGCGCGGCAGGGTGGGGTCGTCCTCGTCCCGGTTACGAGGGACGACCTCGAGCGCGGCCAGTTCGGATTGCGCGGTCTGCTTCGCGTAGGTGTACCAGGGGTCCGCCTTCGCATCGATCTGTTCTCGCAGGTTCTTGATCGTCTCGGCCGTCAGGCTGATTCCCGGGTGCACGAAGCCGGCTTCCGAGGTGGACTCGTGGATGACCAGATCGGCATCCACGGCGATATCGGCGCGCGCCGACGTCATGGTCCACAGCCCGCCCAGGCCGAGCAGGGCGGAGGTCGTCAGGAAGGTCCGGCGTCCCAGGGGTGAGATGCTCATGATGGAAAATTCCTCGATGACTGCGTTGTCCAACGGGTGAGCTGAGCACACCATCGGTGTGCGCCCTGGTTCAATCAGTTCGCAGGAACCAGAAAGTTTTTCATCGCTGGAACGCCGTGGCGAGGCGGCGGGAGCCGCCGTCGACGTGATCGGTGCAGATCATGCTCCATGGCGTCGATGTCCCTGGTCAGGAAGGAGATCAGCGTGATGGCGGATGAGAACGGTCCCCGTCGGCCCGTGACGCTGTCCGAGGTGGCGCGTCGTGCGCATGTCTCGACCTCGGTGGTCTCCAAGGTCGTCAATGCGCGCCCCGGTGTCTCCGCGGAGACACGCGCACGGGTGCAGGAGGTGCTGCACGAGCTGTCCTATACCGCGCAGCGCAATGTCGCCTCCCGCTCGCGGCTGGTGGACGTGGTCGTTCCCGACCTGCATTCGAGCTGGATGAACCAGCTCATGACCGGGATGCATGCCGCGGCCCGGGAGTCCGGTGTCGCCCTGGTGGTCACCGTCGAGTCCTCCCAGGCCTGGATGAGCGGTGCCGCCGCACGGGGCACCTCGGGGGTGATCCGGGTCCTGGTCCCCTTCCGGGACGAGGAGCTGGCCTGGCTGCGCACCCACGAGGTCCCCTTCGCCGAGGTCTCCTCCCGGCGCGGCGACGGGGGTGCGGTGCCGCTCATCGAGGCGGAGCATGAGCGGGCGGGGGCACAGGCGACAAGCGAGCTGATCGCACACGGGCACACCCGGATCCTGTATGCGGGAGGTCGTGGCACCGCCGCCGATGTGCTGCGCCGCAGCGGCTACCTGAGGACGATGCGGGAGGCGGGGCTGGAGCCGCGGACGACCTCGGAATGGTCGCTGTACCGAGCGGCCGACTCCACGCGGGAGGCGATGGAGGATCATCATCCCACCGCTGTGGTCGCGTGGGCCGACCAGATAGCGCTCGCGCTCATGCATGAGGCGCATCGGCTGGGACTGGTGCTGCCCCGGGACCTGAGTGTCATCGGCTTCGACGACCTCCCCGAGGCGAGTGGTTCCCACCCCCGGCTCACGACCGTGCGAGTGCCTCTGCAGGAGATGGGGACCGCCGCGCTGCGCAGTCTGCTGACCGACGACGGCCCCCCGGATCGGGTGCTGTTCCGCACCACCCTGATCCGACGCGAGAGCGTCACCAGCCCACCGACGGCCCGGACCCGACCCGATCGATCGTGAGGAGCCCTGATGACCAGCAAAGACCTCGACCATCTGCTCGCAGCCACCCCCGCCCGCAGCCCGGGCAGATGCTGCTTCCTGCTGCACGTGCGCCCGGAGAAGCTCACCGACTACGTCGCCGCCCACCAGGAGGTGTGGGAGGAGATGCGCGAAGCGCTCAGCGAGGCGGGGTGGCGCAACTACTCCCTGTTCCTGCGCCGTGAGGACGGACTGGTGGTCGGCTATTTCGAGGCCGACGACGCCGACGCCGCGCAGGAGGCCATCGCCCGCGCCGCGATCTCGCCGCGCTGGGAGGCCGCCATGAGCGAGTACTTCACGGAGAACGGCGGCGAGAAACAGGTTCTCGAGCAGTACTTCTACCTGGCCTGACCGATCACCCTCGAAAAAGCTGGAGCATGCGATGAATGACGTGAAGACCCGGTTCGCCGGCCCCGATCTGGGCCAGATGCTGCCCCGGATGCGGGAGATCGGCCCGGCCAAGAGCTGGACCGAAGCCGGTGAGCAGGCCCGGGCCGAGTGGGATGCCCCCTACGGGCCCGCCGAGCAGTGGGATCTGCGGGTCGAGGATCGGCAGGCCCCGGGCCCGCATGGCCCGGTCCCGGTGCGGATC
>Ga0209487_1003810_pt1 | contig 11744 bp, 10 predicted proteins | sample Poulit2012_FD_187524 | JGI IMG/M metagenome (GOLD analysis project Ga0209487, IMG submission 187524) | Agricultural soil microbial communities from Georgia to study Nitrogen management - Poultry litter 2012 (SPAdes) (version 2) | ecosystem: Environmental > Terrestrial > Soil > Agricultural land... | reverse complement strand
GTGTCCGGTGCCGCCATTCGCGCCGAGGGCCAGGTGACGGTGTTTGATCCGCGCCGGCCCGACAGCCCCTGCTACCACTGCCTCTATGGCGGCATGGACCCCGCCGCCGGCCTCAGCTGCAGCGAGAGCGGCGTGCTGGCGCCGGTGGTGGGCGTGGTGGGCAGCATGCAGGCCATCGAGGCGATGAAGCTGATCGGCGACTATGGCGAGCCCCTGGTGGGGCGGCTGTGGCTGCTGGACGCCGCCGCTGGCGAGACCCGGCAGTTCAAGCTGTCTGCCGACCCGGCCTGCCCGGTGTGCTCGGGGCGCGGTGGCTGATGCGATACAGGCGCCAGCCCAGCAGCAGGGCGGCCATGGTCAGGCCGCTGCCCAGCCCGATCCACAGGCCCGGCACGCCCATGGCGGGCACCAGCCAGTCCCGCAGCCCCAGGCTGTAGCCCAGCGGCAGCCCCACACCCCAGTAGGCAAACAGCGTGATGACCATGGTCGCCCGGGTGTCGTGGTAGCCCCGCAGGGCTCCGGCTGCGCCCACCTGAATGGCGTCGGCCAGCTGGTAGACAGCCGCATAGACCAGCAGGGTGGCCGCCAGGGAGCGCACGGCCTCGTCGCTGCTGTACAGGGCGACAATGGGCCCGGGAGTCAGCACCATGAGACTGGTGTTGAACAGGGCGATGCCCATCGCCAGCGCCAGGCCCAGCGCGACCACCACCCGGGCCCGGGCGGGCTGGCCGGCTCCCAGGGCGTGACCCACCCGCACCGTCAGCCCCAGCCCCAGGCTCAGGGGGATCATGAAGGTGACGCTGGAAAAACTGGTGGCGACCTGGTGGGAGGCCACCGCGACCGCTCCCATGTGGCCGATCAGCAGGGTGACCAGGGCAAAGATGCTGGCCTCGGCGAAGACGGCGGCACCAATGGGCAGGCCCAGGCCGGCGATGCGGGTCAGCGGGACCCGTCGCGGCCGTCCCCAGCCCGTCGGCCACACCGCCCGGGGCAGTCGTGGGGAGCGCCTCAGCACCCGCCACATGGCGAACAGGTTGAACCACATCACGCTGGCGGTGGCGTAGCCGCAGCCCACGCCGCCCAGGGCGGGCAGGCCCAGCCAGCCGTAGATGAGGGCGGCATTGAGGGGAATGTTGAGCAGGAAGCCGGCCAGGGCAATCGCCATCACCGGCCGGCTGCTGCCGGTGCCCTCGGACAGGGCCCGGAGGGTCTGGTAGAGCCCGGCGGCGGGCAGGCCCAGGGCCACGGCGCGCAGATAGGCGTGACCGTCGGCCCGCATGGCGGCCTCCACGTCCATCCACTCCAGCAGCGGGTCGGTGGCCAGCAACAGCAGGCTGCCGGTGCAGCCCAGCAGCAGAGCCAGCCAGCGACCCTGTTGAAACATCAGCGCAATGCGCCCCATGTTGCCGGCGCCCCAGGCCTGGGCGATCAGCGCCGTCACGGCGGTGAGGCTGCTGATGGTGAAGAGAAACAGCGGCACCCACAGGCTGGCACCGAGGGCCACCGCGGCGAGGTCTCCGGGGCTGACGGAGCCGGCCATGACGGTGTCGGTCACGGCCATGCCGGTGTGGGCCAGCTGGGTGACCAGGATGGGCCAGCTCAGCTGGAGCAGCTCCCGGAGTTCGGTTCGCCAGCCGGCGGGGGATGGGGCCATGGGAGCGGTCCGTTCGGGGGTTCAACAAGGGCCCGGGGCCGGCGGGGCCCGGCCCGGAAAGGGGGCAAGTATACGGCAGCCCCTCGCCAGGACACAGTCCTCGCCGGTGTCGAGTTGCCCGAAGCCGGCTGTTGCGCCCATAATATGCGGCGTGGTTCGGCGCGGGACATCTCCTGCTGTGCAGCGCCGAGGGCAGGACGAGACGACGAGCAGGACCAGGCAAACCGGCACGGTGCATCGCCCCGCGGGGCGGGCAACCACAGTTCGAGTGGCAGCGCCTCGACGGCCATCAGGGAATCACATTTTGACTGAACAGACCTCTGCAAGCAGCCAGCACGAAGAATCCGATCCCTCCACCCGCACGAGCCGCCGACGGGGTCGCCGGGGTGGCCGACGGCGCTCCCGCAGACCCCGCCAGGAGCAGGCCGCCATCGATACCGGGCAGACTCCCTGGAGCCTCGACCAGTTCCCGGTGCCCAGCGTCGAGGGCAAGACCCGCTTTCACGACCTGGGCCTGGACCTGCGCCTGATGCGGGCCATCGCCGACCTGGGCTTCGAGTATTGCTCGCCCATCCAGGCGGCCATTCTGCCCAGCACCCTCCGGGGCCACGACGCCATCGGCAAGGCCCAGACCGGCACCGGCAAGACGGCGGCCTTCCTGGTCACCCTCATCAACGACCTGCTCACCCGGGAGCTCTCCGACGAGCGCTTTGCCGGGGAGCCGCGGGCCCTGATCATCGCCCCCACCCGGGAGCTGGTCCAGCAGATCAGCGCCGATGCCGAGGCCCTGTGCCGCCATGCCGACCTGCACGTGGTCAGCCTCATCGGCGGCATGGACTATCAGCGCCAGCTGAATCACATCCAGCGTCGGCTGGTGGACATCGTGGTGGCTACGCCGGGGCGGCTGTTGGACTTTCAGCAGCGCGGCGACCTCTTTCTGGATCGGGTGGAGCTGCTGGTGCTGGACGAGGCCGACCGGATGCTGGACATGGGCTTCATTCCCCAGGTCCGGCGCATCATCCGCGCCACGCCGCGCACCACCCGGCGACAGACCCTGCTGTTTTCCGCCACCTTCAGCCAGGACATCCTCCATCTCACCGAGCAGTGGACCCACCAGGCAGTGCGGGTGGCGGTGGAGCCGGAAACCGTGGCCACCGACACCGTCGATCAGCGGATCTACACGGTGACCAACAGCGAGAAGTTCACCGTGCTGCGCAACCTGGTGCGCCAGCCCGAGGCCAAAAGCGTCATCGTCTTCGCCAACCGTCGGGACGAGACCCGGCGCCTGCACGAGCGCCTGCGCAGAGCGGGCGTTCGCGCAGGCATCCTGTCGGGGGAAATTCCCCAGGGACAGCGGAGCCGGACGCTGGGCCAGTTTCGCGACGGCGAGCTCCAGGTGCTGGTGGCCACCGATGTGGCGGGCCGAGGCATCCACGTCGACGGCATCACCCACGTGGTCAACTACAGCCTGCCCGAGGACCCCGAGGACTATGTCCACCGCATCGGTCGCACCGGGCGGGCCGGGGCCGTGGGCACATCGGTGAGCTTTGCCAGCGAGGACGACGCCTTTGCCCTGCCGCCCATCGAGGAGCTGCTGGGCCAGAGCCTGCGCTGTGAGCCACCGCCCGCGGAGCTGCTGAGCGAGGATTGATCCCGGCTCAGGGCGAGGCGTCGGGCGGAAAGGCCTTGGGCCGCGCCACCAGCACCATGCGAACCAGGTGGGCCAGGGAGTGGGCCTGGAGCTTTTCCATGACCCGGGCCCGATGAATTTCCACCGTGCGCTGGCTGATGTCCAGGTCCAGCGCGATGACCTTGTTGGCCTTGCCGGCCACCATCAGCTGCAACACTTCCGCTTCCCTGGGGGTCAGGCTGTCCAGCCGCGCTGCGATGGCCTGGCGCTGCTGCAGCGACTCCCTGTTCCGGCGGTCCAGGGCCAGGGCGTGCTCGATCTTCTCCAGCAGCTCCTGTTCCCGATAGGGCTTCTGCACGAAATCCAGGGCGCCGTGCTGCATGGCTTCCACGGCCATGGGAATGTCGCCATGGCCGGTGACGAAGAGAATGGGCAGGATGGAATTGCGCTCATTGAGCTGGCGCTGCAGCTCCATGCCGTTCATGCCAGGCATGCGAATGTCCAGCACCAGGCAGCCGGCCATGTCGGCGTGGTAGTGGTCGAGAAAGTCGTTGGCGCTGGCGAAGGAGGTGACGGCGTGCCCGAGGGGTTCGAGCACCATCTGCAGGGATTCCCGCACTGCGTCGTCATCCTCGACGATATAGACCTGGGCCGTGGGATCTACCATGATGGGGTTCCGTGATCTGGAGTGCGGTGCAGCAGGGAGAACGACTGCAGACCCTGCGGAGGGTTCATTGTAAGGAGTCATGGGCCGGCGTCAAATGAATGACGCCACGCCGGGCCGCGCGCTGGGAAAGGGGAGAGCCGAGGTGGAGGCGGGGACGGAACAGATCCTGCTGGTGGATGACAACCCCATCAACCTGCAGATCCTGCAGCAGTCGCTGCAGGGCTGTGGCTATGGGCTGCTGCTGGCCCGGGACGGCCGAGAGGCCCTGGAGGTGGCGCGCCGGGAGCGGCCCTCCCTGGTGCTGCTGGACGTCATGATGCCGATCATGGACGGCTTTGAGGTCTGTCGTCGGCTCAAGGCGAGTTCGCAGACCGCCGACATCGCGGTCATCTTTCTCTCTGCCCTGGGGGAGAGCGCCGACAAGGTGCGCGGCTTTGCCCTGGGCGGGGTGGACTACATCGCCAAGCCCTTCCGCCCCGACGAGGTGGTGGCGAGGGTGAAGACCCACGTCAAGATCCACCGCCTGGAGCGGGAGCTGGCCCGGCGCAACTCCGAGCTGGAGGCCGAGAACCAGCGCATTCTCCACACCATCAGCGAGGGCATCGTCGGCCTGGACGGCCAGGGCCGCATCACTGCCTGCAACCCCGCTGCCTCCCGCATGCTCGGCTGGCCCGTCCACGATGTGCTGGGGGAGCGGCTCCACGGCCTGGGCCTCTTTGCCACCGAGGACGGCATCGAGGTGGAGGAGGACCAGACCACGGTCTGGCGCTGCTATGCCGCGGGCGAGGGTGCGGCCAATGCGGTGGAGCTGATCCGGCGCCGGGATGGCCGGCTCATCCACGTCGCCATGACGGCGACTCCCCTCCCCGAGGGGGGGGCGGTGCTGGTGCTGCGGGACATCAGCCAGTGGATGGAGAGCGAGGAAGCCCTGCGGGTGGCCCGGGAGCAGCTGGAGAGCCAGCGCCAGCACCTGGCCCACATGGAGCGGTTGAGCACCTTGGGGGAGATGGGGGCGGGCATTGCCCACGAGGTCAACCAGCCGTTGACGGCGGTGACCAACTACGCCCGGGTGGCCCGCCGGCTGCTGAGGGAGCCGGAGTTGGACCGACAGCGGCTGGACCACGTGCTGTCCCGCCTGGATGTGCAGGCGGTGCGGGCAGCAGAGGTCATCCAGCGGCTGCGCAGCTATCTGCACAAGCCCGAGGGCGGCGGGGAGTGGGTGGATGTCAACGAGCTGGTGCAGGAGGTGATCGCGCTGGCGGAGGTGGACTCCCGCATCAACGATGTGTCGATCCACTTCGAGGCGGCCACGGACCTGCGGCCGGTATGGATCGACCCGATCCAGTTCCAGCAGGTGGCACTGAACCTGATTCGCAATGCCATGGAGGCCATGGTGGGCAGCCCCTGGCGTCAGCAGGGCGTGGTGGTGGTGACCCGGCTGGGTGAGGAGTGGGTATCCATGGATGTGGTGGACCGGGGCCGTGGGGTCAGCGAGGAGCAGGCCCAGCGCCTCTTCGAGCCCTTCTACAGCACCAAGCAGGGCGGGATGGGGGTGGGGCTGTCCATTTGCCAGGGCATCATCCACCACTACGGTGGCCAGATCAGCGTCGAGCGCAATGGCCCCGACGGGATGACCTTTCGCTGTGCCCTGCCGCGGACGCCCGACGCCGCCCCGCTGGCCTGATCGGGGCGGTCGGGCAGGAAGGCGTCAGCTGTTGGCAGCCCGGGGGGCCTGCTCTTCCTCTTCCTGAATGCGGCGGTAGACCTCTTCGCGGTGCACGCTGACTTCCTTGGGTGCAGCAATGCCCAGGCGGACCTGGTTGCCGCTGATGCCCAGTACGGTCACCTTGATGTCATCGCCGATGATGAGGGTTTCACCCAGACGTCTAGATAGAACGAGCATGACTTGGAACCTCTCCGGTCGGTCAGTATGCGGCCGTCGTCCTAGTGGTTGACGGTCAGTTCCAGTCTAGGCGGAGGGTTCGGTTCGGCGTACTCGCTGTTGTACCTATGACCATAGGTAAAACTACCTATGGTCGGCGGGCCGGCTCAGCGCCAGCGGTCGGGGGCGTAGGAAAACACCGGCAGGGACCAGGACCAGCGAATGGCACAGAGGCGAATGGTGAGCCCGATGGCAAAGGAGGCCAGCATGTTGAGATCGTGGCCAACCCCCAGCTTGCGCAGCAGCAGATAGAGCACGGCGACCAGCAGGGAGACGCTGGCGTAGAGCTCGTGGCGAAACACCACCGGCACCCGGTTGCACAGGATGTCGCGAATGATGCCGCCGAAGATGCCGGTGGTCATCCCCGCCATGATCACCACCTCCCGGGGATAGCCCAGCTCCAGGGCCACATTGCAGCCGATGATGGTGAAGGCGATGAGCCCCATGGCGTCGAGCACCAGGAAGAGCTGGTGCAGCCGGTGCATGTAGCGGGCGATGACCATGGTGAACAGCCCCGCCGACACGGTCAGGTAGATATAGGGGGGGTGCTGGGTCCAGGTGACGGGATAGTTGCCCAGCAGCAGGTCGCGCACCGTGCCGCCGCCCAGGGCGGTGAGAAAGGCGATCATGCTGACGCCGAAGAGATCCATGTTGCGGCGGCCCGCGGCCAGGGCACCGGACATGGCCTCGGCGGTAATGGCGATCAGATAGATGGAGAGCAGCACCACAGGACTCCTTGAGTACGTTGTGGAAAATGCCACTCCCTCTGTCCGTCTACCTGAGAGTTTGGGCGACGCCAGGTCGCCTTGCCCCTTCGGTGGGTTGTCGTGCAACCACTCTCCAGATGGCGATTGTTGCGCGTGCAGTGTCTGTGCCTGAGCGATTATGGGAGATTGCGCCTTCGGCGGGTCGTCACGACCTCTCTCCTGCGCCGCGGTGGAAAAGTATACCCTCTGGGCTGAATTTTGCAGCGTTCAGTGGGCCGGGGTCCGGAGCTCTGCGCGGGTCCCCGGTCGCCGGCGGGCAGGACCGGCTAGCCGATGTCGCTGCCCAGGCAGTCTTCCTGGTAGGCGGCCAGGCGCTCGGGGTCGAGGATGTGGATTTCCTTGCCGTCCACCTCCAGCAGTTCCAGCTTCTGGAAGCGGCTGAAGATCCGGCTGACGGTCTCCAGGGTCAGTCCCAGGTAGTTGCCGATGTCGGTGCGGGACATCGGCAGCCTGAACTGGGTGGCAGACAGCCGGCGGCGGGCATTGCGGCTGGCGATGCTGACCAGCAGGGTCGCCACCCGCTGCTCGGCGGAGCTCTTGCTGAGCAGGGTGATGAGCAGCTGGTCCTCGGTGATTTCCTGGCTCATCAGCTGGAAAAAGTGGCGCTGCAGTGAGGGCAGGCGGAGGCTGAGCTCCCCCAGGCGCTCGAAGGGGATTTCGCAGATGGAGATGGTTTCCAGGGCCACCGCCGAGCTGACGTGGCGGTTCTTGCTGATGCCGTCCATGCCCAGGATTTCACCGGGAAAGTAAAAGCCGGTGACCTGTTCGCGGTTGTCCCCGGCCATGCGGTAGGCCTTGACCGACCCCGAGCGCACTGCATAGACCGAGGTGAAGGGGTCGCTTTCGCGGTAGATGTGCTCTCCGCGCTGCAGGACCAGGCCGCGCTGAATGATCTGATCCAGCTGATTGATGTCGCCGTCTTCCAGGGCAATGGGCAGGCAGAGACTGGCGAGCCGACAATCGCCGCATGAAGATTCCTGGCTGCGGCCGAGGGCTCTCGTCATGGCAAGACTTCCGTGCTGACAGGGGTCCATGAATAAAACAATAGACCAGAGTGTATCCGGGCTGACACTGCGACGCCAGTAGCGATTGGCAGAAGGTGGCGGGCCGGGGTGGATCCGGCCCGCCAGGCGGGGTCAGAGCGCGGTGGCCGAGACCTGGGCCGCGCCGGAACGGGCCAGGTAGCGGTCGAAGCGCATGCAGATGTTGCGCAGCAGCTTGCGTCCCGGGGCCGTGACGGTCAGGGCGTCCTGGGACAGGGTCAGCAGGCCATCGCACTGGAGCTGTTCCAGCTCCGGCCACTCCTGCTGGAAACAGTCCTGAAAGGGACGGCCGAAGCGCTGCTCGAAGTCGGCGAAGTCGCAGTGCAGGTTGCAGATCAGCGCCATGATGACGTGGCGCCGCAGGCAGTCCTCCTCGCTCATGGCCACGCCGCGCTCCACCGGGAGGCGACCCTCATCCAGGGCCTGGTAGTAGCGATCCAGCTGGCGGGCGTTCTGGGCGTAGGCCCGGTCGGTGCTGCTGATGCCCGACATGCCCAGGGCCAGCAGGTCGGGGGCGTGCTTCACCGAATACCCCTGGAAGTTGCGCTGCAGGCGGCCCTCGCGCTGGGCCAGGGCGAGCTCGTCGTCGGGGCGGACGAAGTGGTCCATGCCGATGTGCACATAGCCGGCCCGGCCCAGCATGTCCGAGGCCATGTCCAGCATGGTCAGCCGGGCCATGGGGCCGGGCAGGGTGCGCTGATCCAGGGCCCGCTGGGGCTTGAAGCGCTGGGGCAGGTGGGCATAGCCGTACAGCGAGACCCGGTCCGGAGTCAGGGCGATGACCCGGCGCAGGGTCTGGCCAAAGCTGACGCTGGACTGGCAGGGCAGGCCGTAGATGAGGTCCAGGCTCAGCGAGCGAAACTCATGGGCCCGGATGGCGTCGACGATGCCGCAGATCTGGTCCAGGGACTGGACCCGGTTGATGGCCCGCTGCACCGTCGGGTCAAAGTCCTGGATGCCGAGGCTGATGCGGTTGAAGCCCAGCCCCCTGAGGAGGGCCAGCCGCTCGACGTCGACGGTGCGCGGGTCCACCTCGATGGAGTACTCCCGGTCGTCGTCATCGACGAGGCGAAAGTGGCGGCTCAGCCCGTGCATCAGCTCCATGGTCTCGGCGCCGCTCAGGACGGTGGGCGTGCCACCGCCCCAGTGGAGCTGGGTAACGGGGCGATCGGCATCCAGCAGCTCGGCCTGGAGCCGGATTTCCCGGCCGAGGTAGCCGAGGTAGCGCTGGATGGCGGTGCGCTGGCGGGTGACGACCTTGTTGCAGGCGCAGAAATAGCACAGATGTTCGCAGAACGGCACGTGGACATAGAGAGACAGCGGCGCGGCGGCATGCTCGGCGCTGGCCTGCTGCCACATGCGCCGGTAGGCTGCCTCGTCGAAATCCTCCTGGAACTGCAGCGCCGTGGGATAGGAGGTATAGCGGGGTCCGCGCACGTTGTATTTCATGATCAGATTGCGGGGCTGGGCCGCGGCCGCCCCGCTGGCTTGCACACTCATTGATTCTTCCTCCGTGCCTGGGACCGATTATGGCCCGCCGGCGCCGGCTCTGGGTTGACCCATGTCAACAACACCATGGAACGACGGCGGGAGAGCGCTCGGCGGCAGGCGTTGCCAAGGGGCCGGGGCAGCGCTAGGCTTGGCTTCCCTCGCGTCGCCGGGCCGCCATGGCCCCGCTTTGACGCCGGGCTCCATCCCCCTTCGTCGACTGGAGAGGCCGTGCTGGCACTGCAGACTCTGCTCGCCCCTGTCTGGCTGGGTACCCCCATCTGGATCTGGTGCACCTTTTTTGTCCTGGTCCTTGCGCTGCTGGCCCTGGATCTCGGCCTGCTCCATCGCGGCGAGCGCGAAATCGGCATGCGCGAAAGTCTTTTGCTGTATGCCGGCTACAGCTGCACCGGGCTGCTGTTCGGAGTCTGGATCTGGTATGAGCTCGGCGCCCAGCTGGCCCTGGAATTCTACACGGGTTTGCTGATCGAACAGTCTCTGTCCATGGACAATGTGTTCGTGATGGCGATGGTGCTGGGCGCCTTCCAGGTGCCGCGGCAGCATCAGCACCGGGTGCTGTTCTGGGGCATCGTCGGAGTCATCGTGCTGCGGGCGGTGATGATCGGCCTGGGGGTGGCCCTGGTGCACCGGTTTGGCTGGGTGCTCTATTTCTTCGGTGCCTTTTTGCTGGTCTCGGGCCTGCGCATGTTGTTTCAGCGCAGGACCGAGGAGGCGCCAAGACTCGCCGGCAACGCCGCCATCGGCTGGCTGCGTCGCCGGTTGCGGGTGACCGACCAGCTGCACGGCCGACGCTTTCTGGTTCGCCTGCCCAGGGCCGATGGCCGGCGGGTGCTCCATGCCACCCCGCTGTTTCTGGCCCTGGTGGTCATCGAGCTGATGGACCTGGTGTTTGCCGTCGACAGCGTGCCCGCGGTGTTTGCCGTCAGCCAGGACCCCTTCGTCATCTATACCTCCAACATCTTTGCCATTCTGGGGCTGCGCTCGCTGTACTTTGCCCTGGCGGCGCTGATGCACCGCTTTGTCTACCTGCGGCATGCCCTGGCGCTGGTGCTGGCGTTCATCGGCGGCAAGATCATGCTCCAGCCTTGGCTGACCCTGCCCGCGGCGCTGTCGCTGGGCATCACCCTGACGCTGCTGGCAGGCGGCCTGCTGTGGTCGCTGGTGCGCACCCGCACCGCGGGAGCGGAGGGCCGCTGAGCGGGGCGGTGAGCCCTTCAGGGCGTTGCCGGGGGGCTGGCCTCGCTGCGACAGAACCGGCGCTGGATGCGCCAGCCGTCCTCGGTGGCGATGCAGTGGTCGAAGTAGCGGGCAAACAGGGTGGGGGCCAGGGTGTCCAGGTCGAGGATGTGCAGATAGCTGCGCACCAGGGCACCGCCGGGCTCGGCCTCGACCAGGCAGTTGGTGACCACGTGGCGGACCCGGGGAAACCCCTGGCGAGTCTCCCGCAGCAGGGCCACCACCTGGTCGCGCCCCCGGGCCTGGAAGGCGGGCTCGTCGACGTTGAACTCGCAGTCCGGAGTCCAGATCTCGGCCATGGTGTCCAGCTCGTCGTAGTCCAGGGCATGGGTATAGCGCATCAGCAGCTGCTGCAGGGCGAAGCGGTCTTCAATGGGCAGGGTCACGGTGACTCTCCGAATGGCGGGAAAGCCGTATACCTACCAGTCTCGGCTGAGGTCGACAAGCCCGCTGGCGGAAAAAGAGGCGATAGGGGGAAGAGAAAGAGGGGCCGCCCGGGGCCGGGCGGCCGCAGGGGGGGTCAGTCCCAGGTGAGGGCGCCCCCGGTCTGGTACTCGATGACCCGGGTCTCGAAGAAGTTCTTCTCCTTGCGCAGGTCCATGATTTCACTCATCCAGGGGAAGGGGTTCTGGACGCCCCGGAACTGCTCCGGAAGCCCCAACTGGCTGAGGCGGCGGTTGGCGATGAAGTGGAGGTATTCCTCCATCATGCTCGCGTTCATGCCCAGCACGCCCCGGGGCATGCTGTCCTGGGCATATTCCACTTCCAGCTGGGTGCCCTCGAGGACCATCTGGATGGCCTCCTGCTGGAATTCCTCGGTCCACAGGTGGGGGTTTTCCAGCTTGATCTGGTTGATCATGTCGATGCCGAAGTTCAGGTGCATCGACTCGTCGCGCAGGATGTACTGGAACTGCTCGGCCACCCCGGTCATCTTGTTGCGCCGCCCCATGGACAGGATCTGGGAAAAGCCGCAATAGAAGAAAATGCCCTCGGTGACCGCATAGAAGGCGATGAGGTTGCGCAGCAGGTGCTGGTCCGCCTCCGGCGTGCCGGTGCGGAAGTTGGGGTCGGCCAGGGCATCGATGTGCTTGATGCTCCAGGCCGCCTTCCGGGCGATGGAGGGCAGCTCCCGATACATGTTGAAGACTTCGCTCTCGTCCATGCTCAGCGATTCCACGCAGTACTGGTAGGCGTGGGTGTGAATGGCCTCTTCAAAGGCCTGGCGGAGCAGGTACTGGCGGCACTCGGGGTTGGTGATGTGGCGATAGATGGCCAGCACCAGGTTGTTGGCCACCA
>Ga0209487_1003809_pt1 | contig 11747 bp, 6 predicted proteins | sample Poulit2012_FD_187524 | JGI IMG/M metagenome (GOLD analysis project Ga0209487, IMG submission 187524) | Agricultural soil microbial communities from Georgia to study Nitrogen management - Poultry litter 2012 (SPAdes) (version 2) | ecosystem: Environmental > Terrestrial > Soil > Agricultural land... | reverse complement strand
TGATGATGAAGTATTTGCAGGTACTTTAAACGAAGAAGGATTACTTGAAGTAAAAATAACAAAACTTGTAGAAGATACAACAATTTCTAAAATTATTCATCTTGTAGAGGAAGCACAAGGAGAACGCGCTCCAGCGCAAGCATTTGTCGATAAATTTGCGAAATATTACACACCGATCATTATGATCATTGCGGCATTAGTTGTTATAGTCCCTCCTTTACTCCTTGGTGGCACTTGGGAAACATGGATCTATCAAGGATTAGCTGTTCTTGTTGTTGGTTGTCCTTGTGCTTTGGTCATATCGACTCCGATTTCTATCGTTTCAGCAATTGGGAATGCTGCGAAAAAAGGCGTTCTTATTAAAGGTGGAGTGTATTTAGAAGAAATGGGTGCCTTAAAGGCAATAGCATTCGATAAAACAGGTACATTGACAAAAGGTGTTCCCGTTGTAACTGATTTTAATGTATTGAATAACCAAACGAATGAAAAAGAATTATTGTCGATCATTACTGCACTAGAGTATCGTTCCCAGCATCCCCTTGCTTCAGCTATCATGAAAAAAGCAGAAGAAGAAAACATTTCATATTCTGATGTACTGGTAGAGGGTTTCTCTTCTATTACAGGTAAGGGTATTAAAGGGATTGTAAATGGGATGACTTATTATATCGGTAGCCCGAAACTCTTTAAAGAATTATCGAAAACTGATTTCGATAATGACTTTGAGAAAAATGTGACAGCTCTTCAAAATCAAGGCAAAACAGCCATGATTATTGGAACTGAAAAAGAAATACTAGGAGTTATTGCAGTTGCTGATGAGGTTCGTGAATCAAGTAAGGAAATTATTCAAAAGTTACATCAACTTGGAATTAAAAAAACGATTATGCTTACAGGTGACAACCAAGGTACTGCGAATGCAATAGGCAGTCATGTTGGGGTATCTGATATCCGAGCTGATCTAATGCCTGAAGACAAATTAGACTTTATTAAACAGTTAAGATCCGAGTATGGCAATGTTGCTATGGTAGGAGATGGTGTTAATGATGCACCTGCATTGGCGGCCTCAACAGTTGGTATTGCAATGGGTGGAGCTGGTACAGATACAGCCCTAGAAACGGCAGACGTCGCTCTAATGGGAGACGATTTAAGAAAACTTCCGTTCACTGTAAAACTTAGTCGAAAAGCTCTAAATATCATCAAAGCTAACATTACTTTTGCCATTGCTATTAAATTTATTGCCTTACTATTGGTTATCCCTGGCTGGTTGACACTCTGGATTGCCATCCTTTCAGATATGGGGGCAACCATTATAGTAGCGCTAAATGGTTTGCGCCTAATGAGAGTGAAAGAATAAAGGAAAAAAGGCTAAAAGGGCTTTCTAGACAGTCTAGAAAGCCTTTTTCTAAAATAACTCAAATAGTATTACTTTTTAATATTCATTCTAATTAATATGGGAAGATTGGGTATAAGTAAATATCAGTTTCATATTACATATAGGTATCTATATGGAACAAAAGAACTTTCATTGGAATTAAAAATAATTCTATTCTTTATTAAATCGAAGGAGGAAACTAAAATGACTGTTGAAGGAAAAAGAGAAGTAGATTTGTTAGTTATTGGTGCAGGTTCAGGAGGTTATGTAGCTGCTATACGTGCTGCTCAGTTAGGGAAAAAAGTGGTGTTGGTGGATAAAGCAGAGTTAGGAGGGGTTTGTCTTAATCGTGGATGTATACCTTCAAAGGCTCTTATCAGCGCTTCTGAACGAGTAAAACACATAAAACATGCTAATACAATGGGGATAAAAGTTTCTGGTGAAGTTGATGTAGAGATGCCAGAAGTAGTGAAGTGGAAGGACGGTATAGTTAATAAACTAACGAATGGTGTTCAAACTTTGTTGAAAGGAAATAGTGTCGAAGTCATTAGTGGGGAAGCTTATCTGACTGAACCCTATGTTGCCAAAATAAAAATTGGTAACGAAGAACAACTCTTTTCATACAAAGACCTAATCCTTGCAATAGGATCAGTACCTACTGAGTTAAAAAGTATGCCAATTGATAGAAAAAGAATCATCTCTTCGACTGAAGCATTGACGCTTCAAGAAGTGCCAAAACATTTAGTTGTAGTAGGTGGCGGTTATATCGGTTTAGAGTTAGGAACTGCCTATGCCAAATTCGGAGCTAAAGTGACCATCCTTGAAGGATCAGATACAATTCTTCCAGGTACAGACCCTATGCTGACAAGCGTAGTGAAACGTCATTTAAAGGAATATGGAATCACAGTCAAAACGAATGCTTTAGTCCAAGGTGGAGAAAATACAGGCGATGAAGTAAACATTGAGGTTCAAGTTAATGGAAAAGAAGAGATAGTCAAGGGTGACTATTGCTTAGTTTCCATTGGAAGAAAACCGAATACAGGAAAAATAGGGTTAGAAAATATTGGAGTAGAACTTGACCAACACGGGTTTATTAAGATAAATGATAAATGTCAAACAAATGTTGAACATGTATATGCGATTGGAGACTGTGCTGGTGGTTACCTCCTTGCTCATAAAGCTAGTTACGAAGGTAAAATAGCTGCCGAAGTTATAAGTGGTCTAAAAAGTGTGATTGATTTTCAGGCAATGCCTTTTGTAATTTTCAGCGATCCTGAAGTAGCTTATACAGGTTTAACGGAGAAGGAAGCAAAGGAAAAAGGATATGAAACGGTTTCTAGTCGATTTCCATTCCAAGCTAACGGTAGAGCCTTATCTGTTTCGGACGGTGATGGTTTCGTAAAAGTTGTAGCCGACAAAAAATCCAATCGAGTGTTAGGTGTACAAATGGTAGGACCAGATGTATCATCCCTCATTGCTGAAGCAGTTTTTGCGATTGAGTGTGGAGCAACAGCAGAAGATCTCAGCCTTACGATTCATGCACATCCAACTTTACCTGAACCACTCATGGAAGCTGCTGAAGGTGTTATGGGACGTGCTATTCATATGTTAAATAAAAAAGTATAATGCGAACAAGTTAGATCATTAGATTTGTATATAATAATAAAATCACGACTGCCAACAAACTTTTAGTATATCTATATAGTGTGCGCAATTTAAGGAAGGGCTTTTCAATTTGAAGAAAAGTCCTTACCCTAAAATATTGGAGATGGAAAAATGATTGCAACGATACTTACAGCTGCTGCGGTATATTTAGCAACAGGAATTGATTATATTGTTATATTAATTCTTTTGTTTTCGCAAATAAAAAAAGGTCAGATAAAACATATTTGGATAGGACAATATATAGGGACTGCAATTATTATAGGTGTAAGTCTTTTAGTTGCTCTGGGGGTTGCAAATTTAATTCCTCAGCAATGGGTTATAGGACTACTTGGACTTTTACCACTTTACTTAGGTGTGAAAATATGGATTAAAGGGGAAGAGGATGAAGATGAAAGTAATATTTTATCCTTATTTTCCTCAGGTAAATTTAATCAATTATTTTTAACGGTTACTTTCATTGTATTGGCTTCCAGTGCGGATGATTTTTCCATTTATATACCGTACTTCACGACGTTAAATATGATTGAAATCTTTGTTGCTATTATTGTGTTTTTAATTATGGTTGGGGTTTTATGCTATGTCAGCTATCGCCTAGCTTCATTCGATTTTGTATCGGAAAAAATTGAGAAGTATGAACGTTGGATTGTACCAATTGTATTCATAGGGTTAGGGGTCTATATAATGTTTGAAAATGGCACATTCGATGCTTTGGTTTCATTTCTTCTTTGAAGTGACAAATCGTTGTTATTATTTTATTGGTTTACCTTGGCAGTATTGACGTGGATCAGCCTTACTACAAGGTGTAGGATCTGATGCAGAATATATTATAAGGAAAATAGTTAGCCAATAATCCTTCTTCAACTAACCATTTAGATGAAGAAGGATTACCGAAAATGATCAAACTTTTTATAATAAATTCTTGCTGTGATAGGACTATGGGATTCATTTTTGATCAATTGAATATTGCGGATGAATTGAGCCACTTATGCGGAGTTTTGAGCCCGCAATTGCGGAGAAAAGAGCCGGGCTTTGCGGAACGGAAAGCCACTCAAATATAGAAACCTCTTGTATGAAACGATAGGCGTTTACGACTCCATACCCTTTATACAATTGATTCCTGCGTGCGAGACATGGATACACAGCGACTGGGGAGAGGATGTCGATTCTTCAACTTACAACTTTACAGGGAGAGGCGGGCATGATAGCCTTGGCGGGCAAGCCAGCATGCGCTGCTGGTTTCCAGGCTTGGGACTCATGCCCGTAGAGGCTCCGTGTCAAGTTGTTATCTAGCGCATACCGCTTTAGGGTCTTACTGTTAAAAGAACACCTCCGCACAGCTGGCTCATTCTATCCGCAATACTCATCAATCAAATCTTTTTTCCGAAATGGATTCTATTATTTACCGTAAAACACGAGTTTACAAGGTATTTTTAATCAAACTTTTATAATTTCAAAGCCACAATTGTTAAAGATCAAAAGCCTAATTCCTTGCTAAAAGAAGGAGGAATTAGGCTTTTGTATCTTTCATTATTTTCAATATTACTCGATTGGTAAAATGGTACATTCTTATGGACGTAATCAGATAGTGTATTACTATCCTCTTTTTAATTATTTTTCAGTCTGTTCTTAAAAAAGTTAGCTACATTATTTTGATTTTGAGTTTCTTTCTTTAATACTGAAAGGTAATCTAAGGGGTTTGAGAATATACTTTTTAGTGCAGAATCAAAAAAATTTAAATTTTCATGTGAAGACTTGTTTAGAAAGTAATGAAAAACCTGTGATATTAATTCTTGTTGCTGTTTATTCAATGTTTTTAAATCTTCATGTGATGTTTTTAATGATAATATACTTTCTTCTTTTGTATTTAGTTCTTTTTCAAGCTGTTCTACTTTATTTTGCTTAGATTCTAATTCGTTGAAAAGAGTTGTTTTTAGTTCTTTATTTGTTATTTTATTATCTATTAGGTTTATTAAACTTTGTAGCTCATGATTTTTTTCATGTCTTTCAAGTTTGTGAGATAGAGCTGAATTTACCTCATCTATTAATTTTCTGCCAGTTCGATCCTTTTTCCTCCAAAATGATTCTGACGGTAATTTAGATATCTCTTTATTCTGATATAATTCAATACAATAATTGTGTAAATCAATATACTTAATCTCTTTCGATACACCATGCTTTAGAACGTAACTATTTACTATTTCTTTAGCTTCATATTCGGTTAGTATTGGTTTTCGACCTTTTTTAGTCATATAATTAATAGATACTCCTTTCAATTTGGATGAGTTTTGATAAATTGTGGAGTTCTGACTTAACTTTTTGGAATGTTCGCTGTAAGTCTTTCTCGTTTTCTAGGTGTTCGGGTGTCATGATATTTAAAACTGTATTTGTATGAATTTTATAAATGAAATTCATGAGTTCCATTAGATTATTTCGATTTTTATTAACCTTTTCGATAATAAGATCATGTTTTATTTTTAAACCATCTAAATCAATTCGCCAGTGGCTACAGAGCATGCATTCTTTAGATTCACAACGTATAAGAGAGTCGCTACAATAGCCAATTTCTAATTCGCCTCTAAAACTTGATGTAGGTAATTCAAAAGCCTTTAGTTTAACATTTTCTGGAATATATCTAATATTATTGTTATCGAAATTAGATATGTTTTTATAGTTTTTAATTAACTTAAATACCTCGTTATCAATCCAGTATTCTTTGTGAAAGCTGTAATGATACTGTGCTGCTATGGTTCTATGACCACCTAAACGAGCTATTTCAACAGGTGAAATACCTTGCATCATAAGTGAAACAAAAGCTATGTGGCGAGTATCATTTGGACTTAATTTTTGATTTAAAGGTACGTTAATTTGATAATATTCGTTAATAACTTCTTTGTAAAAACGTTTAAGTAACTTTTCTAAATTATTTTTATTGAATGAGTTGAGGTCTCTTTTTTGAAGTTTTCTACGTCCTGTGTTGTCGACGTAAATTAATGATCTATAAGAGATAAGTGTTTCACTTTCTCCATATTCTTCTGTAAGCTCAATATAATTATTTAATAAGTGATACATACTTTCATTTATTTCAATTTTATTATAATAATTTACTATATCTTTCTGATTTAATGGTTTTTTAATTCGAGATATTGTAACAAAATATTTATTATTTTCTTTTGAAATACAATCCCTTTTTATTAAACAAAATTCAGTAGATCTTATTGGAATTATTGTAGTTAAATTCCACCAAATTAAGATTGGATAGAAAAGGATTGTCTTTTTTATAGTTTCTTCATCATCAAATAATTCATCTTTTTTGATGTCAGCAAAATATTTTTCTAAATAATATGAGAATAATAGGCTATATCTTGATGAAGGTAGTTGAATAGGATTTTTAACAAATTTAATTTTGTTACGTATATCGTATAATTTAGCAAGATATTTACTTGAATTGGAAATTTCACTAAAATCAAAAAAACTAAAAACAGTAGACAGAACATAAGTCTTTTCATTATTAGTGATATGATCTTCATGAAGCCATTCTACAAAATGATTTATACGATCTAAAGAGAAAAAGTTTGTAATATTGATTGCCATGCAAAAATGATGGAAATAGTGAATACACGTAGATGGTCGGTATTTATCAAGTAATGAACCAATCCAACATTTTATTAGTAATTGATCATCTTTATTTAAATCTTTTTCAATCTTTCCGAAATCTAGTTTAATAGACCTTCCTGGACTATACTCATGTGAGAATAACCAAATGTCATCGTGAAGTGAATTCGATAAAAAAATACCATTTGTTTTAAGTTCAGATATTAAATTGTTTGCGTAAGTAATTTCATATTCGGATAAATAGGGGTTATCAAAAGAAACATTAGTTATTGTAGTTGTATTATCACTCAAGATCACTCAACTCCTTTTGGTGTATAAGTAGCGTATTTATGTATAGGTTTTTCCGAATCAATATCATTTAATAAATCTAGTAACTTTATATAGCCTTGTTTACTTCCCTCAAAAAATCCAAAGACTACATCTTCGCCAAACTTATTAACGGCATCGTCTAAAATATCTAATTCCATAAACAACAGATTTACTTGTTTTGTCTTTTCAATTTCAAAATTAGTATTGTTGAAGTCGTTTTCAAACTGTTTTAGTGTGTTTGTAACGCTAGAGACTATGTTAGCAGTAGCATAAAAGTTTGGTACAGAATAAACACAATTCTTACAGTCTAAACCAGTATTAAGACAACCTTTTTCCGAAACAATACATTGAAAGTCATCGTCTTTTCCAGGTAAGAAATTCTTTTGGAGCTTGTTTAAAGTTTTAAATGCTTCTTTTGATCCTTTATTAATAAATAATTGGATTATAGATTCTTTTTGTTTGATTACACTGTTTAAAAAACCCGAGGTGGCTTCAATGTTATAAATATCTTTGAATACTGATTTTAACTTTAGTATATTGTTCGTTTCTTCTGTCAGGTCGCTTGTTGTATTTCCGTAAACTATTTCACTAAGTATTTTTGGTATATAACCAAATATTCCACGATTAAATAAGTTTATCGAAAGTTTATTAATATCTTCGTCTGGGATTTTAATATACATATTGGTTGATTCCTCACTTTTATGAGAACGAAGTCGCTGAGCAATGTTAAGAGCTGCACCACCATGTCTTTCCTTTTTTAGTAGTGTATACATGATAGTAAGTAATGTTCTATTCATCTTTCTGTTTTTAAATTTGAATTCTTTAGGAAAATCCTTAAAAAAATTATTGTTATGTGTGTCGAGAAAGTTATTTTGTTTATTGTTAAAATTAATAATATTATCTGAAATAGGGTAACAATGATGATTTATCAAATGACAAATTACATAGGCGTTAGCAACAGCGACTTTTATGTCATCAGATATGAAAAAATTATTGATAGCCTTAGTTTTAGAAACAATGTATTCTTTTGTTAAAAGCAAATTAATGATTTTATCCACTTCATCGTTGGTAAGATCTCTATTAGAAAAATCTTCTAATGAATTTATGTTTAAAAAAGAAATATTAATCATTTTTATATTACATATATCCCTATGTCTCCAAGCATTGTTTAGGTGTAATAATATATAAAGCCAAGAATAAGCATATTCATTTGATTGTCTAGAGTTTACTCTATATAAACCGTCATTTATTGCAATCTCTCTATGGTTAAGGTTATTTACGTATGAATAGATCTGCTTAAAGGTAATGTAATCATATATACCCATGTCTTGATTTAAAGTTCTAGTGTTTGACGAATTTTTTATTTTTTTAACCTGGAATGAGGTTTTAATATTATCTTGAATTAATCGGTAATAAAGTTTATTAATAAAGGGTATTATAATATTTCGATGATTAATTGGAATATTTGAATTTAGTAAACTAAAATTTATTTCATTGCTCGATATTAGATGTAATTCCGAATCCAAAATAAAGTCCGATAATAATTTAGTGCATTTTACCAAGGTATTTACAAAGTAGGGCACAGTTTCTTTCGCTTTATTGTTATATAGAATAGAATCGGTGCAGTAATCAAACCAATATTGTTGTGTAATAGGTGATTTTTCGTGAAACTCAATGCCGTTTATTTCCAATAGTTCGTAAAAAGCCGAAAGTGGATCATTGTATGATATGGAATCTAATAGTTCTTGATGTTCTTTCTGTTTTAACAGTTTTTCGTACTCTGATTTAGGAAAAAGTAAGAATGTTGGAGAACCTATATCGAAAGCGTATCTTTCGATACCCGTTGGTTTTTTTCTATTTTTAAAGTATCTAAAGTAATGTTCTCCAAGTGTTTCAGAAACTAAAGCCGAAGGAACATACTTCTCTGTAATATCCTGTTTTAGTTTTAATAAATTATTTATTTCTTCTTTGTAGTAATGGGTTGTGTTGTGGAAATTATAAAAAGACAGTTTAGTGTCTTTTCTAATAGTGATTAGTTCACTATCTGAAACTTTCAAAAGTTGTAAGGTCTCTTTTAGAGAATGGAATTTATCTTTTTCCCCAAGATATAGCCATGTATCATCTTTGTTAAACATTTCAATAATGTCTTTTCGTTCATAGAACCTTAATCTTATGTGCAAATCAATCTGTTCAATGTTGTGATGATTGGTCAAGAAGTTTAATTGATGATAAGTAATATTATATTGATTAACCGCTTCTTTATTGGAAATATAATTAGTTAGGAATTCATTAACATGCTCTTTTTTGAAATAAATATTATCCCCTAAAAGTTGCTGACCTGTTTTAAAATATTTAATACCTAATTTTTCACACATTATAAATAAACTAGGGATAAAGTTAGATTTTAGAATGGTAATTGAAGTTTTATTCATACCAAATAATTTTCTAATCTCTGTAAAAGTATAGTAGTTATTTGATAAATTTAGATGTTTCCTGTAAAACGATGAAAGAGAATAATACTCTACATATAAAATTTTTTCGTGATTCTTAAAGTGTATGATTGAATTTTCGAGACAGAGTTTATACAAAGTTTCATTTTTCTTAACTAATTTCGAAAAAATACTACTTTTGATTATTGTTGTTCCTTTGATCCATATAGCTTTACGTTCTCTGGAAGAAAAGTTTTTTGATAAAACTTTTACTTTGGTTAAATCGGATTTAGAGATGTATTCTGTATTTTTTGAGATTCTGATTAAATTTACATTCTTGGTATATACAATGTTTTCGTAGATATAAATATTGATGTTTAATTTGTGTAAAAGTTCGTCTTTGTGATATACATTATCAATAAATTTTTCTACATCAGATTTAGCGAAATATAATGAATTCCTGTAGTTAACAGTCTTTATTTTATATACCTGATTACATTTAGATAGTATTTCGCTTAAATGTTTCCTATAAGATGTGGTACTAGACGATCTACAAACAGTTTGTAGAAAACTATCTGTACTTAAATAGTTTTCCGATAAGTCCTTTTCAATCTGAACAACTTTCATTACTTCATCACGATTAAAATAGGCCACATTGTTAATTCTGTTGACATTAAGATAGCCTTCCTGAATAAGGAGTTTTACTTTATTCTTAGTGACGGGAATATTTTGTTTATTGTAAAAAAATGAGGATAATTTAATAAGATTATCTTCCAAATTATTTGCCTCCTATAATTGTGACATTGCTCCTTTATTTAGTTTTGGAAATATTTTTCACTTAACTTTGTAATTCGAGGTAAATTGTCTTTGATTGCATTTATAGTTGTTTTTTCGTCTACATACTCCATGGATGAATTAATATTAGTATCACCTCTAGCAATAGCTATTTGAGTAGGTGTAAGTTTCATGTCAAACAGTATATTACTGTAAATTCCTCGACCTATATGAGTAGACCAATAACTTTCACTTAATAACGTGTAATCTTCATATCTGCCTTGCTTTAATAATTCCTCTAAAAAACGTTTTTTCACTTTATTGAACCTTCGATCATAAACCTTACCTGACATTGCATTTCCATCTTTATTTAAAAATATTGCCTGTTTATTTTTAGGTTTCATAGTTTGCAGGTATTTAATATGCTCAAAGTAAACTTCCCACACTAAAGGTATATCCATTATGATTTGTTTGCACAGCCTAGGGCTAAGATAATTTGTTCTTTTTGGAAACTCGTTTGATGTATCTTCCAAATGAGGAAATAAGATATGTCTATTATCTTTTATGTCAACTATCATAGATTCATTTGGAATAACCTTTAAATCCAATTTGGTAACATTTACAACCTCACCTCTACGTAACCCACCATAAAACTGAAAACAAATACCTAATGCAATATCTGGTGAAACAGCTCTAGCCACTTGTATAAATAAAATCATAAGCTCATAACGATTCTTACCGAAATCTTTTAGTTTTAAAATAGTATTTGATTTTCTTGAAGAAGGATATTTAGTTTGCAGATGACTTTTTTCAAATAACGATTTAACCGTTCTTCTATCTTTGTAAAAGTTAAATTCAACCTCTATCTTTTCATTGATATAGTTATTCTCGCTTAAAAACACAAAAAAGTTAGTGAGTACCCCTTCATACAATTTAATCGTGTTCCTCGATAAACCATTTCTTGTTAGATAAGAAATATAATTACTACCATGATATAGATTCAGCTTCTGTAAACCTGTAATTGATAGCTGCATGAACAATTTGTCTTTTTTATCTATTGATTTAAGAATATGGTTTAGAAAACGACATACTACTCTGGCTGGTAGTAATTGTGAATTTAATGATTTGCCATGATATGCGTATTTTACAGTTATAAATTCTGTAATCGGGTGAGGTACTTGAATGTTTGTTCTTAGGTCATGTATCATTATCGATACGACTTTATTATTACCATCAACCTCTTTAATCTCTTTTACAATAAACCTGTAAGATTCATTTAACTCCATATGATCGACCTACCTACTTCAAATGTTGTTATTTATATTTTACCTTTTTATAATATTTATTGCTACATTTAGCCTTATTAATTTTAGGAATGGCGAAATAGAAAATGTTGTAATATCAATGGTGGATGGGGATATATGCGCCATGTAATAGTTATCGCCTAATAGTGTACCTATAAGCGCACATAACCATCCTTCAGGTGATCCAAGTCCTTCCCAGGAAGATATCCATGTAACGAGACGTTTAGTAGAATCTGGAAAAATGATTGGCATCGAAGTTTTAGACCATTTAGTTATCGGAGACCG
>Ga0209487_1003808_pt1 | contig 11747 bp, 10 predicted proteins | sample Poulit2012_FD_187524 | JGI IMG/M metagenome (GOLD analysis project Ga0209487, IMG submission 187524) | Agricultural soil microbial communities from Georgia to study Nitrogen management - Poultry litter 2012 (SPAdes) (version 2) | ecosystem: Environmental > Terrestrial > Soil > Agricultural land... | reverse complement strand
ACTCGTCAGAGGCTAAGACTTCGGGCGGACAGTTATGAGCTTGGTAGAGATCAATGTAGTCAGTTCCGAGTCTTCGGAGACTGCCCTCTAGGGCATCGCGAACAAACTGGCCCGAGTAGATGCGCGGTTCAACTCCTGATGCGGCCCCGTATTCTTCCCATTGATAACCAAATTTCGTGGCGATATAGGTTTTATCACGACGTCCTTTGATCGCATCTCCGAGCATCGTTTCGGCACGCCCAAAGCCATACATGTCCGCTGTGTCAAAAAAGTTGATTCCAGCGTCTAATGCGGCGTGCAAGGTTCGAACAGAATCCTTATCATCCTGGTCGCCCCATTCCCCACCGAATTGCATGGTGCCCATCATCAGGGAAGAGACTTTCCAGCCGGTTCGTCCAAATTCGCGATATTCCATGAGAGTCCTTTCGTGGAACGTTGTCAGTTAAAACTTAAATGTGATGTTTTTGGTGTTGGTAAACGAGTACAGTTCGTCGAGATGGCTCTCCCGCCCGATGCCACTATTTTTGGTGCCACCATAAGGTGTTCCGGCTAGAAGGCGTGACACGGTGTTGACCCACACGTAGCCAGCTTCCACATCGCGAGCGAACCGGTGCGCTGTGTTGTAATCTCTCGTGAAAACACTTGCAGTTAGGCCGTATTCGATGCCGTTGGCAATGCTTACGGCATCTTCGTAGTCATTAAATTTAATGGCTACCAATACTGGGCCAAAGATTTCTTCCTGCGCGATCCGTGCTCCTGGAGAAATGCCGTCGAACATGGTCGGCCGGACGAATAGACCATCTTCTAATGTTTCGACCTGTGCGCGGCCCCCGCCTGCAACCAAACGTCCCTCTTGTTTGCCCAGTTCAATATAGTCAAGGACTTTTTCAAACTGTGGCTGGCTTGCAATGGCACCGGTATCAACGGACTCATCTAGCGGGTCACCAGCTTTCAGCGCATCAATTTTTGCAGCTACTCGAGCGACGAATTCGTCATGGATCGATTCATGCACCATGAGCCGGGAGGTGGATGCGCATGACTCTCCCTGCCATCCGAAGTTCATCCCGGTGACAGCGGCTTCAGCTGCTGCATCGAGATCAGCATCTGGGAAGACGACAATGGGGTTCTTTCCGCCAAGTTCAAGCGTCACATTCTTGACGCCGGCTCGAGCAGCACGTTCTTGGATTGCCCTACCACCATTGGCTCCGCCTACAAAGGCGATTCTTCGCACTATTGGGTGGTCGATAATGGCGTGGCCCGCTTCTTGGGCAAAGCCGGTAATGACGTTGATAACCCCCGGTGGAAAGATCTCCATGAAGTCTTTTGCCAGCTCTAACGCAGAAAGTGAGGTGAATTCTGACGGCTTGAGCAGAACCGTATTACCTGTAACCAGAGCTGGAACTAATTTGACCGTTGCGTTCATTAGTGGATGGTTAAATGGGACAATACGTGCTGTGACACCATATGGTTCCTGAATGGAAATATTCAGATGGTCGAAGTCATCCGGCACTGTTTGGCCGTGCACTTCGGTGGCGACATTCGCTTGGTAACGCATAAAAGAGCTCGCCATTTTAACAATGCGACGCATCACCCAAATCGGCGTACCATTGTCCATGGTGTCTAGACGCGCAAGCTCTTCGCCTCGTTGTTCTAATCTGTCTGCCAGAGCGGTTACCATCGCAACACGTTCTTGCAGGGAGGTTCTTCTCCACGACACTGCTGCTTTAGCCGCAGCATCGACAGCAAAATCAACATCTTCTTTATCTAATCGTGGGATCCTGCCGAGTAATTCGCCGGTCGCTGGACTAAATGATTCAATGAATTGACCACTTTGAGCGGTAACGAGCTCACCGCCGATGAGTGTAGGGATTGTCTCCATAATACTTTTCTATTCCTTTAACTCGGGTTAGTTATTTGTGATGTTTTCTTCGGGCCGTCGGATGAGGCGGTAAAGACGAGAGCGTAGCTCAGCGAATTCTGGCAGTCCTTTGGTGGTAATTTGGTCACGGTCTTGACCAAGCTCTACATCAACGACATCAGCAATTGTTGCTGGTCTGCTCGACAGGGCTAACACTCGATCAGACAGATACACGGCTTCGTCAATATCGTGCGTCACCAAGATGATCGTAATCCCAAGGTCTTTCTTGATTTTTAGTGTGAGATCTTCAAGATCCGCACGGGTTTGTGCATCAACAGAAGCGAACGGTTCGTCCATGATAACCAGGGAAGGTTCATAAGCAAGCGCACGAGCGATGGCCACACGTTGCTGCATTCCACCGGAGAGTTCCCATGGATAAAGTTCTGCAGCCGATTCAAGTCCAACTTCTTCCAGTGCTGCAAGCGCTCTTCGGTTGCGTTCCTGCCTGGAAATACCTGCACTTTTTAATGGGAGAGCGATATTTTGGCGAGCACTGAGCCACGGCATGAGAGACCGAGAATAGTCTTGGAAAACCACGGCTAATTCGGCGGGCGGCTCCGTGACAGGTTTGCCCTTAAAGAGGACTCGACCGGTAGTAGGTTGCCGCAGACCAGCTAAGCACTGAAGAAATGTTGTTTTCCCAGCACCAGAAGGGCCGACGATACATACGAACTCTCCAGTAGCTGTAGAAAACGTAATGTCTTCAAGGATTTTGGCAGCACCGTACGAAAACGAAAAATCTTCTACTTCTAAGATCGGCTGCGTCTTACTGAGCTGTGACTCAGGGCTAGTTGCAGTACTGGATGTCATGATTCTCCTTGAACGTGTTTGACCATACGTTTGTGCCAGCGAAGGATCCGAGCTTCTAGTAGCCGGAAGATAAGGTTGAGTAGATATCCGAAAAGCCCAAGAATAAGAAGCCCGGTCCACATATCAACGATGCGAAATGTTTGCTGGGCGTCACGAATAAAATAGCCGATGCCACCGGGGGTACCGAACATTTCGACTGCAATCATCACCGCGACAGCCACCGCAAGGGAGATGCGGACTCCAGAAAATATTTGCGGCATCGCGGCCGGCAGATACACCTTGTTAAATCGATCTAACGGTTTGATACGAAATGAGTCCATAACCTTGTGTAGCTCTGGGTCTACCGATCTGACGCCTTCTACCGTGTTGAGTACGATTGGCCACATCGAAATAAAGATAATCATGACGAGTTTCATCGAGTCGCCGGTACCAAAAAACATCATGGCAATCGGCAATAGTGCTACACCCGGGATGGCGCGTGCTGTTTCAGTCAGCGGACGAAATGCGACTTCTGCAGGGCGGAAGAGTCCTAGAAACACGCCCAGGGCAACGCCCATGACGATTGCGAGTCCAAATCCAATTGCTAACCGATAAATGCTGGGCAACAATTCTGTGATGAGCGCACCCGGAAACCATATATTCCATGTCTCTTCTACGACTGTACTTGCTGCCGGAAAATAGATTGAGGTGATGTGCGGGGACACAAACCAAATCAACAAAACAATGAGGATCGGTAACCAGGCTTGCCACAGTAGTGATTTCCACCATTGCCCTGAACGGCTGCTGCGCTTGGTGCCAAGTTGTTGAGTTTGAACAGCCATGCGTTATCGATCCTTTCGCATTGATGGGTGCCACCAGAGCAGCTTGCGCTGCAGCAAGGTCAGCACTGCGTTAATTCCTAGACCGGTAAAGGCCGCCGTCAAAACGTAAGCAAACATTGAGGGTTGCTGATTTACTAATAAAGCGTCCTGGATCGCTCGGCCAAGTCCCGGGGCTCCGCCGATCAGTTCGGCCCCCACGACCACCAGTAGCGATGCTGTGACTGCCATGCGGATACCCGGCCAAAAGAAGGCCAGGAACTCTGGTGCCAGTACATATCGAACGCGGTCTTTGAACGTTAGCCGAAAAGATTTAGCTACCCGAGCAAGCACTGGATCGGCATGCTCGGCCGCGTACATCGCTTGCAGCAGCACTGGCCATACGGCGGTGAACCACGCAGTCAGAATCACCATCGTGTAGGTAGGGCCAAACAACAGTAACGCAAGTGGGATAATCGCCAGCGAGGGGATAGTCCGTAAGAAATCGATCATAAACTTACTACTATCGGCACCTCGGCGTGATCGTCCCAAAGCCATCCCAACTGGGATACCCACACCAAGACTTAACAAGAACGCCGACAGCCAGCTGAACATCGTTGACCCTAGGGCAACCCAATAGGTGCCAGTCACGACTAACTCAAAAAGGCGGACAAAACTGTCAATGGGTGACGGCAGGCCCGCCTTGACGGCCGTGCCGGTATAAGAAAACAGTTGCCAGACCACCAGAGCAGCAAGTACCACTGCTAACTGGGTCAGAAAACTTTTTCCTGCAATCATCTGACGAGACCTGACCGGGGCTTTTATCGTCCGGTCCGATTGTTCAGTAGACGAAATATTGTCCATAGCAACCAACTGGGAAGTCATATCTATCTCCAAGCGTCTAGCTCAGCGGAAAAAGGCTTTCCAGATCTACATCTGCATCAGATGGCAAGATACCGGTATCTACGAGTCGTTCAACCACTGGCTCACTTGATGCTGGATCAAACGGTGCCTCCGCAAACGGTGGCAACACGACTTCGTCGATGGCTTCTTCCGGAAGGTCCATAATGTTTGGCAGAACGGCTTCAACAGCATCACGATCATTATTTGCGATCGTGTTAGCTTCGATGACCGCATCCTGGAAACGTTCAGCTTGTTCTGAGTCTTCCTCTAAATATGTATCTAACGAGACCAAAGCGAACATGGGTGCTTCCGGAATGGCAGCATCAGCTGAGCCCAACATCTTGACTCCACCTTCCTGCATCGCGATCGTACCGCTAGGTTCGGCAATAGTGATTGCGTCGTACTGGCCCTGCCGCAAACCGGCAACCGCTTGTTCAAGGGGGACACCAATCCACTCGATGGTTGAGACGTCAACACCTTTATCTTCCATATACGTGGTGTTATCTAGCTGGGCCTGTCCGTTGATACTGTTGGTGGCGATCTGCCGATTTTCTAAGTCTGCTAGCTTTTCAATGCCAGAGTCATCCGCAACCAAAATATTGGCAAACCCTTTATCAGGTTCAGTATCAGCGTTGATACCATTGGGCGCCCCGATAGCGATGGGCATTCCTTCATCTTGGGCAAGTATCGTATTGTGGATGTCGCCGAAGATGTATTGCGCTTCGTCATTCATTAATAGGGGCATCATCTCGGCCATGGACGTTCCGGCTTCAATCGTCACGTCGAAGCCGTGATCTTCAAAAATTCCTTCCTCCTGGCCAAGATATAGCGGCATAGCAAACACGGAGGGCGGGACCATCACGGTAATGGGCGTAAGTTCTTCTTCGTTCGCACCCTCTGCGCTTGATGGATCGCTGGAGCACGCAGTGAATAGTAGACCAGCCGCCGCGACTGTAGCGGCCAGATAGCAATGAGATTTTCGAAACATAGTATTGACTTTCTACTCAGTATGTGAGGAAGGGGTTCTACGGCAGAACGGGAAGTTCAAGGCCCACAAGAGGCGCAAATTGTTGTCCACCGAAGAGGTCGGTATCTTCTGGGTGTCCATTGGGTTCGGTGCGTGGAAAGCTGATCTTGATCGCGTTGGCGGGAGCATAATGATAGATTTCGATGAGGTCGCTTTTCACACCAAATAATTGACTAATGACGTTGTCGTTGAGTACCCCAGAGGTAACCACGTGGTTATAGGTTTTCTGGTCTGGGAGCATGATATCCACCGTGAGGTTCCACGGGCCGGCGTTCTTACTGCGAATGAGCTGAGCCAATGAGCCGAGAGTGGCCATGGTTCGCCTCCTGGTATTCAATGTCGTAAATTTCTAAGGGATCATCCAGCTCTACGATGTGGTTCAGCACAAAGGAATAGGCTGGTCCAAGTTCCAATTCGTGTGGTGCTTGGGGGAAGGCCAGGTTGGATACGAGGCCTTGCCATTGCGGAACGGCGAAGTGCAGAATCGTGTGGCTCAGTGTCGCCATCGCCGCGTTTGCGAGTTCTTGGGTTGGTGCGTAGGTGATCATGAAAACACCGAGTTCGTGGGTGTTTTCAAATTCGCGGGTTTCTTTTTCTCCGAGTACAGCATTCTTGCCATAAATCCGATAGGTAGTGGTGCACTGATCTGCCGTTTCATCACCGAGAGCGCGTCGCATGGTGTATTCGGCACCTTGTTTGGCTTCTTCGAACCATTCATCGAAGTTTCGCAAAATCATGGGGTCGGTGATGCCGCCGAGAACAGCAGCACGGTACCCCACCAGTGCAGCACCTTCCAGTTTGACCGTATATTTATCCGTTGAAACAAATTCGCTGCCGCTGACGCGTACTGTACGATCGGTTTCAGCCTCGTATACGACGTTTTCCAAATTAATGGTGCCACCCGGTTCGGGCATAGCGAAGGGATTGGCAGTTTCGTATAACGCATGTGAAGCAATACTAGTCGGTGTAACTCGCTGCTCGGGGCTGACCGGTTCAAGAATGAAATGATCGTCTTCGAGTGTGCAGAGCATGCCTTCGGGTTTGATCATTTGTGTGACCGCCGCACCACCACATTCAACGATTTTGGCGGCATGCCAAGCTAAGCCAGGGTGGATGCCTTTCATGAGTGGTATGGCGGCCATCAGGCCTGCGTCGCTAGCGCGTCCGGCTAAGACGACATCCGCACCGTTGGTAACGGCTTCTTGGAATGGTTCCGGTCCCATCATGGCTACGATCCGGTGCGTATCACGCAATGTATCGGTGGTGATCTCTGGAGCTGGGTCGAGGGGCGTTATTTTTCCGTCTTCAAACTTTTTCGCCAGGGTCTCACGGTCGGGTTCGGCCGGGATGAGAGCGGTCCGGAAACTGAGCTCTTCTTCTCGCGCGATTTCCTGCACGATCTCCCAAACCCAATTCAGGTTCCAATTTCCGCCGGATCCACCGCAAGAACCGACCAAAAGTGGAATGTCTTTTCGGCGGGTTTCAATCAGCAGCAGTCTGAGATCGCGTTTTACAGCAGCTCGTGAAAAGAAGAATTTGTCTTCACCAAGATTATTGGCACCGCCATCTGTGGAGCCGGAGTCGACCGCGACAAAATCTAATGGACGCTCCCGAACGGCTTTTTCGAAGTATTCAGGAGTGAAACCACCTCCAAGCATGCCCACCGGTGAAAGATAACTAACTGCCATATTGATGCAAATCCTTTCAAAAATATCTCTCAGCGACTATCGCCGTATTTAGTAACTACTGATACAGTACAGGTACAGTGTGACTTCTGCAACACTTTTATTTTATTCGGTGCTGCAGGAAGTTCTGAAATAACCACAAGACCCAATAAGCCCTGATATTGCAAGGAGAAACAGCAGATGAGCGCCCAGAAGGAAGTTCTTGAAAATCAATCAGATCCACTCGTAAGCACAGATATTTTCCGTGACGTAGCCGGTCACTTTGCATCAGGCGTTACTGTCATTACCACTTCAGTGGATGGAAAACCGTATGGAACTACGGCGTCGGCTGTGGTTTCTCTTTCTATGGAACCACCCATGATGTTGGTGTGTCTCAATAAATCAAGCTCTACCCACGACCGTGTGCTTGAATCCGGGACTTTCGGGGTAAATATCATGGCCCAGAATCAAGGCGACACCGCTTACGCTTTTGCAAAGAAGGGGACCGATAAGTTTGCCGGGATTCCCTGGACAGCTACCACCGATGAGGTGCCGATTCTTGAAGGCTCATTAGCTTCAATTGCTTGTCGAGTCGAAGAGACCACGGTTGGTGGCACACATACGGTGTTTCTAGGAAAGGTCACCCATGCGGAGGCGTTTCCCGGCGAGCCTTTGACGTATTACCGCGGTACCTTTGGTCGTTTTGAACACGACTCGGTGGAAAAAGCTTATGCGGCTCTGCGTCAACATGTACTGCAGCGTGACACTGCCGTCGGCGAGGTGCTCGATCCCCAAGAGTTGGCGAAAACAATCATGAGTCGACCAGAGCATGTCCGCCAGGCAATGGTCCGACTGGAAACCGAAGGGCTCCTGAACCGCGCCACCGATGGATCCGTGACGGTGGCACCATTGACGGCAAAAGTGGCGCAAGGTTTCTTTGCAGCACAAGCCGCCATAGAAATTGGCGTTCTGGATACCTACTTGCCACATGTTAATGACGACCAGCTCGCCGAACTGCAGGCGGGCAAGACGCAGATTGAAAAGTACCTGGAATCACCAGACTCCTCGGACATTACTGGTTATATTGATGTCGTTCGCAACTTTCACCGCAGTATCATCAGCCTGTCTCCGTCAGCACAACTGTTAGGGGCCTATGAAGAACTGTCTACCGGGCCGCTGTGGTTCAGTATTTTGCCGGAGGGCGCCCGCATTAAAATGTTGGATCATGCCAATCTGCTCAAGCTTGCCGACGCTGTCCTAGCCAAAGACACGGCGACGGCACGAGACGCGATACGGGACCACCTGGATGTCGTAAACGAGATTGCAGCGGAGGCCATTGAGGCCACCGGTGGGTCGATCTAGAGATTTTTGCAAGGAGACTATTGAATGAGTACTGTTTCTGAGGCCGTGGCTCGGGTTGTTGGCGAGCATGTGATCGAAGTTTTTGCACTGATGGGCAATGGCAACGCCTATTTCACCGACGCGCTAGCTCGCGAGGGCAAAGTCCGGATGACGGGGCTACGGCACGAGGCCGGGGTAGTGGCCTCTGCGGATGCCTACTACCGGGTGAGTCGAAATATCGCGGTGGCAACCACCACTTTTGGTCCCGGCTATACCAATACCATCACACCGCTCGCCGAGGCGGTCTTATCCCAGACGCCGATGGTCTTCGTGGTCGGTGATCAACCCACGACTGGTCCGCGCCCGTGGGATGTGGATCAGACCGCGATCGCGCACAGCGTCGGGGCGCAAACACTGACGGTCAGTGTCGAGAATGCGGCGCAAGTGACCACTGATGCTTTTGCACTCGCACAGGCTCAGCGAATTCCGGTCCTGCTCTTTATCCCGCATGATATTGCGGCTGCACCGGCCCAGGAGGAGACAGTTGTAGCCCCGGAGGCACCTGTTGTGCCCAGCCCGGATGAGACCTTACTGGCACAGGCCGCCCAACTGCTGACAGGGGCCGAACGGCCTCTGATCCTTGCGGGTCGTGGGGCGCGAGACGCCGCGGCCACGTTGGGTGATATCGCCGATGCTATCGGAGCACTTACAACTACGTCTGCCCCAGCGCGCGGCACGTTTTCCGGCCGCCCCTATGATCTTGGGGTGTGCGGCGGGTTCGCGTCGGACCCCTCGGCAGAGATGATCCGATCAGCAGATGTCGTTCTTGCGGTAGGTGCCGGGCTGAATCAATTTACCACCGGCTTCAACACCCAATTCAATGAGACCGCTCGGATCATTCAAATCGATGTGGCCGACGAGCAGACGAACCCCGAAGTGGAGCTGTTCATTACCGGTGATGCCAACCAAGCATCCAGCAAACTCCTGGAACTGCTGGCGGATCATACTGCGCCAGATCACCCGTGGAACGGGGTGGCTGAGCATGCACGCGACTCGAATCTGAACTTCTATCGCGATACCGGCACCGGCCAAGCCTCGGACGGTCGGCTTGACCCCCGTACGGTGATGCATCAGCTCAATACGATCCTGCCGGTGAACCGCCAAGTCGTTTCCGATGGTGGGCATTTTATCGGCTGGTCTAGCTACTACTTCGACCTGCCAGCCGCTGACAGTCTGACGCTGGTTGGCACACAGTATCAGTCGATCGGGCTTGGGATCCCTTCGGCCGCCGGTGCTGCGATCGCCCGCCCAGACGCCACGGTTGTGGTGGCCACGGGTGATGGCGGCGGCATCATGGGCATCCCAGACCTGCACACCCTGATCCACACGGCCAGCAGCGCCGTCGTCCTGGTGTTCAACGATGCCTGTTATGGGGCCGAGATTCACCAGTACGGCTCACAAGGGCTCGACGAAGCAATCATGGAAATCCCGCAGCTCGATTTCGCCACGGTCGCTCAGGGGCTCGGGGCTACGGGAGCGGTCATCGAAACCATGGACGATCTGCAGAAGATCCAAGACTGGGTGGCTAGTGGCGCCCAGGGCACCCTGGTGGCAGATCTGCGCATCTCTCGAAATATTGTTGCCCCGTACATCCTCGAAATTATTGAACTCACGATCAAACGCTAAACACAGCAGTTGAAGAACAGGAATTCTGATGACACAAAAGAAACACATGGCACTCACCGTTTTTATGATCACCGGTGGTTATCACTATGACAGCTGGAGAAGAGCCGGCAGCCGAGCAGAAGAGCTGGGCCAGCTTGATCTGGTGGTGGATATGGCCAAGAAGGCCGAAGCCGCAAAACTGGATGGTATTTTCTTCGGGGACACCGTGACCGCAGGTTCCGTGCCGGGCATGGACCCAACGGTTGCCGGGCTCTACGAACCCATTACCACGCTGTCTGCTCTAGCCGCTGTGACGAAGAAGATCGGCTTGATCGGGACGATGTCGACCACTTTCAGTTCGCCGTATAACGTTGCCCGCCAATTCTCTGGGCTCGACTCTTTGTCTGGCGGACGGGCCGGTTGGAACGTGGTGACCTCGGCCGTGGGCAATGAAAACTACGGGATGGATAGCATGCCGTCGCCAGCGGAACGCTATGCTCGGGCCACCGAGTTTGTGGACATTGTGACTCAGCTGTGGGACTCCTGGTCCGACGACGCTGTGATCGTGGACCGTGAACGAGGCTGGTGGGGCGACCCGGACCGTATCCGGGCGATCAATCACGTCGGTGAACACTACTCGGTAGCTGGCCCCATAAATATGCGACGCTCTCCGCAGGGCCGCCCGGTACTGGTCCAAGCTGGCTCATCGGCCGACGGGATGAAACTGGGATCCGCTATCGGTGATGTCATTTATACGGCGCAGCCGGATCAGGCCCGGGCTCAGCAGTTCTACACAGAGTTCAAGAAAGCCGTTGAAGGTCACGGGCGCAATCCGAATGGAACCGCCATCCTTCCGGGCATTGTGCCGATTATTGGCAAAACTGAGAAAGAGGGCCAGGAGCTGGCAGCGGAGCTTGGCAGTCTGGTGAATATGGAGAATGGTCGGAAGACCATGGAGCAACGTCTGGATACGAAGCTGGATGATATTGACCTAGACGAAAGCATTCCTGCTGAACGGTTCAATTTGGAGTCGGAACGTACCAGCCGTCAGCGCAGTGAGATCTTTATGCGTCTCAGTGTCGATGAAGGGTATACGCTGCGGGATCTGATTGTCGAGAACGCACGTGGCCACGGCCACGGCTGGATTGTGGGATCTGCATCGCAGGCTGCCGATCGGATGGTTGACTGGTTCGAGTCTGGCGCTTGTGACGGGTTCTCCCTCAACTCGCCCTATATTCCGGGCGGTCTGGACGATATTTGCGATCTGTTGATTCCAGAGCTGCAAGACCGCGGCTACTTCCGCGAAGAATACGAAGGCTCCACCCTTCGTGAGCACCTGGGAATCGAGCGTCCAGGCGCCTGGGACGCATAACCGTCACGGACTGTCTCGGTGCTCTGAAAACGTCAGGGCACCGAGACGGATGCTCGTGCTCAGGGGCGGCGTTGGATGATGCCCTTGATAAATGCGGCTTGCCCTGCGTGCTGCAGGCTATCACCAATCACACTGACCAGCCGGACGCCCAGGGTCACGGGTGGATCCCAAGATTCATCAACCACACGGTCAAGTTCGTCGTCACTTAGTTCGCTCAAGTATTCGCGGGTCCTGTTGGCTACAGCGTCGT
>Ga0209487_1003805_pt1 | contig 11753 bp, 1 predicted proteins | sample Poulit2012_FD_187524 | JGI IMG/M metagenome (GOLD analysis project Ga0209487, IMG submission 187524) | Agricultural soil microbial communities from Georgia to study Nitrogen management - Poultry litter 2012 (SPAdes) (version 2) | ecosystem: Environmental > Terrestrial > Soil > Agricultural land... | reverse complement strand
CGATCGCAACCAAGATATCTGACCAGCTGCTGTAATCATCTCCGATGCACAGATCGATCAGACCATTCTCTGACCAGTCCGCACGTCGCACCAGCATCAGATCAATACCACAATTATCCCAACTCCCTTCATCATAGGTACGTTCTGCACTCGCCCACTCTATAGGACTCGTCATCGTCACATTCACATCATGATCCGCGATCGCCGTAGGAGGTACATCATCACGTACCTGGATGTACTTCGTCCAGCTGCTCGTATTCCAGCATCCATCTGAAGCCTCATATACCACTTCGATCAAATCATCATCATCGCATCCCTGGAATGGAACACGGATCCCTTCACCCGTATGCGAGTAAGTATGATTCACACACTCACGGCCATCCGGCATCAACACCGTATCTACCGATGTCAACTCCAGTTCAACCGCTTTTACTCCTCCATCATAATCATTGAATACCGCTTTCATCTGCTCGATACCGCTGCAGTTGTCGGTCACCGTCACAGATGGAACAAATACCTCCACACCGCAATCGTGAAGATCAGTAGAAAAAATCGTCGGATTCTCACGCTCCCACGCCAGCGCTTCAGCCGGCTGCTCACCGTTGCTGATCGCGGACTTGATCGCATCCTGATCCCAGTCTGTGGAATAGCAGAAATCAAAGATCGGAGGCAGTGTGTCATGCATCACCTGCATCTGTCGCAGCGTGATATTGATACGACCACAGCATTCCTCATTGTCTGTATATTCTGCCACCAGACAGTCATCACCCACTTCTCCATCACCACCTTCACAGGCCACCTCTATATCTGCCCAGCAACTCTGGACTACCTTTGTTTCCAGGACGCGCTCCTGCTCACAGTCACCTGTCCACTCCGACAACTCCTGCGTCACACGCAATCCACAATACTCCAGATCAGATCCGGACAAACAAATCGTATCACAATTTTCAAGATCGTATCCCTCACTTGTCAAAGAAGGAATCACGATACTAATACATTCAAATTCATGCGATTCGCTCGCATCACAGTAGGACACGCACTTCCCACTACCATACAACGAAGGCCATCCTCCGCTGAACCAGTAAGGCGCATTGCCGCTACCATTGTAGAACCAGTCCATTCCCACACGCTCGTACGCACCACTCTCCGACATCACTTCCGCGCCCATCGGCAGCAACAGATATTCAAAGAAAGTATAGCTGCCACACGTCAGGCTGATATTGTAAGGACTCATCGTTCCATCATAGATCGCCTGCAGGATGCCATATCCTTTCTGCGTAGTCGTCGTACTGGCGATCATATCACTCATATAGCTACCATCGATGATGTCACGGATACGGACGACATTCCCATCCGCATACTTCACGATCACCTGATTCAGGTACGCATCCTCTATTTCGCCCCCTTGAGCACAAGCATTTGCCAGACCCGCATGGATGATACTTCCAGGGATATGGTAAACCACATGACCCAGCTTTTCTACCGGCAACTCATAATCTGCGATTCCTACCGGCTGCTTCCACGAAGCATACTCTACCATCGGTTCATCGCTATCGGTATAGCCATCCAACTCACAGTACAGGTGATTCTTAAATTCACCCAGGAAAGATTCCGCCGTCAACTTCGGCAAACGCATCACCACGATCGTATCGGTGATCGTCGCACGTGTACCCTCACTATCCACCACTTCCCAACTACGCAAAATGACCTCTGCCGTATCGGATTTACCACAATCAAAATGGGTATTCCAGTCCGGTTGATTTTTCGGATCCGACCAGTCGTAGCCACATGCAGACTCTACCGATGGAATATGTTCAGATGGATCAGGCACCTGTCCGCAGTAAACCACGATTTTCCCCTTGGATACATTCGGTCGCGAATCATCATCCTGCCACGCTGATTCTACATCCAGTCCGGCAGTATTTCCTACATCCAGGAAACCAAGATTACATCTTCCGGCCGCATTTTCTACTGAAAACTCTAACCGCTCTCCCAGATAATCGGTCACATCTATCGCAAACGTCTGATCCGAATTGTACAATGTAACCGGGAATCCGGGGATCACAAGACCCCACCGATCGTAGACATAAATTTTCAAAGGATAGATATCCCGATCCCAGTTGGTCACGAAATCGGAAGCAATCATTACGGACTCACAATCCGACACAATCGCCGGAGCCGTATTCCCGCAATTGGGAGTCACGACCGGCACATGATCATATAAAATCGTGATCGTCGCCTCATTACTCAGCTGGCCTGCCTCATCTTCGATCGTATATCGGATCGGCGTAGGATCATCCTCAAAGCCAAACTCCGGTGTAAAGGTCGCCGAACCATCGTCATGCGCCACCCAGGTTCCTTCACCAGGCACATCCAGTTCGATACATCGCCCTTCCGCATCGGTTGCCATACAAGTACTTGGAACATTCGTCTCATCAATCGTTTCGATCAGATCAATCGAACCCGGATTCAACGGACCGTCATTTCCTTTTTTATCGTTATCAATAATCGGAAGTGTGACCGGATTGCCTGGCACCTGATCATCTTTGAAATCATCCACGGCTACAGGCGGCTCAAAGTCATACATTACCCGGATTATCGCTCCGGTCAATTGTTCGCATTCATCTTCTACTGTATAAGTAATCGGGGTAGGATCATCCAAAAATCCTTGCTCCGGAGCAAAGATCACCTCGCCCGAGCTCAGATCAACCGTCCAGGTCCCCTCACCTGCTACTTGAACACTTGTACCAGAAATCGTACCATCCGGACTGAACAATATAATCGTTTCAGTCAACAGCGGACCGCAGTTGCCCGGCGTATCATTCTCTGTAATATCCTCTACCATGATCGGATTACCCGGCGTACCCCCCTCTTTTTCATCATCCTCAGCAACAGGGGGCACCAGAATAACGACATCCTCTTCATCATCATCATTCACTTCATCCCCTTTTGGATCTTCACCCGTCACAGTGGCGTGATTGAATACACCTCTGTTTGCAATATCATCTTCGGAAACAGTATAAGTTGCCGTAAAATGTGTGTCATCACTATCTTCCGGATCCAAAGTAATCGGACTCTCATTTCCGGAAATCACAATCCCCGGCAATAAGTCTTCTATTGTGATATTCGATAAAGTTACATTACCCGTATTCGTCACCTTGAAAGTGTAGGTAATCTCATCACCCACTCCATAGTCGCCCTCTTCAGCAGTCTTCACTAATTCTATCGATGGATCCTGATCCAGTTCTGTAAACGTACAGTCAGGACATTCCTCATCATAGTTCGGATCTTCAGGCTCTAAAGGTTCAGGATCTTCGGAATCATCTTCCACAGGATCTCCAATCGGTGGAGTACCTGTCGTAGTCGCTATATTATATACACCACCCGCATTGATATCAGCTTGTGTGACTGTGTATACTCCTGTAAACTCGGTAGAATTACTCTGCCCCACATCCAGATCAATCGGACCACCACTCACGGTAAACAATGGATCCGTCACCGTCACATCGGTCAACGGTACATTACCTGTATTCGTCACCGTAAACGTGTATTGAATCTCATCACCCGGATTTACAATACCATCACCATTCGCATCCACATAGACACCGCTCTTCAGCAAGTGAATCGATGGATCTTCTTCTAACGGTACAAATGTACAGTCAGGACAATCCGGATCAAAGTTCGGATCTTCAGGACCCAATGGTTCCGGATCCTCAGAATCATCTTCCACAGGATCTCCAATCGGTGGAGTACCTGTCGTAGTCGCGATATTATATACACCTCCCGCATTGATGTCTTCTTGTGTGACCACATAGACCCCCGTAAAGGTCGTCTCGTCACTCTGCCCCACATCCAGATCAATCGGACCACCAGTCACCGTAACCAATGGATCCGTCACCGTCACATCGGTCAGCGGTACATTACCCGTATTCGTCACCACAAAGGTGTATTGAATCTCATCACCCGGATTTACAATACCATCTTCATTCGCATCCACATAAGATCCGCTCTTCAGCAAGTGAATCGATGGATCTTCTTCTAACGGTACAAATGTACAGTCAGGACATTCCTCATCATAGTTCGGATCTTCAGGACCCAATGGTTCCGGATCTTCGGAATCATCCTCTACAGGATCTCCAATCGGTGGAGTACCTGTCGTAGTCGCGATATTATATACACCACCCGCATTAATGTCTTCTTGTGTAACCACATACACGCCCGTAAAGGTCGTCTCATCACTCTCACCTACATCCAGATCAATCGGACCACCACTCACGGTAAACAATGGATCCGTCACCGTCACATCCGTCAGCGGTACATTACCCGTATTCGTCACCGTAAAGGTGTATTGAATCTCATCACCCGGATTCACGATACCATCACCATTCGCATCCACATAAAATCCGCTCTTCAGCAAGTGAATCGATGGATCTTCTTCTAACGGTACAAAAGTACAGTCAGGACAATCCGGATCATAGTTCGGATCCTCAGGACCCAAAGGTTCCGGATCTTCGGAATCATCTTCCACAGGATCTCCTTTCGGAGGAGTACCTGTCGTAGTCGCGATATTATATACACCACCCGCATTGATATCTGCCTGGGTTACTGTGTACACTCCCTTAAACTCGGTAGAATTACTCTCACCTACATCCAGTCCAATCGGACCTCCACTCACCGTAACCAATGGATCCGTCACCGTCACATCGGTCAGCGGTACATTACCCGTATTCGTCACCGTAAACGTGTAGTGAATCTCATCACCAGGATTTACAATACCATCCTCATTCGCATCCACATAGACACCGCTCTTCAGCAAGTGAATCGATGGATCTTCCTCTAACGGTACAAACGTACAATCAGGACATTCAGGATCAAAGTTCGGATCTTCAGGACCCAATGGTTCCGGATCCTCAGAATCATCCTCCACAGGATCTCCAATCGGTGGAGTACCTGTCGTAGTAGCGATATTATATACACCTCCCGCATTGATATCTTCTTGTGTGACCACATAGACCCCCGTAAAGGTCGTCTCGTCACTCTGCCCCACATCCAGATCAATCGGACCACCAGTCACCGTAACCAATGGATCCGTCACCGTCACATCGGTCAGCGGTACATTACCCGTATTCGTCACCGTAAAGGTGTATTGAATCTCATCACCAGGATTTACAATACCATCATCATTCGCATCCACATAAGATCCGCTCTTCAGCAAGTGAATCGAAGGAGATTCTTCTAACGGTACAAACGTACAGTCAGGACATTCAGGATCAAAGTTCGGATCGTCTTCATCTAATGGTTCCGGATCCTCAGAATCATCCTCCACAGGATCTCCAATCGGTGGAGTACCCGAAGTAGTCGCGATATTATATACACCACCCGCATTGATGTCTTCTTGTGTGACCACATACACACCAGTGAAAGTCTCTTCGTCACTCTCACCTACATCCAGATCAATCGGACCACCACTCAAGGTCACCAATGGATCCGTCACCGTCACATCGGTCAGCGGTACATTACCCGTATTCGTGACCACAAAGGTGTATTGAATCTCATCACCCGGATTTACAATACCATCATCATTCGCATCCACATAGACACCGCTCTTCAACAAGTGAATCGATGGAGATTCCTCTAACGGCACAAACGTACAGTCAGGACAATCCGGATCATAGTTCGGATCCTCAGGACCCAATGGTTCCGGATCCTCAGAATCATCTTCCACAGGATCGCCGATCGGTGGAGTACCTGTCGTAGTCGCGATATTATATACACCTCCCGCATTAATATCTTCTTGTGTAACCACATACACACCAGTGAAAGTCTCTTCATCACTCTCACCTACATCCAGATCAATCGGACCACCACTCACGGTCACCAAAGGATCCGTCACCGTCACATCTGTCAACGGTACATTACCCGTATTCGTCACTGTAAACGTGTAGTGGATCTCATCACCCGGATTTACAATACCATCCTCATTCGCATCCACATAAGATCCGCTCTTCAACAAGTGAATCGATGGATCTTCTTCTAACGGCACAAACGTACAGTCAGGACATTCCGGATCAAAGTTCGGATCTTCAGGACCCAATGGTTCCGGATCCTCAGAATCATCCTCCACAGGATCTCCTTTCGGAGGAGTACCTGTCGTAGTCGCGATATTATATACACCACCCGCATTGATGTCTTCTTGTGTAACCACATACACGCCCGTAAAGGTCGTCTCATCACTCTCACCCACATCCAGATCAATCGGACCACCAATCACAGTCACCAACGGATCCGTCACCGTCACATCGGTCAACGGTACATTACCCGTATTCGTCACCGTAAAGGTGTATTGAATCTCATCACCCGGATTCACGATACCATCACCATTCGCATCAACATAGACACCTCTCTTCAACAAGTGAATCGATGGAGATTCTTCTAACGGTACAAACGTACAGTCAGGACAATCCGGATCATAGTTCGGATCCTCAGGACCCAATGGTTCCGGATCCTCAGAATCATCTTCCACAGGATCGCCGATCGGTGGAATACCTGTCGTAGTCGCGATATTATATACACCTCCCGCATTGATATCTTCTTGTGTAACCACATACACGCCCGTAAAGGTCGTCTCGTCACTCTGCCCCACATCCAGATCAATCGGACCACCACTCACGGTCACCAATGGATCCGTCACCGTCACATCGGTCAGCGGTACATTACCCGTATTCGTCACCGTAAACGTGTAGTGGATCTCATCACCCGGATTCACGATACCATCACCATTCGCATCAACATAGACACCCCTCTTCAGCAAGTGAATCGATGGATCTTGTTCCAATTTCACCTCCTCCTCATCTTCATCCTCCACAGGATTCCCAATTGGCGGAGTACCCGTAGTAGTCGCAATATTCTCTACAATACCTGCATTCAGATCAGCTTGGGTAACCGCATAGGTTGCAGAAGCCGTACCAGTACTACCGGGAGCCAACGTAGATGGAGTCACCGCAATCGGATCTTCACTCAACATCGCATCATTTACCACTACATCCGTCAGCGTTACATTACCCGTATTTTGAACCGTAAATGTATAAGTAATCTCATCACCATCCAAAACTCCAGATTTTACAAGAGATATAGAAGCTTCCTGATCCAGGGGAATATTTTCATCATCTTCCGCCGTTACATTATTCCCCACCGGAGGTGTACCCGTAGTGGTCGCCGTATTCTCTACAATACCCGCATTCAGATCAGCCTGAGTAACCATATAGGTCGCCGTAAATGTTCCCTCCTGATCAGGTACTAAAGTGGACGGATTTACAGCTTGTCCACTGAGCCCTAATTTTGCATCATCGATGACCACATTCGTCAGCGTAACATTACCGGTATTGGTTACTGTAAAAGTGTATTCGATCGAAGTGCCATCCGCACTCAATTCTCCACTCTTCACCAAACTGATTGATGGTTCGACATCAGCCTTTAGCTCAATTGTTTTGGGATCACTTTCCAGTCCGGCTTCATCGAGAACAGTATAATTGATTTCAGCATCCCCCACATAATCCTCTTCAGGGGTAAAGGTTACTTTTCCATCCTCATCGACTTCCCAGGTTCCTTCACCAGGCACCTGTACTTTAATACAACGACCATCACTATCCGTTCCTTCACACGTAGCGCCAGATGGCACCTCAAAACCGATGGTAGACACATCCTCATTCCCGTCCGGATCGCTGATTTCATCGTATAAATCTATTTCTTTCGGTTCATTCTGAACATAAGTGTCCTCGACATCTTCACCCACGGGCTTTCGGTTCAATCCAAAATCATTTCCGGTATGATCCGCTCCACTCACCGTAATTTCAATCTTTCCATCATCGGGATCTCCTTCCGTATCGCTCACGTTCAGATATTCACCGGGATTTACTATTTCTATCGTATAATTTCCATTTTCTACTTCTGTAAATTCGTAATCGCCATTGCTATCCGTGGTAGCTGTGCCAACGATATTATCATTTTCATCCTTCAAGTGGACGGTCACATTTTCCAAGGGATCTCCTCCTACTCCGTTCAACACACCATCATTGTCCACATAGACGATTCCGGAAACATCAAATACGACCGGCTCACATTCTTCTACTATAAGAGTGTAATAATGGATCTCTTCCCCGCATGTTTCCTCTATGAGATCAATGACATACTTCACTTTTACAATTCCTTCTCCCGAAAAAGCCAATTCTCCGCTCTGACCATCTATAGAAGCAATGTCACTGCCCTCCTCTATAGAAAATGTTCCGCCGGAGGGACTACCGATCATCGTTACGACTTCATCCGTGCAATAAGTACCTCTTTCATGAGTCACGGATACATTCAAATCTCCCAGTTGACTGGGGGCACCGCAAATCTGGATCGCCGCCGTAGCCAAGTGAACATTATCATCCGTACTACCATCGGTTGTACCATCCCCCATACTACCATTAATCTTGTGACCTATATAGCCAAAATCGGTCTCACACTCCTGGATAAAAACAGAAGTGTGTCCGCCCGATTCAGCGGTGATCACCACCGCATCCGAATCCATATTATGGGGACTGCCCGGGTTCCAGTTCGTGTAATCATTCAAACCTGTATTCTGCGATCCAACCGTACGACCCATATCATTTCCGCTTTCAGAACCCCAGTTGATCAGCTTATTATCATTGTTCACCACATTGATAAAAGACCAGACATAATCATGCTCTTGCGGTGAAATCCAGGCGATATCATCCATTACCGGACCATTGGGTGAATCATATCTGGGCTGCACCCAACTTCGTCGTTCTGTCGTCGTCCAGTCTCCCAGTTGTCTCCATTTGTTATCCCCTAATGAAAATAAATCTCCATCTTCATAGAGCACATAATAACTCATCGAAACATTATTAGAGTTTTGCCCGTTAACAAATCGCGGATAGCTATTATTTGCATTCGTGTTATGAGCTCCTAAACTATTGGTCGCACCAATCATCTTGATATTACCATCCTGTTTAGGCAGAGTCATTTGAGTGGCAAAATTACGATTATCATTTTTTGCGGTACCATCTCCCAGATAGGTTCCGTATCCCCAAGTCCAAAGATTTCCGTCTTCATCCAAGGCAAACATTCCCGCAGAAGAACCCCGTGCCGCTACGATTCCGGTCAACCAATCACCAGGAGTACTCGACTTACGAACATGCACCCAATTGGAATCACTGCCCCCTTGATTGATTCGAGGGTTATAAGAAAGTACATACACATGTCCGTCACAAGTGGTGATTGCCAGCGTTCCGGCGGTAGCAAACATCATTTTCACATTGGATGCATTCACTCCGGTAGGCAATCCAACACTGAGCTGCCCAAAACCATCACTGTTTTTCACACTATTTGTTAATACAGCTCGCGCGCCCGAAGGGGAATAACCACTTCCATAATTACTCCCCCATGCCCACAGCTTATTATCATCTGTCAAAAGAATGTATTGTACATTCTGATGAGCACTCCCGATAGCCGCTTTTAAGGGCCTACCGGTAAGGCCTGAATATAGCGAAGAAGAAATCACGGTAGGGGTGGTATGATGGCTGGTTCCATTGGACCGGGAATTCTCCCCCCATATTTTCAGACTTCCGTCTATATCCCGTGCGATCGTACTGTGCCAGGAAGAAATAATATTATCATATTCCAGATCAGCAGCACTCGTGGAACGAATTCCGTAGTTACTATAATCCTGACATCCTGAAAGATCATAACATTGAAATTGTGCATGAGTCGTTACCAGACCTGACAGCATGATCATGCTCATCAGAAATAAATGAAAATTGGAGTAAAATCTCTTCATGAAAATGATGGTTTTTTTCTGCAAATAAGTATCACATTCTTCCAAATCAACCGTTCTGATTTGCTCTTTCTCTACGGGTTCATCGGTAGAAAAAAAGTTGTCAGAAAGAAGGTTAGTCTGGAATTTAGATCAAATATAAGCGGGGGGAAAAGGTCAAAAAACACTCATTTTTACAGGATTTATTGAAATTAGAAAAATGAAAGAGAAAAGGAAAATGAGAATCCGAAATTCAACATGCTAAATACCAAACAATTACGAGCATTCTATTTTGCCATAATACGGCTTTGATATTGTCGGGGAGTAACGCCCGTATATACTCTGAAATTTCGGAAAAAGGAGGTTTCAGATGAGTAGCCGGATTCTTCAGCAATGGAAATAAGATTTTTTTCCGGAAATTCATGAATCAAATAACAAGCGTGATGGATCCGCATCCGGTTGATCAATTCAGGCAATCCCATTTGATAGATGTGATTGATGAGATGCGTAATCTGATAAGAAGGAATCTTCAATAAATCAGCAATACGATCAAGGCCCGCATCCGGGTTGAGAAAATATTTATCTTGATACATCAATTCTTCAAAAAGGATCAGATTTTCCTCCAATCGATCTATCGGCATACCCCTCGTCAATTCATCAGATATCTCAATCGAATAATTCCCCTCTTCGTTGTCTTCCGGGAAGGGACTATCAAAATAGAGCGGAACCATTTTTTGCACACCCCAAATGCACACACTCGTCAAAACGACAACAGAAAACAGATAAAAAGAGATCGGAATGGTTTCGTCAAACATCACCTTACCATCTCCAAAAGAGAGATACATCCGAATGATCACAAATACGCTGTACAGCAAAATAAAAAACGAAAACATCTGGATCAACAGGGAGCCCGAATGATCTGAGACAGTCTGTTGATGAAGGACATACATGATATAAATGGAATACAAAAAGCATGACATGAAAGCAAATCCATGGAATGCGATCGTCCACTCCTCTTTGGTGAAAATCATCCAACGGGATTGATTCCCTGAGATGAGATAAAAAACCAACAAAAGTATAAAAGGGAGGAAATGAAGGAACGACCGGGTCGGACGGATTGCAGAGTTCAGATATTCAGCAACAACTAACAAAAGAAACGGACCATACAATAGACTCATGATCATCTGCAAAGAACGGGAAACACCCTCCGGAGAAAAAATTAAAAACCCAAAATTCAATACAGATGTTACCAGGAAAAACACAGAAAACCAGAACGAAATATTCACTTGTATATCCTTTTTTCTTACCCGGTATGACAGGTGAACCATCAGGCTGCTGAGCAGAATCATATAAAACAAGAGACTATAGTCCATATACAGCTATCATTTTTTATCGGAAAATTGAGCTTTATATTCTTTGGGAGTCACCCCCGCATAGTTTTTAAAATTGCGATAAAATGTGGCCGTCGAACGAAATCCCGATCGAACCATTAACTCCCGCATCGGCAGATCCGATTTCTTTTCCAACAAATCTTGGGCATGTTTGACCCGTTTCATATTGACAAAATTCTTGAAAGAAGTTCCGGTTTCTTCTTTTATCCTTTTCTCAATAAAAGATACAGACATATTCATCTTTGAAGCGAGTGAAGAAAGATTAATTTCCGGATCAAGAAAATCAATTTCCGCTAAAATATTTTTTTCTCCCTCCTCCTCTTCTGGTGTATATGCGGTGATCTCTATGGCTTCCTTCGCAAACAGATCCAGGATCAAGCTTTTATAAGAAAAAATCTCTCTTTCTGACAAAAGGTATTGATGTTTAAGTTTCGAAAAATAAATCCGATATAAATGGACCAGAAAACCAGCGAGAAGAATGCTGCCTCCTCTCAGCATTAAATCTGCATTGACTAAAAAAAACTCAAAAACAATCCCGACAACCATTC
>Ga0209487_1003804_pt1 | contig 11755 bp, 9 predicted proteins | sample Poulit2012_FD_187524 | JGI IMG/M metagenome (GOLD analysis project Ga0209487, IMG submission 187524) | Agricultural soil microbial communities from Georgia to study Nitrogen management - Poultry litter 2012 (SPAdes) (version 2) | ecosystem: Environmental > Terrestrial > Soil > Agricultural land... | reverse complement strand
GATGCAGGATGGAACCGGTGTCATCGACCACCACTTCACCGTCCCGCTCGACCATAGTGCACCCGAGGGAGAACAGATCACCGTCTATGCCCGGGAGTACCGTACCGCAGATGGCCAAGACAAGCCATGGTTGTTGTATTTACAGGGTGGTCCCGGGGGAAAAGGCTCACGGCCGGCGCGCGCGGGCGGGTGGCTGGCCGCGGCCCTCAAACACTACCGGGTGCTGATGCTGGACCAGCGCGGCACCGGCTTATCATCGCCGATTAACCGACACACCCTGGTACAACGCGGCAGTCCGAGCGAGCAGGCCGCGTATCTGCAGTACTTTCGTGCCCCCGACATCGTGGCCGACGCCGAAGCGCTGCGCGTCGCACTCGGTTCAGAGCCGTGGGTAACGTTGGGGCAGTCTTTCGGCGGGTTTTGCACGCTGACCTATCTGTCCTTTGCGCCCGAAGGGCTGGCGGGTTCCATGATCACCGGAGGTATCCCACCCCTTGAAGGTCCCGCGGATCAGGTGTATCAGGCGACCTATCGACGCATGCGCGCCCGCAACCGCGAGTATTTCCGCCGCTTTCCGAAGGATTTCGAAATCCTGTCCGATATCTACCGTCGTGTGCGGCGCAACGACGTCGTGCTGCCCGATGGCTCTCCTCTGACGGTCGGACGGGTTCAGACCCTGGGAATGCTCTTGGGTGGGAATACTCGCATCGATACGCTGCACTATGTCCTGGAAGAGGCGTTCCTTCCCGACACCGATACACTATCGGATACGTTTCTTGCGGCCGTGTACCAGCAAGCTTCACGCGCCACCAACCCGCTGTATTTACTCCTCCACGAAGCGATTTACGCCCAACCCGGTGCCCAGCCCACCGACTGGGCGGCACAACGCGTTCTGGCTGACTTCCCCGATTTCAACCCCAAGAAGTCCGATACTCCCTTATTGACCGGGGAGATGTGTTTCGACTGGTACCTCCAACTTGATCCGACGTTGCAGCCGATGGCGCGTGCGGCCGAGCTTATCGCCTCCCATGACAACTGGGGTTATCTCTATGATCTCGACCAGTTGGCCGCCAACGAGGTTCCGGTCGCAGCATTGGTGTATACCGACGACGTATTCGTGGACCGGGACCTTTCCGTCGCTGCCGCCCGGCAGGTGGCCAATCTGCAGGTATGGGAATCAGCCCAGTGGCACCACGATGGCATCAACGAAGCCGGTGGCGAGATTTTCAAGCGGCTCCACGACATGATCCAACCGAGTGAAGATTCTGAGCCACCTGGTGCCTAGTTTCCACAGACACGCCGAGACAGTCGGTGTGTAGAGGCGTTGTCCACACCTGTCGTTTCCGACCGGTAGCGCTGCTGCGATGTTCCTACACTGAGAACTACGCAATACAGCAGCAATCCGCACCGTGTCGGGAGGTGAAAACGATGGTCACGACGATCCCCAATACTGAAGAACTCATTCCGGACGAGGTGCTCAATGAGTTGTCGCTGGGTACCCTGCAAGCGTTACAGTTGCGCCTGGCACAGCGTCAGCACGAGAAGATACTGGAACCCACCGCATACGAAAACTTTGCTCGGCATAGCTTAGACACTGGTATCGACTGGGGCACCCAATGGGCCGCTGCCCCGCCAGGTCCATCCGTCGCCCCGATAGTTCGGACACCACCCAGGCCCAGTCGGTTGCTTCGAAGGGCAAGCATGCTGGACCGACGCCCTCGGCGCCAGACGATTACTACAATACGCTGCCCGGTATGATCGATAACCTGGTAACCGCACGGCGAGTACAGGATGGCACGATCGCCTCGTTGACAGGCATCGCCGACCGGGCATACGCCCTCGACCGCGACACGATGCTGGGGATACCCGCCGGCGTCAACATGTTCAAAACTGGCAAACGATGGCTGGCTCATCGGTTTCAGGTCGACTCACGTCAAATGGGTAAATTTTATGCTCGCGCGGAACTCATTACGGCCGAACACCCAACCATTGCCGGCATCGGTCGTGAACCACTACTCCCCCAAATGGCTGCAGCCTACGCAGCCGGAACCATCCCGTCGGAAAATATGGACCGGATGACGCACATCACCAATCAGTTATACGATTTCTATCAAGCGGTGGGGTTGAGCAAGGAAAATGCGACTGAGATTTTACAAACGATGGACCCGGTCTTCACCGAGGCTAGCCAACGTATGACCTCAGCACAATTAGCTGAGGAATCCACTAAATGGCTCCATCGGATTGCTCATATTGTGGACCCAGACGGGCCACCACCGGAAGAGCGGCTCACGAAAGTCAGCAACTCGCTACATACCCGCATCATAAACGGCAAATTACACATCAACATCGTCACCGATGTCGTCAACACGGAGCTCATCGAGGCTTTGATTCTGGCCGGATTGAACTATAAAGCGAACCAGAACACATTCCGTCAAAACTCTGCGGGGGACGACGGAGAAGAACCGAGCGATACTCAGGCCACCTCGCACGAAACCGACGTCATCAAAAACGATTCGGCTCAGGCCTCACCGCACGTTGCTGAGGAACCGGTTGATGATACCAAAAACATATTTACTGATACCGAGCTAGACGGTTCGACCCCAAACGATGATGCCCATTCTGCTGAAGAGCGGCTGGCGTTATTTCATCAACGCATGGATGATGCCATCAACGATCCCGAGACTTTTGTTGAGACCCCCGAAGGCGAGTCTGTGTCCCGGGATGAACTACGGGCATTGGACCCACGCAGCCGTGCAGAAAAGGCCCACGATGTCTTCATGACTATCCTCAAAGCCCAGGGGAAACGCTCCCCTGGTGCCGACGGGATGCCGGAATATAAACGTGCCCCCGCAATCTTATGGACCGTCATGGACTATGAAACCCTGCTACGAATGCAGCAGGACCGGCTCGAATCGAACTACGGCCTTGACTCTCGATACCAACGTCCGCCTGGGCTAGCAGGCCCCGGCTTTGGTCAACCGACCACGTTAGATCCGCTACAGGCGATTGTCGCAGAGCATGCCCCGCCAGGGACATCCGATCCGGAAACCATACTGGGCTCAGACCCACTGCTCAGCCCAGTATGGCAACAAGCTTCTAATGGTCAAGATCCACCCGACGGTCAGGACAGGGCGCGCTCCCCGGACGAAATACCACGTCGCGGTCACCGCTACGTGTCCCGTAGATTCCAGACCGGTTCAGTCTCTCCGGGCGCGGTGCTCCAGGATTTGTGTGATGCCAAGATCATTCCCGCGATCTTCAATCAGGCCGGAGTACCTTTATTCTTAGGTCGTGGTAAACGCCTATTCAGTGACGATCAGATTCTAGCCGCCGGGATGCTCGGCGGCTGCCGCGGCCCGGGCTGTCGCATCCCACCGGTATGGACGGAAGGTCACCACGGGATCTACTGGGCACAGAACGGCGGAACCAATACCACCAATCTCATCCTGTTATGCAACGCATGCCACACGAAGGTACATCAAGGCGTGTGGACACCGACCTGGAACAACGAAGGCGTTCTCTACTGGATACCGGCACCCTGGCTGGACCCCACACAGACCCCGATCCGAAACACTTACTGGGACCTCTAGGCCTAAGACTGATCCTTAGACTCTGAGGAGTCCGATCGTTTACCGTTGGTGTCTGGAGCGAGGACTGGTCCACTCGTGCTGACAATCTTCTGAGACGTCAGCGCCGGGATTCCACGGCGGTTCGCGTCTTCTAGCCTGGTCTCGTGAGCTGCTCGGATAATACCCGACCATTGATCTTTGTGCTCAATGAGTTCGTTGAGATACCGGTGTTCGACCTCTTCGGCGCGATGCGTCCAGTAGTCCATTTTTTCCGCTGCGGCTCGGCGGTCTTCTGCGGAGGCATCTTCTGGCAGATTGCTGTAACGGTGCGCGAATTTCTCCGCATTTTGAAGGGCCCGAAGTGCCTTGCCTCGTGGGCTGGTAAGTGACGCAATGATAGTCACGACGAGGATGCCGATAATGACAAGCAATGACGTTGCGGTGCTGGGTTCGTGGACTGGCACATCTTGCCCGTCGTAAATAAACGGTAGGTTATTCTGGCTCAGCGCATGCAGCATCAGCTTGATACCGATGAATCCCAGGATTGCGGCGAGGCCATAGCCCAGGTACACCAGACGGTCTAGCAGGCCATCGATGAGGAAGTACAACTGGCGGAGGCCCAACAGGGCAAACGCATTCGCGGTGAAGACGATGTAGGGTTCTTGGGTTAGCCCGAAAATCGCTGGGATCGAGTCAAGCGCGAAGATAAGATCGGTGGCTCCGATCGCGATCATCACCAGCAGCATCGGGGTGACAAGGCGCTTCCCGTCCACACGTGTTACGAGTTTATCGCCGTCGTAGTGTTCTGAAACCGGCAAAATCTTCCGTGCGAAACGAACCAAGAAGTTATCGGCTTCAGATTCTGCCTCATCGGCTGATGAGAACTCTGATTTCAGCTGCTGTCCTGCCAGTAATAGCAGGAAGATGCCGAACAGATAGAACGCATCTGACCACCACTCGAGGATGGCAGCACCTAAGAGAATAAAGATTGTGCGGCTGATCAGTGCAAATGTAATACCGAACAGGAGCACCTTCTGTTGGAACTGTCGCGGCACGCTGAAACTGGTCATGATGATCATGAACACAAATAGGTTGTCAACTGACAGTGCCTTTTCGGTGATGAAACCGGCGTAGTATTCAACCGCCGAGTCGGTGTCCCCACCGATTAAGAACACCAGCCCGAAGGCCAGCGCCAGCCCAACGTAAATGGCGGACCAGATGGCCGCTTCCTTGAGGGTGGGTGTGTGAGCTTTTCGAACGTGGAAAAAGTAATCGAATAACACGAGGGCGATGATCACAGCGATTGTGACAGCCCAAGTAAACCCGGTAATCTCCATGAAGGGAGTCCTTCCTAGTTTTTAGGTAGCTTCGAGTCCACAAGTCTCTCCCCCGACGTAGATACGGGGTCCGTACCCGGCCGAACAACTCTGTTCGACGTGTTGACGTGTACGGAGCTTCTGGGATACTCCCTTGTGCTGCACAGACTATACCAGCATAACCTGGATATTAAAGGTTTTCCGCGAGAATTATCACCCGACACGTTATGCGTGACCGGCGCGTTGCATATCGCGCAGTTCCTTTTTCAATTCTGAAATCTCGTCGCGCAACCGTGCGGCCAATTCGAAATTCAGGTCGACGGCGGCCTGATGCATCTGCTCCGACATTTGTTCGATGAGATCGGTCAGGTCCTTGGCCGGGATCGCAGCAAGTTTGGCCACTTCCCCCTCTTCGGCTGCCATGGCGGCGCGTTGTTGCTCTTCGGTGATGGCGGCGGTGTAACCTCGGTGCCCCATGCCGTAGTCGAAACCAGTCTTGATGCCTGCCATACCCGACAACAGATCTTCGGTATCGGCATCTTCACGCGCCAGCTGATCCGTAATGTCAGCGATACGTTTCCGCAGCGGTTGTGGGTCAATGCCGTGTTTTTTGTTGTGCGCGATCTGGATTTCTCGACGACGGTTTGTCTCGTCGATGGCGTACTGCATCGATGCGGTGACCTTATCGGCGTACATGTGCACTTCACCGGATACGTTACGAGCGGCACGTCCGATGGTCTGGATAAGTGACCGATCCGAACGCAAAAAGCCCTCTTTGTCAGCGTCCAAGATCGAAACCAGTGAAACTTCTGGCAGGTCGAGCCCCTCGCGGAGCAAGTTGATTCCCACCAGCACATCGAAGACCCCACGGCGTAGCTCGGTCATGAGCTCCACACGCCGCAGCGTATCGACGTCGGAATGGAGATATTCGACTTTGACTCCGTGTTCCACCAGGTATTCGGTGAGGTCTTCGGCCATCCGCTTCGTCAACGTCGTCACCAGGACACGTTCATCACGTTCGACACGCAAGTTAATTTCGTCCATCAGGTCATCGATCTGACCTTTGGTCTCTTTGACGACAATTTTCGGATCGACCAAACCCGTGGGTCGGATAATTTGTTCAACTACCCCGTCAGATTGGCTGAGTTCATAGGGTCCAGGAGTGGCCGACATATAGACGGTCTGGCCAATGCGGTCGAGGAATTCGTCCCATTTCAACGGCCGGTTATCGAGCGCCGAGGGTAAACGGAATCCGTGGTCGACCAGGGTACGCTTGCGGGAGGCGTCGCCTTCATACATCCCACCGATTTGCGGGACGGTCACGTGCGATTCATCGATGATTAACAGGAAGTCATCGGGAAAGTAGTCCAACAGTGTGTGCGGGGCGGAACCGGGGGCACGGCCGTCGATGTGGCGCGAATAGTTTTCAATTCCGTTGCAGTACCCCATCTGCTGCATCATTTCGAGGTCATATGTAGTGCGCATGCGTAACCGCTGGGCTTCGAGCAGCTTGTCCTGGGACTCGAGTTCTTGCAGGCGTTCGCGTAGCTCATCTTCAATATCTTTGATGGCGCGCGACATGCGGTCATCACCGGCCACGTAGTGGGAGGCCGGGAAAATGTACATCTCTTCTTCGTCACGAACGACGTCACCGGTCAGCGGGTGTAACGTCTGGATGGTTTCGATTTCGTCACCGAAAAACTCGATGCGTACCGCGAGTTCTTCATACATCGGAATGATTTCGACGGTGTCTCCGCGAACGCGGAAGGTGCCGCGGTGGAAATCGGCGTCGTTGCGGGCGTACTGCATGTTCACGAACTGCCGCAGGAGATCATCGCGATCGAGCATGTCTCCCACGCGAACCGTGACCATTTGAGCGATGTATTCTTCCGGGGTACCCAGACCGAAAATTGACGATACGGTGGCCACCACGAGTGTGTCGCGTCGGGTCAGGAGCGCGTTGGTCGCCGAGTGCCGTAAGCGTTCGACCTCTTCGTTGATCGAGGAGTCTTTTTCAATAAAGGTATCGGTTTGCGGCACGTAGGCTTCGGGCTGATAGTAGTCGTAGTACGACACGAAGTATTCGACCGCGTTATTCGGCAGGAGCTCACGGAATTCATTCGCCAGCTGGGCGGCCAGGGTCTTGTTCTGCACCATCACGAGCGTGGGGCGCTGGAGACGCTCTACCAACCAGGCAGCCGTCGCCGACTTCCCGGTACCGGTGGCACCCATGAGGACGACGTCCTTTTCGCCGCCCTCAATCCGTTCGGCGAGTTCGGCAATGGCTTGGGGCTGATCGCCGGCCGGCTCATACGGTGCTTCGACCTTGAACGGGGCGACGACGCGGTGAATCTCTCGAGCCATACTCATGCCCAACATGTTACGCCTGTCAACACGAGGTGACTACTCGTTCGCCCGCTGGCTAAGGCCCAAGGTGACGTCGCGTTGGCTAACGAAACACCATGAGCACGTAGACGCCGAAGGTCATCAGGTGTGGCAGGGCGTGCATGACGGTGAGTTTAGGTGCCGAAAAATTGATGACAGTTATCAACATGGTGACGGCAAGCAGGACGATGTTGACGCCGGTTTCGGCCAGGACCACGGTCTGTCCCGTCGCCAACCCGATGAGCAATACTGCCGGGATGGTAAACGAGACGGTCGATACCAGCGCGCCGTGGCACAGGTTGATGACTCGTTGGAGCTCGCCCGCCAGACCGGCGCGGAGCGCAGTGATCGTTTCCGGCAGGAACACGATGGCCGCGATGAGGATGCCGGCCAGTTCGATGGGCAGGGAGGTCCGGCTCAGACCGTCGTCGAGCAGCGCGGCCATGTGCTGCGAGAGGATGACCACCGGAATCACGGTGATGACTAATACGGCAATCCGCTGCAGAATCTCTTTGCGATGCAGAGCGAATACGTGGCCGATCGGTTGGCGTTTAGCGTGCCCCGTTTCGGGGTCTGCACCACCGCGGGCAGCTGCGAGTCCGATGGGGTCGGTCTCGTCAAAGTTTTCGGGCTGGTGAAACATTTGACGATACAAGAAATAGGCGTACGTGGCCAGGGTGCCGACGGCGACGATGACCGCTACGCCCGGTGGGTAGCTTCCGCCGTGGTCGAGCTGACCGGGAAGCACGAAAGCTAGCGCTATCAGGATGATGAGCATGGTCGAATACGTGGCCGTTCCGGTGCGGTTGTGTGCCAGTGGGCCGTGTTTTCGGGTGGCAAGGAGCACCGCGGTACCCACCACGAGATTCATGATGATCATGGACACCGCCATGACCGAGTCTCGTCCGATCGTCGTGTGATCTCCCGGCCCGAGCATCACGGCGGAAATAAGAATGACTTCGATCAGGACGATGGAAATGGTCAGCACGAGCGAACCATAGGGATCCCCCATGCGCTCGGCGAGTTTTTCGGCCTGGGTGACCACGCCAAATGAACAGATCATGATGACGGCTACCACGCCCGCCAGGACTAGTACCAGCGGGACAGCCGGAACGGGAGGCGTGAGCAGGTGTTGGGTGGCTGCCAGAATGGCGACGGCAACCCAACCGATCACAATGCGGCTCAGGGAACCGGCGGTAAAAACTGTCGAACGGGTGGTGGTTTGTAACCGTTGACTCAACTTGTGAGCTCTTTCCATACGGCGTCTACTTGGGCTTCGGTCTCCTTGAGGGACCCGGAATTATCGATGAGCCAGTCGGCGACAGCTTTGCGTTGCTCATCCGTGGCCTGGGCGGCGATGCGTGCCCGGGCATCCTCGGCGGTCATCCCCCGGGCCTCGACCAGTCGCTGCAGGCGGGTGGGCTGATCAGCGTGAACCACAATGACGCCGTCAAAATTCTCCGCCTGGCCGGTTTCGACCAGCAATGGGATGTCTTGAATGATGACAGCGTGGTCGGGGTCCGCGGCAAGAGCCTCCTCGCGCTGTCGCTGTGATTCAGCGCGCACCGCGGGATGCACAATGGCATTGAGCCGTTGCCGGGCGTCGTCGTCATTGAACACAATGCTGGCCAGCGCCTGGCGATCCAACCGGCCTGTGTCGTCGAGCAGGTGGTCTCCGAAGGTTTCAATGACGTCGGCCAGCACTTGCTGGCCGGGTTCCATGAGGGATCGAGAAATGGCATCGGCGTCGATGATGGTCGCGCCGCGTTCAGCGAAAAATTGCGCGACGGTCGACTTGCCCGATCCAATGCCGCCGGTGAGTGCGAGGTGACGCATAATGCTCCTGGGTAGACTTGGGTGCATGCAACATGCTGATTCTGCTCGTACGAGACGTTATACCGTGGTGGCCCACCGCGATCCAGTGGAGGTCACCTTAGATATCCGCCGCTCTGAGTTTATCGGTATGATTCGCCGAGTCGAGACAGAAGACGAAGCCAGAGCCTGGATCGACGAGGTACGCGGGGTGCATCATTCGGCAACGCACGTTGTGCCCGCCTTCGTCCTGGGACCGGACCGAGACGTGCAGCGCTCGTCGGATGACGGCGAGCCCGCCGGGACCGCTGGGATGCCGATGCTTCAGGCGCTGACGAATTATCGTGCGGTGCACGCGGGCGAAGAATACGCTGACCTCTCCGACGTGTGCGCGATCGCAGTGCGGTATTTTGGTGGCGTGAAACTGGGCGCGGGTGGCTTGGTTCGCGCCTACTCAGATACGGTGGTCGCGGCGCTCGAGCAGACCCCGTTGGTCCCCCGGCAACGCATGTTGCATGTGGCTCTGCAGGCACCCCACGGTGAGGTGGGGCGAGTGGAAAATGAGCTACGTTCGGCACATTTTGCCGTGTTAGGTACCGATTATGCCGGCCCGCAGGCGACCCTGACCGTGGGGCTGGACGACGCCGATGACGCACTTGAGCAGTTCAATGCCCGTCTGGCCTCGATCACGGCCGGTGAACTCGAGGCTACCCCGGTGGGTACCCAGTGGCAGGATATTGTGTGAGTATGACCCAACAGTTGGCGCCAGATAACGTGGATCGAATGCTGTTACGCGTCGCCCAGGAAGCTTTCGAGGCTGAACCGTGGCGCCGTACCGCACCCGTGGTGGTCATTCATGATGTGACCGGTGCGCTGAGCTCATGGGCCAGAAAGCATGAACTGAATGTACGCTTTGTGCAGGATTCCGCCGCATTGGCCGCCGAACAGGGAGCTATTACCGGTCCCGTCGAAGTAGCTCCGTCTCGCGCTGCTCTTTCAGAAGCGGCGACGGTGCTGTACCGGCTCGCTCGCCCCTTAGAAGCGTTGGAGGAAGTGGCGTGGCATGTGGCCCGCTGGGGTTCTGCGGATGTGATGTTCCTGGCAGGCCAGCTCCAACGGCACTTGAACTTTTCGATGAACACGGTGTTAGAACAGGTTTTCGATGACGTGTCTGCCTCCCGCGGATACTACAAGGCCAGAGCCTTGCGCGCCCAATCCCCCAAGGAGTTGCACGGCGAGACGCCGCCAAGAATACCACGGAAGAACGTTGTGCAGGTTGCGGGCAAGGACGTGCAGCTTCGCGCTTACGGACTGACCTTTGGTGCAGCGCGGCTGGATCCGGGTACCAAGTTGTTATTGAAGACCCTCTACGCGAATCCGCCTGAGCAGTTCACCTCGGGTGCCACGATCGTGGATTTAGGGTGCGGCAATGGCACGATCGTCACTACCTTGGCGCAGCGGTATCGCAACGCGACATTGATCGCCACGGATGATTCAGCTTCAGCGGTGCAGTCCACGGCGGCGACCCTGGCGGCCAACGATATCGAAGATGTCCAGGTGCTGCATCAATCCGGGCTGGAGCAGCTCGCGGATAACTCGGTGGATGCGGTGGTGCTGAATCCGCCGTTTCATGTCGGGACACACCTCACGAGTGACATCGCGTTTTTCCTGTTCGATGAAGTAGCTCGAACACTCAAACCCGGTGGTGTACTGTTGACGGTGTTTAACGCTGCACGAAATTATCGACCGCAGCTGCGGCACCGGGTGGGACCTACCTGGCAGCTGGCGCGAGATAAGCGTTTTATTGTTACGCAATCACAGAAGGTCGACGCACATGTCTGAACTCTTTGTTAAAGTCTGCGGGATCACCACGGTTGAACAGCTGCGGTGGGCCATCGAACTTGGTTATGACGCCATTGGGCTGATGCGTGTGCCGCATTCGAATCGTCTGATCGATGTCGAAACCGCTCGCGAACTGGTCAAACACGCCGACGGACGGATCAAGACATTTGCCGTGGGACTAACGCTAGAGCACGTCAAACCGTTACAAGATGTCGTCGATACAGTGCAGCTCTATGAACCCGCTCAGGTCGACTCCTTGGCGCTGGCCTCAGCCACTCCCCCGGAATCCACAGACGGATTAGACTATTGGTTTTACGATCCCTCACACGGTACAGGTACTCGAACCGAGGTACCCGACTGGGTACATGACGTGAAGGCGCCGTTTATTTTAGCCGGCGGTTTGAATCCGGAGAATGTGGCGGAAGTGATAGCCGCGTATCAGCCCGACGGCGTCGACGTCTCGTCCGGAGTCGAGTCTCGACCGGGTCAGAAAGATTATCACCTCATGAAGGGCTTTATCGAGGCCGTGCGCGGTACCCAACAGCAGTAGGCAACAACAGTAGGCAAACCCGCCTCCGCCGTTTGCGATCGTCAATACTGTTGTGTTTTAAAGCCGTAGGCCGCCACTCAGCTGGTGAGTGACGGCCTACGTTGAGGATGTACGTTATGCCCTGCGGGCGGTCACGTTAGTTCCCGGTGAGTTTCTCACGCAGTGCGGCAAGGGCTTCGTCGGAAGCCAGCGTGCCGGTGTCTTCTGCAGGTGTCTCGTCGTCCTCGGAGGAGTACGATGCTGCACCGGTGTCGGCTGGGCTTGCAGTAGCGGCTTCTTGT
>Ga0209487_1003803_pt1 | contig 11756 bp, 14 predicted proteins | sample Poulit2012_FD_187524 | JGI IMG/M metagenome (GOLD analysis project Ga0209487, IMG submission 187524) | Agricultural soil microbial communities from Georgia to study Nitrogen management - Poultry litter 2012 (SPAdes) (version 2) | ecosystem: Environmental > Terrestrial > Soil > Agricultural land... | reverse complement strand
TCAATTTCGAAGCAAAGCCTGGCCAAACTGTGGCCTTTGTTGGTCAAACAGGCGCAGGAAAATCGACCATTATTAATTTAATCTCCCGCTTTTATAATTATGATGAGGGAAAGATTATGTTAGATAGTATGGAATTGAAAGATATCAAGCGAACAAGCTTACGTTCACATATGGCTTTTGTTCTGCAAGATTCCTTCCTTTTTCATGGAACCATCCGAGAAAATATTCGGTATGGTAGATTAAATGCGACAGATGAGGAAGTTGTGCTTGCTTCTAAACAAGCAAATGCTCATGAATTTATTGAACGTCTTCCAGATGGATATGATACAATATTAGATCAAGTGGGAAGTGGTATTAGTCAAGGGCAAAGACAATTACTAACCATTGCACGGGCTACGGTTGCAGAACCGTCTATTTTAATACTTGACGAGGCAACAAGTAATATCGATACAATTACCGAGCTGAAAATCCAAGATGCTTTAAAAACACTCATGAACGGACGGACCAGTTTCATTATTGCCCACCGATTAAACACCATTCAGGAAGCCGACAAAATTATTATGCTTCATAATGGGGAAATTGTCGAAAGTGGTAACCATGAAGAGTTAATCGAACACCATGGAGATTATTACCAACTGTTTAAAGGCCAACTTGAAAAAGCAACAATTTCATAAAGAAGGAGATTGTTCGAATGAGAAAAGGAAAAATGTCTGAACAAATTATTGAAAGTCACTATTTACAAGAAAAAATGTCTTTGAAAATATATACACCAGAAGATTATTCACCATTTTTGCAATACAATCTTTGCCTCATGCAGGATGGAAATGATTATTATCAAATGGGACGTGTTGCTACAGTCAGTGATCAACTTCATGAAGATGGGGAGATTGAACATACTATTTTTGTAGGTATTCATTATCAAGATCGGTATGATCGCAGAGCTAAATATCATCCCGATGGTGAACAACTTCAAGCATATATCCAATTCATCGTAAAAGAAGTTGTTCCTTTTCTTGATGAAAATTACCAAATTAAGGCGCCACGGATACTGATGGGTGATTCTCTTGCTGGAACATTAGCGTTTATAATTGCCAGCAAATATCCACATCTTTTTAGTAAAATCATGATCCAGTCACCATATATTGATCAAACCGTTTTACAACAAGCGAAGAACAGTAAAAATATTTCTTTATTAGATATTTATCATACGATCGGCGAGGCTGAAACAGCGGTTAAAACGACCGACGGAAAAATTGTTGATTTTTTGACACCAAATCGCAGTTTTTCCAACATTTTGTCCCAGACAGCCTCTAGCTATGAATATAAAGAGATTGATAGTGGAAAACATACATGGGGGTATTGGCAAAAAGATTTACCAACTGCTTTAAAGCACGTTTTACGATGAGTCGTTCCAGTTCTCCTTTTGCTTTCACCATTTTTTTGTTATAATATGAACTATCTAAGTTGAACTGAGATCTTAGTTTGAGGGTTTATTACATTCTATGCTTGTATAATCTATCTAATATTCAAGTAGTAGCTGATCAGCATTCATAATGATCATTCTTTTTTCTTTACAATAAATGAGGAGGTTTTTCTATATGATGAAATATGGTATTGCTATTTTCCCTTCAAAGCCTATTCAAGATGAAGCAAATGCATATCGAAAACGCTATGACCCTAAATATGAGCTTGTACCCCCACATATCACTTTGAAAGATGGATTTCTAGCTAATCAGGAAACGATTGAGGAATTAATTATCGAATTAAAAAAAATCGCCAATGAAGTTGATCCTTTTTCAATTCAGATTACAAAAGTAAGTTCATTTGCACCTGTTACAAATACTCTATATTTTAAAGTGGAGCCCAATGATCAACTTACCTATTTAGTCGACAAAATGCATGAAGGTAAATTTTCTAAAGAAATGGAACATGCTTTTGTTCCACATATAACCATTGCACAGGACCTCTCTGATGGTGAATATTCTGATGTGCGTGGAACTTTAGAAATGATGAAAGTAGAATTTGAGGATGTCATTGATCGTTTCCAACTATTATATCAATTAGAGAATGGATCATGGACCGTTTATGAGACATTTGTTTTTGGAAAGGAACGCCTGTGAATATTAAAGTGGTTCAAACAAAAGAAGAGAAAAACCAAGCTTTTCAGATAAGGACAACCGTCTTTGTCGAAGAACAGAAAGTATCTATGGAAGAGGAAATTGATGAATTTGAAGATTCAGCCATCCATTTCCTAGGGTACGAAAACAATTTGCCTGTTGCAGCGAGTAGACTCAGATGGCTAGATGATTACGGAAAATTAGAAAGAGTATGTATTTTAAAAGAACATCGTGGTCAATCATATGGAACAGATATGATAAACAGAATGGAACTAGAAGTTACAAATAAGGGATATACGAAAACTAAATTAAATGCACAAACGCGTGCAGTTGATTTTTATAAACGTCTCGGCTATACAGTTGTTTCAGATGAATTTCTAGATGCTGGAATACCACATGTAACAATGACTAAACAATTAAAGCATTCATTATAAAAACAGGTCACTTCAAGTGGCTTGTTTTTATATTTTACATGAAAATCCTCCTTTTGGTTATGCTAAAAAAACATCGATATAAGTGATTTCATAATGACAAAAACTAGGCAGTTCAGGACTATATGTAGCTAAGAACGGTTCAACGAAACTACATATAATAACGGATCGGCTAAAAATCTAGATGATGAAATTCACTAATATAAGGAGGATCATATGATGGACAATATGTTACCAATGCTTTATGAAACGATCTTTGGAATCTTGGCTTTATTTATATTAACTAAACTTCTTGGAAAAACACAAATTTCACAATTAACTGCATTCGATTTTATTGCCGCAATTGTTTTGGGTGAGTTGGTCGGAAATGCATTGTTTGATAAAAAAGCAGGAATTCTTGATATCGGTTATGTTATTTTTTTATGGGGAGCGATTTTATATATCATTGAAATCGTTACACAAAAATTTAAAAGGACACGCTTTATTCTTGAAGGAAAACCGACAATTATCATTCATAAAGGCGATCTAATTTATGAAGAAATGCGAAAAAACAAAATTGATATTGGAGAACTTCAACATTTATTACGAATGAAAGACGTATTCGCAATACAAGAAGTAGAGTACGCAATTTTAGAGACGAATGGTGAAGTATCTGTTCTGAAAAAAGCAGCCTTTCAAACACCTTCAAAGAAAGATTTAAATGTGATGCCAACTGAACCTCAAATTGCGATGACTGTCATTTCAGATGGCGAGTTTATTTATGACAACCTTGCTGAAGCTAATCTTACGGAAGAATGGTTAATCAAAGAACTTGAAAGACAAAAATATCATGACGTAAAAGAAGTATTCTACGCAGAATGGATGGAAGGAAAAAAGTTGTTTATTCTTCCCTATACAAAAATCAAACACAAAGATTTTCTAAAAAAGCAAAAGTGATCTCGTTTTAAACCGTTTCATTGAATAATGAACCTTTTCCAGTTATATAGGCAATTACCTGTTCCTCTCGTGGAGTTGTTTGCCTATTTACCCTTGATGAAATGAAGTTACTTTCATGCATTTCTTGATTTGTAAAATTTTGGTCGTAATTAAATTGTTGTTGCATATCTAGTTTTATTTTGAATGGTTGTTCAATCAAATGATGATCATGTTTATTTTTCATATCGCGCATTTGGTAATTGGAGTATTCAAATTGCCTGATCGGTAAAATATATCCCATTTTATCCCAACTCCTTTATACTAGTGTATCATAAAAATATTCACATGTTTCCTTTTCATTGCAAATAAAGCTGTAAAATTACTGGTCTAACTACAATCTCCAATTTCCTGTCCTTATTCATCATTACCCATATTTGTCTAAGATCAATCACTTAGTTTCAATTCTTTTTTAAACATCCATGAATGCCCACACAGTCTATGCAAATGTACATATTCTATTAAAGACTAGAGTAGGTCAATAAATTAGAGAAAGGGGTTTTACTTTCATGGGTTGTGGAAAAGAGTTTCATACAGGAAATTGTGTTTGCGATATTCTAAAAGAAATTGTAAATGCACAACAAGATGTTGTTGAAAATTGCTGTGATTCAAGTTGTGAGCGATCAATCAGTGACTTATTAGGTGAGACTGAAGTTAGAAATGGATTAGATACAGTACCAGTTATTTTATATTGTAAAGATGGCTGTAAACCATTTAAGGGTTATGGAGCACACCCTGACAATATTGGGGATATTAGAGCAAGTTATTACTTTAGAGTTAAGAAAGTAATGAAAGATTGCTGTGCAGTAATTGAATTACTAAGAGATCCACAATGTGATTCAAGAAATCCTAAAGATCCAGTAGACCAAAAAACAAGACATTTACGTACAACAGGCATTTGTATTACAGTAGACTTAAACTGCTTCTGTCATGTCACATGCTTACCAGCAATCTCAGCTTTTTAAATTACACGCAAAACACCAGTGAAGATAATGAGTCAATCTTTCACTGGTGTTTTTTATTTCGAAATTGTATGGAATTGTAAAGTTGATTCACTTTTGCAAATTTCCATAATTTAAAAGCCGATGATACGAATGTCTGTTATATCGTGAAATGGAACCTCACTACTCGTTGACCTTCTACCAATTCGAATGAATACGTGGTCATTCTCAAATCCAGTAATCACGCCTTGATATTTCTTTTCATTTGTTTGAATTTCACTTCTAATAATCGGTGCATGGTCAGACCGATTTATAAAATAGTCCACCTTTTGTCTAATGGTCATATCCCTAAACTTTTTATCTTCTGAAAGCTCCTCGTCTGTTTCCTCCTCTTCAATGGTTTCTTCAATGATAGGTTGATATTTACTAAAACGTTTTCTTGTCAAAGGCACCCTACGTGTATTTTTCCGAGGTGTTTCATCCGTGGAGCTATGCTGATGTTTGGGTGTATAATAATTATGCTGCATGGGAGCTACTGGTGTTGAAGTTGTTGATTCTTTAATGTAAAGCAATGGATTTCTTGCATAGTGATGATTTGTCATTACATATCCGCCCCTTCATAATCAATTCGTCAGGTCATTATATGTAACTTGAATAAAAAATGTGCTCTTGTCATCATATCAAATCAGACAAGAGCACATTATTTAAAGTAAATAACTCATAAATGAGGTAGCAATTCCAAAGTAGATAAGTATAGAAATAATATCATTTAACGTTGTGATAAAAGGCCCTGAGGCAACAGCTGGATCGATTTTTAAACGATGCATAATAATTGGAATAACTGACCCTGATAAAGTTGCGACGGTAAGTGTCGCCATGATCGAAACGCCAACAAGCATTCCTAAAAACAATTCACCTTTCCAAAAATAAATAATCAGGGTAATAAGTACACCACAAGTTGTCCCCGTAATCAAACCAGTTGAAGCTTCTCTCAACATTAATTTAAGTTTCCCTTGTCCACCAAAATCGCCAGTTGCTAATCCACGAACAGCGACCGCCAACGACTGTGTTCCAGTATTCCCTGCCATTCCCGCAATTAAAGGAATAAAGATCGCTAATGTTGATACTTGTTCAAGGGTTGCTTCAAATTGACCAATTAAACTAGCTGTAAACATTCCTAAAAACAATAATATAATGAGCCAAGGCAATCTCTTTTTGGCCGCATTAAGAGGGCTATCGTCTACTTGTTGAACATCAGACATCGCTGCAAGTTTAGAGTAATCATCACTTGCTTCCTCATCCATAACATCAAGAATATCATCTACTGTAATAATACCGAGTAAATGATTTTGAAAATCAATCACTGGCATCGCAAGAAAGTCATAATCGCGCATCTTTTGGGCAACATCTTCTTGGTCTTCCCCTACAGAAACCGAAACAACATTATCATCCATGACATGTTCGATTAACGTATCTTCCTCTGCAATAATTAAGTCACGTAAAGAAAGTACCCCTGCTAAATGATTGTCATCTGTTAATACATATAAATAATAAATTGTTTCAGCTTTAGGAGCGATGACTTTTAAACGCCGCAATGCTTCTTGAACAGTCTCATTTTTCAGCACTGCGACAAACTCAGTTGTCATGATACTACCTGCTGTTTTTTCTTCATAATGAAGTAAATCTTTTATCTCTCCTGCCGCTTCCTGATCCATCATCGTCAAAAAGCTGGCCACTTTGTTCTTGTCCAGTTCATTCAAAATATCAACCGCATCATCTGCTGGCAGATGGGTAAATACATTAGCTGCAAATTGAACATCCATTTCCGTAATAAGTGAAGTCGTATCTTCTAAATCAATATTCACCATGATTTGAGCCATTTCTTCAGGTGATAAATAATAGTATATTTGAAAACGCCTTTCCTGTTCTTGATCAATAAAAAACCGCGCTTGATCATATGGATGAAGATCCAAAAATTCAGTACGGAATAACTCCATTTGCTCATTTGTTAATGCTGTTTGCAACTTATTTATTTGCTCCATTTGTTCATCGTGATTTTCCATTGACATCACACCCTTTCTCTCAAAAATAATCAGTAACTATGAATGATGTCATGAGGATCACTCATACATTCATTTGTATATAAACTCTCTATGCCCTATTTATTATAAAATTATTCATTAATAAAATGAATTCACTTAATATATTTGACAAACTCGTGTACAATTAATCGTGTATATTTTACACGATTAGACAATGAAATGAATTGCTTCTTTTCTAATTTACACCTTAAAGTACAAAATTACAATATTTTATAGAGGGTCAGGTTATCTTAATGAATGAACAAAAATCACAATTAAAATTTGACTATATATTATTATTTCTTGTTTTGCTATTAGCATCCATTAGTATATTTACTTTATATACGATTACGCCCTTTCTGCCTGCAAAATACAGTCTCATTAATTTTCCATTAAAACAAATCCAATGGTATATCGCTGGTGGTTTTATTATCTTTGTCATTATGCTTGTAGATTATGATCGTTTTCAAAAAATAACATGGATCGCATACTTCGTTGGAATCATTCCATTAATTATGATTGCTCTTAAATTTCCGCCTAATTTAATCCATAATTACAACAATGCAAATAGAGGAATCAACTTGCCTGTTATTGGAACCCTCCAACCAGCGGAGTATTTTAAAGTTATTTTAACCCTAACGATTGCATATGTGATGATTCGCCATCATGAAAAATATGTCATAAGAAATATTAAAACTGATCTATGGTTATTATTTAAAATTTTAATGGTTAGCGCACCACCTATGGGGTTAATTGCGATACAACCAGACCTAGGCAGTGTATTAGTACTTGTATTCATTACGACTTGTATGATTTTAGTTTCGGGGATTAGTTGGCGTGTCATTTCTGCAATGGTTGCTTCAGCTGGTGCAGCAGTTGGATTATTAGTCGGAGCATGGGCTTTATTTCCTGGAAAGATTGGAACATTTCTAGAGGAGACAGTATTCAAACATGTGACAAGTAGGATTAATGGTTGGTTATATCCTGAGGAATTCTCTGAATCAGGCTATCAATTGATTTACACAATGCGAGCCATTGGATCTGGTCAACTTTTTGGTAAAGGGATCAGTAATATGGAGGTAAGTGTACCAGAAAAACATACAGATATGATATTTACAGCAATTGCAGAACAATTCGGTTTTATTGGCGTCAGTGCCGTATTAATCATCTACTTTATATTAATTTATCGACTGATTCATATCGCTATGTCAAGTAATGATAAATATGGTAGTTATATTGTTACGGGTTTAGTCGGCATGTTTACATATCAGATTTTCCAAAATATTGGGATGTCGATTCAATTACTTCCGATTACAGGATTGCCTTTACCTTTTCTAAGTTATGGAGGGAGTTCGACCATGACATATATGCTCGCGATTGGCCTTATTTTAAATGTTCATTCTCGTACAAAAGAATATATGTTTGAAACAGATTGATTGCTAAGTTAAAGCAATCAATCTGTTCATATCAGCTGGGATCGGCATGTGAAGAGTAATTTTCCGTTTTGACAAAGGATGTTCAAAACTAAGACGTTCACAATGTAAAGCATGGCGATCTATTTGACTGTGGGCCCTTCCGTACAAATCATCGCCGATAAGTGGATGATTAATATGTGAAAAATGCACTCTAATTTGATGTGTTCGGCCAGTGCCCAATACAATGTCTACTAATGATTTATTTTGCTGTTCTGCGACGACTTCATAATACGTAACTGCTTTTTTACCGCGTTCACTCACTGTACGTTCAATAATCGAATTTTCTTTTCTCGCAATTCTAGCATTGATTTCTCCCCGTTTTTGCTCTAAATATCCATCAATTACCGCTTTATATGACCGTTCTATTTTTCCTTGAATTTGGGATTTGGCTAATAAAGAATGACTATATCGATGCTTTGCGATTAACATCAATCCTGAGGTGTCGCGATCTAACCTTGTTACAACATGAATCGTGTAGGGGATATGATTTTCCTGGTAATAGTATAGCAATCCATTGGCAATTGTCCCTGATTGGTGATTGATTGAAGGCATTGTTGCTATCCCAGCCATTTTGTTAATGACAATAATGTCTTCATCTTCATAAACAATATCAAGTGGAACTTCTTCAGGTGTAAGATTGTTTCCTATCATTTCTGGCGGGAATACAACCGTTAATAAATCGCCGGTTGCTAAACAGTAGCGAACCGTTTGGGGTGATCCATTAACGAGTATTTTCCCTCCATCAAATTTAATTGCGGTTATGATTCTCCTAGAAAAGGAATGGACTTTCTGTAAATAATCATAAATGAACATGCCTTCATGCGTTTTTTCAATTTTCCACTTCAAACAAAACCACCACTATCCCAAATTAATCTTTCGGCTTTCCATCAGTAATAAATGAGTCACGAACCCGATTCCAAAAAGTGGATGGACGAAAACGGGCAAAACGAATTTTCTCTTTTGCTACACGACATTGAATGGATTGAACATCTCGATATGTATTTGTAAAATGATCAATTGCAATTAAAAAGCTACTATCTATCATCGGCTTTAACAAGCAGGTATGATGTTTTGGTAAAATCAACGGTGAACCTATTGTACGAAAAACGCGGTTATTAATGGATGCCATTTCAGTTACTTGGATGGCCTCAAGCGAAGGGTGAATAATTCCGCCACCAAGCGCCTTATTATAAGCCGTACTTCCTGATGGTGTTGATATACATAATCCATCACCACGAAATGTTTCAAAGTGCTCTCCACGGATTTCGAGATCAAAAACTACTGAACCCTCTGCTGTTTTAATCGTCGTTTCATTCAATGCAAGAAAGCGATTATCCTTGCCGCCATTTTTATCTTTAATAATCACTTCCAATAAAGGATATTCAACGACCTCGAATGGATTTTTAGCAATTTCAATGATTAACTTTTCCATTTCATCTGGGACCCAATCTGTATAAAAGCCTAAATGCCCTGTATGTACACCAATAAAGGCTGTTGAGTCTAGACGGTGAATATATCGATGGAAAGCTTCTAAAAAGGTCCCATCCCCACCAACTGAAATCACTAATTCAGGTTCTTTTATATCGTATATTAAATCAAAATCTATTAAATGCTTTTTCATCGTTTCTTTTATATTCTTTGAACGTTTATCATCCCTTGACACAATTACAAATTTCACTAACCCCGACTCCTTTTACACAATCATTTTATTCTATGTTTTACAGACGATGAAAGACTCGTTGTGCTTCATGTACTTCACTTCTAATTTTCGACATTTCCTCATCCAATTTAAAAGCTGCTTCAGCTGCACCCCTTAGTCTATCTTTTATTTCTGCTGGAATTCTCCCTTTATATTTATAATTAAGTGAGTGTTCATTCGTTGCCCAAAAGTTCATAGCTAAAGTACGGATTTGTATTTCTGTAATAATCATTTTCACACCATGAATGGTCTCTACTGGGTATTCGATAATCACATGAAATGAACGGTATCCACTATCTTTATTTTTCTTTATGTAATCTTTTTCTTCTATTATTTTCAAATCCTCACGATTTCTAATCAAGTTGACAACGGTATATATGTCTTCAACAAAAGGACATACAATCCGTAATCCAGCGATATCTTGTATATCCTGTTCGATTCTCTCAAATGGTACATTTCTTTTTTTCGCCTTTTCAATAATGCTCGCAACTGGCTTCACCCTACCCGTAATAAATTCGATGGGTGTATGTTGTGACTCATATTCGAATTGTGCTCGCATTCCTCTTAACTTTACTTTTAATTCTTCTACTACTTGTTTATATGGCGCGAGAATCTGTTCCCAGTTCATAGCCATTACACCACCTTGATTCAATCTTTTTTTCATTCAAATGTAAGTCTATTCCAAAAGAAAGCATCATATCTATAGGATGCTATTTAATGATTTACTAGTAATATGACTTAAATGATATTATAATGATGTGGTAATTTCCTTTCTATCATAACACATTCATCCATTATTTTTTGCATATAATCATTTTTAATGAATAGAGACAAACGTCTATTCTAATTATTTTTACTTGGGGGGCTTTGAAATGACACAAGAAATTGAAATAGAATATAAAAATTTATTAACAGAAGATGAATTTAATTTATTATTATCTACTTTACCATTTTCCAAAGAATGCCAAGTTCAAAAGAATTATTATTTTGAAACCAACAATTTTGCGCTACGGGATAAGTTATCTGCATTAAGAATTAGAGAGAAAAAGGGAAGTTATCAACTTACATTGAAGGAGCCACATCCAGAGGGCCTTTTGGAAACCCATGACTTTTTAACAGAAAAAGAAGCCTTTAGTTGGTTACACGGAAACATCATTGAAAAAAGACATGTCTTTAAACAATTAGAAAATCTAGGTATACCCTATGATGAATTATTATATTTTGGTAAATTAACAACTGAACGTAGAGAAATAAGTGATCAGAATGTTATATTTGTGTTAGATAAAAGCACTTATAATGGAAAAGTTGATTATGAGTTTGAATTAGAAGCACCTAGTAAGGAAGTCGGCCAAAAGATTTTTAAAGACCTTTTAGAGAAACACAATATTGTAATAAAAAAGACTCCCAATAAAATTGAGCGTTTTTTTGCAACATTATAAGCCTTGAAGATTAATCACATATATTGCTGTTAACAATATATCAATGTAGACTAAATAGGAATTATATATGAATTCATTATCACTAAAATAATAAGGAGTATGCTCTCATGACTATTCCAGGGACATTATACGAAGCAATTGGCGGTTATGAAGTAATTGAAAAACTGGCAAAAGCATTATATAAACGGGTTGGAAAACATCCTGATTTAATACCTATATTTCCAGAAGACTTAACAGAAACAGCGAGACGACAAACGTTGTTTTTAACGCAATTTTTAGGTGGTCCACCTCTCTTTTCTGAGGAACGTGGTCATCCAAGGTTACGAAGAAGGCATCTCCCTTTTGAAATTACCCCAACAAGAAGAGATGCTTGGTTAGCATGCATGGATGGAGCGATGGATGAAGTTCAGATCCAAGAACCATATCGAACAGCTATTTTTGAGAGACTAACCTTAACCGCTGGACATATGATCAACACCCCAGAATGATAAAATCTATGTTTTTTTGTTTATATTCATACTTCTAATCCATTGACCAGCATCATAATATCTAACATGAGCGAATTCATTATCACTCATAAAGAACCATTTCATACAAAACA
>Ga0209487_1003802_pt1 | contig 11757 bp, 12 predicted proteins | sample Poulit2012_FD_187524 | JGI IMG/M metagenome (GOLD analysis project Ga0209487, IMG submission 187524) | Agricultural soil microbial communities from Georgia to study Nitrogen management - Poultry litter 2012 (SPAdes) (version 2) | ecosystem: Environmental > Terrestrial > Soil > Agricultural land... | reverse complement strand
TCAAACGTTCGTTGGCTTTCACCAAACTATCCGCTCTAGCAAACATTACTTTACGCTCGGCTTGCAGCTGATTTATCTGTGCTCGATATCGTTGGATAAGGCCAATATTTGCTTTGGACTTCTCCACTTCTACCAGTAACTCATCGATACGACTTTTAGCTTCTATAAGCTCTTCGTCTTTTAATTCATTCTCAGTAATTATCTCATTGTATTCATCCGATAAATCGGCTAGCTCTCTTTGTATTTCTACTCGTTGCTGCTCTAACCCGGCTACGGTATTTTTACTATCTTTATACATAGAAACCGTGTAAAAAACCAATCCAATAAGTAGGATGGCTAAAACACCGATAAGGATTTTGTACTTTAAACTGCCTTCTTGATTACTCATAAAACTATAGTATATATGATAATTTTGGACTAATCTACAAACATAACTCCTCTCTAAGCGTTTATTATTCTATAAAATATCTTTAGGTATGTTAAATATATTACTCCCGAGATTTTGCGCCACTTGCAACAACGTTCTTCTTACTATGGAAGAGCTACTTTGTTCGTATTGTTTGAGCGACCTGCCACTCACTCACTTTCACACCTATGATGACTCTACAGTACTGGATAAGTTTTACGGATTACTTCCTGCATATCAAGCAACTGCCTTATTATATTTTATAAAAAAAGGAATCTCTCAAAAACTATTACACAAATTAAAATATGAAGACCAACAGAACATAGGTACCTACTTTGGTAAATGGCTTGGGAGTGAATTAAAACAAATACCCAGTTATTTGGATGTTGAGGTCGTGGTGCCCGTACCCTTACATAAAAAACGTTTCCGCAGTAGAGGCTACAACCAAGTAACAAAATTTGCAAAACAAATTGCGAGTCAACTCGACGCCAGCTACTGTGAAAAAAGTTTAATAAAAATATCTCATGCCAGATCGCAAGTAGGTTTAGGTCGTTGGAGTCGTTTTGGAAGTAAAGAGGTGTTCAAACTTGGAGATCCCTCAACAATACGAGGAAAACATGTTTTGCTGGTAGACGATCTTATTGCTACTGGTGCAACGTTGATTAATTGCGGGAAAGAACTTTTAAAAGCACCAGTAAGCAAACTAAGTATCGCCACTTTGGCAATGAGCTGAAAAAGTTTTCTATTTTTGTAAAGATGAAAGCACGAATACTTTTACTGCCTTTGGCCTTGTTACTTATATTAGCTTTTGCGCAATGCGCTAAGCGAGGTCGTCCGTCTGGAGGTCCATTGGATAGCATTCCACCAAAACCACTACGTATAAATCCAGAAAACTATAAAACCAACTTTACAGGAAATAGCATAACCGTACATTTCGATGAATATATTCGATTAGATAAGCTACAAGAAAATCTTATCATATCGCCGCCGATGGAAACGCCTCCCAACATTACACCGCATAGCGTTTCTCGCATATTAGAAATAGAATTAAAAGATTCGCTATCACCAGAAACAACCTATACCTTAAATTTTGGAAATAGCATTGTAGACAATAACGAAGGAAATGTTTTAGAGCAATTTAAGTATGTGTTTTCAACCGGAAGGCATATCGACAGCCTAGAGCTAAAAGGAAAGGTTATAGACAGTAGACTTCTTGAGTTAAAGAAAAAAGTAGGTTTAAACCTATATCGATTAAACGAAACCTACCACGATAGCATTATACAAAAAGGAAAACCAAGTTACATTAGTGTAACCGATGATGCTGGCAACTTTCATTTCACCAATTTAGAAGAAGGATCTTATCTACTAGCAGCCATTCAAAAAGGAAAAGATGGGAGTCCCTACACGTATGATCCAGAACGAGATAAATTTGCTTTCCATCCAACACCTATAAAGATACCTAGCGATAGCACCTACAATTTACATCTTTACAGAGCGCATCCTAGCTATAGACTTAGTCGTCCAGAAATGGAAAATAAGAATATGATTCGATTTGGCTACATGAGCGACGGAACGCAACCAGAAATCGTGTTGCAAAATAAACCTGCTAATCTGCAAACACGGATTATAAAAGAAGTTGACAAGGATAGTCTCTATTTTTGGTATCATCCTAGCATAGAAACCGACAGTTTGCATTTCCATGTTTCTTATAAAGATACTATAGAAAATATTGGTGTTAGGGTTCTAGACGAGGTAAAAGATAAAGAGTTTAAACTGAGTAAAACAGATCCAAAAAGCCCGTTAGACAGTCTGAAACTACGTGGCGATACACCATTGGAAAGTATTGATGAGGATTTTATTCATGTAATAAATCAAGACTCAATTAATATTCCTTTTAATACCTCGATGGATCGACTGCATAATATAGTTTATATTTCTTTTGAGCAAGACTATGAGAATAGGTATTCCCTGCAACTCTACCCTGGAGCTATAACCGATTGGCAGGAAGAAACCAACGACACTTTACAGTATACTATTCGTACCAAAGCAGAGTCAAGCTTTGGCTCCCTGCATGTAAACCTGCAAGGCGTAGAAAACTATCCGATTATTGTAGATTTATTAAATGAAAGTTCTAAAACGGTACAGTCTGTCTACTTAGAAAAGGAAGAGCAAATCGATTTTTTACATCTTAACAGAGGTACTTACTACGTACGTGTAAGCTATGACCTAAATAAAAATGGTAAATGGGATCCAGGAAACTTCTCTACTAGAACACAACCAGAACCAGTGATTTTCTTCCATATTCCCATAGATGTCCATGCTAACTGGAATGTGAATGAAACGTTTATAATGCCGAGAAACTAGTGATTTAAGGAGTAGTAACTAGCGAAGGATAGAACGCTGATGACGCGGATAAAATTAGGGGTTAGTTGCTAGTTGCTAGTGTAAAATGGAACGCTGATGACGCGGATAAAGCTGATTTGCGCGGATAAAAAAAATCTGCGACCATCAGCTAGATCTGTGTTATCTGTGTTCTATAAAGGGACTAGTTACTAGAAAAAAAGATAGAACGCTGATGACGCGGATAACGCTAATTTGCGCGAATAAAAATATCTGCGACTATCTGCTAGATCAGTGTTATCAGTGTTCTATAAAGTGGTTTTCTCGCTTGTCCTGATTTCTCTGGATATCTGGCTAGAGTTAATTGAGTTTATAAAACTAGGTTGCTGTTCAGTTTGTTAATGCTTACTCGCTTCCGATAAAGTCTGCAAGTCTTCCTGATCTAGTTTTAATTTTGGAGCGTTGATCAAAGCTTCTAAGTGTGATTCTTTTGTAGCGCTAACCAAAGGTGCTGCAATAGTTTCTTGATGTAGCAACCAAGCTAAGGACACTGTTGCAAGCGATGAATTATGTTTTGCTGCAACCGAATCCAAGGCTTTTAAAACCGAAAACCCTTTATCATTCAGATAAGCCTTTGCTCCTCCACCGCGAACACTCTTGGAGAGGTCGTCTTTGCTACGATATTTTCCAGTAAGAAAACCTGCTGCTAAGGAAAAGTATGGCAAGGATACCATTCCATATTTTTCTACTAAAGGAGCGTATTCGGTTTCATACATTTTTCTTTCTACCAGATTATAATGTGGTTGCAATACCGTATAACGAGCTAAATTATTTTTCTCCGAAGCATCAAAAGACGCTTTTAATCTATCTGTTGTAATATTTGATGCGCCTATGTGTCGCACTTTACCAGCTTTTATTAATTCATCGAAGGCCGAGAGTGTTTCTTCTACAGGTGTTGTGTTATCATCAAAGTGGTTGTAATACAAGTCGATGTAATCCGTTTGCAATCGCTCTAAAGACTCTTCTACTGTTTTTAAGATATATTCTTTACTTACGTTGGCTGATGTATCCGTACTTATCTGACTACCAACTTTGGTAGCAAGCACAATTTCATCTCGAACACCTCTGCTTTTCATCCATTTCCCAATAATGGTTTCCGAAACTCCTGTTTTACCTATCCACCAACTATAAGAATCGGCGGTGTCAATAAAATTGATTCCTGCCTCTAGTAGTGCATCTAACATTTTAAACGATGCCGTTTCGTCTAAAGTCCAGCCAAACACGTTTCCGCCAAAATTTATTTTTGAAATTTGTAAGTCGGTATTTCCAAGTTTTATTCTATCCATAATATTAATTTAGATTCCTAAAGATATCGAATAATAGTAAATAATCAATTTTTAGCGATTAGTAACTTTTGATTAACGGAAAGGGATGTTAGTTGTTAGCTGCCGAAAAATAGAACGCTGATGACGCGGAAAACGCTGATTTACGCGGATAAATAGGAGAGCTAAAAATCTACGACTATCTGCTAAATCTGTTTTATCTGTGTTCCACAAAGAATCAAAGGATAGAACGCTGATGACACGGATAATGCTGATTTACGCGGATAAAAAGTAAAAATAAAATCTGCGGCTATCTGCTAAATCTGTGTTATCAGTGTTCTATAAAGTGATTAGTTACTAGAAAAAGATAGAACGCTGATGACGCGGAAAACGCTGATTTGCGCGGATAAAAATCTGCGACCATCTGCTAAATCAGTGTTATCAGTGTTACATAAAGAACCAAAGGATAGAACGCTGATGACGCGGAAAATGCTGATTTACACGGATAAATAGGAAGGCTGAAAATCTGCGACTATCTGCTAAATCTGTGTTATCTGTGTTCCATAAAAGAACCAAAAAATAGAACGCAGATGACGCGGATAAAGCTGATTTACGCGGATAAAAATTCTGTGACCATCTGCTTTAGATTAGGCTTATAAGTGTTCTATAAAAACTAGGAGTTATATATATGCTGTTAATATTCGTAACTTTATTAAGTAAAGCTATAGATTATGAACGAATCCTATAAACATTCAAAGGTAACTAAAGAGATTATCCGTGCATTTTATAAAGTTTATAATACTTTAGGATATGGTTTTTTAGAAAAGGTATATGAGAATGCTATGTATTTTGAATTGCGCAAAATGGGCTTTTTTGTTGAGCGTCAAAAACGGATTAAGGTCTTTTATGAAGAAGTAGAAGTGGGAGATTACTTTGCAGATTTAATAGTAAATGAATCCGTAATTGTAGAGTTAAAAGCAGCAGAAGCACTACACATAGAAAATGAATACCAATTAATAAACTATTTAAAAGCAACAGAAATAGAAGTTGGATTACTTTTAAATTTTGGTAAAACGCCCGAGTTTAAAAGAAAGATATTTTCTAATAAAAAGTAGGTTGTAAAAGGATATAACGCTTATGACGTGACTAAGAAAAAAATCTACGACTATCTGCTAAATCAGTGTTATCAGTGTTCCATAAAAAATCAAAGGATAGAACGCTGATGACGCGGATAAGGCTGATTTACACGGATAAAAATCTGCGACTATCTGCTAAATCAGTGTTATCAGTGTTCCATAAAAAATCAAAGGATAGAACGCTGATGACGCGGATAAGGCTGATTTACACGGATAAAAATCTGCGACTATCTGCTAAATCTGTGTTATCTGTGTTCCATAAAGAATCGAAGGATAGAACGCTGATGACGCGGATAAATAGGAGAGCTAAAATCTACAACCATCTGCAAAACAAGTGTTATCAGTGTTCCATAAAGAACCAAAGAATAGAACGCGGATGACGCGGAAAACGCTGATTTACGCGGATAAGTAGGAAAGCTGAAAATCTGCGACCATCTGCTAAATCTGTGTTATCAGTATTCTATAAAGGGACTGGTTACTAGAAAAAGATGGAACGCTGATGACGCAGATAACGCTGGTTTACACGGATAAAAAATCTGTGACCATCTGCTAGATCTGTGTCATCTGTGTTCTATAAAGAGCCTAGTTGTTAGTGAAAAATAGTCATCTCTCCCTTTTTCTATCCTTATTTTTTATTGTCTATTCTATTCCCTATCTTCGTATCTCAAATGCACGGGGTGCTTAGGCTTTCGTTAAAGTCTTTTGCTGAGAGTATACCCGCGACCTGATTTGGACAATGCCAACGTAGGGATGCAAAACCATGATATACAGACAATCTGTCTATATATCCACACTACATTTCTGTTGGTATTTCCGTTAAGATTATTTAAACCTTTAACTTACAATGGAAATACAAAAATCAAACTTCGAATTAATTCCACAACAAGACCAGACCTGGCAAAACCGACCAGAGTGGTTCTTTAATCGAGAGCATACCGATACTTACGAGCAATGGTATGAAGGCAGATATAAAAGAGCTGAAGTATGGCAAAAAAGAATTATGGAGCAGCTGGTCACCCAAGACAAGCGTATAAAAGAACTACTTGAATTTGGCTGTGGCACTACCCGCTTTACAAGATGGTGGGAAGAGATTGGAATTGAAGCCACCGGTGGAGATATCTCACCGCTTATGCTTTCACAAGCCTTGCATCTTTTTGATGGAGATTTGGTAATGGCCGATTCGCACCACATGCCATTCAAAAATCATACTTTCGATGCGTTAGCTTTTATAACCACCTTTGAATATTATAAAGATCCTGTAAGAGTTATTCAAGAAAGTGCTCGAGTAGCAAAATATGGTATAGCTATGGGCATGATGAATCGGAACTCTCCAAAAGTAGTGCGTAGGCGGCTACAAGAAGTGGTAGGAAAAAACCCATTCTATCTCACCGCTACTTTCTACACTCCCAAAAAACTCACTGCCATCATCAACGAAGCACTTAAAGGCAGAGATTATACCATTACATGGAAAGCTACAGGTTTACCAAAGTGGTTCCCAGTACAAAGCTGGAATCAACCTTACGGCGATTTCTTTGGACTTTACATTCAATTTAACGACGTAGCATAATGAAAACCTTAGGTAAAATCAACCAACAAACCATCAATCATATCTTCCCAGACAAAGCAGGAAGCAAGAGCGATAAGGTAATTCAAGGACCGGCCTTTGGGGTAGATACAGCATGTATAGATTTAAGGAATGGAAAAGTTTTAGTGACAGCTAGCGACCCTTTAAGCATATTGCCTAACCTAGGAATGAAAGCTTCGGCATGGCTTTCGGTTCATTTAATTGCAAACGATGTGGCTACCTCGGGACAAGGTCCTCAGTTCGCACAATTTGTTCTGAATTTACCCGATACTTTAGGAAAAACAAAGTACTTGGAGTATTGGAACTATATGCATCTGTTTTGTAAAGAAATCGGAGTGTCAATTACTGGTGGTCATACTGGTTTTAGCGACATTGGTAATTCTACTCTAGCAGGAGGAGGCACCATGTTTTCTGTGGTAGATAAAGAAAGTGTTAAAAGCTCAGCGAAAGCCAAACCAGATCAAAACATCATAGCTACAAAGTCAGCTGCATTATCTAGTTCTGCTATTCTAGCCAAATCATTTCCGAAGTATATAGAAAGCAATCTTGGAAAACAGATTTTGGAAACCGCACAAGCTAACTTTTATAAAACTTCTATCCTACCAGAAATAACTGCTATAAATCAAGAGCCTTCATTATTACCCCACATTTCTGCTCTACATGACGTAACCGAAGGAGGCGTTCTTGGCGCACTATATGAGATGAGTGAAGCAAGTAATGTAGGAGTAAAAATAGAGATAGATAAGATTTTGGTAAACAAAGAAGTATCGGAAATATGTGCATTATTCGAAATTGATCCGTTGGCAAGTATTGGTGCAGGTTGTTTGTTAATAGTTTGCGAGGAATCACAAAGTCAAGCCATCATAAATCGTTTAAATAAGAATGATATTCAGGCAGTAGTTATAGGGAAAACCTGCGCTTATGAAGAAGGCAAAACTGTTTATAAAAATGGAAAAACGACAACGCTAAACTATCAAGAAACCGATCCTTATTGGGCAGCCTATTTTAATGCTTTAACAAATAAATTAGATTAAAAAATTATGAAGCGTAAAACAATCCATAAAGGTGTTTATGTAGTAGTTGATCCTGAGATGGAACAAAATAGATTAATCGGTCAGCTAAAAAAAATAAGAGGAAAACCGATTTCAGCTATTCAAATATGGAATAATCCAAATGCGAAAATTACGTCCCATTTAATAGAGGCGATTCTAGCCTTATTTAAAAACACAGATACACCTATATTGATAAATAATGAATGGGAATATTTAAATAAGTATGATTTAGACGGAGTGCATTTTGATGAGTTTCCAACGGATTTAGAACAAATAAATAAGAAGGTAAAAAGAGAATTCATCAAAGGAATTACTTTGACCAATGATTTAGAAAAGTTAGCAGAAATACAGGCTATGGGGTTTGACTACCTGTCTTTTTGCTCTGTATTTCCATCAGCTACAAGTAATTCATGTGATTTAGTGGATTTAAAAACCATACAAGATTGCAGCGAGCAAACCAACATTCCAATATTTTTATCAGGAGGTATAACTCCAACGAATTTAAACCAACTCCGTCATTTAAATTACGACGGCATAGCCATTGTTTCTGGCATAATGAAAGCTACTGACCCAGAGAAAGCGCTAGAAAATTACCTTAACGAATTAAATTAGTACCAATGAAACTAGAAACCATATTAAATAAACTCTGTTGTCCGTTCGACAAAGCAGATTTGACCTTAGACATTGTAACTCAAGATATTGACAAGAACATCTTAGAAGGAATTTTATCTTGCATCGAGTGCAAAAGAATCTATCCTATTGTAAAAGGAATCCCCATTATGAATCCAGATGAGTACCGAGAATTTGACATGGAAAAACCTATGTTAGAGAAATGGGAGAAAATGAAATCAAAAACCATACAAGCTTCAGAAACCAAGACTATTGAAAAGTAATTTTTTCGTATGCTTGTGATAATGTGATGGCCGCTAAAATAATTATAGGGTCGAAACAAAAGTGGAGTATCTTTACGTAGCATGCTACGTAAAGATAGAGCAGTGCGTTTGCCTAGGGCAAACAGCAGATGAGTGTTCAGAAGCGAGCTTCTGAACGGATGAGTTTTAGTTGTGGAGTATTTTTCTAAATATGCAATTTTTATACGATTAAGTGAAAACTCAACCATTCGATTTTGCTTCGCAAAATCGAGCTACTCTTCCAAGCCAACTTGTTGGCTGCTGGAACCTACTCTCTGAGCGAAGCGATAGACTGCTCTTTCGTTTTAACATAAACTTTCTTTAATCCTTTACTTTTTTCCATTGCTGAAAAAAGTAACAAAAAAATGCTTATTCTAAAAAGCATTTAGTATAGATAATTGAAGAGATTAGGGAAGCTATCCAACAGAAAGATTATACTGCCCTTGCAGGGAGTTGACATAAGGGGGTATTTCCTTTAGGTGATATGTCCTAAGCTAGAGTAATGACGCCTTTTCCAGATGATTAATGCTTTACAATAAGTCTTTCTATTCTTTGAACCATTCGTCAGTATTTGCAAATAACAGCAAGTTAGTAACTTAAGTTAGGTGCGAAACTTGAGTCTCACTTTACTAAATCGCTTTTATTCAAGACAACATTTTTTATATTTCTTGCCACTGCCACATGAGCAAGGTGAGTTTCTGCCGATTTTCTTTCTTTTCGTAATAGTTGTTTTATTCAAATCAGGTAAAAAATCTGCGATAGGGATGGGATTGTCATCACTTCCAACTTCTAGATGTCTTTTTTCAAGTGGAATAGCGTCATAATTAACAATGCCACCAATCAGATATTTAAGATTAGCACCGCTGTTAATTGCCAAACTTGCAGCTAGTTCAATTCTATCTGAGTCAAAAACAACAACTGGACAGGTCTCACAAAAATGACTGCCTGTCAAATTGCTCATAAATTCTCCCTCGTCAGTATCCGATTTTACAGCGATTACTACAGTACATCCATGCTCAATTAATGGCTTTCCACACTCTGGGCACAAAGACCCTTTACATTCCTCACTAAAATATTTTCTTCTCGATATTGATAAATCAATTTTATTTTTAAAATCTTCAGTCATATTATTTAATTCATGCTTTTTTAATCTAATTCATCTTAAACTAATTAAAGTTTTAGATTTGATAAATCACTGATAATCAGTGAGAAAATCTTAAAGACTGCTCTCCTTCATTGTAATTAACTAGTTTTAAATTAGTTAGAAGTAAAAAAACTAGTTAGGAAAATACAATGAAAACAAAGATAAAAATTCATTCTCAGAAATCAACTCATATTGCCAAAACCCTTTGATAAACTAAATTTTATAAAGACTATGGAATGTGATAAAAATAGCTGGAGTATAAAAATGTTTTCTAAAGATTGCGAATACAACCTTGGTCTAATTTTGAAGCAAGCTTTTGAACGGTTGAGTTTTACAAATTTATTGGATATTATCGCGTATACTTAATTTCTTGAGCATTTCGGGAGATACATTTCCAACATCGGCTCCATATACGTCTACCAACAAACCTTTTCTGTTATCATTGGTTTCTATAAGGTATAAAATGGTATTGTCGCCTGGATTTGTCATTCCCTCAAAACGATAGAACTTCACCACTTCTAAATCTCCAGCATTCCATTGTTTTTTTAAGGACTTGGACTCTATACCTTCGGCGATTAAATTAAAATCTTCGGTAAAGCCTTTTGTCTGTAAATCTTCAATTGCTACGGATAATGATGTATACGACTCTTTCATAATAGGTAGATTTTATATTTTAAAGTTAAGAGAGATATATCCCAACGCCAAAACTTTATAAATTCTTTAATACTCTTAAAACAAAAAGACTTTCCTAATAAAATCATTAAACTCGGTACTATTTCCTATATTTAATCACATATAATCATGACTTTCAAAAAGATATAGAAATGAGAACACGAATAACAATACTCTTATTAAGCGGTATTTTTGCGATAAGTTCTTTTGCGCAAAACGAAATACCTTCCAAAAAAGTTCAAATAGAAACGGCCACCCTAGCGGCTCCAGAAATGTATAAAGAAGGTGCCAAAGTTCTAGGTTATGATGTTGACGGAAAACTAGTTACACTTCGCGAAGGTTCTAATGGGTTAATCTGCTTAGCCGATGATCCGAAGCTAAAAGGCTTTAGCGTTGCTTGCTATAGTGATAAATTAGCAGATTTTATGCAACGCGGAAGAGAACTAGAAGCAGAAGGGAAAACTACGGTAGAAAAACAAGCTGCTCGCAAAAAAGAAATTGATGAAGGCTCGTTAAAAATGCCCGAAGAACCAGCAATTGTTTATGTGGTTTATGCCTCGCAAGAAGACTATAACGCACAAAACGGCGAGCTTAAAGATAGCAAAATTCGGTATGTGTTTTACAAACCTTACATGACGGTAGAAGGAACAGGATTGCCCGATAAACCACAAGGCAAAGGAATGCCGTGGTTAATGGATGCTAATACGCATCGCTCGCATATTATGATTACGCCATGAATTACAGGTTATTCGTGAATTGTTTAATCGCTGCGAGCTTGCTTGATTCGGAGATAGTGCAGGCGTTGGATTATTAATTGTATATGTTATTTGTGTCAAATAATTCGTGGGTATTTCGGTCTTATGATGCCCAGCCTTTTCGGTTCAAATGGTTTCACTTTTAGACAACGGTTCATAAATCGAGTCGAAATAGCCAGTGGCTGTTTTTATTTTTTCCAACTATAGTTTTAATTTCGACTCGTACACTTGTATAATTCATTAAGTTAGTGAGCGATAAATTGTTTATTCATTTCCATATTTACCAATCAGTTTTTACTTATCCTCAACAATCCCCTTAATCAAGTCCACCACCTCATCATTACTAAACTGCGTGGTAAACTCGATTTTCACTTTGCCTTCAAAGAATTTTTCTGCGTGTTTTATTTTATGGATTTCTTCTTGGCGTAGTTGGG
>Ga0209487_1003801_pt1 | contig 11760 bp, 11 predicted proteins | sample Poulit2012_FD_187524 | JGI IMG/M metagenome (GOLD analysis project Ga0209487, IMG submission 187524) | Agricultural soil microbial communities from Georgia to study Nitrogen management - Poultry litter 2012 (SPAdes) (version 2) | ecosystem: Environmental > Terrestrial > Soil > Agricultural land... | reverse complement strand
GAAAGAGGTTCAACTGTATAGGAATTGGCTTGATGATCCTTTTGACGTCACACCGCCTCATGGTGAATCACTTAATGATTTCAAGCTTCGTGTCGAACAAGGTTTTGAAAAAGTTAAAGACGTCATCAATAAGAATGCTTATTCAAAAATAGCTATTGTCACACATGGCGGTGTTATTCGTCAGTTATTATCGATGTTATCTGGGCAACCTGAATCATTTTTTCAATGGCAAGTGCCTCATGGTGGAGGCTACCAACTGACATGGAAAATCGATAACATAAAGGGGGAAACGAGATGCATGTCATTACAGGAGGTGCCTATAATGGAAAAGCTCGCTGGGTCAAAGAACATTATCAATTAGAAATTAATCCGCATATATGGGTTGATGTTTATAAGGATTCGGTTCCACAAGATTTATCCCAGTTTAAATCGAATATTCTTGTGCTTGATGCTGTAGAAGGTTTGATTTTAAATGAGTTGAAAACAAATCATACAGATATAGATCGTGACTATGGTAAAGTATTAATTAAACAATGGGCTGAGTGGGAAAAAGAAATTCCTGAACGTCAGCTTATCATTATAGGAAACGATATTTCAAAAGGAATTGTCCCCATGTCAGGCCTTGAACGCATATGGCGTGATTTAACAGGATGGTTTTATCAAGACCTGGTTGCTGTAAGTAACAGAGTAGATTACATTTGGTATGGTATTGCTAAGCAACTTAAATAAGGATAAAAATAAAGGAGGATCAACATGAAAATTTATACAAAAACAGGTGACAAAGGTCAAACAGGAATAATTGGAGGACGCGTTGATAAAGATGATATTCGTGTCGAAGCATATGGTACAGTAGATGAGTTAAATGGATTTGTAGGTCAGGCGATTACCGAACTTGAGCAAGAGTCCGAATTATTTTCAGACGTCCTTGAAGATCTAGTAAAAATTCAACATGAATTATTTGATTGTGGCGGAGATTTAGCAAGTGTTGCCAAGAAAAGACCGTTAAAACTTCACGAGGGAATGATTGAATATTTAGAGGAAAGAATTGATGTCTTGGTGGAAGAAGCTCCCAAACTAGAGAGATTTATTTTACCAGGTGGAACAAAACCAGCTGCAACCATCCATATAGCTCGAACAATTACTCGTCGGGCTGAACGTTTAGTCGTATCTTTAATTAAACAGGATGATACAGTTCCAGCTGTAACACTTCAATATTTAAATAGATTGTCAGATTACTTCTTCGCATTAGCAAGAGTTATTAATTTCAGGCTCAATGTACCAGACGTCGAATATGTGCGCAGTGCAAAAGTGTTCCGTGAAGGGCGAAAAAAGGATAAGTAATTGAAACGGGATGTGGAAATAATTGAACTACCAAATGGAGATGAGCTGGTAATAGCTGTAGATAATAGTGGATCGATTGGCATGAAACCAAATGACTATGTGCAAGTACCTTATGAGGTCGTTTCCTATTATAATTTTCGTGTCGCTTGGATGGAATGCGTATCAGCAGGTGCAGAGCCTATTTCCATTATCTTGCATAATTTTTCAGGTGACGAGGCTTGGTCTTCACTCATAAAGGGAATTAAGCAAGGGATGAAAGAACTAAATGTGGAAAACATAAGTATTACTGGAAGTACAGAGAGTAATTTTTCCTTACATCAGTCTGCCGTTGGCTTGGTTATTATTGGACAAAGGGAAAAGTCCGAACAAGAGAACGTTTCATTTAAGGAAAGAAATGATTTAAAAGTTGCTGTTATTGGTAAGCCACTTGTCGGTCACGAACTAGTGAACAACCAAGACGATATTGCGCCATTAAAAGTATTTCAGGATCTTTCTAAACTTGATAACGTTACCATTCTTCCTGTTGGTTCGAGAGGAATTTTACATGAGTTACATCAACTTTTTAATAAACGAACATTTAAATTAGAAACTGAACTAGATTTGAAAAAGTCATCAGGACCAGCCACGTGTTTTATTGTTGTATATCCTGCTAGCTTAAAACATAGAGTAAGCGAAAAGTGTTTAGGCTGGTATCATGAAGTGAGGTTAGTCTCTAGATAACGTTTATTTATTAAGGAGATTAAAGAATATCGTGATTGGGTATAGAATATGAGTAATGTCTTTTCACACAGGAGAAGTTTTTAATTTTCTTTAAAACTGATATAAGAGTTATAATAATAATGTAAAGTAGTGATGAATAACAAATCAAAGTAAGGAGAGGATTAACGTGAAAGATACAATTAAAAGAGGCTTATCGCTAGGATTAGGACTTGCTGTGGTAACGAAAGAACAAGCTGAAAAAGTCGTTAATGAATTAGTAGAAAAAGGCGAGTTAAGTAAAGAAGAGTCACGTAAGTACTTTGATGATCTTGTTGCAAAAGGACAATCGGCTAAAACAGAAATTGATGAAAGAATTAATAAGAAATTTGATGACTTTAAAGCAGAAATGAATGTAGCAACTAAGGAAGAAGTGGAAGGCTTAAAAAAGAGAGTTGAACTTTTAGAATCAGAATTGTTGAATAAACAAGAGTAAAACGGAACTTTATTCAGTGGAGAGACGAAGCGAACCGCCACTGAATAAAGTTTTACCTACTTATAGGGGGGATAATTATTTTTAAAAAAAGAATCAGACATATGCAACGCTATCGTGATATTGTTTTTGCATTTTCACGTTATGGGTTTGGATATATTGCTGTGGAACTTGGCCTTTACGATTTATTATCATTGCCAAAACGCGTCTTTACAAAAGATAAGGCTAAGGTTCCAGCTCACACAACGGGAGAGCGCGTGAGACTATTTTTACAGGAATTAGGACCGACTTTTATTAAGTTAGGGCAATTTGCCAGTACACGCTCAGATATTTTGCCTGAAGATATTATCCATGAACTAGAGAAATTGCAAGATGACGTCCCCCCTTTTTCTTCAGCAGAAGCCATGAGTATCGTCGAGGAAGAACTTGGTGACAACGTTGAATCACTATTTAAAGAGTTTGATGAAACGCCACTTGCCGCTGCATCCATTGGCCAAGTGCATCGCGGTGTCTTAATTTCCGGAGAACCAATTGCAATTAAAGTTCAACGACCAGATATACGGGATAAGATTTTTGCTGACTTGGATATTTTGTATGATTTAGCAAATTTAGCTGAGAATCAGTTGGAATGGGCATCAAGATACCAAGTCAAAAATATTATTAAAGAATTTTCCCGGTCATTAAGAGCTGAACTGGATTATACAAATGAAGGCCTTAATGCTGAAAAGATTGCTAATCAATTTTTAGATGATTCACGTGTTCGTATACCGGAGATTTACTGGGAATTCTCCACCAAGAAAGTCCTCACGATGGAATTTATCCACGGTACAAAATTGAATGATGAAGATGAATTGCTAGATAAAGGGATTAATCATGATGTATTCGCTGAGCGCCTAGTTGACACAATGTTTCATCAAATATTTATTGATGGTTTTTTCCATGGTGATCCACATCCAGGAAATATCATGGCTTTACCGGGTGAAGAAGTTGTTTTAATAGACTTTGGCTCAGTTGGACGTCTTTCTCCAGAAATGAAACATCATTTATCTTCCTTTGTCATTGCCTTAATGCGACAGAATACCGATCGATTAATTAAAGCAATTGATAGGATGGGTGTTATTCCTCAAGACGTGGATATGAAACAACTTAGAGCAGACGTTGATTTACTTAGGGAGAAATATTATGATGTACCGTTAAGTCAAGTAAGCTTAGGTGAGGCAGTCAATGATTTATTCACAGTTACCTATTACCATCATATTCAATTACCTTCAGATCTCGCATTACTTGGAAGAACTTTACTAACGATTGAAGCTATAGTTGTGAGACTTGACCCTGAACTAAGTATCGTGAAAATGGCTGAACCTTTTGGTAAACAATTAATCAAAGAACGGTATCACCCTAAGAAAATTGCAGAAAACATTATAGCAGAAGTCGAACAATATACTGAAATTGTTTCTGATTTGCCTGACACGATAAAAGAATTACGTTCGGTTATAAAAAAGGGAAAAGTTCGATTTGAATTAAATATTCCTGGTCTTAATCAAACATTAAAAAAACTGGACCAAATTAGTAACCGACTTTCATTTAGTATTGTCCTGCTTTCTTTTAGTATCATTATGACGGGTCTTATTATTGGGTCAGCGATTGCGGGACAATCAACGATGCTGTGGAATATTCCTGTAATTGAAGTCGGCTTCGTTGTAGCGACACTGATGTTTTTATGGATTTTATTCGGCATATTTCGATCGGGCCGGTTTTAACATAGAATTTGCCTGAAAAACTATACCCCCCTTTGTAAACCCCATGAAACATTCTTATGGTAAATGTTTCATGGGGGTTTGTGTTAAAGAAATTAAATGATACCGAAAATTATTAACAAGCTATTTTTGTTGTTAATTTTTAGAAAAGGTGGAACTGATGAAAATCTGAATGATATTTGTGCAGAAATTCACGGTTTAATAAATCTACTCAAGGTTGAAGAATTTATTGGTTGTTTTATTTTTCTTCTAGTAGGGAAAGCATTTAGTAGTTATATTCAAAGTTATTATACTAGCCATATACTTAAGAATTAGAGTAGAATAATATTAAGAGATCATCAAAAACTATAGATATAATAAGTTTAGAAATCTTAATCTAGGAGTAGGCAAAACATAGTGGCAATCATGTGCTATCTATGAACAACATACAAAGAGGTGTTAGTCATGAAGGAATTTTCAATTAGTGAAGAAGCTGCAAAATGGTTTAAAGACGAAATGGGAATAGAATCAGGCGATTATATCCAATTTTTCGTAAAAATATATGGTGGAATACCAACCGCCCATCCAAACTATTTTCTCGGTATTTCAGTAGGCGAATCAAGTGATATGGCCGTGAAACGAGTCGTTGAAGGGGTGACTTTCTATTTTAATGAACGTGATTCTTGGTTTCTTGATGAATTCAATATGAAAGTTGTCAAAGAACAAGAGAAAAATGAAGTGGACTATTTATTTGATTAAAGGTCCACTTTTTCATAAAACGATAAAAGGCGAGAATTGATGCTACCAGTCATTGATGCACATATCCACTTAAATGCTTTTCGTGAAGAGGAACAAATGCTTATGATCAATCAGCTTAATACATATAATATTGAGACTCACATTATTGTGAGTAACCATTTGTCCCCAGGCCAATATTCTAACTTAAAACCTTTGATTGGGTATCATCTAGAACAATACAACCGATGTCTATAAAAAGTATATGAGAATTTACAAATTAAGTATTTGAAGTACATCAATACACTTAAGTGATTGGTTTCTTAATTGAGTTTTATATTTCAATGTATTATGATTGAATTTGTTTATATTTATATGTGAATCAAATCACGCTATAATCAGAGTACCTAAGATGAATGTTGTCCAGTGTAATAAAGGAGATAAATAACGATGAAAATAGGAATAGATAAAATTGGTTTTTTTACTCCCAATTTATATTTAGATATGAATCAACTTGCACTTAATCGTGAAGTCGAACCAGAAAAGTTTACCATTGGTATCGGTCAGGAAAAGATGGCTGTTTCGCCGATTACGCAAGACCCTGTCACATTAGCGGCTAACGCTGCCTTGAAAATTTTAAATGACGATGATAAAAGTGATATCGATTTAGTTATGTTCGGTACTGAATCTGGGATTGATCATTCAAAATCAGCTGGTGTCTACGTTCATCACCTACTAGGACTTAACTCGTCAGCTCGAACAGTTGAATTGAAGCAAGCATGTTACGGGGCGACGGCAGCTCTGCAGTTAGCGAAAGGACATATTGCTTTAAATCCCGAAAGTAAAGTTCTCGTTCTCGCTTCTGACATTGCAAGGTACGGGCTCCAGACGTCAGGAGAAGCAACCCAAGGAGCAGGGGCGGTTGCTATGCTTATTAGTGCTAACCCTAAAATTATGACACTTGAAGATAAAAGTACTTATTTAACAGCAGATATTATGGACTTTTGGCGTCCGACTTACTCTGAAGAAGCGTTTGTTGATGGAAAATATTCCAATGAACAATACATCAACTTTTTCCAAAAAGTGTGGCAGCAATATAAAAAAGAAACTGAACTAAGGCTAGAAGATTTTACGGCGATATGTTATCACTTGCCATATACAAAAATGGGTTTAAAAGCTTTGCGTACAGTTATAGAAGATGGTTCTAAGGAAACTCAAGAACGTCTCTTAGATAATTTTGAGATTAGCAAAACTTATAATAAAAATGTTGGTAATATATATACAGGTTCACTTTACTTGAGTTTACTTTCATTATTAGAACATCAAGCAAACCTTGAATCTGGAGATCGAATTGGTCTATATAGCTATGGATCAGGCGCAGTTGGTGAGTTTTTCAGTGGGATACTGCAACCTTGCTTTAAAGATTACTTGCAAAAAGAAGCACATGAAAAATTACTAACCTCTCGAAAAGAACTCTCCGTTTCTGAATATGAGGAAGTGTTTTTAAAGACACTGCCAATAGATGGATCAACCGTTGAGTTAGATGTCGGTCAAGATCCAGCTGAAATATGTGTTGCTGGGATAAAGGGTCATATGCGTCAGTATATTAATAAAAAACAATAATGTGGTAATACACTTTACTTGCAGGCTTGAGCGGGTAAAGTGTTTTTTAATATAAAAGTCCTGTTTTGGGTTTTTTCACTTATATAAGATAACGTCAATTCACTGATAACTAGCTATGACTATCCTCTCATTTTAGATAAATTAATATATTTTGCAGAAAATTGGTATATATTACATTCTCTTTACGCTATAGTAATTCAATAAGCTATCAATCTAGTAAATTACTTTATTGTGAGAGGAGAAGGGGGTTGAATAAACAAAGAGATGTAAAGTTATTTAGTATAATCGCTATTGTCATGCTAGCATTTTCTCTATTTTTACCAACCGTTACTCTAGCTGAAGAAGGAAGAGTACAACATGAAATATCAGGAGATTCTGATGAAAATACAACAAACAAATTAAGCGGTAGAGTTATTGATCAATTCAATAAAGAAGATAAGATAACGTTTTTAGTTAAATTTAAAGAGAAGGCGGATACAGAGGAAGCTATTAAAGATGTAAAAAAGTCAGCTGAAAAAAACAAAATATCTAGTAAACAGCTGCAACGCCAGCAACATTCCGCTGTTATTTCTGAATTAAAAGAGACGGCGTTGACCGAGCAAGTAAACGTTTTAGATTTTCTTGAAAAACAAGCCGCAAGCCAAGTAAAAGATATTCATTCTTATTTTATTGTTAATGGTCTTGCTGTCACAGCTACTAAAGAAGTTGCTGAAGAAATTGCTAGTTTTTCAGAAGTTGAAAAAATTTTACCGAACGAAAATAGAGAATTATTTACAGACGTTGAACAAAGTGAACAGGTCAAACGTCCACAATCAGAGCGAGCGGATATTGAGTGGAGTGTGGAAAAAGTAAAAGCACCAGAAGTGTGGGATAAAGGTATAACAGGGGAAGGTGTGGTTATTGCAAGTATTGATTCAGGGGTGGAATGGGATCATCCCGCTATAAAAGAAAAATATCGTGGCTTTAATTCTAAGACAGGCGATATTGATCATACATTTAGTTGGTTTGATGCAACTGCAGATGAGTCAGCACCTTATGATGATATCGGACATGGTACTCATACTGTTGGAACGATGGTTGGAAGTGAGTCAGATGGAACTAATCAAATTGGGGTTGCTCCAGAATCTTCTTGGATTGCAGTTAAAGCTTTTACAGATGAAGGAGGGACGGATAAAGATTTACTTGCTGCAGCTGAGTGGATTTTAGCTCCAACAGATGATGAGGGTAATGTCCGAATTGACATGGCACCTGACATTGTGAATAACTCTTGGGGTGGTGGTCCAGGGCTTGATGAATGGTATCGTGATGTCGTAAAGGAATGGCGACAAGCAAATATTTTTCCAGAGTTTTCAGCAGGTAATGTTGATAATGATAATTCTGGTGGCTCTGGGTCGGTGGTATCGCCTGCGAATTATCCTGAATCGTTTGCAACAGGTGCGACAGATATTAGAGATAAAGTAGCGGATTTTTCATTAAGAGGTCCATCACCTTATGATGAAATCAAGCCAGATATTTCAGCTCCTGGCCAAGTTATTCGTTCTTCCGTCCCAGGAGGAGATTACGCAGAAAATAGCGGCACATCCATGGCTGGTCCGGCAGTATCTGGAGTGGCAGCATTACTTCGTTCAGTGGATCATTCATTGACAGTCAGAGAGATGGAAGATATTTTAATATCGACCACCGTTCCTCTAACGGATGAGGAGTATAAGTCATCACCAAATAATGGGTATGGTTATGGACTAGTAGACGCTTTAAATGCTGTATCAGCAGTTGGTAAAGGTGTAGGTTCATTAGAAGGTACAGTGTTGAATCACGATGGAGAGCCTCTGCAGGCTGAGGTTCGAATTATAGGACAAGATCGTTCTGTCAATACGGATAGCAGAGATGGATCATATTCGATTCAGTATGCAGCTGGAGAATATGGTGTTGAAGCAGAGGGTTATGGATATTATCCAATTGAAGAAAAACTTACTTTTGCAAAAGGTGAGACGCTCACACAAGACTTTCACTTAGAACCTATTCCTGAGCGAACAATACAAGGAATACTTACTGATGAACAGACTGGGGAAGTGATTGAGGGAGCGACATTACAGCTAAAAGAAGACGCAAATGTTACCCCTATAAAAACAGATGATCATGGAAAATTTAATCTGACTGCCTATGAAGGGAAATACACACTTAAAATAGCTGCGCAGGGGTATCATGGTAAAGAAACTGGACTGACTGTAGATGATACAACGTCTAATTTAAATTTATCTCTCCAACCGTTTTACAGTTATGAGGAAGATGAACTTATCTATGACGATGGAACGGGTGATGGTGGAAGTCGTTTCCATGAAGCGGGTAGTGGCTGGGGCGTCAGAATGTCATTGCCTGAAGGGAAGGATAAGGCAATGGTGACAGGGGGCAAATTCTTATTTTCCAAAAGCGGTGGTGAGGCCTTTCAAGTGGAGGTATACGATGCCAATGGATTGGGTGGTGCACCTGGAGAAAGAATCGCTGGCCCAATTGATGCTACCGCTATTAAAAACGGTGAATGGACCATTGTAGATTTAAGAAATGAAGGAATTGTAGTAGAAGATGATTTTTATCTTGCCTACATGCAAATTGAAGACGGCAGGGGCGCGCCAATGTTACAGCAAGATAAAAGCGGACCTTTCACAGAGCGCAGTTGGGAAAATTTTCATGGAAATTGGTACCAATTGGAGTCTAACTTCCTCACTGGAAATAAAATGATTCGAGCTCTAGTTGAATATGAAGTGGATCAGCCTATAATTACATCACCGCAAGACGGAGATATGACAAAGGAAGATGAAGTAGTTGTAAAAGGGACAGCGACACCAAATACAGAGATAAAGCTCGTTAATAATAAAGAGGAAATTGAACAAGTGAATGTAAATGATAATGGTGAATTTAATACAACACTAGCACTCGGTCAAGGAGAAAACCAATTAAAGGCTGTTTCATATGTTGAGGACACATATGCAGGTGAATCTGAAACTATCACAGTAATACTTGATAATCAGAATCCAGATTTAACAATTGAAACTCCGAAAAATGGCGAAAAGATAAATCGTGAAACAATTATCGTTGAAGGTACGGTTCATGATAAGCATCTTGATGCAGTGGAAGTAAATGGACAAAAGGCTGAAATAAATGGAAATTCTTATTCTCAAAGAGTGTTATTAGAAAATGGAGAAAATGAAATAGAAGTGGTCGCTAAGGATAAAGTTGGTAATGTCACTAATGAAACAGTAACAGTTGATGTCAATTATCACTCGCCGAATATTAAAAATTTATCTCCCAGTGAAGATGTCTTCATAAACAGTGGGGAAAGTGTGAAAATAGAATTTGATAGCGAGCTAGGACAAAGAGCGGTATTTATGATTCAGATGCCACTAACTGGCTACAATTCATTGATAAGTAGTCAAACTGAACTCCCCTTGATGGAGATGTCTGATGGTCATTATGTTGGTTACTGGACGGCTAGTAAGCAAGCCGTTGCCGAAGGAGCTGTCATTGAAGTAAAAGTAACAGATAATTATGGAAACCAAACCTATAAAAAAGCGAATGGAAAATTATATATTAATGTTGATTAAATAATTTTGTAAATGAAAAAGAGGTTGCTAAAGAAAACAACCTCTTTTTCATTGTTATTTAGGAAACTAAGAAAGCTTTGCGGCTCCATTTTGCAGGGGCATGTTTCCTTTATCTCCTACGTAATGAATGGTCAATTAAAACCGATGCTCATGAGCTTCAACACGCTTGGCGAGGCGCAGTCCGTATGCTGCTAGACGGGTGCCCCGCGCTTTTGTTCATATAATTTTGTATAATCATTTATTCAACTTCTGGTTCGTCATACTCAAATCCTTTTGTATCAACTTCGACTTTTTCCATCACTTGATCTTCTAGTGGTTTATCTTGATCATTACGCTCGACTGAAACAATGTCATCAACTGTATCCATTCCTTCAACAACTTCTCCAAACCCTGCATAGTCGCCGTCAAGATGAGGTGAATCACTGACCATTATGAAAAACTGCGAACCAGCTGAATCAGGACTTTGAGAACGGGCCATTGAAATGACACCACGAGTATGTTTTAAATCATTATCAAAGTCATTGGAATTAAATTCTCCTTTGATTGCGTACCCTGGACCTCCTGTACCGTTACCATCAGGATCGCCACCTTGAATCATAAAGTCAGGGATAACACGATGGAAGATAAGTCCATCATAAAAGCCATTTTCAATGAGGGAAATAAAATTATTTACAGTATTGGGAGCGATATCGGGATATAGTTCAATTACAATTTGTTCCTCATTTTCCATAGTTATCGTCACAACTGGATTTTCATCTTTATTTAATTGTCCCGATTGATTGTTTTGCTCCGTCTCATTTTCGTTTTCAGTTTGATTCTCCTGTTCTTCTGCTTCTTGTTTATCTTCTGTACCGCAACCAATAATTAATACAGCAAGAATTAAAATCATACCAATAAGAAAAAACTTGCTATGTTTTGTGAACATTTTTTCACAAACCTCCTAAGTCGAAAAAGTCAATTGGGTATAGTATAGCATTTTTTTTATGGACAGACTATTCTAAAAGCATACTAATACATTTTTTGCTTATACAGTGTATTCAACTTAAGTAACTCATCATAACAAAAACCATGTCCTAATTAATTTTGGACATGGTTTTTATTCTTATTTTGCGAAAACATGATTTCCTATTGTAGTGGTCACTTTCCGTGTAGAGACCCACTTACTTGTTGCTGTTTTTGGGTTGTAAAAATAGATTGATCCATTTCCTTGCCCTTTGTATGCAATAGCTTCGCTGACTGCCTTCATATCTTCATCGTTATACTCTTGGTTAATGGCACCGTCTTTAACAGGTGAGAAGGCATAGTGGCCAGAGACCTTTTCATAGATAACACCTTTAATAGAATTCGGAAAATCTTCATGTTTGACCCGGTTAAGAACCACTGTTGCGACAGCTACTTTTCCGGCATAAGGTTCTCCTTTCGCTTCGGCATGTACGAGTTTGGCGAGTAGTTCTTTTTCTGTTTTTGATAATGTATCAGGTACTTGAATTGCTTCACCGGCATACAAAGTATGGATGAAGCGACCATTAGCCATGTG
>Ga0209487_1003800_pt1 | contig 11764 bp, 9 predicted proteins | sample Poulit2012_FD_187524 | JGI IMG/M metagenome (GOLD analysis project Ga0209487, IMG submission 187524) | Agricultural soil microbial communities from Georgia to study Nitrogen management - Poultry litter 2012 (SPAdes) (version 2) | ecosystem: Environmental > Terrestrial > Soil > Agricultural land... | reverse complement strand
GGCCGGGGGTGTGGTGCGCCGCCTGGGCGAGGGGGAGGCCGGCTTCACGGTTGCCGGCCCGGCACAGCTGGTCGAGGAGCTGACGACGGTGCTGGACGGCGTCCGGGGCTGAGTCCGCCCGAGGGGGGCAGGGAGAGATCCCTCACACCAGGGGCGCGATCTGGAGCGAAAACCCGCGGGTTCGCCACGCCGTCAGCGAATTCCCGGCCCAGGACCGCGACGGAACGCGTCCAGATGGTGCACAATCCCGGTGCCGCGGGAACAACGAGAGCGTCTCTGCGTTTCTGAGGTACGGCACCTGCCGCGCCCACCCACACAACTAGACGAACCGGAGCGTGACGTCTTGGCGACCGATTACGACGCGCCGCGCAAGAACGAAGAGGACCTCTCCGAGGACTCGATCGAGGAGCTCAAGGCTCGCCGCGCCGAGAAGAACTCAGGCGCGGTCGACGAGGACGAGGCGGAGGCCGCGGAAGGCTTCGAGCTGCCCGGTGCAGACCTCAGCAACGAGGAGCTCTCGGTGCGGGTCCTGCCCCGCCAGGCCGACGAGTTCACCTGCTCGCGTTGCTTCCTCGTCCACCACCGTAGTCAGCTTGCCTACGAGGACAAGGGTCAGCTGGTCTGCTCGGAGTGCGCTGCCTGAGCTTGACCCAGGATGGTGGCCAGCTCCGCCGGACGGCGGCTGGCCACCAGCCAGTACGGGGCGGGGTCGCGCGTGTCCAGCACCGCGACCCGCACCCCGGTGTGCACCCACGGGCGGTGGCACACGTAGGCGCGGGGATCGGCCTGGGGACCCATCGCCGCGCGGAAGGCATCGGCGTCGAGAACCTCGGCGCGGCCCAGGTGCTCCACCCCGATGTGCGCGCGGCCGGCGTGGAGGCGGGCCGTGGACCCGAGCTCCGGGTCGCCGGCCTCGACGACGAGCACCGGTGCGGTGAGCACCAGTCCGCCGACGGCCAGCACGACCGCCAGACCGCCGACGATGTAGCCGGCGGTGGCGTGCAGCGGCCAGATCACCACGCCGGCGGCTGCGCCGGCGAGCACGGCCATGACGAGGGCGAACCATCCCGGCCGCAGCCGTTCGCGAAACATCTCCACGCCCCAACTCTGCCATTGCGCATCCGAGGCGGGGCGCCGAGCCCGGCTCAGGAGTCAGTACAGTCAGGGGCGTGAGTGAGATCGAACGCGTCGAGATCGCGATCCAGAAGCTGGACCCGGACCTGCCCACGCCCCGGTACGCCCACCCCGGTGACGCCGGGGTCGACCTGTACGCCCGCGAGGACGTCGAGCTCGGGCCCGGTCAGCGCGCGGTGGTCCCCACCGGGGTCGCGATCGCGCTGCCGGACGGCTGGGCCGCTTTCGTCCACCCGCGCTCCGGACTCGCCGCCCGGCACGGCATCACCGTGGTCAACGCCCCGGGCACCATCGACGCCGGGTACCGCGGGGAGATCAAGGTGATCGTCCTCAACACCGATGTCACCACGCCGGTACGGCTGGCCCGTGGCGACCGGATCGCCCAGCTGGTCGTGCAACGCATCGCCCACGCGGTGTTTCGCGAGGTCAGCGACCTCAGCGAGTCAGCCCGCGGCACCGGAGGCCTCGGATCGACCGGCGGCTGGGTGACCGCAACTTCAGGAGGTAGCCAGTAGTGGCCCTGTTCTCACGACGACGCAAACGAGCCGCCGAGCCCGAGCCCGAAGCGGCGCCCACCGCAGCCCCCAGCCCGGAGGTGCCCGCGCGCGACCGCGGTCCGTGGGACGAGCAGGAGGTCACCGAGCCGGGGACCCGAGTCGACCTGGGCGCCCTGTGGATCCCTGGCCGGCCCGGGCTCAAGGTGCGCCTGGAGATGGAGAAGCGCACCCAGCAGATCGTCGCGGCCAGCGTCTCGGCCGCCGGCTCGGCCCTGCAGCTGCAAGCCTTCGCCGCACCCCGCTCCGGTGGCCTGTGGGACGAGCTGCGCCCGGAGATCGCCGCCTCGGTGGAGAAGCAGGGCGGCACGGCGGACGAGGTCGACGGACCGTTCGGCCGCGAGATCCTCGCTCGCCTGCCCGTGACCACCCAGGACGGCCGGATGGGGCACCGCCCCGCCCGCTTCATCGGCGTGGACGGGCCCCGCTGGTTCCTGCGCGGCGTGATGAGCGGCAAGGCAGCGATCGACCCGGATGCGGCGGCCGACCTCGAGGAGCTGTTCGCCGACGTCGTGGTCATCCGCGGCGAGGAAGCGCGCCCGCCGCGCGACGTGCTGCCCCTGCGGGTTCCCGCCCGCAAGGACGAGGAGGCCGCCGAGGAGGGCGAGGGCAGCGCCGACCTGGACCCGCTGACCCGCGGGCCGGAGATCACCGAGATCCGCTGAGCGTGCCCGTCCACCCCACCACCGCCAGTGCAGAAGGACGCCATGACCACAGGCCCCACTGATCACGACGCCGGTGCCCTCCCGAACACCGGCGACCTCCCTGACGGCACTGCCGTCCCGGAGGCGGTACGCCACTCCCGGATGAGCCAGCTCGCCGGCCCGGACTTCTCCGTGGCCGAGGCGGTCGGCGGAGTGCGCGGCCTGGTCGAGTCGATCGCCCCGGGCCTGGTGTTCGTCGTCGTCTTCCTCGCCACCGGCCAGGAGCTGATGCCTCCGCTGATCGCTTCCCTGGCGGTGGCGGTCGTGCTCGTCGTCGCCCGCCTGATCGGCGGTACGCCGATCACCCAGGCGCTGGGCGGGACGATCGGCGTGGCAATCGGCGTGCTGTGGGCCTGGCGTTCCGGAGAGGCGCAGGACTACTTCGTCTTCGGGCTGTGGACCAATGCCGCCTACGCCGTGGCCCTCCTCGTCTCCGTGCTCGTGCGGTGGCCGATCGTCGGTGTCGTCGTCGCACTGCTGCGCCAGGAGGGCTTCTCCTGGCGCACCGACCCGGCCCTGCGGCCCCGGCTGCGCCGGTACACCGTCGCCACGTGGTTGTGGATCGCGCTGTTCCTCGTGCGACTGGCGGTCCAGGTGCCGCTCTACCTCACCGCCGCCACGGCGTGGCTCGGCACGGCACGCCTGGCCATGGGGGTCCCGCTGTGGGCGCTGGTGCTGTGGTTCACCTGGCTGCTGGTGCGCGAGCGACCCGTGGAGCGGTCCGCGCAGTGAGCACCGACGAGCAGCACATCCTTCGGGACGTCGAGATCGGTGCCCCCGCCCACGGTGGGCACTGCGTGGCCCGGGTGGACGGACGGGTGGTGTTCGTCCGGCACACCGCACCCGGCGAGGTCGTCGACGTCGCCCTCACCGACGCCGGCGCCGACCGGCGGTTCTGGCGCGGTGACGCCGTTGCCGTGCACCGTCCCTCCCCGGACCGGGTCCCCAGCCGGTGGCCCGAGGCCGGGCCCGGGGGCGTGGGCGGCGGAGAGCTCGCGCACCTCGACCTGCCCGCGCAGCGCCGCTGGAAGGAGGCGGTCATCGCCGACACGCTGCGGCGCATCGGCCACCTCGAGCACGAGGTCACCGTGCACGCGCTGGGCGAGGACGACGCCCGCGAGGGCCTGGGCACCCGCACCCGCGTCGAGCTCGTCCTCGACGACCGGTCGCGCCCCGGGATGTTCCGGCACCGCAGCCACGAGGTCCAGGCGCTCACCCACATGCCCCTCGCGGTCCCCGCGATCGGCGAGCTCGACCTGTTCGCGCCGGGCCGCTGGGACGGGGTGGCACCGGGCACCCGGCTCGAGGTCGTGGCGCCGAGCAACGGGGCGCCGGTGGTGCTCGCGGACGGGGTCGTGGTCCACCCGTCCGGCTCGCGCGCCCGGGTGGTGCGCGAGCGGGTCGCCACCCCGCTGGGCGAGCTCGACTACCGGGTCGATGCCGCCGGCTTCTGGCAGGTCCACCGGGACGCGCCCGCCACCCTGGTCGAGGCTGTCCTTGCCGCCGCGGCCCTGCGGCAGGGGGAGCGCGTCGTCGAGCTGTACTCCGGCGCCGGCCTGCTCACCCTGCCGCTGGCGCTCGCCGTCGGACCGGCGGGGCGGGTTGATGCGGTCGAGGTGAACCAGCGGGCGGTGAAGAACGCCCGACGCAACCTGCATGCCGCGCCGCAGGCGGTGCTGCACCAGGAGCAGGTGCGCGCCCGGACCATCGAGTCGCTCGCGGGGGCGGCGGACGTGGTGGTCCTCGACCCGCCCCGCTCGGGTGCCGGGCCGGCCGTGATGGGTGCGCTGGCCGAACTCGCGCCGTCGCGCATCGTCTACGTCGCCTGCGACCCCGCAGCTCTCGCCCGCGACCTGCGCACCGGCGTCGAGCTCGGATACCGGGTCGCCGGGCTCACCGGCTACGACCTCTTCCCGCACACCCACCACGTCGAGTGCGTCGCACTCCTCGTCCCGGCCGACGCCTGAGCCGGCGCAAGCAACCGCCGGCGCACACCGACCCTGCCACCCGCCACGCCGTCGGCGCACGTGGACAATCGCACGCCGAGAAAGTATCTTGATATCGAGATAATTGTCCGGAGACCCGCTGCAGGGCCGCGGGACGCGTGGGACGATGGGCCCAGGGAACGCAGCAGCAGAGCAGCTAGAGGAGCGAATGTGAGCGTCGACAGCTTTGGAGCACGGTCCACCCTGACGGTGGGCGAGAAGGACTACGAGATCTACCGGCTCGACGCCGTCGAGGGGCTGGACCGGCTGCCCTACAGCCTCAAGGTCCTCGCCGAGAACCTCCTGCGCACCGAGGACGGCGCCAACGTCACCGCCGACCACGTGCGTGCCCTGGCCTCGTGGGACCCGGAGGCCGAGCCGGAGACCGAGATCCAGTTCACTCCCGGCCGGGTGCTCATGCAGGACTTCACCGGGGTGCCCTGCGTGGTCGACCTCGCCACCATGCGGGAGGCGATGTCCGACCTGGGTGGTGACCCCGCCAAGATCAACCCCCTCGCGCCCGCCGACCTGGTCATCGACCACTCGGTGATCGTCGACGTGTTCGGTAACGCTCAGGCCTTCGCCCGCAACGTCGAGATCGAGTACGAGCGCAACGGGGAGCGCTACCAGTTCCTGCGCTGGGGCCAGACCGCCTTCGACGACTTCAAGGTGGTGCCCCCGGGCACCGGCATCGTCCACCAGGTCAACCTCGAGTACCTCTCGCGCACCGTCATGACGCGAGAGAAGGACGGCGCCACCCAGGCGTTCCCGGACAGCTGCGTGGGCACCGACTCCCACACGCCCATGGTCAACGGCCTGGGCGTGCTCGCGTGGGGCGTGGGCGGCATCGAGGCCGAGGCCGCGATGCTCGGCCAGCCGATCAGCATGCTCATCCCCAAGGTGGTCGGCTTCAAGCTCACCGGCGAGATCCCGGACGGCGCCACCGCGACCGACGTCGTGCTCACCATCACCGAGAAGCTGCGCGACCACGGCGTCGTCGGCAAGTTCGTCGAGTTCTACGGCGAGGGCGTGGCGGCGGTGCCGCTGGCCAACCGCGCGACCATCGGCAACATGAGCCCGGAGTTCGGCTCCACCGTGTCGATGTTCCCGGTCGACCAGGTCACCCTGGACTACCTGCGGCTCACCGGGCGCGACCCCGAGCAGATCGCGCTCGTGGAGGCCTACGCCAAGGAGCAGGGGATGTGGCACGACCCCTCCCGCGAGGTCAAGTACTCCGAGTACGTCGAGCTCGACCTGTCCACCGTGGTGCCCTCGATCGCCGGCCCGAAGCGTCCTCAGGACCGCATCGCGCTGTCCGACGCGAAGAGCCAGTGGCGCGCCGACATCAAGAACTACGTCGTCAACGGCAAGTCGCTCGACAAGAGCCCGCTCGACCAGGAGCTGATGGACACCTTCCCGGCGTCCGACCCGATCGGGCACGAGCCGCACGGGCAGGAGGCCCACGAGGCCGGCCGTCCGTTCCACTCGGCGGCCCCGTCGAACGACTTCGAGCGCCCGAGCACCCCGGTGCGGGTGAAGCTGGACGACGGGACGGACTGCGAGCTGGACCACGGCGCCGTCGTCATCGCCGCAATCACCTCCTGCACCAACACCTCCAACCCCTCGGTCATGCTGGGCGCCGCCCTCCTGGCCAAGAACGCGGTCGAGAAGGGCCTGCAGACCAAGCCCTGGGTCAAGACCTCGATGGCACCGGGCTCGCAGGTGGTGACCAACTACTACGAGAAGGCCGGCGTGTGGCCCTACCTGCACGAGCTGGGCTACCACCTCGTCGGCTACGGCTGCACCACCTGCATCGGCAACTCCGGGCCGCTGCCCGAGGAGATCTCCGCTGCGGTCAACGACAACGACCTCGCGGTGGCCTCGGTGCTCTCCGGCAACCGGAACTTCGAGGGCCGGATCAACCCGGACACGAAGATGAACTACCTGGCCTCCCCGCCCCTGGTGATCGCCTACGGCCTGGCCGGGAAGATGGACTTCGACTTCGAGAACGAGCCGCTCGGCACGGGCAAGGACGGGCAAGACGTCTACCTGCGCGACATCTGGCCCAGCCCCGCGGACATCGACGCTGTCATCGCGAGCTCGGTGAGCCAGGACATGTTCGAGGAGGACTACGCCGACGTCTTCGCCGGGGACGACCGGTGGCGCGCGCTGCCGACCCCCGAGGGTGACACCTTCGCCTGGGACCCGGAGTCCACCTACGTGCGCAAGCCCCCGTACTTCGAGGGCATGACCGCCGAGCCGCAGCCCGTCGAGGACATCGACGGCGCCCGGGTGCTGGCCAAGCTGGGCGACTCGGTGACCACCGACCACATCTCCCCGGCCGGTGCCATCAAGCCCGACAGCCCCGCCGGCAAGTACCTGACCGAGCACGGGGTGGCCCGGAAGGACTTCAACTCCTACGGCTCGCGCCGGGGCAACCACGAGGTGATGATCCGCGGCACCTTCGCCAACATCCGGCTGCGCAACCAGCTGCTGGACGGCGTCGAGGGCGGGTTCACCAAGAACTTCCTCACCGGCGAGCAGGAGTCGATCTACGACGCCGCGATGGCCTACCAGGAGGCCGGCGTGCCTCTCGTGGTGCTCGGCGGCAAGGAGTACGGCTCGGGCTCCTCGCGTGACTGGGCCGCCAAGGGCACCTCGCTGCTGGGGATCAGGGCGGTCATCGCCGAGAGCTTCGAGCGCATCCACCGCTCCAACCTGCTCGGGATGGGTGTGCTGCCGCTGCAGTTCCCGCAGGGGCAGAACGCCGAGTCCCTCGGCCTGGACGGCACGGAGACGTATCAGATCTCGGGGATCACCGAGTTCAACGAGGGCCGCACGCCCCGGACGGTCAAGGTGACGGCGACCAAGGACGGCGGCGAGGACGTGGAGTTCGACGCCGTGGTCCGGGTCGACACCCCGGGCGAGGCGGACTACTTCCGCAACGGCGGCATCCTCCAGTACGTCCTGCGGAGCCTGGCCAAGCAAGCCGCCTGACCCTCCCCACCTCCCTCAGAACACCGCCTGACTCTCCCCACCTCCCGCAGAACGCCGACAGCTCAATTCCTGTCCCGGTACCATGACCGGGCTCGGCAGGAATTGAGCTGTCGGCGACACGGGGGGAAGGAAAGCCGATGCGGGTGGACGATGGGGGCGTTGATGACTGAGATCACCGGGGACTACGGCTCACCTGAGTTCGACTGGTCGATCCTCCAGGTGCCCACCCCCAAGGCGATGGCGTTGGGACAGCTCGGTTTCTCCTGGCTGGAGCTGGCCGAGCGGCTGTCCTCGGTCACGCAGGAGGAGTTCGCCTGGGAGCCGCGGCCGGGCTCACTCTCGGTGGTCCGCCGCGGCAGCGAACGCACGCCGCGGTCGCTGGGCGTGGGGGAGTGGGTGGCCGAGTGGCCCGAGGGTGCCGACGACCCGGGCCCGCGCACCATCGCGTGGCTCGTCGCGCACCTGACCGAGACCTACTTCGAGCGCTGGGAGTGGACCTTCGGCAAGCACCGACAGCGACGGGCCGACGCGGTCGTGCACGGCGAGGTCGACCCGGCGCGCGCAGAGCTGGCCCGCTGGGTCGGTGCCTGGCAGGAGGGCGTGGCTGCGGTACCCGATGAGGAGTTCCTCACCGTGGGCCTGAGCCAGGCCACCGAGATCGATGCAGCCGCACCGTTCGGCCACCTTGTCCTGCACCTGAACCGCGAGCTCATCCACCACGGCGCGGAGATCATGACGTTGCTCGACCTGCAGCGCGCCGCACGCTGACCGGCCCCGATCGCGGGTGCCTTGTACCCGCCCACGGCGTAGGGTGGCGACCGTCGTCGCCCATCTGCGAAAGGGACCCGATGAGCCAGCTCGGACGAATCCGACGTCCCTCTGACCTGCGCTCCCTCACGAGCGCGGAGCTGGAGGTCCTGGCGAAGGACATCCGAAGCTACCTGGTCGACTCGGTGTCCAAGACCGGTGGGCACCTCGGGCCCAACCTGGGCGTCGTGGAGCTCACCTTGGCGCTGCACCGGGTGTTCATCTCCCCGCGTGACCGCATCGTCTTCGACACCGGCCACCAGGCCTACGTCCACAAGCTGATCACCGGCCGCCAGGACTTCAGCCGCCTGCGCAAGCGCGACGGTATCTCCGGCTACCCGAGCCGGGCCGAGTCCGAGCACGACATCGTGGAGAACTCCCACGCCTCCACCGCACTGTCCTGGGCCGACGGCATCGCCCGCGCCCACGAGCTCACCGAGCAGCACGACCGGCACGTCGTGGCGGTCATCGGCGACGGCGCGCTCACGGGCGGGATGGCCTGGGAGGCGCTCAACAACATCTCCGAGGCTCCCGACCGCCGGCTGGTCATCGTCGTCAACGACAACGGCCGGTCCTACGCGCCGACCATCGGTGGCCTGGCCCATCACCTCGACGCCCTGCGCACCGCCCGCGGCTACGAGAAGATGCTCGGCTGGGGCAAGCGCGCGCTCAAGCGCAGCGGCGCCCCCGGCCGGCTCACGTACGACGCGCTGCACGGGCTGAAGAAGGGCGTCAAGGACGTCCTCGCCCCCCAGGGCATGTTCGAGGACCTCGGGATCAAGTACATCGGGCCGGTCGACGGGCACGACCTGGCCGCCATGGAGTTCGCCCTGCGGCGCGCCAAGGACTTCGGCGGCCCGGTCATCGTGCACGCCATCACCGAGAAGGGCCGCGGTTACACCCCGGCCGAGGAGCACGTGGCCGACCGCTTCCACGCGGTGGGGGTGATCCACCCCGAGACCGGCCTGCCGGTGGCCCCCTCGCGCTTCGGGTGGACCGCGGTCTTCGCCGAGGAGATCGTCCAGATCGCCCGCCAGCGCAGCGACATCGTCGGGGTCACCGCCGCCATGCTCGCCCCGGTGGGGCTGGCCCCGATGGCCGAGGAGTTCCCCGACCGCGTGGTGGACGTCGGGATCGCCGAGCAGCACGGCCTGACGTCGGCCGCGGCGATGGCCTTCGCCGGGCTGCACCCCGTGGTCGCCCTGTACGCCACCTTCCTCAACCGCGCCTACGACCAGCTCCTCATGGACGTGGCCCTGCACCGGGCCGGCGTGACGATCGTGCTGGACCGGGCCGGCATCACCGGTGACGACGGCGCCAGCCACAACGGCATGTGGGACCTGGCGCTGCTGCGCACCGTGCCCGGCCTCCGGCTGGCCGCCCCCCGCGACGAACCGACCATGCGCGCGGCACTGCGCGAGGCCGTGGCCGTCGATGATGCCCCGACCGTGGTGCGCTACCCCAAGGGCGCCCTGCCCGAGCCGCTGCCCGCCATCGGCCAGGAGGGCAGTCTGGACGTGCTGTCCCGCACGGTCGGCGACGGTGGCCCCCGGGTGCTGGCCGTCGGTGTCGGGGCCATGGCGCACTGTGCCGTCGCGGTGGCGGAGGCGCTGCAGGCGCAGGGGATCGGGGCCACCGTGGTCGACCCGCGCTGGGTGCTCCCGGTGAGCCCCGACCTGGTGACGCTGGCCACCAAGCACGACCTCGTCGTCGTCGTCGAGGACGGCCTGGGCACCGGCGGGATCGGCAGCGCGGTCCGCGACGCCCTGGCCGAGGCCGGGCAGAGCGTCCCGGTGCGCACCCACGGCCTGCCGCTGGCCTTCCTCGACCACGCCAGCCGGGCCGAGATCATCGAGCAGCACCACCTCCAGGCACAGGACATCGCCCGGCAGACTGCCGAGGTGGTCGCCGCCCAGGAGCCCGCACAGCAGCCGGTCCACCCGGACTGACGCCGGCCAGCTCGGCACTGTGAGCGGCCTTACGTACGCCGCCGGGCCTTGGTCCCACGGTCCCGCGCGGGCCGGCACGTAATCTTCAAATACCGGCAAAACCACCGCCGGAGACGGAGGACATCATGGTGACGACAGTGCACGAGACCCAGCAGGCCGGCGCCTGGCGGGGCTTCGCGTCCGGCCCGTGGCAGCAGGCGATCGACGTGCGTGACTTCATCCAGCGCAACTACACGGCCTATGACGGCGACGACTCCTTCCTGGCCGGTCCCACCGAGCGCACCACCAGCATCTGGCGGACGCTCAGCGAGATGTTCCCGCAGGAGCGTGCCAAGGGGGTCCACGACGTCGACGCAACCACCCCATCGACCATCACCAGCCATGCCCCCGGCTACATCGACAAGGACGCCGAGCTCATCGTCGGCCTGCAGACCGACGCGCCGCTCAAGCGGGCGATCATGCCCTACGGCGGCTGGCGGATGGTGGCGGGCTCGCTGCAGACCTACGGCTACGAGGTCGACCCGACCCTCGAGAAGGTGTTCACCACCTACCGCAAGACCCACAACGACGGCGTCTTCGACGTCTACCCGCCCCACGTGCGCCGTGCCCGCAGCGCCCACATCATCACCGGTCTGCCCGACGCCTACGGCCGCGGGCGGATCATCGGCGACTACCGCCGGGTGCCCCTCTACGGGGTCGACGCGCTCATCGAGGCCAAGCACGCCGAGCGCGCCGTCCTCGACGCTCAGCGGTCGGTCGAGGACGTCATCCGCGACCGCGAGGAGAACGCGGAGCAGATCAAGGCGCTGGGCGAGCTGAAGGAGATGGCCGCGAGCTACGGCTACGACATCTCCGGCCCGGCCACCACCGGTCGCGAGGCCGTCCAGTGGCTGTACTTCGCCTACCTTGCCGCGGTGAAGGAGCAGAACGGGGCCGCGATGTCCCTGGGCCGCACCTCCACGTTCCTCGACATCTTCCTCCAGCGCGACCTCGAGGAGGGCCGCCTCACCGAGACGCAGGCCCAGGAGCTCATCGACGACTTCGTCATCAAGCTGCGCATCGTACGCTTCCTGCGCACCCCGGAGTACGACGAGCTGTTCTCCGGCGACCCCACGTGGGTGACCGAGTCGATCGGCGGCCTCGGCGAGGACGGGCGCCACCTGGTGACCAAGAGCTCCTTCCGCTTCCTGCAGACGCTGTACAACCTCGGCCCGGCACCCGAGCCGAACCTCACCGTGTTCTGGGACGACGCGCTGCCCGAGGGCTTCAAGCGCTTCTGCGCCAAGGTCTCGATCGACACCTCGGCGATCCAGTACGAGTCCGACTCCCTCATCCGGTCCCAGTGCGGGGACGACGCCGGTATCGCCTGCTGCGTGTCCGCCATGGCGATCGGGAAGCAGATGCAGTTCTTCGGTGCGCGCGTCAACGTGGCCAAGGCGCTGCTGTACGCGATCAACGGCGGCCGGGACGAGATCTCGGGCAAGCAGGTGGCCCCGCAGAGCGAGCCGGTGACCGGGGACGTCCTGGACTACGAGGACGTGCTGGGCAAGTACGACGCGCTGCTGGACTGGCTGGCCGAGACCTACGTCGAGGCCCTCAACTGCATCCACTACATGCACGACAAGTACGCCTAC
>Ga0209487_1003799_pt1 | contig 11764 bp, 10 predicted proteins | sample Poulit2012_FD_187524 | JGI IMG/M metagenome (GOLD analysis project Ga0209487, IMG submission 187524) | Agricultural soil microbial communities from Georgia to study Nitrogen management - Poultry litter 2012 (SPAdes) (version 2) | ecosystem: Environmental > Terrestrial > Soil > Agricultural land... | reverse complement strand
TTTCGAAATTTAGTGTAAAATTAATTTGAGTCATCATCAATTCCTCCTGATAGTTTTTGTGGTTAAAAACATTATATCATGGAATTGATGAGGCTCTTTCTTTTTACACAATTATATGGGCTTAACCTTCTCGCGTTACATTTTTGCCTTACTTTTCCGAAAAACAGTACGCAAGACGTTCTCACGTTACAATTTTGCCTTACTTTTCCGAAAAACAAGACGCAAGACTTTCTCACGTTACATTTTTTGCTCATTTTCCCGAAAAACAGCACGTGAGAAGTTCTTGCGTTCCCTCTGTATCCATTATTTCCTGCGAGAGGGCACGTGAGAACATCTCGCGTTCCCTTAAAAACACAATTTCCTCCAAGGAGGTACATAATGTGCGTAAAATCCTAGAAATACTGATCATAACTTAGATAGGTAAGTTAATCAACTGTTTGTTTCGATTATAAAGTTTAGTGAATAATGTAGTCAAAAAAATATTGTATGGTTATGTTACTGATAATCAAAGTATGCTTGGATTAGGGTTTTGGCGGCTATGGGTAGTGCTCGTTCATCAATGTCGAATTTTGGATGATGATGTGGGTAATGATTTCCCTCTTTTTGTGCACCAGTAAAGAAATAAGCGCCTGGTTTTTCTAATAAATAATAAGCAAAATCTTCCCCACCCATAGCAGGAGCAATTTCCTCAATCGTATGAATATCCTGGATTTTCTTCCCTGCATTGATCACAAGCTCAGCTTCCTTAGCATGATTGACGAGTGGAGGATATCCTTTATGATAGTTAAACGTATATGTAGCATGGTTACTTGCACAAACACCTTTAATAATGGCTTCCATTTCAGCGATAATTTTCGCTTGCACTTCTGGATTAAAGTGACGTGCCGTTCCTACTAATTTCGCTCTGTCAGCAATAATATTGAAAGTATTACCAGCTTCAAAAACACCGACTGTAATGACTGCCGTTTCAACTGGATCAAGACGCCTACTCACGATTTTTTGAAGTTGAGTGACAAGTTCAGAGCCGATTAAGATGGCATCTTTTGTTTCATGTGGATATGCACCATGTCCACCTTGACCTTGAATCAAAATTTCAAAACGATCGGCACCAGCCATGAAATGACCCTTTGAAGTTTGTAAAACACCAACTGGAACTGTTGCCCAAAGATGTGTACCAAATACAGCATCAACCTCTTTCAGCACGCCAGCCTCGACCATTGGTTTCGCTCCACCAGGAGAGAGCTCCTCAGCATGTTGATGAAGAAATACAATTGTACCAGGTAAATCCGCTTGAAACTTCTTCATCACTTTTGCAAGTGTTAACAATGTAGTTGTATGTCCATCATGACCACAAGCATGCATGACACCAGGTATTTTTGAACGATATGGAACATCTTTTTCATCTTGAATAGGTAAACCGTCGAAGTCTGCCCGTAATGCAATGGTTTTTCCCGGTTTTCCACCTTTTAATGTAGCTACTACACCATTACCACCCACTTTTGTTTTAAATGGGATATCTAATTTTTGATAAAAATCAGCAATATATTGGGCCGTTTTATATTCTTTAAAAGAAAGTTCTGGATATTGATGTAAATAACGACGCATCTCCACCATTTCGGGATAGAGATCATCGATCATTTGGTGAATGTTTGTAAGCAAAGCAATTCCTCCTTGCGAGATAATATGTACCATTATAACATTTTTCGGTCCTTTTGATCAGGTGAAAATACTATATCCTATTTAAATTGAAAACATTATGTGTTTTCGAAGTGTTTTTTGTTGTATGATGCTAATGAGGGGGAGGTTCATTATATGAACAAACAGCAATCATTTTTTTATATTTCATTAGTAGTTATATTGAGTGTGATTACAGGCTGGATTGTTACGATTAAAAAGAGTGGGGTGCCCTATATTGATCAATGGACAAGGTCGATTGTTGAATCTGTTGCAGACACTAAACTATATATTGTCGCACGTTGGATCACTGAACTTGGATCAGAATCATTTCTTATTCCATTTACAGTTATCATGGGCATCATTTTAATTGTTGTATATAGGGATTGGTTACCTGCATTACTTTTTTCAGGAGGCACTTTGTTTAGTCACTTATTAAACATGTGGATTAAAATTCTAGTAGGAAGAGAACGGCCTCGCATTTTTATTGAAGCAAATGCAGAAGGTTTTAGTTTTCCATCTGGCCATTCAATGATCACAATGGTTTGTTATGGATTTTTAATGTACTTACTTGTGAAGAAAGTTTCATCAAATCAACTAAAAATACTTATTCAAATTAGTTTTTCTTTACTTATTTTTCTGATTGGAATCAGTAGATTTTTTATTAATGTTCATTATATTACTGATATTATCGCTGGATTTACATTTGGGTTTCTTATTTTGCTTGGCCAAATGTATTTGTTTGAATACATCCAAAAACAAAGAATGTTAAACAAGCATTGATCTCAGTCTTAAGGCTGAGAAAAATCCAATCTACAGACCGTTCCTTCTAAGTGTTATAGGGAGTAATCTTAATATAACATCAAAAGAAATGGTTGGAGAATATGTTCCTTCCATTCAGATTTAATATATCTATCCATCTTATACCGCATGAATGCATGTTTTATAAATAGGAGTCATAACATCGAGAGGGTGATCATTGTGGAAAAAAGTTCTGTACGTTATTTTATGGCAATTGCTTTTATAGGTTTTGGAGCTATGCTTGTTTTGGATAATTTTGGGGTGCTTGAATCAGATATTAAAGAATTGTGGCATTATGTATATCCAGCATTTTTTATTGTATTTGGATTCTCACTGATTACGCGTTATTTGAAATATAAAGGATCAAGCTGGATTTTTGGGTTATTTTTTATCGTCTTTGGTGGTGCATTAATCTTAGGGAGAATGGAAATCATTGAGTTTCAATTTAAAGATATCTTTAAATTATGGCCATTAATCATTATATATATAGGGTTTAAAATGATTGGTTGGACAAGGCGTAAAAGGAATCCCTATATCTATATTTATGATAAGGACAGGAAAAATGTTGATTGGGGACGTTTTTCAGTAGGTGATTTTGAATTTTCTACTCCCAATTGGAAAGTTGAACCAATGAACCTCACGAAAGCAGCAGGTGATTTTTACTTAGATTTTACGAAAGCATTTATTCCCGAAGAAGAGATACCAATCCGGATTGATAGTTGGGCTGGTGATGTTCATGTGTTATTGCCTGAAGATCTTTCTGTTCGTATATCTGCATCAGTAAAAGCCGGTGACATCAATTTACTTGGACAAAAAGCGGATGGGGTTGTTCGTGACTTATTTTATGAATCACCTGATTATGAAACGGCAATCAAAAAGATCGATATGGTCATCGATTTAAAAGCCGGTTCAATTCGTGTTGATAAGGTATAAAGGGGCGTGGTATTAAATGTTTAAAAAGTTTTCAAGTATCCGTTTCACTTATATCTTATCCCATTTAAATGCTGTGTTTATAACAACAGTTCTTTTGTTGGCAACACTCTTATCGATCCATGCATTATTTGAACCCGATTGGCTATATGTGAAAACGATCTTCATTTTTTTACTGTTCTATTTACTTTTTGGAATGATTGTATCATTTTATACTGGCTTTAAATCAAGTGGTAAGCTAAAGGAAAATATTGATTATCTCTCACTGTTAATTACACAATTTTCACATGGGAATTATCAATCTCGAATCCATATTCAGGATGAGAGTGAGATTACTAGAATTGGCACAGAGTTGAATGAGTTAGGTGAAAAATTACAAAATCAAGTGAAGTCCCTACAAAGGATGGCCGATGAGAAAACTGAACTAGCGAAGTCAGCACATAAAGCAGCAACAATAGAGGAACGACAGAGATTGGCAAGGGATCTACATGATTCAGTGAGTCAACAATTATTTGCCCTAACGATGATGTCTGAAGCGGCTTTCAATCAAATTGACATAGACCCATCGATTGCTAAAGAGCATCTTGAAGAGGTTATTCATGCAGGTTCAACAGCCCAGGCAGAAATGCGGGCATTGCTGCTTCATTTAAGACCCGTCTATTTATCTGGAGATTCTTTGCCAAAAGGTGTTCATAAACTCATAGAAGAATTAAAACAAAAATCAAGAATGAATTTTAATGTTTTTATCGAGGATGACCTTATTTTATCAGAAGCGACAGAAGAACATGTTTTTCGAATTATTCAGGAGGCACTTGCTAATATTTTACGTCATGCAGAAGCTTCAGAAGTGAAAATAGATATATCAAAACGGTCAAATGAATTGTTTATTCATATACGTGACAATGGGAAAGGATTTCAGCTGGATGGGCAAGATCGTAAAAAGGCTTCTTTTGGTTTAAAAACAATGCAGGAGCGGAGTGAGGAGTTAGGTGGAACTTTCACGGTTCGATCAAATGTAGATCAAGGAACATATATTGATATTCGTATTCCTTGTTAAGGAGGAGAACAAATGATTAGGGTAGTTGTTGTTGATGATCATGAAATTGTCCGTAAAGGGATTATTGCCTATTTACGGACAGATCAGATGATTGATGTGGTTGGTGAAGCAAGTAGTGGATATGAAGGTGCAAGTCTTGTCGAAGAGATCAATCCTGATGTTGTGCTGATGGATTTAATGATGGATAATGGCTCAGGTATTGAAGCGACCAAGCTCATTATGGAGCATTCACCAGACTGTAAAGTCATTATTTTAACGAGCTTTTATGATGATGAGCAAATTTTCCCAGCGATTGAGGCGGGAGCATTTAGCTATTTGTTAAAAACATCTACCGGAACGGAAATCGCAGAGGCAATTAAAAAAGCAACTGAAGGCGAAAATGTAATCGAGCCTAAAGTAGCCGGGAAAATGATGACGGGATTTCGATCCGAACAGAAAAAGGCTCATGATGAACTGACAACACGTGAACTTGAAGTATTGCTTTGTATTGGTAACGGAATGACGAACCAAGAAATAAGCGACAAATTGTATATTGGAATTAAAACGGTGAAAACACATGTCAGCAACATTCTATCAAAACTAGAAGTAAATGACCGTACACAAGCAGCTGTATATGTGCATCGTAATCAATTACTAAAGTGAAAAAGGACCTCCAATTGGGGGTTCTTTTTTGTCCCCTTTGAAAAGGGCTATAACATCAAGCCACTTTTTTGTTTTTTAAATCATAAGCTTGTATAATAATCAGAGACTTAGGAATTTAGGAGCATGCCGATGAAAAAATCTAAAACGAGCGAAACGATCTTATTGATCATATGGATACAAGCTTTAATTGCAACTCTAGGAAGTTTATTTTACTCTGAAGTAATGGGGTTTACTCCTTGTGAATTATGTTGGGTTCAACGTATATTTATGTACCCATTAGTCATGATTTATGGTGTAGCAGCATTCAAAAAGGATTTATCTATTGCTTTACCGGGATTGTTTTTAAGTGGGATCGGAATGTTTATTTCTGCATATCATTATCTACTTCAAAAATTACCTTCATTACAAGAAGTAGGGGCTTCTTGTGGGATTGTACCTTGTAATACGGAGTATGTGAATTACTTTGGATTTATTACGATTCCTTTTCTAGCTGGTACAGCCTTTATTGTCATCTTTACTTTACATATTGTTTTACTTAAACAATCAAAATGAATTTCATCATTACCAAAAAGCAATGTCAATATTGATATTGCGCTGGGAACGTATGATGAAATTCACTAATGTGAATTCCATCGTTACCAAAACCAGGCGATTCGGTACTGTATGTAGTTAAGACGGTTCAACGAAACTACATACAGTATTGGATTGGCTATAAATCCGTATGATGAAATTCACTAATCTAGGAGGAAATAAGTTTATGAGAAATAAAATGATCATGATCATTGGAGCGATTGTGCTCTTATTCGGCGCATTATATTTTGTAGTAGATACCAAAAATAAAAATGCAATTGAAAATAGTGAGAATCCTTATGGAAAAACCAATTTGAAACAAGCGACAATTAACCAACTGGATGACCCACTATATCAAAATCAAATTGTTCCAGAAGACTTGAAGAAAGAAATAGAAGATGAAAACGGGGTAACGGTTTATTTTTATAGTCCAGAATGTGTGTATTGTAAACAAGCAACACCTGTTTTAATGCCTGTCGCTGAAGATTTGAATGTTGATATTAAAAAGTTGAATTTATTGGAATTTAATAGTGAATCTAATACTTATCATATTGACAGTACACCAACATTGGTTCACTTTGAAAATGGTGAAGAAGTTGCCCGTATGCTTGGCGCAAGAACAGAAGATGAATTTAGAGCTTTTCTCACAGAGTATGCTCTTGATGAATGATCGAAAGAAGCTAGGACAAAATCGAAAGGGTCAGACCCCTCAACTGCTATATGTAGTGTCCGTTTATAAACGGTTTACTATTTACAAGTAGTTAAACGAGGGAGTCAGACCCTTATGTCTTAGCTTTTTTCTTTTTCTAGTTCCTCATAATCTTCTTCGTCTACCATCCTGTACGCTGAAATAAATGGCCTTTTAGCAAAATATGCTGGAGGTTTAACGGCTTGATTATGATGCGATTTTGCAAATTCATCTGATTCCTGCCATTTTTCAAAATGTTCTTCAGAAGCCCATTGAGTAAAAATGATATACGTATTTCCTTTTACTGGTTCAAGTAAACGGAATGCTTGGAAACCTGGCATCTGATTAATATCATCCTGACGTTGTTTAAACCGATCTATAAAAACAGGTTTACCTTCTTCTGTTAAAGGAATATTATTCATAACAACATATCCTTCTTCCTGAATTTGACCACTTTCAAAACGTATTACATATTCTCTACCAGCTCCAAAAACACTTTTTTGTTTGGATTCGTAATATGCCAATGTACTTGATGCATTTTTCATGAAGTAGAAATGTAGTTGACTATGCTTTCTTGCTAATTTATCTAGAAAATCTAATGTTCCATTTGTCATAAAAGCTTTCATAGTTATACGCCCCCTCTTGTTTCTTGTTATCAATTATACATAAGTATTCCCGTTTTGGTATCTGATCAAACTATCGTATAATAATGATTAATGGAATAAGTGATTGTGAATTACTGAGGTGAACAATGAATAAAAAGATATATGAACGATATTTATCAATGATACCAAATAAAATGAAATGGCTGATCTTGATTTTGGGAATTGTGTTATTCCTTGGTTTGATCGGATATTTGATGATCATATATGGTGGTAAGTTAGTCATTGATGATGAGAAATTAATCTTAAACTCAACAACAACAATAGAAACGAGTGATGGCAACACAATAGGTGAATTATATTTTGAAAATCGTTATTTAATAACACTTGACCAAGTGCCAGAACATGTACAAAACGCATTTATTGCGATTGAGGATGTACGATTTTATCAGCATGCTGGAGTTGATATAAAGTCTGTTGCACGTGCTGTCTACAGAGATGTTATATCATTTGGGAAGGTGGAAGGAGCAAGTACGATCACGCAACAATTGGCTAAAAACCTTTTCCTATATAACGATAAAACTTGGATGAGAAAAACAAAAGAAGTCATGGCGGCTATTTATTTAGAAAGAACGTATTCAAAAGATGAAATTTTAGAACTATATTTAAATGCCATCTATTTTGGGCATGGTATTTATGGAATAGAAACTGCAGCACAATATTTCTTTTCTAAGTCAGTAGAGGAATTGACAGTAGCTGAGGGTGCCTTGATGGCAGCACTTGCTAAAGCGCCGAATGGCTATTCACCGATTAATCATCCAGATAAAGCGTTGACGAGAAGGAATGTTGCTTTGAAAGCAATGAATAATGCGGAAATGATCTCAACAGATATGATGCTCACTGAGCAGGGAAAGACGTTAGGATTGAACGTAAAAGAGAAAGAAGTCGACCCTTGGGTAAATAGTTATCTTGATCTTGTTATGAAAGAAGCGGCTAAAAAGCACAGTATTTCTATTGATGAACTTAAACGTGGTGGTTATCGTATTGTCGTGAATATAGATAAACAAGCACAAAAAATAGCTTATGAAGAATTTAAGAAGGACCGTTATTTTCCAGGAAATACGGATGGAGTCGAAGGAGCTTTTGTGATGTTAGAAGAAGCGACTGGACAAGTGAAAGTTGCGCTAGGTGGTAGAGATTATCAGTTAGGTGATTTGAATAGGGTCACTGTCAAGCGACAACCAGGTTCAACATTTAAACCACTAGCCGTTTATGGTCCTGCAATGATGACAGAGGAATACGAACCATATTCACTTTTGAAAGATGAGGAACTAGCATATGGTGATTATGTAGCAAGAAATTATGATGATCAATATGAAGGTGAAATATCCTTATATGAAGCATTGGTCAAATCCAAAAACACCTCAACAGTATGGCTATTAGATCAAATAGGAATTGATTATTCAAAAGATTACCTTAAAAAAATGAATATCGACATTCCTGATGAAGGATTAGCGATTGGGCTTGGCGGATTGTCTGAAGGAGTAACTCCACTCAATATGGTAGAAGGTTATCGTGCATTTGTTCATGATGGTGAGGTTGTTGATCCATATACAATCAGTCGTATTTATAATCGTAAAGGGGAACTTATTGCTGAAGCAAATCCGAAAAGTAAAGAAGTGTTTCATCCACAGGTAGCATGGAATATGACTGAAATATTATCGTATACAGTGAAGGCGGGTACAGCCCAGCAAGGTGTGTATGAAAAAGCACTAGCAGGGAAAACTGGTTCAACAGAACATCCTCATGTAAAAGGGATGGTTAAAGATGCGTGGTTTGTAGGTTATACTCCTGAATATGTGACTGCACTTTGGATGGGGTATGATCACTCTGATCAAGATCATCATTTAACAGTTGGTGGTTCAGCTCCAACAGAGTTAACAAAGGCAATCCTAACGAAGATTGATCAAGGACAATCTCTAGCTGAAAAGTTTACGAAACCGAACCATGTAAAAGCAATACCACAACCAATTGAATTACCCGATATTAAAAATGTTGATGTCAAATACGTGTTTGGTGGATTATCTCTGATTAAAGGTGAAATTTCTTGGACAGGCTCCTCAGATGAACGGGTTATTTATAGAATTTATCAAAAAGAGACGGGGATTGACAAAAAGATAGGTGAGGTTGTAGGGAAAACAGTATTTAAAATTGATGATGTTAAATTATTACAAACGAATTATTTTTATATTGTGCCTTATGATCCCTTAACAAAAACAGAAGGAGAACCATCGGAAGTAGTAGAGTTGTCCATATAACATACTCACATCAAAAGAGGAGGGTTTATCATTGAAGAAAAATAAATCACCAAAACGACCAATGATTTTTTATTATGTCATTGCCTTAGTCATTTTATTTCTAATCAATTCATTAATTGTTCCTTTTTTTCAACAACAACAAGTAGAAGACGTAGATTATAATACATTCCTTACAATGGTTGAAGATGAGCAAGTGGAGAAGGTAGAAATACAAGATAGGTATATTGTATTTACAACGAAAGGTGAACAAAAGCAGGTTTATGAAACCGGACGAGTTGAAGATAGTGCGTTAGTTGATCGGCTACACAGTGTTGGGGTTGAATTTACCCAGGTGATCCCGAAAGAAGCTTCCCCATTGATGAATTTCTTCCTGTTTTGGATCTTGCCAATCATTATATTTATTGTAATTGGGCAGTTATTTGTTCGTAACCTCCAAAAACGTATGGGTGGCGGAAATGCCATGACTTTTGGAAAAAGTAAGTCGAAAGTATATGTTGAGGCAGAATCTGGTGTGACATTTGCTGATGTTGCTGGACAAGATGAAGCAAAGGAAGCATTAACAGAGATTGTTGATTTTCTCCATAAGCCTGACCGCTATACGAAAATTGGTGCCAAGCTACCAAAAGGTGCATTATTAGTTGGACCACCAGGAACAGGTAAAACTTTACTTGCGAGAGCTGTTGCGGGAGAAGCAAAGGTCCCATTCTTTTCTATCTCTGGTTCAGAATTTGTAGAAATGTTTGTAGGAATGGGGGCATCACGGGTTCGTGATCTATTTAAACAGGCCCAAGAAAAAGCACCATGTATTGTATTTATAGATGAAATAGATGCAATTGGTAAAAAACGCGATAGCTCAGGAATGCAAGGTAATGATGAACGCGAACAAACATTAAATCAACTTTTAACAGAAATGGATGGTTTTGATAGTAGTAAAGGTGTCATTATTCTTGGCGCTACAAACCGGCCAGAAGTTTTAGATAATGCATTACTGCGTCCAGGACGTTTTGATCGTCGTATCCCGGCAGAACTACCTGATATGCGGGGACGGGAAGATGTTCTAAGAGTGCATTCACAGGAATTAAAAGTAGAAGATGATATAGATTTCAATGCGATTGCTAGGGCAACGGCGGGTGCTTCAGGTGCAGATCTTGCCAATATTGCGAATGAAGCAGCATTAAGAGCTGTAAGGCATAATCGGGCTAAAGTGAATCAGTCCGACTTTGAAGAGTCAGTTGAAACTGTAATCGCTGGTTATCAAAGAAAGGGAGCAGTGATTTCCACAAAGGAAAAACTTATTATTTCCTATCATGAAATCGGACATGCGCTTGTTGCAGCAAGGCAGAAACATACGGCACCAGTTCATAAGATTACAATTATTCCTAGAACATCTGGTGCACTCGGTTATACGATGCAATTAGAAGAGGACGAAAAAGTCCTATATTCGAAAGATGATTTATATGGTCGGATTGTTACATTGACGGGTGGACGAGCAGCTGAGGAAATTATTTTTAATTCGATTACAACAGGGGCGTCAAATGATATTGAACAAGCAACAAAGCTTGCAAGATCTATGATTACTCGTTATGGGATGAGTGATAATTTTGATATGATGGGATTAGAAACGGTGGCAAATCCTTATTTAGGGGGCGATACATCATTGACGGCTTCTGCCGAGACCGCTGCACTGGTAGATGAGGAAGTTCGTAAATTGATTGTTGGTGCTCATCAAAAAGCCAAGCATATTCTGACTGAAAATATCGAGAAACTTCATGAACTATCAAAATATTTATTAGAAAACGAAACCATCACAGGTGAAGAGTTTATGAAAATCTTAGAAAGCAAAGAGATAAAAACATTCGATCCAGATGGATATGAAAGTTAATCTTGTAACTTTTCACAATAAACACAGACTGCGAACTAACTGAATTCAGACTATCCTTTTGGAAGTCCGCAGTCCAAATACATCTTCGCTTTCCGCGGGCGGCTGCTGAGCCTCCTTGTGCTAACGCACTGCGTAGTCTCACCTAGGCCTTTCCTCCCGCAGGAGTCTACGATGTATTTGGACTGCTCCCAGTATAACTGATATTTCATACTCCGACTGAGATCTAACCATGGAACTCAATCCAGTCTGTGTGAGCGGCGGGCGGTGACTCCAGTGGGAAAAGCATGAGTCCGAAAATCCGAAAAGTGGGTTTCTTTTCGGAGTTGATGGTACGAAGAATGCACTTCAATTCTTCGCGGCACCACGGAAAGCATCCGCCCAGAGCGAACACAGACGGTGGTATTAGCTGTTATTCTGAATTCAGGTAGTTCGCTGTTTGGTTCAACTACTAAATACTACTAAGGTTAGTTTGTCATTCTCATTTACGAAGGTTAAGTTTTTTCCGAAAATGACACTAAAATGCCACAAATGAAAATAATCATCATTTAATTAAACATTGTTATTCCGTCATCTTTATGGAAATATTCAGAATTTCCAATG
>Ga0209487_1003798_pt1 | contig 11767 bp, 9 predicted proteins | sample Poulit2012_FD_187524 | JGI IMG/M metagenome (GOLD analysis project Ga0209487, IMG submission 187524) | Agricultural soil microbial communities from Georgia to study Nitrogen management - Poultry litter 2012 (SPAdes) (version 2) | ecosystem: Environmental > Terrestrial > Soil > Agricultural land... | reverse complement strand
GTGGTTTATTGTGGTCAGCCTGATTTTCACGCAGCAGCGCATCCGCGCCCAATTTTTACGTATCGGGCACTATGTCGAGGGTCTCATCGGTGTGCTTTTGTTGTTCTTTGCTCTGCGTCTACTGTGGACTCTGAGCCAAGGACTATTGACGTAGGTGTCAGGCCCAGCACTGTTGTGCTGGCCATACTTTATTCCTCGTTAAATTCGCTGGCATGCAAGAACTGTGTATGGGCGGGTGCGCGCTTAGTACGTGTCCATTCATCCAGCATATCTTTTTTGAGTTCGTCTGTGATGCGCGCCATTTTAGCGGCAGCATCTGGGTCGTCATAGGTCAGCTCTAACCGATGGCCATTGGGGTCAAAAAAGTAGATGGAATGGAATAATCCGTGATCAGTGATTCCCACCACATCGATACCATTGGCTTCTAAATGAGCCTTGGCCGCCAAAAGCGCTGCTTTGTCTTTGACCTTCAATGCGATGTGCTGTACCCAGGTAGGGGTATTTTCATCGCGCCCCATGTCGGGTTGAGTGGGTAATTCAAAAAATGCCAGTACATTGCCGCCGCCGGCATCCAAAAACACATGCATATAAGGGTCTGGCTCTTTGGTCGATGGAACCTGATTTTCTGCAAAGGCCAAAATAAACCCCATATTGAGATGTTTTTGATACCATTCAACGGTTTCTTTGGCGTCCTTGCACCGATATGCGACGTGGTGAATTTTTTCTATTTTAAAGCTCATGATGACTCCCCCTTGATATCTAATTTATTATCATAGCGTTTCCAGGGCAGGAAAATCCAACGCTGGCAGGATGGTACCGCGCACCTCTCCAAAGCCAATCCGGATCCCCTCCTTTTCGCAGAATCCACGCATAATAATGGTATCGCCATCCTCAATAAAATAGCGTGTTTCACCGCCTTTGAGAGGCACTGTTCGGGTCATGTTCCAGTTTAACTCTAATAATGACCCTAGGGACTCTTGGGTGGGCCCAGAGATGGTGCCAGTGCCCATGAGATCACCGACTTGTAGGTTGCAACCACTCACAGTGTGATGCGCTAGCTGTTGCTCTATTCCCCAATACAGATATTTAAAATTGCTTTCGCAAATTAGGGTTTCATGCCCATTTACCTCGAAGGCCACCTGTAAGTGTATGTCATAGGTGTATCGATCGGGTGTTCTTAAATAGGCTAAGGGTTCGGGCTCTTGGGGAACGGCTGAACAGCGGAAAGGCTCTAAGGCTGCCATAGGAACGACCCAGGGCGAGATCGAGGTGCCAAAGCTTTTGCCATTAAAGGGGCCCAGAGGGACGTATTCCCATTGTTGAATATCACGTGCAGACCAATCATTGAGCAACACCATGCCAAATACATAATCTGCTGCGATGTCTACGGGTACGGGCTCTCCTAATAGAGTTTTACGCCCGATAATAAACCCCATCTCTAGCTCAAAATCTAGTTTTTGACTGGGTCCAAATATGGGTCTGTGCGTCCCCGTTGGCATGGTTTGTCCACTGGGCCGAATGATATCTGTACCGCTGATCACTACTGAGCTGGCGCGTCCGTTGTAGGCGACGGGTAATTCGGACCAATTAGGCATGAGTGCATTTTCTGAGCCCCTAAACATGCTGCCAACATTAAAAGCATGCTCACGCGAGGAATAAAAATCAGTGTAGCCCGTTATTTGTACGGGTAGGTGCATTTGGACCTGGCTTTGCGGGATTAGCGCCCGTGCGCGCAAGGCATCATCCTCGCGCAGGCGCGGATTATCCGCTGCTAACAATGTCTGTATGGCGGTACGTACCGCCCGCCAATGAACTGAACCCTGAGCGATAAATTCATTGAGACTGTCTTGAGCAAAAACAGGACCGTATTTGATGGGTAGTAAATCGACCTGCTCAAGCACGCTCAAGTCTAATACATACTCGCCGATAGCGACGCCTACTCGGGGCTGCTTTCCCTGGGTACTAAACACTCCATAAGGCAAATTATAAAGTGTGAAATCGCTGTCTTGTGGTATTGCGATAAAGCTTTTTGTAGGTGGCATCTCCCCTCCTCCTTTTTGATTTCGCTACTATCCATATTAGAAGGCGCGCCTCTACAAAACAAACCGTTTTTAAGATCTATTCCTTTTTTAAAGCGCCGTACAAAGGTGCAAAGCCCTTCTTATTTAAATAGCACGCAGCGTTGTCTTTGATTGATTTCCCTCGTTTGTTGTTTTTTGCACCTTTGGCGACCTTTTGACTCACCTTTGATAATTCTCAAACTGAGGGTTTTCCATGGCTGATATAGTGAGTTTGAAATTCACCAATGCTTTCTCTTTTAAATTTTTACATTTCAATCAGCGGCGAGGTGACGTATGGCGCAACTAGATCAACAAAGGCACACGCGGTCCGCCTTTAAATTATTACTGATCTCGTTTGCAGTGTGTTATTTGGCCTTGTTGATCTTGGCTCCTGCCGCGTGGGCACAATCCAAAAGCCGGGTCGTACTCGCACCTCCGCCAGATCAGCATCTAACACTGAGTTCCTTTTTAAAAGATCTGCAACCTGACGAGTTAGTGCCCGGGACCGATCGTTTTGGCGATGTCACCACCGAAGCGCCGGTCGTAGCGCCTGTGTTTGAGGGCGAAGAATTGCGCGGTTATGTATTTTTAAATTCGCAGTATGTCAATGCCGATGGCTACTCGAGCAAACCCATCCATATAGTCGTGGGTATTGATCTAGAGGGCACCATCACGGGTCTGGATTTAGTCTTTCACAGTGAGCCCATTGTGCTGATCGGGATCCCCGAGCAGCGCGTCATCGATTATATGGACCCTTTTATCGGTTATAACCCCGTCAAATCTATGATGGCAGGCGAGGGTCTGCCCGATACGGATATCGTCAGTAGTGCTACGGTCACTGTGCTGGTGATGGGCGAGAGTGTGGTGCGTTCTACCGCACGCGTCGTGCAGGCATTGGGTTTGGTAGATACAGGGGAGCGTCGCGGTGAAGAGCGTGCGATGGATCCTGAAGCCGGCCAAATCGAATCTTGGGAAGATTTACTGGCTAGCGGTGCCGTGGCCAATCGTGTGCTGACAGTGGGTCAGGTCAACGATGCATTCGAAGAAACCGGCAATGAGGCCGCTATTAAGCGCCCCGAACCCGGTGAGCCAGATGACGTATTTATAGAACTCTGGACAGCTCTGGTATCACAGCCAAATATAGGTCGTAGCCTGCTCGGAGATGCCGAGTACGAATCTATTGCAAAGAATTTGGACCCTGGTCAACAAGCTATTTTGGTTGCCGGCCGTGGACCCTACTCATTCAAAGGGTCAGGCTACGTACGAGGCGGTATTTTTGACCGCATCGAGCTCATCCAAGGGGTAGAGACTGTACGTTTCCGTGATTTTCAACACCATCGTATCGGCGATATCGAGGCCGAAGGCGCCCCCCATATCCAAGAGATCGGGGTATTTGTACTCGATGAGGAAACTAATTTTGATCCGGCTGACCCCTGGACATTGCAGTTATTGGTACAGCGCTCGATCGGTGCTTTGGACAAAACATTTTTGCCCTTTGCGCTTAATTACAAGCTGCCCAAAGAGTACACCAAAGTTATTCGTAGTGCCGATGCTAGCCGTGAGGGTTCTGACACAGGTAAGTCGACTCAATCCAAGTCCGGCGGCCAAAACGATGCAGTCGCGACGGGGGGCTCTAGTAGTGTCGAGTCAGCCATCCAAAATTCTATGAGCAGTGACTTTGAGTTCTCGGCCTTGGGTCAAATGGAAGGTACCCCACTGTGGGTGCGCATATGGAAGAGTAAGACTGCAGCCATTGCTGGATTAGGGTTCATGCTGCTGACATTGACTGGGATCTTCTTTTTCCAAGATCGAATCGTTAAATACGAGCGCACCTACGATCGTATCCGGACGGTGTACCTGACCATTACTCTGATTTGGCTGGGCTGGATTATGACGGCCCAACCCTCGGTGGTCAACGTGCTGACCTTTACAACCGCATTACGCGAGGGCTTTTCCTGGGAGGCCTTTCTCATTGACCCACTGATTTTCATGCTGTGGTGCGCCATTGCTATTGCGCTGATCTTCTGGGGCCGCGGTGCATTTTGCGGCTGGCTGTGCCCCTTTGGCGCTTTGCAAGAGCTGACCAACAAAATTGCCAAAGCACTCAAGATCCCCCAGATCAAAGTGCCCTGGGGACTGCATGAGCGTTTGTGGGCGATTAAATACCTCATATTTTTAGCTCTTTTCGCCATCTCTTTGGGCTCATTGGCTTTGGCCGAAGTTTTTGCCGAGGTTGAACCCTTTAAGACAGCGATTGTTCTGCGCTTTATGCGTGAGTGGTGGTTTGTGTTGTTCGCTGTGTTGTTGGTAGCTGCCAGCCTCTTTATCGAGCGTTTTTTCTGCCGCTATCTCTGCCCACTGGGTGCAGCACTGGCCATCCCTGCACGGTTACGCATGTTTGATTGGTTAAAGCGCTACCGCGAATGCGGTAATCCATGCATGCACTGCTTCAACGAGTGTCCCGTCGAAGCTATTCACCCCGAAGGACACATTAACCCCAATGAGTGCATTTCTTGCTTGCACTGTCAGGTGCTATACCACCACGACCGCAAGTGTCCAGTGATGATCAAGAAACGCATCCACCGGGAAAAAAGGGCGGCCGCCGCCAAAAAAATGCCAACGGTACGGCCTCGCGAGGTCCCTAGCCGAACGGTGAAACCCACAACCTTGAACTAGACATACGTCCTTTAACTGTATTAAGGAGTTTATGATGAAAAACGAAAAGACAACCCAGGAACTGCAGGCCCCAGGCCGTCGTGCTCTGCTAGGCGGCGCTGCCGCAGGTGCAGCTGGCTTGACGGTTGGCGGTGTATTGGGCGCCCGTACCGGTGTTGGGATCCCCGCTGCACACGCGCAATCTAAAAACGAGTCCAACCCCGCCGAAGTACCCCCCGGTGATTTAGATGAATACTATGTGTTTTTCTCGGGTGGTCAGAGCGGTGAACTGCGTATAGTGGGCCTACCCTCAATGCGCGAACTGATGCGTATCCCAGTGTTTAACTATTGCGGCGCTACAGGCTGGGGGCAGACTAACGAAAGCCTCAAGATCCTCACCGAAGGGCTGACCCCTGAGACCAAAAAGTATCTAGAGTCCATTGGCGAGAAAACCTATATTAATGGTGACCTGCACCACCCCCATATGTCCTTTACAGATGGCACCTACGATGGTCGCTATCTGTATATGAATGACAAGGCCAATACTCGCGTAGCACGTATCCGTTGCGATGTGATGAAGCCCGATAAAATTATCGAGCTGCCTAACCAGCACACCGTGCACGGTCTGCGCGTACAAAAATACCCCAAAACCGGGTATGTATTTTGTAATGGCGAAAACCGCGTTCCCACCCCTAATGATGGCACTACAGCGCATGACATTGACACCTATAGATGTATTTTCACAGCGCTGGATGGCGAGACCATGGAAGTGGCTTGGCAGGTGATGGTTGATGGCAACCTGGATAACGTGGATGCTGACTACCAAGGTAAATACGCCTTTGCGACCTGCTATAACTCTGCCGAAGGGGTTACCCTAGCCGAGATGACCTCGACCGAACAAGACTGGATTGTCATCTTTAATCTAGAGCGTATCGAAGAGGCTGTTAAAAACGGTGATTTCAAAACCATGGGCGGTGTTCCAGTTATTGACGGGCGTGGTGAAAACCCCTACACCCGTTATGTTCCTGTGCCCAACAGCCCGCACGGTATTAATACTGCTCCCGATGGCATTCACGTGGTTGCCAACGGCAAGCTATCACCCACAGTCACTGTCTTTGATGTCCGTCGTTTTGACGACCTATTTGATGACAAAATCGAGCCCCGCGGTACGGTAGTCGCCGAGCCTGAGCTTGGGTTGGGCCCCCTGCACACAGCCTATGATGGTCGTGGCAACGCCTACACCACCCTCTTTATCGATAGCCAGATTGTTAAATGGGATATCCAAAAAGCCATTGATGCTTTTGATGGCAAAGATGTAGACCCCATCATTCAAAAACTGGACGTCCAGTATCAGCCAGGGCACAACCACACATCGATGGGTCAAACCAAAGATGCCGATGGCAAATGGCTAATTTCATTGAATAAGTTCTCCAAGGACCGATTCTTGAATGTGGGCCCCCTCAAGCCCGAGTGTGACCAGCTCATTGATATCTCTGGGGATACCATGCGTTTGGTCAAAGACTCTTCGACCTTTGCTGAGCCCCACGATGCAACCATCATCCACCGCTCTATCGTCAAACCAGTCAACGTTTGGGATCGCAACGACCCCATGTGGGAAGAGGCGCGTCAACAAGCCGAGATTGATGGCGTCAATCTGGACAACGCATCCACCGTGATTCGTGATGGCAACAAAGTCCGTGTCTACATGTTTACCGTGGCACCCACCTTTAGCATGACAGACTTTACTGTCCAAGAAGGTGATGAGGTCACAGTTTACGTCACCAACCGTGACACTGTAGAGGATCTCACCCACGGCTTTACCATCGTTAATTACGGGGTTGCTATGGAAGTATCACCCCAGCAAACGTCATCGGTCACCTTTGTTGCAGATCGTCCTGGTGTGTACTGGTATTACTGCCAGTGGTTCTGCCATGCACTGCATATGGAAATGAAAGGTCGCATGATTGTTGAGCCCAAGTCAGCCTAAGGCTCATTTACCCACGGTCTGGCCCATTTTCGGGCCAGGCCCTGTCCCATTTGATTGGTTAGAGGAGTCCTCATGATTCATGGTATTTGGACCAGCAAAATACTGGCCCCAGCGCTATTGTTCGGCAGCAGTTTGCTGGCGTCGATAGCTCCTGCCAGCTGGGCCGAAACCATCTCGTTATCTGCCGGCGCTGATATCCAACAGGCGATTGAACAAGCTCAACCCGGCGATGTTTTGCAGCTATCCGTAGGTGTTTATAAAGGGCCGATTACCATTGATAAATCATTAAGCCTGATAGGTCCTGATGTAGATGCAAATAACGTTCAGGCACACCGCGACCTGCAGAAAAGCTTTACAAGCGAAAACATTATGAGCTATGAAAGCCCGTTGCTGACTGAGGGCTTTGATTTTATAGAAAAAGACGATCTGGGCGAAAATGGCGCCCTCATCCAAGGCGATGGCACCGGCAGTGTAATTACCGTCACGGCTGATGATGTGCTCATCGAAGGTATAGAAATTACGGGCTCAGGTATTGTTTTGCCCGAAATGGATTCGGCGATTTTGGTGCGGCGTACAGCGCATCGCGCCACCTTGCTAGATAACCACATCCAAGGCAATTTATTTGGGGTGTATTTACACGGTGCAAATGACGCCCTGGTCAAAGGCAATACCATCATTGGACGCCAAGATATGCGCCTGTCCGAGGCGGGTAATGGCGTCACCATTTGGAATTCACCAGGCGCCATAGTTTTGGACAACACCATCCAACATGGTCGTGATGGCATTTTTGTTAAAACCAGCAACGATAATATCTTTGCCCATAACCGTTTTACGGGGTTGCGCTATGCCATTCACTATATGTACACCCAATTTAGCCAGGTGATTGGTAATCACTCGCGCGGCAATCATGGCGCGTGGGCGATCATGTTTTCCAATCACATTGAAGTTAAAGACAACATCTCGGACGATGACCGGGATCTGGGCTTGCTATTAAATGCTGCCAACTACTCGTCTATCACAGGCAATGTCGTACGTAACGGTGGCGAGCGCTGTGTCTTTGTTTACAACGCCAACGGCAACGAATTACAAGACAACTGGTTTGAGCGTTGCCCCGTGGGCATACACTTTACGGCGGGCTCTTCGGATAATGAGATGAGCGGCAATGCCTTTGTGAACAATCAAACCCAAGTGAAATATGTGGGCACGCGTTTTGTGGATTTTGCCCATGAAGGTCGGGGTAATTACTGGAGTGACAATCCTGCCTTTGATCTGAACGGTGATGGTATTGCTGATCGTCCGTATCGCCCAAATGACGTCATGGATGAAATTCTATGGACGCTGCCGGCTGCAAAGGCCCTAACAAACAGCCCTGCAGTCGCTGCCATTCGCTGGGCTCAGGCACATTTCCCAGCAATCCACCCAGGTGGGGTTATCGACAGTGCACCACTGATGCATCCCGAAGATATCCCGGCTCCTTCCATTCTGCCCGCACCCACCAAAAAATGGTCTGCCCGTCGTGGCCCAATTGATTTAAGGAGTGATCACTAATGCAATCCATTGCCCATTGGGATAATGTTACGCGCCGCTATGGAAAGATTTACGCCGCTAAAAATGTGACGCTAAGCTTGCCTGCGGGTCAGGCCATCGCTTTGGTAGGCCACAATGGCGCGGGTAAAACTACTTTGATCAAATTGATGCTGGGATTGATTAAATCCAGCAGCGGTCAAGTGCGCGCTTTGGGCGAGGACCCCAGCGGCCAAGCGGGTGCTGATGTACGTCGACATCTAGGTTTTTTATCCGAGAATGTGGCTTTTCATGGTGCCATGACCGCCACCGAGTTAATGCGCTTTTACTGTGGCCTGAAACGTCAGTCTACTGATCGTAATGCCGAACTGCTCGAACAAGTCGGGCTGAGCCATGCGGCCAACCGCCGTATTTCTACTTACTCAAAAGGCATGCGACAGCGTTTGGGGATTGCCCAAGCACTGATTGGGGAGCCACGCCTACTGCTTTTAGATGAGCCTACCAGTGGCTTGGATCCGGCGTCACGGTTAGAGGTTTTTGCCCTAATTGATCGGATGCGCGATTCGGGGGTCACCGTGCTGGTCTCCACCCACCAATTAGCCGAAATAGAACATCACGTTGATCGTATAGCAGTGATGCACCGTGGCGCCCTCATTGCAGATGGGGTATTGGATGATCTGCGCACAGATGCACAAGCTGAGGTCAAATTTCAGCTACGTCTGCAGCCCAGCCATTTAGAGTCTGTGGTTAATGCCTTACCGGCCCATGCCCACGCTCATAGCAATGAGGAAACCAATCTAGAAATCGTTTTACCGGCCCAAGAAAAAATGCCTTTATTGAAATCCTTGCTGGCGCATGACTGTATTTGGGATATCAAAATCCGCGATGTAGGATTGCCCGAACTTTATGACCGACTCATCTCGCGTTATCAGGAGGCCGCATGAATATCCTGCTGTTAGCTCTACAAGAAATCCGCATCGGTCTGCGTAATCGCCTCGTCATCGCGACGACGGTGGTATTAGGTGCTCTAGCACTATCGCTGGTGTTACTGGGTAGCGCGCCCACAGGCTCTGTCAAGGTGGATGCACTGGCCGTCGTTGTGGTCAGTTTGGCTAGTCTGACTATTTTCCTAGTGCCTTTGATTGCTCTGTTACTTTCTTTTGACACCATTGTTGGCGAGCATGAACGCGGTACTTTGATGTTATTGCTGTCCTACCCTATTTCTCGCTGGCAAGTCATTGTGGGCAAGGTCTTGGGCCAAACCGCGATTCTGGCCATTGCTACATTGATCGGATATGGCTGTGCAGCGGCAGCTCTGTGGTTGCAGGGTGATTTTACAGCCAGCTCTATTGATTCTTTTGCCTATTTGTTACTGACCTCGGTATTACTAGGTGCTGCATTTATCAGTATTGGCTGCTTGGCCAGCGCCCTGGTGCGCGAGCGCGCCACAGCTGCTGGCTTGGCCGTAGGGGTATGGCTGTTTTTTGTTCTCATTTACGATACGGCAGTATTAGGTCTGCTGGTGGCCGACCAAGGCCAAACCATCGGCCAGCGAGCATTGGACATTTTGTTATTACTGAACCCCACCGATGCTTTTCGACTATTCAACATGATGGCCACCGAGAGTGTCTCGGTTTATAGCGGCATGGCTGGCCCCGGAGACAGCAGCGCCCTACCCCATGGTGCCTTTTTGCTGGCCCTCATTGCGTGGATTGTTGTGCCACTAGTTTTGGCTATCATTGCGTTTCGACGGAGAGCGGTATGATCAAAAGATTTTTATTTTTGTGCTTTTCATTTTTTTTGGGACTGGGGCTGATGGCTTGTTCTGAGCAGACCACAGAGCTCGAGGCTCCCGTCGCATTGCAGGCGCCCGATGATGCGACAGGTTATTACTGTGGCATGCTGTTGCCCGAACACGAGGGGCCCAAAGGGCAAATCCATCTGGCTAGCCGCGAACGCCCCATTTGGTTTACCTCGGTGCATGACACCATTGTATTTACCCGCCTGCCCGAAGAGCCCCGCGATATCACAGCTGCCTACGTGCACGACATGGGCCAAGGCAACGATTGGGATAATCCTCGCGATTTATGGGTCGATGCTCAGGATGCCTGGTTTGTCATTGGCAGCGAAAGACGCGGCGGTATGGGTATGCCCGAAGCAGTGCCTTTCTCTCTTGCTGAGGACGCCGAGGCATTTGTGAACGAATATGGGGGTGAGATCGTTCGTTTGGATGAAATCCCCGATGAGTATTTCAGCGGGCTGAGTGAGGGCGGCGTCCATCACGATATGGATATGTTTATGGATATGGATGATCCATTGCCCCATTAGCCCCCCTTGTAAAGTTGATGTTGCTTTCGCAAATCAAACATATGCTCCCAGCCCCCAGATGACCTGCTACACGGGTCATGTCGTTAAAGAGTTTTTGAAATAACACATAATGAGGCCATCATGGTGCAGCCGATACAATCTCGTCGCCGTTTTTTGACCATTGCTGCCGCAGCTGGTGCTGCTGCATCTGTACCCCGCTGGGCCTGGGCCAGCACTGCACTGCCCATCAGTGACTGGCGAGGTACCGCATTGGGTGCGCCCGCTTCGATGCGCTTGGTGCACCCCGATCGCAAGCAGGCCCAACAAGCCATCGCGGCCTGCGTGAATGAGATCACCCGCTTGGAACAGATTTTTAGCCTGTACCAAGACAACTCTGACTTGCAGCGGCTCAACGCCACGGGTGAATTAATACACCCTGCCCAGGAATTGGTAGAGGTCGTTGCGTTTGCCTTGCAACTAGCACAACAAAGTAAAGGATATTTCGATCCAACCATACAGCCCCTATATGAGCTATATGTTGCGCACTTTCGTGACCCAGCGACAGCGGCTGACGGCCCCTCTGAGCAAGCCCTAGAACAGGCGCTCAGCAAAGTGGATCACACCGCAGTCACCCTAGATAGTGATCGCATTGGCTTTCAGCGTCCGGGAATGGCTATCACCCTAAATGGAGTTGCCCAAGGATACATCACTGACCGTATTGCTCATTTGTTGGCTGAGTACGGGTTTGAGGATATTTTGATTGATGTAGGTGAAATACGCGCCAATGGACGTCGCTCTAATGGCCGTGCTTGGACGGCCGCAGTGGCCGATCCACGTGGTTCTGATAGCACCGATCAACATATATTGGCGCTCGAATTGGGTAAACCCAACCCTGCTTTGGCTACCTCGTCGGGTTTTGGTAGCCCATTTTTTGCTGCCGCGCAAACAGGCCAACTGCCCGATTTTCATCATTTGCTGAATCCACACACGGGTCAAAGTGCCGCCCAGTACCACAGTGTTTCTGTCAGGGCACCTAATGCCATGCTGGCAGATGGGCTTTCAACAACGCTATCTGTCATGCCCAAGGCACAAAGCCAAGCGCTACTCAAACAATGGACGCACACCCAAGCATGGCTATTAGAGGCCCAAGGCGAGCTCATAGAATTAAAAGCCAGTGCCTAGGCCGTATTTATTCATCACCCCCTCATCGGGCAACGACGTCATTGGGCCGCAC
>Ga0209487_1003797_pt1 | contig 11768 bp, 8 predicted proteins | sample Poulit2012_FD_187524 | JGI IMG/M metagenome (GOLD analysis project Ga0209487, IMG submission 187524) | Agricultural soil microbial communities from Georgia to study Nitrogen management - Poultry litter 2012 (SPAdes) (version 2) | ecosystem: Environmental > Terrestrial > Soil > Agricultural land... | reverse complement strand
CTCAACCATCGTGCGTGATGAGACCAGCTCTGAAAATTATGAATAGTCGCGAGGAGCGACCGCGACAGAAGTCTGCCCAGGGCAGAGAGCTGAACGGCAGCACTATGTCTGAAACAAGAGCGGCTCACAAGCCGGCCGGCAAAGGACGCCGCGAGGAGGAGCAGCTGCCGACACTGATAGAGGGGTGTTTTCGCCGCGAGCCTAAAAGTCAGGAGAAGCTCTACAAACTCTATTACGGCTACGCGCTGGCTATTGCACTGAAGTATTGTCTGAACCGTGATGATGCTATCGAGGTGGTCAACGACAGTTTCATGAAGGTGTTTCAGAAGATCGAGACCTTTGACCGGTCACGCCCGTTCCGCCCCTGGTTGAGCCGCATTGTGATCAACCGGTCGATCGACATGAGAAGGCGTCACTTCCGTCCACACCACAATATCGAGGAGATTCCGGTCCAGGGTGAGATCAACGCTGATGATAGTCTGCATGTGAAAGAGATTCATCAGCTGCTTGAGAAACTGCCGGATCTGCAGCGCTTCGTCTTCAACATGTATGAGATTGACGGCTACAGCCACCGTGAGATCGCGGAGATGCTCGGTATTGCCGAAAGCTCATCCCGCACCTATTTGACACGGGCCAAGTCCCGGTTGCGTGCACTCTACCGGAAACACCTGAGCGGAAGGAGGCTGCAATGAACCTGATTGATGCTATCAGACATAAGCTTCTGGAGCACCAGGAGGAGGAGCCGTATCAGCTCGGAGCCTGGGAGAATTTTGAACGGCACCGACGTCGAAAGCAGCGACGGCGCATGGCCGTCAGACTCTCCTCTGTAGCCGCCCTGCTGGCAGTGGTTGTCCTCCCTTTCGCACTGCTGACCGCCTCTGAGGAGACGGGGACAGATCTGATCGGCATGGTACCGTTTGTCGGGCAAGAAGAGGGACGTCTACATGAGCCTGGAGCTGCGGATCTCCAGACAGAGAAAGTGGATGGGATAACGGGCAGGGAAAACGTGCCCGGAAATTCGCAAGATGGTTCAGGTAGTGAGCCTCAGGAGAGTGTAGATGAGGCACACGACACGGTGAAGCTGGCCGGAGCCGGTCGATCAGAAGGAGAAGGTGGTTCAGAAGAGACAACCGAGATGAGCACGCTGGCTGCGAATGATGAACCGGATGCTACGCCTGCGGGAGATCGCAGAGGTTCAGAAATGAACGCGGGTGAATCGATGGATGGATCGATAGCATCTGTCGATTCCGGGGATTCGTCTGTACCGGGTACTACAGATGAGCCAGTTGCGGCTGAACAGTTAAATGCGGTATCAGTCGATGATCCGGAGGAGTCTGTGGCTGCAGCCTCTTCCGTAGATCAGGGTGTATCGGGAGCAGCAGATGAACCGGTGGCTGGGACCGGACCAGGAGATCTTACAGCAATCGAGATAACCGAAAGCCTGACAGACCCGACATCCTTTATCGCCGGCTACGGGTCCAGCTCTGTAGACTTTCCGGCAGCTCTCCATGAATCTCGGACAGGTGACACTGGTGGTTCAGCCGTTATATCACAGCGTTCTGAACTTGACGATTCTCAACCGGTTGTGCGTGATCTTTCCGGAAGCAGGCAGGGAGAGGTGACATTCGGAGTTGCCTATGCTCCTCTGCTCAACTTCAGTGGATCATCCGCCGACTGGAATATCGGAGGAGGTCTGTCGGTCGCCTGGCAGTTCCACGACAAACTGGCTCTAACATCCGGCCTCTATCTGGCTCAGAACCAGCTGGAGTTCAGCAATGGCAGAGGTGGATTCTCAACAATGGCGGAGTTTACAGGGGGCCGGGCTGAAGAGATGAACATGAGGGTCGATCTGATCAACCTTGAAATACCTGTTCAGCTACAGGTCTCACTTAGTGACCGGTTCTTCGTATCAGCCGGCGTGGCTTCCGGAACATTTCTACGGGAGAGCTACAGCTACGACTTCAGCTACCGGAGAGAGTTTATGCAGGTATTTATGGAGAACGGCGAGACACGTACAATGCATCGGGAGGTGACCGTGTCGGAGACAGCACAACATACAGAGGCCTCGATGAAGCGGTTCAACCCCCTCTCCTCATGGAACCTGTCGGTGGGTTATCAGATGACCATCAATGAGAACCACAGGATTTCGCTTGAACCGTTTGTCAAACTGCCGGCCGGATCGGTCTCAAGTGAGAATATCAGCTACACTACCGCCGGGCTGCAGTTCCGCATGGCCCTTTAGTGCCGTCTGTTGCAGTTAAAAAAAGTTGACTCTCATTTGTCACCTCGTATATTTAATTGGAAGTGTCGGTTCTGATCTTACCCACTGCTGGTCAAGTGGTTAGTACTGGAAGAGACGATTCTGTTGCAGGCAGATAGAAGATCCTGTAGAGATGAGAAGTGTTTCGGCAAACTCAGAGAGCCAGACGCCGATAAACCGTTCCAGCCTACTCAAGGAGCCATACCTTTTAACACCGTGAAACGCAGTGTGCCAGGTTTACAGCCGCAAAACACGGTGTAACAAGTTCATCCATGATATACGGCACACCAAATTACAGCCGTGAAACGGCACCAAATCAAAGAGAATACCTAAAACCATGAGAATTCAGAAAAGTACCGACTCCCTTCATTTTTCCATTCAGGTCACAGCCCTGATTTTGATTGCTCTGATGTTCCTCCTCTTCATCTATGGCTGCGAAAGCGCAGTGGTGCAGGATGAGGGTGAATTCACAGCATTTACCAATGTTACAGTCATACCGATGGATACAGATGACGAATCCATACAGGAGAGCCAGACCGTCATCGTCAGTGACGGAGTGATCGAACGCATCGGCGACTCAGACGATATAGATCTGCCCGGCAATGCGACCGTCATCGATGGAAACGGACGATTCCTGATCCCCGGTCTTGCTGAAATGCATGGTCATGTACCCGGTCCCGATGATCCGCAGTATCTGGAGGATGTCCTTTTTCTCTATCTCTCCAATGGTGTGACAACGGTTCGAAATATGTCAGGCCATCCGATCCACCTCGAGCTTCGGGAGCGGCTGAACCGGGGTGAGGTGACAGGGCCACTGTTTTTCACGGCCAGCCCCTGGTTGGGTGGGGATCGTGTGACCGATACAGAGACCGTTGACCGCGTGGTACGGGAGTTTCAGGAAGATGGATTTGACCTGCTCAAGATCGGAAGTATGGAGAGAGAGGTCTATGACCAGATGGCTGAAACAGCACACGAAACAGGGATCCCCTTTGCAGGACATATTCCGGAATCGGTGGGGTTGACGCGAGCTCTGGAGGTGGAACAGGAGTCTATCGACCACTATGACCGTTACGTAGAATTTATGGCAGAAGAGCATCCTGACTACTCTCAGCGCGATCCCGGATTTTTTGGCAGCGGTGTTGTCGATCTGGTGGATGAGAGCCGTCTGTCTGAGGCGATAGAGATGACTATAGATGCAGGAACCTGGAATGTACCCACACTGAGCATTGTCGAACATCTGGCCATCCCCGATGATCCGGAAGAGATGGCGGCCTGGGATGAGATGAAGTATCTGCCACAGGATCTGGTTCAGGGGTGGGTGGACAGCAAACGAAATTTCCTGGACCGCTATAACACCGACCGCGAGACAGCCATGAGACTCGTGGAGCTGAGACGACAGATTACGCATGAGCTGCACGAGAGCGGAGCCCCGATCGTACTGGGTTCCGATGCTCCCCAGTTTTTCAACGTTCCCGGCTTCTCCATACATCGAGAAATGCGCATGATGGTAGATTCAGGGCTGACACCTTATGAGGTGCTTGTTACAGGCACCCGTAATGCAGGAATCTATTATGAAGACGATGCTACGTTCGGCACCATCGAAGAGGGAAGCCTGGCTAATCTGATTCTGCTGGAGGCCAATCCGCTGGAAGATATCGGAAATGTCCGTGAACGGGCGGGGGTGATGATCCGGGGCGAGTGGTGGCCGGAGGAACGGATTCAGGAGCGCCTCAGCCAGATCGCTGAGTAAGGCATCGCTGAGCTCTCTACCCCGGAAAATCAACCACGTGATCAACCCGAAGAGGGTTGACATGATCACAGGACAGAGAGGTATCTCAAGGCAGGACCACAGGAGCAAGGAAGTCTCCTCAGGCCTCTCGCCAGAGTCTGCGAAGCGTCTGAAGATCTCTCTTCATGGCCCTGAAGACCACCTCTTTGTCGACCGTGATCTCGGAACGGCCGCGTTCAGCCCCACCCAGCGGATATTCGAAATGGATCGAGACCGGAACCTGGACCCCATACTCTTTGAGCAGCCGGAAATACTTTGTGAAATCGACCATCCCCTCTCCGATCGGGACATTCTCGGCACGCCAGTTACCGTCATTTTCAGACCATCTGAAATCTTTCAGTGCGAGGGTCCGGATTTTCGGGTGAACCAGGCGCAGGCCGGTCTCCCACGATAACCCGCCCTCGACGGTAGCATGTCGGATATCGTACTGGATGCCCATCACCTCCGGATCCGCCTGCTCAAGCATGGTCGCCAGTTCCCACATCGATGCTCCGGCCATCAGACCGGCGTGGTTCTGGTAGCAGCCTATCAGCCCGAACTCCCGGTTGAGCTCTCCCAGCGCCTCCAATTTATGTCTGAACCGGGCGACAGATTCGGTCAATTCCCTTTCAGGATCGTACCTGAACCAGTTCATACGGTAGTATTCAATACCTGTCTCTGCGGCTGTACTGAGAACCGCCTGGTCAATCTGATCATCAGCGTCATCTACCGCAGTGGTCATCATCCGGTGCATCAGCCCCTCACGTTGCAGAGCCTCAATGGCCCGGGGCAGGTCCTCCCGGACCCGCTCCGGCTCCACATGTCCTCCCGGCCGTACCGTCAGGTCCACACCCTGAAAGCCGATATCCGAAGCAGCCTTTGCCATATCCTCGTAGTCCAGAAAATGGAGATGTTTGGAGAAGAGATGCATCTCCAGCTCCTGCTGCCCCTGATCAGGCACTGCCGCGAACGGATCAGCCCTCTCTCCGTCAGAGGTCGCGCTTTCACGTCTTTTTTGTGAGGGATCGTTTTTCAGTACACCGGCAAGAGGCGCCAGTCCGCCAAGCAGTGCTGACGTCAATAGAAAATCCTTCCGATTCATCGGCGTTTTGGCCATAGGTCAGGTATCAGGTTGAATGTCAATGGCATGCGGTACTGCTACTTCGGTATAATACTGATTTGCCCATCTTTTTCAAGTACCGCGTATTTCACCTGATCCAGACTCTCCAGCCCCTGATCCATCCGGGCGAACTCCAGAATATCATCCACCTCGATCCCCTCACGTTCCATCCTCTCCTGCAGGATCACTCCATCCTTCAGAATGATGACAGGCACACCGTTGGCAACTTTATCTACCAAATCGAATCTCGTTGATAATTTCGCCAGAAACAGATCCAGAAACACCAGTGTCCCGATCACCAGCATGGCGCCGAGCACAGAGTTGTCATCCATCATAATGGCGCTCTCGGTCGCTTCACCAATCATCAGAAGCAGAACGAAATCGATTGTTGTTAACTGCGCCAGCGACCGCTTTCCCGACAACCGGAACAGGATAAGCAAAAACATGTAGATAACAACTGCACGTATCACGAGTCCCATGTCAGAAGTAGATGTATTGATTGAGGGTTGAAGTTGAGAGACTGCCATTAACTCCGATCTCGAGAGGTTGATAACCTGCACGCCGGGGCGAGAGATAGAAAACCACCGTTCCCGATCCACGTGTCAGAACGGTGTAGATGATGTGGTTATCCGTTATTCTGACCTCTTTTGGATAGGGGGTCACATGTACTATTTCCACTTTGGAGAGATAGTCACTGTTCAGGTAGATGTTGGCCTCCTCATCGACCTGTTTCAGTGTGAGCACGATCTCGGACGGAAACTCCACCCTCATGAATCTCTGATACTCGACATCGAATTCACTGCCCGTCGCAATCTTGTTGCTGAGGATACCGCCACCAAACAGACCAGCGAATCCAGACAGCAAAAACAGAGTCATCAGCACGATAAGAATTCGTTGATACGGCTTCTCCCGATGAGAGAACGTGTAGAGTCTCTCAAGGAACAGAACGTGTCCGTTATCATCCTCAGATGGACGTCTTCTTCCAGTTTCGTCACTCATTCTTCTCTCTGTATCATTAACTGTGGCGAGCGTCTCTTATCAACTGCATTAGCCACCACTCTCTGGATTCCTGATCTTATGGCGAGTCTCTCTTGTAGTATATACTGAACCAGCAGCTGCAGGAAAGGGTTCAGCTGCAAGGGCTACAGAATGTTGCACGTAATATCTGTTGCAGGAGTTCGAACTAATCCAGCTCTCTGCGGATAGAGTCGATCAGCTGCCGGATCTGCAGGTTGCCTGGCGCCAGCTGATCCAGCCGTTCCGCATGCTCGAGTGCTCTTTGCGGCTGCCGGTGCTGCATATAGAGGGTGATCAGACCATACCGATAGTCCGGATTGTCCGGCACCGCCTCAACCACCCGCTGGTAGGCCTGTTCAGAGTCCTCAAAATGGCCCAGCGTCTGATACGCAACCGCCAGATTGTAGAGAATCCGATGCTGCTCCGGCAGCAGTTCCGCTGCCTGCTCAAAGTAGTTCAGCGCCTCATTCAGCCGGTCCATCTCCGCCAGCAGGAGTGCCAGCGAGTAGTATGCCTGTCCGAACTCCGGTTCCTGCTCGACCACAGTGCGCAGCAGCTCTTCAGCACGTGCATTTCTTCCACTTTCATTAAGCAGATAAGCCAGGTTCATACGAGCAGGGTTGAAGTAGGGGTCGCGCTCCAGGGTCAGCTCATAAGCCTCAATGGCGCGATCCGTCTCCCCCTGCAGTTCATAGAAACGAGCCAGGTTCATCTGCCCCTGGGGAAAGTACTGGTTCACCTGAAGGTAATTGCGGTACTCACGCAGTCTCTCCGGGTGGTTTCTCAGATCAAAGCTGAACGAGTTCATACTGCCTGAGGTGCTGCTGGCTGGACCTGCTGCTGACGCTCCTTCACCGTCTGCGGCCAGGCTCCTCACTGCCGATATGCGAACCGCCTTCACCGGATCATCAAGCGCAGCTCTCAGAAGCGGCCTCGTCCCGGAAACGGATATCAGATTCTCCAGCGCTTTGGCCGCACTGCTCCTGATCAGCGGCGAGTTGGAGTTGAGGGCTTCAGCGATCAGGTTCTGACTCTCTGAATCGGGGAACTGCCCGCTGTACCAGATTGCCGTCGCCCGGATAATCTCCGGCTGACTGGTGTCGGCAATCAGGGAGCGAAAACTTTCGTCACGATCGAAGGGATCCGCATCAAGTTGCAGAAAGGTGTCGGTGAAGTGATCGGCGCGATCCGGACCGTACCACTCCTCCACTGCCCCGGCCGCCCACTCTGCCGAGCGATCTTCATGACAGCTGTTACAGGCATTGGGAGTGCCGAACATGACGCTCTGATCGGGACGCGGGACACGAAAACTGTGGTCCCGGCGATAGTCCACCTCCATGTAGTAGCGCCCCGGCATGTGGCAGTTCACACACTGTGAAGCCTCTGTCTGAACCTGATGAAAATGGTGCTCGGGTGTGTTATAACGTGGCTCATGGCACTGCATGCAGAGCTTGTTGTCATTAATCGTCGCCTTCAGCTCCACCGAGTGGGGGTTGTGGCAATCAGAGCAGGTTACCCCTTCATGGAACATCCGGCTCTGCAGAAAAGAGCTGAACACATAGACCTCTTCCAGAATCTGCCCGTCAGCGTGGTAGTTGGGCGGGTGCGGAAGCATCGGATCGTAGTGATCCATAAACGAGTCGCCATGCACATACTCACCCGTCAGCTCCTGGCGGAGTGAGTGGCAGGGAGCACAGGTGTTGATCTCGATCGCCTGGGTGGCCCCTTTCGACAGCCGGAGATCCTGCTGGATGCGCTGCCGGGAGAGCTGGTCCGGATCACTGCCCTCCATGGTCGCCACATGATCTCCACCCGGCCCGTGACACGCCTCACAGCTGACATTGATATCGGAGTAGGTGGTGTGGAAAGAGTCCGTTTCAGCGATGTAGTTCTGCTTCAGATCGGTCGAGTGGCAGCTCGCACACATGGTGTTCCAGTTCATCGCTCCACCAGTCCAGTGGAGCCAGTCATCCGGTTCAAACTGATCGTCAGGGTAGAGTGAGAACCACTCCTCCCGTTCGGTATCCCAGGCGATGTGCAGTGCCTGAAGCTTGCCGCTGCCGATATCCACCAGATACTGCTGAAGCGGTTCCCAGCCAAATGTATAGACCAGCCTGAAGGGTGTTGACTCCCCATCGGGGCCGGGCGCCTCCACAAGATAATCTCCCTCCTGCCGATAGAATCTGTACTCATCCTCACCATCGATGAAGGTGACGTCACTGAAATCCCCCCGTACGGTCTCCTCATCAGGTTCAGCCATCGCCATATCGTGATGCGAACCTCTCCACTCCTCCCACTCACCGGCATGGCAGGTGCGACAGGTCAGATCACCGACAAACTCAGGATGAGCTTCCGGAAACACACCCGGGCCTGCACCCGCTCTGGCGTCCACACTTGATCCAGCCGGGTCACCTGAACCTGAACCTCCATGACCATCACCGGACTGCTGAGTACAGCTCCAGGTGATGCAGAACAGAGTAAACAGGAGAAGTATGGCTGCCAACCGAAATGGAACGGACAGTATGAATTGCACTCTTTCGGGTTTTGTAGGTGTGACCGGATATATGCAGCCTATGATCTGTAATCACAATTGTGGAGTCAAGTGGTGTTTCATATTTTCGATCGATCACTGCGATGATCTGTCATCTCGCTGATGAACCGATCGTATGACGGAGGTAATACCCTGATTCGGGGGTCACTTCTAATCAGAGATGGATAAAACCCTTTAAAAGCTAATTACGGATCGATCGAGACTCCGGTCCCATGATTGTCGATATCTCCCTCAGATCCGGGTGTCAGACTGTTGTGCCGGATCAGCGATCCATCGCAATCACCATTCGTCTCGATAGAACTCAGCAGTGCCGGATTCTCCCTGTCAGCGAAGATGCGGTTACTCTGGATCTGGACATGGGAACTGTTGTTGATCTGAACCCCCCGGTATTTAGGATTGCTGATCCTGTTCCCCTGCAACGTGATCTCCCGGCTGTCGGACACAGTGATCGCACCTCCGGTCTCACTCTCGATGCCATCAACGATGTTGCCACTGACAATCAGATTGCTGCTCCTGCCGATCTCGATACCACCGGGGACATACTCGCGCTCATGAGCGTACTCACTGTTATTGTCAAACACGTTGCCGCTCAGAATGACATTGCGACTGTTTTCGACGGCGACGTGCCTGCCATACCCCCTGATAAACGTATTCCCGGTAATTGCCACCCCCTGGGCATGATCGAGATGGATATTGATCATCTGACTGCTGATGTGATTTCCTGTAATGGACCAGAGACCGATCTTCTGACTGTCGCCCTCTCTGCCGCTGAAGCGGATGTTGGCACCTCCGCGACTGGGCCTGGCCTGTATCGTGTTCCCTGAAATCGTCCCTTCGCGGACGCTCCCTTCAGACGAGGTGTCGATCCAGATATCTGCAGCTCCCGGCTCTGACGACATCTCCAAGCTCTCCTCACCGTAGTTGTACTCGATGTCGTTACCGGTAATCTGGAAATTCCTTATGTCACTCTGGCCGGACACTTTGATTCCGCCGAGGGTATTGTAGCTGATATGGTTGTTGTTGACGTTGATCTGATGCAGGCTCAGCGCATCCAGAAAAACTCCATACCCGCTATTGTCATAGATGTGGCTGTCTGTAATGATCACGTTTCTGTTTCTGACCCGGAGATGGATGCCGTGGTGGACCTGACGGATCAGAACCGAATGGACTACAGCCTGCATGGTCTGGCTGAACTCCAGCCCGTTAGCCCCTGGATGATCCCCCACAATCTCCAGTCCGGACACCGTGGGCATGCGTTCAAGCTCCCAGATGTGGGGCTCGAAAGAGTCGGGAAAGGCGGATCCTTCATGGCTGCCAGTAAACCGGAAAGCCGGTCCCTCTCCCGCCATGATCACCCGGGCGCTGCCCCCTCTGCCACGCAGGCCTGTCGGACCGTGTTCGGTGAGATTAATCTCGATGGTTTCCATAATCCGATAGCTCCCTCTCGGGAAAATAACCTCACCATGTCCAGCAGCGACGGCAGCTCTTATGGCATCCGTGTCGTCCGTCACGCCATCCCCTGTCGCTCCAAAGGCTTTTACGTCTGAACCGGGAAACGTCTCGTGGTTCAATTCCCTATTGTGGCTGCCGCCTCCGGTACGAATATCAGTTAAAACAGCCTCATCAGGCGTTGAGGCAGTACCGGCCGATCTGTTTGCGCAACCTGAAAACAGCAGGACATACACTGGAATCAGCATCAGCAAAAGGAGTGGAGAGACCCTATATGTCGATGAACCATCGGGGTGGTGCGGGCGAGGTATGTGGCAGAGGGGCGGCAAACATGAATAGTGGGGCAAGTGGGGCAAGTGGTCCATAATGCATGAGTATAATTCGGATAACAGGCATTAAATCACAAGCCAACGTAGTGCCTGCCAGGGTTATATATAAAAGTAAGGGAAGGTTCTGGCAGATAAGATTCCCAATCTCTCTATGAAATCAAAACCGGAGAATCGGATCATAAAAAATTACTAAATTCAGCACCCGTCATTCATCGGAAGAGAAAGTAAAATTATACTTGCGTAAGCCTCATGTTCAGAAAACTGAGATCCACCCGCCTCGATGCTTTTGTCAGCCCGCACCTCGCCATTCTGATTCTGCGTATTGGCGCTGCAGCCCTCATCCTTACCCATGGGTACCCAAAATTGATGCAGCTTCTTGAGGGTAACTTTGCATTTCCCGACCCGATAGGAATCGGTGCTATCGCCACCCTTATTCTGGTAGTCTTTGCCGAGATAATCTGTGCGGTATTTGTACTGGTTGGCTTCTACACACGCCTTTTTCTGATCCCGTTGATCATCAACATGGGCGTGGCATATTTCATCGTACATGCGACTGACCCGTTTGCTCAAAAAGAGCTGGCGCTACTCTTCATGATCAGCTTTGTGGTGCTGTTTCTGACGGGGCCGGGGCGCCTCTCTTTCGATCGCCTTTTCAGGAGTTAGCAACGAGCGTAGAGCTCTCAGCAGTAGCAACGTTCACAGAAGAGCAGGTATCCCGTCCAGGGACGTGATGGAGTAGTCGGGTGTTCCGCCAGGCTGGGTCGCTACAAAGGCGCCGAGTTGATTGGCCCGTATCAACATCTCGTCGGCCGGCAGATTCTGAAGATACCCCTTCAGCAGAGCCGCCAGAAAAGCATCACCTGACCCCACCGTATCTGCCACTTCCACCCGGATACCGGGCACAGTGGCCCATTCACCTCTTAGCCACAGCATAGCCCCCTCAGCCCCACGCGTCACACAGATCATCTCCAGACCGAAACGTTGTGCCAGCTCCTCGACCACCTGATCGTCACCCCCTTCGAGTGCGAAGATCCTCTTCAGATGGAGCAGTTCCTCATCATTCATCTTCACACCATCAGCCAGCTCCAGAGAGAGCCGGATCACCTGTGGGTCGTCAAAAGGCGGGCGCAGGTTCAGATCGACTACTTTGAAACTTTCGTCTGAACCATTTACAACTTTTTTGATGGTCTCTCTTGAAGCTGCTGATCTCTGGGCCAGTGTACCGAACACCACCGCTTTTGCATTCGCGGAGAGCTGAAGCAGATCATCATACC
>Ga0209487_1003796_pt1 | contig 11769 bp, 7 predicted proteins | sample Poulit2012_FD_187524 | JGI IMG/M metagenome (GOLD analysis project Ga0209487, IMG submission 187524) | Agricultural soil microbial communities from Georgia to study Nitrogen management - Poultry litter 2012 (SPAdes) (version 2) | ecosystem: Environmental > Terrestrial > Soil > Agricultural land... | reverse complement strand
ACGGGCGGGTGGCTGCTGAGATAATATTTCCAGAAGCTGTTCGACAACCTCCGGGTTTTCATTGGCAATATTGTGATATTCTACCGGACCTTCAACATAATCATAGAGTTCAAATTCAGCTGTTTCCCGGGCGGCTCCAATCTGTTTCCACTCCACCAGGCGGTAACGCTCGGTACGGATCGCACGGCCCATTCGACCGCCACGGCCAAACGCATGATAGGCATACTCGCGAACCCGGGCACCCGGATCTTCCAATACAGGCACCAGACTCACCCCGTCCAGCGGCTGAGACGTTTCAGGCTGAGGCAGACCGGCAAGCTCGGCCAGCGTCGGGTAAATATCCACGGTTTCTGAAAGCTGCATAGTAGAGCTGCCGGACGTACTTACCCCGGGGGCATAGATAAGCAGGGGAATATGGTTGGCAAGTTCATAGTTCACATGCTTGGTCCAGATGCCCATCTCGCCCAGGTGAAACCCATGATCTCCCCACAGCACGACAATGGTATTCTCATCCAGGCCGAGCGCCTCCAGCTCCGTGATAACCTTGCCAATCTGAGCATCCACATAGCTCGTACTGGCGTAATAACCATGAATGAGCGACCGTGTTAACTCTTCAGGAAACGGATCGGCGTCCGAGGAGTGTGGAACCGGGGAGTACTGCACGATTTCTCCATCACGCTTTACCGCATAATCCGGAGCTCCGTCCGGCCCGGTTTCGATTTCTGGCAGTGGGAAGGCATCACGATCATACAGATCCCAGTACGCTTTGGGCGCAGAAAACGGAAGGTGCGGACGCGCAAAACCAACAGCCAGAAAAAAAGGCTGATCCGGTTGTTCTGATAGTTCCTTGAGCCTTTGCACTGCCCGGTTTGCTATGCGCCCATCTGCGTAAGCGTCATCTTCTACATCGGGGGATTCCCAGGCAGGACCGCGTGGCAGCCCGCGGGCCTCATCCCACCCGTAATTGTCAAAAAGAGCTTCTTCACGGGTGATTCCATCAGGCGTGCTTTGCGGATCCGCATACTCAATCACCAGGTCACTGTGGTGCGGCACACTCCAGGAGTCCTCGTCATTGTAGGTGTTGTGACCAATATGAAAAACCTTCCCCATCGATTCAGTGTGATACCCGTGATCCATAAAATGCTGAGGCAACGTCACCGCATCGGGATAAAAATCCCGGAAGTTGCGTCCGAAATCATAAATTCCTGTTGACGTTGACCGGCTGCCCAGCAGCAGATTATACCGCGAAGGCGCACAAACCGCCTGATTGGCATACGCCCGGTCAAAGCGCATCCCCTTCTCAGAGAGCCTGTCCAGCGCAGGGGTAATCGCCAGATCATCCCCATACGCACCCAAAGCAGGTTTTAAATCATCCACCAAAATCAACAGAACATTCGGGGGATCCTGATCAGAAGTGTCAGAAGTGGAGGCATTTAAAGATGAGAATGATAATAAAGGTAATACCGCAATAAAAAATATATGTGAAAATAAATTTATATTTCTTTTTAGCAATGACATGATCTTATAGTTTACAGGTTAATTTTTTTATACTAAACATCTTTTGCACAACGAAAACCCATGTTGCCTGTTGAGCTGTCAGGTGTATTGGCTGTTCGAGCAGCAACTCGGTACCGGTTGCAGTACGATTCGTGACACAAATAAGACCCTCCACGAATAACTTTTGCATCCCCCTTTCCAGGACCTTGTGGATTATCCTTGATCATAAGCAGACCATAGTAGGGGCTGAACCAATCTGAGCACCATTCCCACACATTGCCCGACACATTGTAGAGTCCAAATCCGTTTGCATCAAAAACATCCACCGGTGCTGTACCAATATATCCATCCTCCTTCGTATTGGATTCCGGGAAATTCCCCTGCCAAATATTGCACATATGCCGTGCCGGGATTAGTTCATCCCCCCAGGGGTAGAGTTTCTGTACCTGACCACCTCTTGCCGCGTATTCCCATTCGGCTTCAGTAGGAAGACGTTTTCCCGACCAATTGCAATAGGCCATGGCATCGTTCCAAGATACATGTACCACCGGATGATCCATTCGATTTCGTATATGGCTGCCCACCCCTTCCGGTTGATCCCAACGAGCACCTTTTACACTTTTCCACCAAGGAGTACGGGGTGGCGAAGGAAATTCTTTTTTCTTCAACTTGGCAGGAAGAAATAAATAAAAGACAAATGACCAGCCAAATCGCTCGGCCTCAGTTTTATAAAGGGTATCATCAACAAATTGCTTGAATTGAGCGTTGGTAACTGCCGTTTGGTCAATGTAAAAAGAATGCACACTAGTCTCACGAACCGGTCCCTCTCCGTCTGCAGGAAAACCCAATTTTGTATCCGTACCCATCAAAAAAGAACCGCCTTTAATATATATCATGTTTACTGCTGCGTCACTTGCCGATGACCCTTTTTTCTTATTACCAATTTTCAAAGGATCATTTCCTACTGAACTGTTAGCGTCTCGGTAAGGCATGCAACAAGTTGTTATGTTTATACTCGTCAATTTGTTATGATTTTTTTTATAATATTTCTTTCATTATTCAATTTTGGTTTTAAGGAGTTACTCTAAGCTTCCAAAGATATAAGGCACATGCACTCTCCGTTCCTCCCTTTCATAGGCTCCCGTTTCATTGTCTCCCTGCGCCTTCCTCCACTGTACCATCTGTGTTCTAAATGCTTCAATAAGCTCTTCATAGTCTGGATGTTCGACCAGATTTACTGTTTCATCCGGATCATTTTTCATATCATACAGCTCTTCTTCAGGGCGGTAATGATAACGCCACAGTACCGAAGCGGCATGACGGTCAACAAAGGATTCAGTTTGCCATGACGGCCAGTATTCACGTCCGCCATCATGATCATCGGCTTTATTCATGTGTGTATCATACCGGGTTTCCGGGCTAAGATTCAGGATATACTTATAGTCAGCAGTTCGGAGCATACGCATGGGTGTCCGATTCATGATCCCATCCCCAGAATGAGATGCAAATACCTTATCATGATGAACATCTGCATCTCCGTTGATAACAGGCAGCAAACTTTTGCCATCAAGATTCTCCCAGTCTTCCAGCTTTCCACCGGCCACTTCAATAAATGTTGGCACCAGATCTATCAGGGAAACCATTGCACTAGTCTGTGATGCCTCCGTAATCTTGTTTGGCCATCTCAATAGCAACGGTACCTGTATACCATAATCATACAAACTCCATTTGCCAAATGCCCATTGAGGTCCTTGATCTGCTGTAAAAATCAGTATAGTATTATCAGTTAAACCATGTCTTTCCAAGCTCTCCATCAGCTTACCGACATTTGAATCCATTTTGGTGATGTCTGTGTAGTATCTCGCTCGAGATTGCCGGGTATCCTCAGTATCTATATGAAAAGAGGGAATGTCAATGACTTGTGGATCGTACTCAGAATTTTCCACCCACACCACGTGTGGGCTGTGATCATTTACCACCAGAAAAAAAGGTCCATCTTCGTTAACAGTGCCCAATCATTCGTCCACAGGCCTCATATTTAAATCTGCCCAAAGTACACCTTTGCCTTCATTTCCAGGTTCAGATACATTCGTATTTTTGATAAGTTCAAATGGATAAGCCTCCATCGGACCTACGTGATATTTCCCAGCAATCGCCGCCCGATAGCCCAATTTCTGTAGGTACGCTGGCAGCGTCCTCACACCTTCTTTAATCCCGGTATGATTGGCATGGGCTCCGTTTCGAAACGGATATAATCCCGTGTAAATTGAGCCCCGGGAAGGCGAACAGGTAGGAGAAGCTGCAAACGCCTGATTGAACTTCAGCGAATGTTTCGACAACACATCTAAATTAGGGGTTCGAATATAACTGTTACCATAGGGGCCTATGTCACTATAACCCAGATCATCCGCAACAAACAGTACGATATTTACATGACGATTATCTTCTTTTTCATCCGAAGACCCTTGCTTATCGGAACCATGTGCATTGCACCACGAAAAAATAGTTAATAAAAATAAGTGCAGTATGATTAGTTTTGAATTCATATTTATTAGATTATTTTTAGCAGAATCAGAACTCACATACTTATTTTTTATTAAAAAATCGGGTTTTACTACCTGTGAACTTAATCGAACTCTAAGTGTTCTCCTCTTTGAGCCGCTTCATAAGACTCCATTTCATCCAGCTTTTTACCAGGATCACCCTGCTCATTCATCCAGTTCATTAGAGCATTATTTAGTAGCAATACATGTGCCTGATAGGCAGGGTCTTCTGCAAGATTAACCATTTGATACTGGTCGTTTTCTAGATCATAAAACTCTTCTTCTTCTCGAATCATATAGCGCTTTACTATTGATTCTGAAGACTTGTTATCATCCGAAGCAAACAACCATGTTTCCCAGTATGGATTGCGGTTAGGCCGCCCCATAATATATTTTTGAATGTATAATTTTTCTGGCTGAAGATTTTTTATATAGTAATATCTTCCATCCGTAACTCCTCTGCTTGGGTAAGAAGGTCCTTCAGGAATGTTGTTGTGCATAAAGTAGGCATATTCACGGTGGACGCTTCTTTCTCCAAGTAAAACAGGCAGAAAACTCTCACCGTCGAAATTATAGATTTCTGGCTGGCCACCGGCCAGATCCACTAAAGTCGGAACAATGTCTTCATATTGAATCAAAGCATTGGTCCGATTTCCAGACTGAATCTGTTTCGGCCACCGGGCAATAAAACCAGTATGTACTCCTTCGTTCCATAAAGTCCATTTGGCCCCGGGCCACTGTCCTCCTTGTTCTGAGGTAAAGAGTACAAGTGTATTATCAACCAGCCCACTTTCTTCTAACAAGACTAGCCAATGTTCAACCCTTTTATCGAAGAATTCGATTTCTGCAAGATAACGAGAGTAACTTTCACGTGTCTGCGGTGTATCCACGAAATAGGGTGGTAATTCCAGTTCATCAATGTCAAACGAGCTGGGTTCTCCATGCGTCCAAGGTACATGAGGTAATGTTGAACCAATTACAAGAAAAAAAGGCTGACTGTTATCGCGATTCATGAATTCCCGAATACCCCCAGGATCGAATATAGCTTCGGTCGATAATGAATTACCATCTACACCTGGTACATGCTCAAAAGGAAATGTTTCATCCGGATATACATGTTTTTTTCCTGCAAGTCCAACCCGATAGCCTAATTCAGTTAATCTGTGTACGACACTTTCTGTACCAGATCGAGCAGGGGAGTGATTCCATGCAGAACCGTTTCGTAAAGGGTACATCCCTGTATACAATGACGATCTGCTTGGTACACACATAGAGGTTGAAAGATAAGCATGGTTAAAAACTAATCCCTCCTTACCAAGACGATCTATATTAGGAGTTTCGATATTCATACCACCATATAACGGTAAATCGCTATAGGTTAAATCATCAGCAATAATAAGCAACACATTTGGATGCTCTAGAGCATAACCCCATTTAACTGGGAGTACAGTCAATACGATAATTATAAGGCAATTACAGAAAGGTTTTATTTTATCTTTTATTTTATTCAAAACCATTGAAGCCTTTATTAAGCATTTGTTTTTTGGTAAAAGCAAGAACCGGCGGTTTATTAGCCGGTCCTAAACAAATCATGAAATTGGTTAATAACCCGGATTTTGTTCCAGGAGTGGATTGGCATCCATTGCAGCCTGAGGCAAAGGATACCTGTTGTGATGTTCTGATGCATGAGATACACCCCGACTGAGCGCCTGTTCTACAAACTTTCCTTGTCGTACAAGGTCGGTACGTCTATGCCCTTCACCGTAAAACTCCCATTTTCTTTCATCGAAAATATGATCTCTCAGTTGTTCTTGTGAGGAAAAATCTGACAGGCTTATTTCATTCTCGTCAGTTAAACCAGCCCGGTTTCGAATTTGATTAATCAGCTCTATCGACTCCTGGTTAGGGCCGCTTATCTCATTTAGTGCCTCTGCTCTGGTAAGAAGAATATCTGCATACCTTATTTCAGGCAGATCATTTCCATGGTCATTTGCTACAGCATTAGGATCCGGCCATATTCTAAATGCGCGTATGTTGTCTTCAAAATCATTCAACAAATCAATGGTTTCTCCTGCATTATTAATATAACGAATAAGAATAGGTTCACGACGCTGGTCTTCTGGATGAAAAGAATGATATAAGTGCTCACGAAAACGGTAACCTACAGCCCAATTAGCCCAGTTTGACTGAAAAGTCAATCCCTTTTCAGGCCATTCCATAAATCCAGGTGGAAATGCACCATTTATATAATCCTGTGAATTTGGAGCGGCATTTTGGTTGCGTGAATTAACAAGAATCATCTCACTATTCCGCTCGTTTTCTACCTTGAGTAGATCTTCGAAAACTGGGAAAAGCTCATAAGCACCCAAATCAATTACATTTTGGGACATTTCAGCAGCTTTCTCCCATTGCCTTGTATTCAGATAAAATTTTGCGAGCAACCCCATTGCCCCTCCGGTGGTTACTCGACCATAACTCGCTTCCTGTCCAGGATTAGGTAAATAGGGAATAGCTTCCATAATCTCTGATTCGATAAAAGATTTGATTTCCACTTCAGAAGCTCTAGGCATTTCTGAGGGGTCATTCGAACTCGTTCGGAGTGGGGTGGGACCAAAATATTTATAGAGTCTGTAATAAGCCCATGCTCTGAGAAATTTTGTTTCCGCAATAAGTGCATTAGCCTCATCTTCTGATATCCCCTGAACCGCACCTATATTATCCAGAATAATATTAGTATCACGAATTACATTATAATGCCGACTGTAAACATTAATAAAACTATCCGCACTATTGCCACCGGAAATGTTAGTTGAGGAATCCCATTCCCAATTTTCCATTATTCTTGCCTGACGTTCTTCGCCTCCACCCCTTGCAAAAGTAAGATCTGCAGGATATCCTTCCCATTCATTAACCAGAGCTTTATCACCAAAATTGATATTTCCATAGGCAGAAATAAGAACTGATTCAATTCCCTGTCGGTCACTAAGAACCGTTTCCGGATCCAATTGGGAGTATGCATGTTCCTGCAGCATATTATCACATCCTGCAAACAGGGTTATGACCAAAATAACTACATATGTTTTTATAAAATTAAATAATTTCATAATTGCGTCCTTTTAATTTTAAAATCCTACTCTAATTCCAAGTTGAAATTTTCTAACCAGTGGATAAGCATTGAAGTCTACCCTGGCATTAGGGTCACCACCAGGGTTCACAGCAGGATCAAAACCAGAGTAGCTACTCCATGTTTTAAGATTTGTACCTGTAATATAAATCTGTGCAGAGCGAAGAACTTCACCTAAAAGTTGAGGAGGAAAGCTATAGCTTAATTGTACATTCTTCAGCCTGATATAGGAAGCATCTTCTACGGTTAATGAATTCACTAGACGGGAGCCTTGACTTAAAGGGTTTACAAACGAGGGATATTTATTGGAAGGGTTTTCTGGCGTCCATCGATTCAGGTAAGGCTCTGCAATTTTATTCCTGCGTAGTTGAACTGGAAAATAGGTATCAATAAGATTGTTATTTAGCATTTTGACTCCTTGGCTTGCCTCCAGAAAAACACTAAGCTGGAAATTTCTATAGGAGATTCTGTTCCCGATCGAAATAGTAAAGTCCGGAAAAGAGTTTCCAAGGTCAACCCTGTCATCGGCAGTAATTTGGTTGTCACCGTTTTGATCAACAAATTTTAAATCACCAGGCTGTACGTTATTCTGTGTTTGAGAAAAATCATCATCCTCCTGCCATACACCAGCTACCTCGTAGCCAAAATATGAACGTAGTGGCATACCTTCTCGGATTATAAAAATCTGACTGGTCTGACCAGCACTGCCAGATATAATTTCACTAACCCCGCCTAAGTCTGTCACCTCATTTCGAATAGTCGAAAAATTAAAGTTCGATGTCCATTGAAAATCCCTCTGAGAAATATTAAAAGTTTCCAATTCCACTTCAAAACCATGGTTAGTAATGCTTCCTATGTTTTGAATCTGGGAGTTAAAACCAGTTTCTCTTGGCAGGGGCATAGCCATTAACATATCAAAAGTATTTTGTCTGAAGTAATCAAAAGAACCACGAATACGATCATTAAAAAGGGAAATATCAACACCGATATCAAACTGTTGGGATGTTTCCCATCTTATTTCCGGATTTGCAAGCCTTGATGGAGTTAGTCCAACTTGGATTTGATCGTTCCAAACTCCTGCTCCACCCCTGCCAAATGTTGTGGTAGAAAGCAAATTCCCAATAGCCTGATTTCCTGTTTGTCCCCAACTTACCCTAGGCTTGAGCTCAGTAATAAAATCAAAACGCTGCATAAAATCTTCTTGACCCAGTTGCCAAGCTATCGCAAAAGAAGGAAAATATCCGAACTGATTTTCCTCTCCAAACCGGGTTGAACCATCAACTCTGAATGTCGTTGTAAACAAGTATTTATCTTTGAAAACGTAATTAACCCTGCCAAATGCAGACAGAAGACTATTGCTCGCCCTGTTACTATTCATATTAAATGTTTCTTGATCACCCAAACCCATATTATCACTTCCAGGACCATCAGTAGGGAAGTTTTGTGCATTCATAAACGTACTTGAACCCATAAACTGCTGATATTCAACCCCACCGAGTAGATTTAATCTGTGATCATTTATGGTTTCTTCGTACCGCAATGTCCCCTCTAAAAAATGATTTATATTCTGGTTTTCATTTATGGATGCATTGCCTCCAGCTGCCCTGCCATCTCTTGTAAGTCTACTGATATAGGTGTCACTTCTTACATTCCCGATATCGAAACCAGTATTTACCCGTGCTATTAAATTGGGTATTACAGTATATTCACCATATATATTTCCGGCCATCAAATTACGTTGAGCTGTTCGACTCTCCCCATCGATAAGAGCTAATGGATTGTTAATAGTAAGCTGATCACTTTCAAAAAATGTACCGTCTTGATTTCTTACGGGACGAGTAGGATCAAAGAACATAGCGGCATAAACGGCTCCTGCATTTTCATTGATTCCATACCTTACAGGAGCATTGTTATCTTTAATATGATTTAGGTTAATGTTTGCACCAAAATTAAACCGTGTAGAACCTGAGTAGTTCAGACTAACACGACCGCCATATCTCTGAAATCTGGAACTTCTGATAATTCCATCTTCTTCGGTTGCATTAAGTGATATATAATAATTTAGATCTTCTAATGTGCCACCAAACGATAAAGAGTGACTTTGTTCCATGGCATCATTATTAAAAATTTGGGACTGCCAATCAGTTTCCGCACCTGTGTTTGTTACTCTATCTTCTGGATTTCCTCCCCCGCTGTCTATGATGTCATTAATCACCATTTGATATTCGTCCGGACTCAGCAAGTCTATATTGTTAACAGGAGAGTTAAAGCTTGCATATCCATGATAATTTACCTGCAATGGAGTATGTGATCCTTTTTTTGTTGTCACCATGATAACTCCACCCGCACCACGTGAACCGTATATGGCTGTAGCCGAAGCATCTTTTAAAACCTCAATGGATTCAATATCATCCGGGTTAAACGAACGCAAACCACCTGGCATCGGAGAACCATCAATCACCCATAGCGGAGCCGTTCCTGCATTTATTGAACCTGAACCTCTTATACTTATAGAATAATTTCCCCCGGGTTCACCTGAATTCTCTACAATACGAACTCCTGGAAGCTTTCCTTGTATAAGCCCTTGGATACTTCCGCTTTCTCCAGGGTTAAAATTTTCACTGCTAATTGAGGCTACAGAACCTGTTAAATCACTCCGTCTGACAGTACCATACCCAATAACCACCATCTCATCACCTGCAATTACAGAAACTTGTAAAGCAATGTCTAGTTCGCTTCTTTCTTCAATCACAACCACCTGACGCTCATATCCTATGTAGGTAAAAACAAGGGTTTCATTTAAATCAGGTACTTCTAGCTCAAATTCTCCATCTACATTCGAAGTAGTACCTATAGAAGTACCCTCTATAATAATGTTCACCCCTGGCAACGCTTCTCCGGTTTGCGCATCTGTAACACGACCCGTAACCGTTTGCTGGAACACTTCTTCTATCACTTCTGCCACTGGTTCCCTGAGTTTATCCACCCCCACAGAAATAGTATTATTTATCTGGCGGAACGTTAATCCCGTCTGAGAAGCTACATCTTTCAACACATCTGCAAGAATAGCGTCTGTATAATTCAAGTCAAGACGGTTTGCACTTTTTTGTATAACTTCAAGGTTATACAAAAACCGCAAACCCATCTGGTTTTCAAGCCCTCTGAAAATCTCGTCCAGAGAAGCATCATTAACATTCAGGCTTACCGTTACATCATAGAAGCTTTTAACTTCTTCTTGGCTTGCTCTTTCTGTTAATAACTTTCCAGTCCAGCTCTGCTGACCATGAACGGGTACAGTGATACTGCCAATCACTAATAACGCCAGAAAAAGCGCTTTCGATTTGTATTTTTTCATGAACTTCTTAGTATCCATATTCATACGTTTCGTAGAATTAATTCAATATTATCGTTTTTACTACACCCTACTGGTTACCTCTAACTCACTTACAGCCTTTGCCTGATAAAACCACATCCCTTCCATCAATCTCATATGTCATATCCACAAATGCATAGGTGATAGATTCTAGTACATTTTGTAACGTCTCCCCTCTGTGTTCGCCTCTGACAACACAATCCTTAATTGCCTCCTCTTGAAATTCAATTTCTACACCATACCACAACTCAAACCTTCTAGCTACATCTCCTAAAGTATCATCCAGGTAATACAACACATCACTATTCCAGGCGGTGAATAATGAAATATCACCACTGCTTGTTTCAAATGAATGCTGGTCCGCTCTGTAATTTGTCCATTGATTTGCTTCGAGAACTGCTCCATAGCTTTCTTCTGAGAGATCTGATCCAGATTCAAGAACGGCCACTTTTCCTGAGGCAACCGCAACCACTGCCTCTTCTTCATCTGAATAGGAACGCACATTGAAGGATGTACCTAATACTTTGGTTGTTATTTCCCCGGAATGAACCATGAATGGCCGGGTGGGGTCACTTGTAACAACAAAGTAAGCTTCACCGTCCAGTTTCACCTCTCTGCTGTTTTCATCAAAGGAGTCCGGAAACTCAATGTGGCTGCCGGAATTGAGATGAACCTGGGTACCGTCCGACAAAATAAACCGGATTTTCTCGCCAGGAGCCGCAACTCTCTGATGCGTGGTTATTTGGTAACTTTCGCTCGTCATTTCAGCCTGAAATATGTGATAAGCAATTGAAAGAAAAAGAGATACTGCTAATATAGCTGCTACATTTATCCATTGAGGTGTGAACTGTTTTGAACCTGTAGCAGGAACCTTTTCCGGTATAACGACTTTCGATTTCCCTGACGCCCCTGCTTCTCTCATCCTGGCCTGCGAATAAATTTCCTCAAACCAATCCTGCTGACTATCATTCTCCAACGTCTCATCGTGATCTTCTTCGAGAATTTTTCCCCACACCTCACTCAGCATCTGTTTTACATGAGGTTCATTTTCCGCCCGTTTGAGTACATTCAACAATTCCTCGTACTCTTCCTTTGTACAGGAATTGTTGAGATATTTATTAAGCAGATTTTGTAAATGTTTATTTTTACCCATTTCGCTGTTCAATTGTTTTATGCTTCTGTGTATAGCTACAATTGAAAAAGGAAACAGGACTATTCAAAAAAATAACTTT
>Ga0209487_1003795_pt1 | contig 11769 bp, 12 predicted proteins | sample Poulit2012_FD_187524 | JGI IMG/M metagenome (GOLD analysis project Ga0209487, IMG submission 187524) | Agricultural soil microbial communities from Georgia to study Nitrogen management - Poultry litter 2012 (SPAdes) (version 2) | ecosystem: Environmental > Terrestrial > Soil > Agricultural land... | reverse complement strand
AGCCCCGACCGTCACGCTCAAGCGCGAGGGAAGCGACTACGTCTTCTCGGTGCTCATCGAAAGCAGCCCGCTCGATCTGGGTGGTGACGATCCCATGATGGAGGAGATGAAGCCGATGCTCATGGCGGCCTTCGCCGGGCGCTCCCTCGGTTGGTCCGTGTCGGCACCGGAGATTCTCGAGACGAATGGAGAGCTGTCGGAGGACGGGCAGACCGCGAGCTATAGCATTCCCCTGGCCAATCTCCTGGATGAGGCTGCGTCGGATCGTACTTTCGAAGTGCGCTTTGCCCTCGCGTCGTCACCCGGCCTGTTCCGGAGGCTCCTGGGCAATTAGGGCAAATCGCCTCTATGCCGCTGATGTAGTTCGCGTGGCGCATTCGATCTGGACCGCGAGGTGGTTCGGATCGAATGCGATCCGCTCGCGACGCCCACTCCCTGCTCGCATCAAGAAGGCGCCCCGCCGAGGCGTCTGAAGCTCCAAACCGAGGCGGGAGGGAAGTTCACCGGAACGAAACTCTCCCGCTTGGCAGAAAGCCCTGCAGCCTGAAGGAGTGCCCGGCGGGCCGGCGCGAGGGGGCCATAGGTAAATTGCAGGAAGGGGGCTCCGGGGGCCAGGAGCTCTGCGGCCTGGTTGAGCAGCAGGGCCTGATCGGATGCGGGAATCGCGACCAGCGGAATACCCGAAACGATCGCGGCCACCCGACCGATGCCACGTGCCCGCAGCAGCGATCCCAGATGCAGTGCATCGTCGGTCAGCACCTGAACCTCTCGCGGCAGATCACCGACCAGCAGTTCCGCCAGGCGCGGCTCGCGCTCTACCGCCAGGAGACGGTCCGGGCGCACCCCACGATCGAGAAGGGCGCGAGTGACCACGCCCGTTCCCGGTCCCAGTTCGACCACCCAGCCATCGGCATCATCCAGCGGCACCGGGGCAGCCAGTGCTCGGGCAAGCTTGCGACTGCTGGGAACGACAGCGGCAATGGTCAGGGGACTCTGCAGCCAGAGCTGGAAGAAAAGACTGTTGGCGTTACCCATGAAGGCGGGCGCGCTCCGCACGCGATTGCTGTTCACATTGTGACGCATGACGTGGTGGTACCCTCTTCCCCCCTTAACCACGTCGGTTCGGAAGAGTTCAAATTTGTGCCGCGCGTCGCCGCAGTGCAAGCATTGAGTTGAAGAGGCTGCCCCAGACTGCTCACGCCGGCAGCCATATGCGCGCGCGAAGGCCGCCGCCTGGGGCGTCATGAAGCGTCAGCTTGCCGCCCTGTCCGCGAATCATGTCTCGGGCCACGGTCAATCCCAGCCCCGTTCCTCCGGTATCGGGATTGCGAGAGCGCTCGAGGCGCAGGAAGGGACGGAAAACCTCTTCACGCTGATCGGCAGGTATTCCCGGCCCATCATCATCGATCAGTATCTCGATGCCCTTGCTGCGCCGGTGAGCGGTCACGGCCACGTGCTCCCCGAAGCGCCCGGCGTTGGCCAGGAGATTCGCAAGAGCGCGATGCAGCGCCTGGGGCCGCAGCACCGAGATGAGGTCGCTGTCGAGATGCAGATCCACCCGATTGCCGGACCGCCGAGCGTCGCCCACGCAAGCGCGCAGCAGCTGCGCGACATCGACTTCCTGCGCCACTTCACGGCCTTCGCCGCGGGCGAAAGCCAGATAGCCCTCCATCAGCCGCTCCATCTGCGCCAGATCCGACTTCAGGCTGTCGATCTCCGGCGAAGGCGGCAGCATGGCCAGTTCCAGCTTCATCCGGGTGAGCGGCGTGCGCAGGTCGTGGCTCACGCCAGCCAGCATCTCGGTGCGTTGCTGTACCTGGCGCCGCAGACGGTCGCGCATCACCAGAAACGCCCGACCGGCACGGCGCACCTCTGCTGCCCCTTCCGGCCGGAACTCGCCGACGTCCTGGCCGCGGCCGAAGGCATCGGCCGCCTTGGCCAGGCGACGGATCGGCCGGACCTGGTTGCGCATGAATATGGTTGCGATGATCGAGAGGACGACCGAACTGCTGAACATCCACCAGAGAAAGATGTAGATGGTCGAGCTGAAAAGACGGCTGCGCGGCACCAGGACATGCAGAAGGCCTTTTGCGCCCAGGTCTGCGCGCACCTCTACATGGCCCTCGTAACTGACGGTGTCGATCGCAAAGTCGAAGTTGAGTTGCTCCTCCAGCGCGCGCCCCAGACGATCGTGGATCAGCGACGGCCAGAAGGGCGGTTCGTACTCGACCCTTTGGGGCTCGCGCAAATCCATCGTCAGGTTGAGATGTTCATTGGCCATCGCGAAGGCCTCCGCCGCCTCCAGCGGATCGTCGTGGTGCAGCAGGATGTCCGCCACCGCGGCAATCTCCCCTGCCACTGCCTGGCTGAGGCGCCGGGTGATGTTCTCATAGTGGCGATCATAGAACGCCCAGGTGGAGATGACCTGGAGGATAACCAGGGGCAGAATGATGATCAGGAGCGAGCGGCCGAGCAGACTCTGGGGTATCAGCCGCTTGAAGCGCCAGGGACGCCGTGGCCTTCTCCTGGCACCGGTCGAGGGGGCGTAGGGACGCCGTAGGGAAGGTTCCTCTTGCTGTCCCGCCGGCTGCCGATCGTTCACCTGGTCGTACGCCATGGCTTCCTCAGTCCGGCATCAGGACATAGCCGGTACCTCTAACCGTCTGCAGATAGCGCGGCGCCTTCTGATCCCGCTCGACCTTCCGTCGCAGCCGCGTCATCTGAACGTCGATGCTGCGCTGATTGCCGATTTCGGGGCTGATGGATGCCAGCTCCTCCCGACTGACAGGCACACCGGGTGTGCGGGCCAAGGCCGTCAGAAGCTGCCCTTCTGCTGCAGTCAGACGGACGAGGATGTCGCCGCGGCGCAATTCGCCGCGCTCGAGGTCGTAGACGAACTCCCCGAAGAACACCCGCTGCACACCTTGGTCGAGCGCAGCCTGTGCGGCGCGGCGCAGGATGGCATGAATGCGCAGAATCAGCTCTCTCGGTTCGAAGGGCTTGGCCAGATAGTCGTCAGCCCCACTTTCCAGGCCTTCGATCCGGTGATCGACCTCGTCCATGGCCGTCAGCAGCAGAACGGGGATCGGCCGCTCCGCGCGCAGCCAGCGGGTCAGCTCGAGACCGTCTTCACCGGGCATCATGATATCGAGCACGATCAAGTCGAAGTCGAGACCAGCCAGCTTGGCCCGGGCGTCGGCGGCATCAGCGGCCACCGTCACCCGCAGCCCCTGATCGCTGAGATAGCGCTGCAGGAGATCGCGCAGCCTCCTGTCATCATCGACCACCAGAACATGGGGCTTTTCCTCACCAGGTAGCAGCGCCGCCAAAGTCACTTCCTCGCTTGTCCGCTCTTCACGCCTGTCTTCTGATCGGGCTTCTGACCAGGAGGAAGGAAACGCTGACGATCCGCCTCGTTGATCAGCCCCAACAGGATGGTGCGAAAACCTTCGACCGCCTCTGCGCCGGCGGCGCGATAGGCGCGCCCGACCAGCTGCGTCTGGGCCGCAGTGAGCTGCTGCTCCAGCTCCCGGCCTCTGTCGGTCAGCTCGAGCAAACGCTGTCGACGGTCTCGCTCGCCGGGACGCTGACTGATGTAGCCCTCCTCCACAAGCTGTCCGAGGACCCGCGACAGGCTCTGCTTCGTGATCTTGAGAATGCCCAGGAGATGGGTAACCGCAAGCCCTGGATGGCGGCCGACGAAATAGATGACCCGGTGATGCGCGCGACCCAGGCCGCGGGCAGCCAGAATGCGATCCGGCTCGGCGGTGAAGTCGCGATAGCCGAAGTAGAGCAATTCGATCGCCTGGCGCAGCTCTTCCTCGCGCAGAAACAGGGGATTCACCTGCGCTCTTACGTCAGTCATGTTGACTTTTTTTGCTAAGGTTGTTATCAAACACTGATGGTTGAAGACAGAAAATGATAGCTACCTCCATCGGGCCGCAATGATGAGCTACCCTCTCTTGACCGGGGGCGCCGTCCGTGTAACGCCTGCAGGCGGAGGGATGACCACGCGCGAGCGGGTCATGCTGCAACTTTATAGGGCCTGAGGACCCGCGATTGCCATGCTTCCTTTTGACGACCGTGATGGTTCGATCTGGATCGACGGAGCGCTGGTTCCCTGGCGTGAAGCGCAGCTGCACGTGCTCACCCACGGTCTCCACTATGCCAGCGCCGTTTTTGAGGGCGAGCGTTCCTACGGCGGGCGCATCTTCAAGATGACCGAGCATCACGAGCGACTTCATCGCTCGGCCGAGGTGATGGGCTTCGAGATTCCCTGGAGCGTGGCAGAGATCGACAGCGCCGCCCAGGAAGTATTGAAGGCCAACGGCATCATCGATGGCTATGTGCGCCCCATCGCCTGGCGCGGCGCCGAGATGATGGGCGTTTCCGCCCAGCAATCGAAGATCCATCTCGCCATCGCCGCCTGGGAGTGGCCCGCCTATTTCAGCCCGGATGCCCGCATGCAAGGTATCCGCATGACCGAAGGGCTCTATCGGCGGCCCGACCCGCGTACGGCACCCGCGCACTCCAAGGCAGCTGGCCTCTACATGATCTGCACCCTGTCGAAGCACGACGCCGAGGCCAAGGGTTACAATGATGCAATGATGCTGGACTGGCGCGGTCAGCTGGCCGAGGCGACCGGCGCCAATGTCTTCCTGGTACAGGACGGCGCCCTTCACACGCCGACCCCCGACTGCTTTCTCGATGGCATCACCCGGCGCACGGTGATGGAACTGGCCCGCGCCCGAGGCTATGAAGTGGTGGAGCGCGCGCTACAGCCTGAAGAACTGGCCCGTACCCAGGAAGTCTTCCTCACTGGCACCGCAGTGGAGGTAACTCCCGTCCGGGAGATTGCGCTGAGCCAGGGCACTTACCACTTCACGCCAGGTGAGATCACGCGCAACCTCCTGCAGGACTATGACGCCCTGGTTCAGGGGGGCGCTGCGCCGGCCTCCGCTGCCTCCACGAGCGCAGCCTGAGCTGCCACTCTCTGATTCAGCAGCAAGAAGGAGGGTCGCATGAGCCGTGCCTTCGTGCGCGAGGACGACCTTGAATCCCGGGGCGAGTTCGAGGGGCCGGAGAGGCTCCTGCCGCCACGCCCGATACTGATCACCGCCGCGGGGCGCGAGGCGCTTGTGAAGCGCCTGGCAGCTGTCGAGGCAGAGGAAGCCGCCCTGTCCGCCGATGACGAGACCCTGACAGTGGAAACCAGCCGCCAGAGCCTGCAGCGAGAACGCCGCTGGCTCGAGGAGGTCCTGGCAACCTCCAGTACACCGGCCAGTGCCGGCGGAACCCAGGTCGCCTTCGGTGCCTGGGTGACGGTCGAAGATGACGAAGGGGACAGGCAGCGCTATCAGCTGGTAGGCGAGGTCGAGGCGGATCCCAAATCAGGCGCGATCTCCTGGCGGTCCCCCTTGGGCCGGGCCCTGATGGACTCTTCGGAAGGAGATCTCGTGATCTGGCAGCGCCCGGCAGGCGACGTCGAACTGGAAGTCATCGCCATCGAGTGGGATTGACCGACAGCCCTTCAGAGCGAAGGTCCGTTGTGTTTCATCATGAATCGGCAGCTTTCCGCCGCCGTTGCGAGCAAAGGCAGCGCGGCAGGGTTGCGCGCTGTGTCCTCCACTCGTCATCGCGATTGCGCGCAGCGCCCCTGGCGATCCACGCGGAGGTGCAGGGGCAGCTCCCCATAGATTGCCACGTGCGCCTATGGCCTGCTCGCAATGACGAGATAGAGGCAACAGACCCGAGAGCGGTCAGAACAGCCGGCTGCCGTTCGGCACCGGCACTGTCGGAGCGATCAGAACCACCTTACCCTCCTCGTCAGGAAAGCCCAGCACCAGCACCTCACTGACGAATTTCCCGATCTGCTTCGACGGAAAGTTGACGACGCCCGCGACCTGCCGCCCGACGAGGCTTCGCGGATCATAGTGTTCGGTGATCTGCGCCGAGGTGCGCCGCTCGCCGATCTCCGGACCGAAATCGACCCAGAGCTTGAGGGCAGGCTTGCGGGCTTCCGGATAGGGTTCGGCCCGAACGACGGTCCCAGCACGGATGTCGACCTTGAGGAAGTCATCGAAGGTTATCTGAGGGACCGGCTCTACCGCCATCGCTTCAACCTCTCTTTGCTGTTGCGCCAGGATGCTTCTGCCTGAAGAACAGAGGCCGCTTCTGGAAGGAAGCGGCCTCTTTCGTCTGTCCTTTCGCCTTGGCAGCCAAAGATCAGTGCAGGTCGGCCCAGACCTTGCGTTTCACGGCGTAGAGCAGCCCGGTGAAGACCAGCAGGAAGAGGATGACCTTCATCCCCATCTGCTTGCGCGCCTCCATATGAGGTTCTGCCGCCCACGTAAGGAAGTAGGTCACATCCTCCGCCATCTGCTGGACCGTCGCCGGCGTCCCATCCGCATAGCTGATGACCCCCTCCATGAGGGGCGGAGCCATGGCAATCTGATGCCCCGGGAAGTAGGCGTTGTAGTACATGGCGTCCATCATCTCCACATCGGGTGGCGGATCCTGGTAACCGATGAGGAGATGGAAGAGGTAGTCGGGTCCCGCAGCTCGCGCCTTCGTGATCAGTGACAAATCAACCGGGAAGGCTCCTCCGTTTGCAGCGCGCGCTGCATTCTCGTTGGGAAAGGGCGGTGGAAAGCGATCCGAAGCCAGACCTTCGCGGATGAACATGTCTCCATTCTCATCGGGCCCGTCCTCGATCTGGTAGTCCGCGGCGATGGCGCGGACTTCGTCTTCGTTGTACCCAAGATCCGTGAGGTTGCGGAAGGCCACGAGACGCAGGCTGTGGCAGGCCGCACAAACCTCCCGGTAGACCTGCAGGCCCCGCTGCTGCTTGGCCCTGTCAAAGGTGCCGAACAGGCCGGAGAAGGACCAGTCATGAGATGGTATCTCGATCCCCTCCGCGGCCTGGAGGTCAGGTGCCTGTGCCAGGCCGAGGAAGGCAGCCGCGGCAGCGATGATTGCCAGCTTCTTCATGGTTCAGCCTTCTCCATCTACTGGTTGGTAGCAGGACCAGGCTTGAGCACAGGGTCCGCAATAGAGGCCGGCAGCGGCTTCGGACGCTCCAGCTTGCCCAGGAGGGGCATGATGATCAGGAAGTGAGCGAAGTAATAGGCCGTCGCGATCTGGCCGATCGTTACCCATGGCTGCTCCGGCGGCATGGCTCCGACGTAACCGAGGACGATCAAAGAGAGCACCAGCACCCAGAAGAAGAGCTTGAAGAGCGGCCGGAAGCGCGCAGAGCGCACCGGCGAGCCATCGAGCCAGGGCAGGAAGAAGAGAATGATGATCGAGCCGAACATCACCAGCACACCGCCGAGCTTGGCATCGATCAGCGTAATTCCGGTGAAGGGAATGCCGATGTCGAAGGTGATCGCCCGCAGCATCGCGTAGAAGGGCAGGAAGTACCACTCCGGCACGATATGCGCCGGGGTCACCAGCGGGTTGGCCTCGATGTAGTTGTCCGGATGACCCATGTAGTTCGGCGCATAGAAGAGGAAGGCGGCGAAGATGATCATGAAGACGCCGAGCCCCAGAAGATCCTTCACCGTGTAGTAGGGGTGAAAGGTAATCTTGTCCTGCGGCCCCTTGGCGTCGATGCCCAGGGGATTGTTTGAGCCGAAGACATGCAGCGCCCAGAGGTGCAGGAAGACCACCGCCACGATCACGAAGGGCAGCAGATAGTGCAGGGCGAAGAAGCGGTTGAGGGTCGGATTGTCCACCGAGAAGCCGCCCCACAGCCAGGTCACCAGGGCATCCCCGATCCCCCAGGGAATGGCCGAGAAGAGGTTGGTGATGACTGTCGCGCCCCAGAAAGACATCTGACCCCAGGGCAGGACGTAGCCCATGAAGGCGGTGGCCATCATCAGCAGCAGGATGATCACGCCCAGCCCCCAGAGCACCTCCCGAGGAGCCTTGTAGGAGCCGTAGTAAAGCCCGCGCAACATGTGCGCATAGACGAGGATGAAGAAGAAAGAGGCCCCGTTCATGTGCATGTAGCGGATCAGCCAACCATAGTTGACGTCTCGCATGATGCGCTCGACCGAATCGAAGGCGTAATCGACGTGGGGCGTATACTGCATCGCCAGCAGAATGCCGGTGATGATCATGACCACCAGCACGATGCCCGCCAGGGAGCCGAAATTCCAAAGATAGTTGAGGTTCCGCGGCGCCGGATAGTCGATCAGGTGACGGTTCATCGTCGAGAAGATCGGCAGCCGGCTCTCCAGCCACTTGATGGATCTGTTGTTGGTATTGAAACCGCTCATCGCTCGCGTACCCCTCAGCCGATCACGATCGTGGTATCGTCACGGAAGACATATTCCGGAACTTCCAGATTGGTCGGCGCCGGCCCCCGGCGGATACGACCGGAAGTGTCGTAGTGGGAACCGTGGCAGGGGCAGAACCAGCCGCCGTAGTCGCCCTTCGGATCGCTGGCACTCTGTCCCAGCGGCACGCAGCCCAGGTGGGTGCAGATCCCAACCATCACCAGGTATTGCGGCTCGATCACCCGCGCCTCATCAGGCTCCGGGTCGATCAGTTCCGACATGGGGACCGCCTCCGCCTCTTCGATTTCTGCGGGCGTGCGGTGCCGGATGAATACTGGCGTGCCGCGCCAGGTAACGGTGATCGCCTGACCTTCCTGAAGCTGGCTGACATCCACTTCCGTTGTCGCCAGAGCCAGGACGTCGGCGGAAGGATTGAGCGCATCGATGAACGGCCAAGCCACCGCAGCCGCTCCTACCAGGCCCATCGCACCGGTGGCCAGGTAGAGGAAATCGCGGCGCGTTTCTCCTTCTGCGCCGGGCCCGGCGTTCGCAGTTTCTGCCATTGGATTTCAGATCCCCTCGTCGTGATCGCAACGCGAAGCCAATGCCGCGGTACCTGCTGCCTCCAGGGAGGCTGGATCGGTCCCCTGCCCGCAAGGCTAACCTGCCCGGCGTCGACAGGCCAGCGACTGTCGACGGCACGGCTTCGATCACCTTGCATGACGGGCTGGATATAGAGGAAATTCACAGGGTAAGTAAAGGCCGGCGGGCTCGAACAGGCGGTAATTGAAGCGCATCGTCGGCCGGCAAGCCTTTTCCGACACCTCTTCAGGCTCCCCTTGTCCGAAGCACCCCTGCGCCTTGCCCTGTATCAGCCCGAAATTCCGCAGAACTGCGGAACTCTTCTGCGACTCGCGGCTTGCCTCGGCGTGCCTGTCGAGCTTATCGAGCCCTTCGGCTTCCTGTGGGACGACAAGCGGCTGCGCCGAGCGGGACTCGACTACAGCGTGCTGGCGGAGGTGACCCGTCATCCGTCCTGGGAAGCCTTTCGGGCCGCGCGCCAGGAACGGCTCATCCTGCTCACCACGAGCGGCGACCAGAACCATCTCGAGGTGAGCTACCGCCACGGGGACATCCTGTTGCTGGGGCAGGAGAGCGCCGGGGTACCGCCCGAGGTGGCGGGCAGCGCCGATATGCGGGTCGCGATCCCCTTGTGCCCAGGGACCCGCTCCCTCAATGTCGCGGTGGCCGGCGCCATCGTTTTGGGCGAAGCGTTGCGCCAGACTCACTCATTTCCGTCCGGGACGCATCCATGACAGTGAAAGTGAACGAAGAGGAAGGCAAGGCACAGGCGGCGGCCTGGTTCGAGGAGCTGCGCGACCGCATCTGCGCGGAGTTCGAGGCGATCGAAGGGGAACTCGAGGGCGAAAACCTCCAACGCCTGGAAGAGCGACCCGCCGGGCGCTTCGAACGCAAGAGCTGGCAGCGTCTGGACCACGACGGATCGCCCGGGGGCGGCGGTGTCATGAGCCTGATGCGCGGCCGGGTCTTCGAAAAGGTCGGGGTGAACATCTCGACGGTCGAGGGCCGTTTTTCTCCCGATTTCGCCAGGCAGATTCCCGGCGCCGAGGAGGACCCGCGCTTCTGGGCTTCCGGCATTTCACTGGTGGCCCACATGCAAAGCCCGCTGGTGCCGGCAGTACACATGAATACGCGGCACATCGTCACGACGAAGGCCTGGTTCGGCGGCGGCGCCGATCTCAACCCCATCTACCCGGACGATACCGATACGGCGGACTTCCACGCTGCCTTTCGCCTCGCCTGCGACCGGCACGACCCGGAGTACTACGAACGCTTCAAGCAGTGGTGCGACGACTACTTCATGATTCGCCACCGCGACGAACCGCGTGGGGTGGGCGGCATCTTCTATGACTATCTCGAGGAAGACTGGGAGAAGAACTTCGCCTTCACCCGCGACGTTGGCCTCGCCTTCCTCGACATCTTCCCGCGGCTGGTGCGACGGCACATGCAGCGTCCCTGGACAGACGAGCAACGCCAGCACCAGCTCTTTCGCCGCGGCCGCTATGTCGAATTCAACCTCCTCTACGACCGCGGCACCCGATTCGGCCTGGAGACCGGCGGCAACGTCGAAGCCATTCTCATGTCGCTGCCGCCCCTCGCCGCCTGGCCATAGGCCGGCGGCACGCGTCAGCGCCCGGACCAGCTCGCCGGGAAACTTACTCCACTTTAGAATCCCCCTCCGGTCCGGAAGCCTCCGCGGCTCGAAGAACCTCGGGAGCCTCTGCCACCTCTCCCGCCGCCACCGAAGATGCCGCCGCTGCGCCGCGAGGACCGGCCTCCGCCGCGGGGGCGGTAGCCGCTGCTCAGAGCATCGCGCAGCACCCTCGAGGAAAGGACGCCGCCGATGAAGCCGCCGAGCACGTCTCCTATGAGCTTGTCGTTGCTGAACCCGCCTCCCTGACGCTCGTAGCCCCGTCGGCGGAAGTGGCAATGTCGCCGCGGGTGATCTTCATCCAGACATTGGTGGCGCGCTCGAAGAGATCGATCTGGTTGTCCTCCAGTTGATCGTAAGCGGCGGCTGTGCCCCATTGGTACTTCGGCTTGACGGTGGGGTATGGCACTGGCTGCAAGCGCCGTTGAGGTGTGCAAAGAAATTTGCAGCTTTTGTTGGAAAGCTTTGGCTGGTTCGCCGGCTTCAGGCCTGGGTGCTGGGCGAGGTGAACGACCAGGGCAGCAGTTCGTCCAGACGCGATTGAGGATGCCCGGCAGCGAGGGCCTCGAGCGTGGCACGCAGGTAGGCGTAGGGATCAACGCCGTTCAGCTTGCAGGTTTCGACCAGTGACGCGATCCGTCCCCAGCTGGCGCCGCCTTCGTCATGACCGGCAAAAAGCGCGTTCTTCCTGTTCAGGGTCAGGGGGCGGATAAGGTTCTCGACCGGGTTGGTGTCCATCTCGACGCGCCCGTCCTCGAGGAACACGCACAAACCCTCCCAGTGGTTGGCCATGTAGGTGAGCGCGCCGCCCATCGGCGATTTGCGCGACAGCCGCGCGCGCTGCTCGTCGATCCAGGTCTCGAGCTTCTCGACGATTGGCCGCGAGCGTGCCTGCCGGTCCGCCAGGCGGTGCTCCGGCGGCTGGCCGCGGATCTCCTTCTCGATGGCATAGAGGCTGGCGATCTGCCGCAGCAGCTCGTCGGCGACCGGCGAGCCCTTGGCGGGCGTCGCCTTGATGACCTCCCGGCGCGCATGGCTCCAGCAGTGGGCGAGCACCAGAGGCTGGCCGCCGCGGCGTTCGGGCCGGGCAAGACGGCGATAACCGCTATAGCCATCGACTTGCAGGATGCCGTCAAAGCCCTCGAGGATACGCTCGCCGTGGATGCCACCGCGCCCCGGCGCGTAGTGAAATACCACCCCGGGCGGATCGGTGCCGCCCCATGGGCGGTCATCGCGGGCCAGCGCCCAGAGATA
>Ga0209487_1003793_pt1 | contig 11772 bp, 9 predicted proteins | sample Poulit2012_FD_187524 | JGI IMG/M metagenome (GOLD analysis project Ga0209487, IMG submission 187524) | Agricultural soil microbial communities from Georgia to study Nitrogen management - Poultry litter 2012 (SPAdes) (version 2) | ecosystem: Environmental > Terrestrial > Soil > Agricultural land... | reverse complement strand
AAGGAGAGATGAACCATGAAAAAAAAGTTAGGCTTTCTTATGTTAACATTTATGCTCATCGCCCTAGCAGCATGCGGCAACGATAACGCGAAAGGCGACCCAGATACAGACCTTGACGAACTGCAATCACTAGACGTTGAACTTCACGTGACCGAAGAAGCAGACGTCGATGAAAACGTCAACATGAAAGCAGACGTCACCTATGGCGATGAAAACGTCGATGACGCCGACGAAGTTGTTTTCGAAGTTTGGGAAGAAGGCGATCAAGACAACTCCGAAATGATCGATTCAACCAATAACGAAGACGGCTCATACTCAGCAGAAACATCCTTCGACCATGACGGCCTCTTCCACGTGCAAGTCCACGTCACAGCACGCGACCTACACACGATGCCGAAAAAAGAAGTCACAGTCGGTGAAGGCGGCGAATATGGCGAAGCAGTTAACGGAGAAAATGAATTCGACACAGACGGTTTCAGCATGCACTTCATGGAACCCGAAGACGTCACAGCAGGCGACGAAACCGAACTCATGACACATATCGAAATTGACAAAGAAGCCCTTGAAGACGCCGACGTCCGCTATGAAATCTGGAATTACGACGAAGACAACAAACACGACTGGATCGACGCCGACGAAACCGCATCCGGCGAATATACCGGCACCCACACATTTGAAGAAGCAGGCACCTACTCCATTGAAATTCACGTAGAAGACGACGATGACCTCCACGAACACACAGAAGTCAAAGTCGAAGTCAGCGAATAAAGTGAAACTTCAATCAGTGGGGGTTTTACAGCCACTTAACCTGCGATAAACAAAATAAGGCCCTCACACTACTAAAGTGTAAGAGCCTTATTTTTTATAAAATCCCTAAGGTAACTCCAGCTCCAAAGCCACGAGGTCGCCCCAGACTAAGCACACCACTCCACAACATGCTACTGCTACTTCCTTTTTCCAGGCAAGATGTTCAATTTTTATAGTAGACAACAAACTTTCCCAAGATAAAGAAGAGTGAGAATCTCTTTAATTTCAAATCTGCTTTTCTTCTATTAAAACGCACCAGCGCCTCCCCCGCCTGTTGACGAGGTCGATGACGAACCTGAAAAGCTCGAACTTGATCCACCAACAGATGAATACAGAATCAAGAAAGTTGGATCAAACATCATCGTCGTCCCCATTGGATTATTGAGTAATGGGTAAGCCCTTGTCATCGACATATCCCACTGCTCCACGTCAGCCTTTTTGCCGCATTCCTCACCATATTCTTTCCCTGCACCAAGAATAATCGCGTACTCTAAACGATGTTCAACTTTTTTAGGATCTGTTCCGATAGGATAACGTTTAGTTTTAAATTCATGATAAGCTATATTTATTGCCTTTTTAAGCTTTTTAATATCATCACGCCACACATGCGCAGGCACAATCATAAGGATAAGCCACGATATGATCAGCAATGCCACCAACCAAAGTAAGCCGTCGGTGAGACTGAAGAGTAACAGTGAAACAATAAGCGACGCTAAATAATAGACAGAAATCACCCATTTGTTTTTATTGAAAAAAATGACGCTAAGTGTGACAAGACCAAGGACTATTGGAAAGAAGGCTTGCTCGGTTGACGTGAGCAGATCGACTTTTGTAAAGTAGTAAATAAAGCCGAAAGTTGTGAGCGCGATAAGGCCTGAAAGAATGCCGTATCCATTAAAGGGCGAGCGCAAACCTTGATAGGCTTGCCTTTTTCCAACGAGATCAGCCCACTGAGCACGATGTTTTTCAAAGATTTCAGCCTTTTCTTCCTTCACTGTATCGGATTCTTCTTCTTGGGCGATGACTGATTCGAGTAAAAAGTAACGCCCACGTTTATCTTCATCTGCAAACAGCCATTCGATCAAATAATCATCGGCTTGGTCGATGTTCGCTTGATCATCAACAAGTGTGAACCGGAGCGTTGTCTTCGTGTCGATTTCTTCTGATTTTCTTTTGTCAGTTTTTTCTTTGTCAGCTTCTTCTTGATGTATGGATGGTACCTCTTCAAGGGTGATAATTCCTCGTTGTTTTAAAGAGAAAAGACCAGCGATAAAACTCTCATGATCTAAATATTCACTCTTATCGAGGTAATTAATAAGCATTGGATCAGTTGCTTCAACTAAACGCAGTAAATGATCTGGACTTTTATCACCGCGGTAGCGATTCGGATGAACGATTAGCAGACCGACGCCTGCCACAATGATAATCACACCGGTTGCCAATATCAGCGGTGTAATATCAGACATCTTTTCATCTAGATGCTCACGTTTGCTCGCTAGTTCACGCTCCGCCGCTAAAATATCACTCTCTTTCTCCTTATTTTTCGTCACGTCCATTTGCGCCATCTGTTCCGCCGGATAAACGAGGCGCATTTCAGATGTTTCACCTTCCTTTAAAACTTGCGCTAAATATTGGACCGTATCTTCCGTCTGAACCAGTTCACCTCTCACATCACTATGTAGGAAAACATGAAAATCCTTTTGTGACGCCTTATCAGGTAAATGCACCTTAATTTCGACATTATTCAGATCTGTTTCGTTAGACTCATCGAAAAATGCATAAGTGAGATCGGTCACGTCCGCGTATTTATCAATCGAACCATGCACCTCATAGCTATACAGAACACTCTTCGTCTCGTCCTCAGAATCCGTAAAAATCTTCAGCAACTGATCATCATCGTCATCTTCTTCAACCTTGAGCTTCTCCATCTCAGCCGTCTCAGCATTCGGATTTGTCTCATGTGTTTCATACGCCTCGAAACCTTTCATATCTGAATGAATAGAACGCGTCATCCCTTCAAAAACACCATCAAACGTATACGTGTAAAGCTCCCTCACCTCGATGACGCCATCTTCTTCAATTTGCGCATCAATCTTGACTTGATCAATCGTAAAAGAACGATCCTCATCATCACAAGCGGAAAGTAAACCAATTATTAATATAGCAAAGAAAAATAATTTAAATTTCTTCATCATCTGCCCCCTCGTGTTTTTATTTTCTATTTGAATGTGGAGCTTTTATGGAAAACATCTAAAGTCAATGATTTATACAGCACCAGCCGTAACCGCAGACAAGCCTCATTTTGAAGTAGCGCCAATCCGACCTGTAAACATGCTAGCTCGGGCGGGAATTGTGCCAACTCGGGCCATAACTACTAAAACCGGCACCACGTCCTCTTCAGCCCAAAATGATCATTAATCCAATCCGCATTCCATCTCCAACTCGAACGTGCTATCCCCATCTAAATAAATCATCAATCTGCATATAAAATATTGTTCTCCCATAAATACTTGTACTAATTAAGACGAATTAAGCAGACAAAAAGTTTCACTATTTTTTAATAAATTAGTTTTCATTCTTATTTTAATATGGCGCAATAGGATTGGTTTAGTATATCAACCATATAATGATGTTCTATCTCTGCCTATATTCAAACCAGTCGACACGCTTATGTTTCTTTCTAAATTGTGAATTATAAGGTTTATTCCCTTTATTTTATCAAAATTAAACTTTTCGCTTTTCAAAGATTGTCGAAGGGGAAGAAATATCCCCCATTTATTCCCCGGGAAATGTCGGAATTAAAGGAACATAGAAAAAAAGCTTAGAAAATTGTTCTAAGCTTTTTTGACTTCTATATTTTCCATGTTATGAATTTATCTTATTCGTCAGGGCCTCGATCTTTATCGAATTGGAGGTCCTCCCCTTTTTCTTCTTCCGTATCGAGATCATCTGTGTGCGTCTCATTATCATTTTCATCAGGACGATCACCGTTTTCCTCTTCGTTCGGTACATTGTTTTCATCTTGATTCTGATTATTATCCGTATTGCATCCAGCTAAAAAGCCTAATGAGAGTAATGCTGCCATAAGCAGATGTTTCCATCTAGATGTCATTTCTTTTCCTCCTTGTCAAATAGGTAGAGATATAGTTACTATGTGCAAAAAGATGACATGTTAGTCACAAAATCCTTATCCAAATAAGAACCAGGCTGAAAATGAAAGTGACATAGCCATATTATACAAGTGATCCGCCATCTTTTAGATATTTTTCAATCCCCTCAGACGCTCTGTAGGACAAGGCACCAATAGTACCTGTCGGGTTGAAACAACTATTATGCGGAAAAGCACTGGCACCTATCACAAAGACGTTATCTGCATCCCACATTTGAAGATATGAATTTACTGCGGATGTTTTCGGGTCATCTCCCATAATGACGCCGCCAGTGTTATGTGTATTCGTATCAACATTCACATTAAATGGCGCTTGCTCATCAACGGTTTCAATATGATCTGGTCCCATTTCGTCACCAATTTTTTTCGTCACTTTTGATATATATTTTACAAGTTCCCTATCTTGTTCTGTGTAATCGAACGTCATTCGTAATAATGGCATGCCGTATGCATCTTTGTATGTCGGATCAAGATCAAGGTAATTTTCTGTATGAGGCAAACTAGCTCCTTGAGATTTTACCTGTAAGACACTATTGGCATATTTAATGGACTGTTTTTTAAATTCGGCTCCCCATGATGGTGTGCCTGTTGGAACTTGGTTATTAGCAATTGGGCGGTTTCCATACTGAGTGGTACGAATCCCTGCCCCATGCAGGAAATTCAAATCAGAATGATCAAAATTATCGCCGGCATACTCTGGAATTTCAATACCTAACGCCCCTGCACCAGCGTAAAGATTCCATTCTTTATTATCATAGTAAAGCGTAGAATACCCTGAACTTACTTGATAACAATAATTTTTACCGATAACGCCATTGCCCGTATCTGGATTATATGGTTCTCCTATACCCGAGTTAAGCAGTAGTCTTGCGTTATTAAAGACATAACTTGTGACGACAACGACATCTGCTGGTTGCTCAAATTCTTCTCCAGTCAATGTATTTACATAGAGGACGCCCGTCGCCTTGTCACCATCTTTTAAAATTTTAGTCACATTGGCATGAGTGCGTAGATCAAGATTCCCTGTTTCCTCAGCTACAGGAATTACGGTTACAACTGGATCGGCTTTCGCACCGTATTCACAGCCAAAGTTCTCGCAGAATGCGCAATATTGGCATGCCATACGTGATATACCATCTGGATTTTCATAATTCTCGGACAGATTTGCAGAAGGAATGATGTAGGGTTGGTAACCCTGTTTTTTGGCGGCTTTTTCAAATTCCTCGAGTACAGGTGTCTTTACCATGGGACCTGTTGGATAAGGATTTGACCGCTTCCCATAGAGTTCAACTGTTTCTCCTGAAATACCTGCCATCTTTTCAAACGTATCATAGTAAGGCTCTAATTCATCATATGTAACGCCCCAATCCTGTAAAGGAATATCAGATTTTATCTTGTCAGTGCCATACCTTTCTTCTGTTTTCGTTTTAATTTCAAAATCATATGGGAGGAAACGATAAGTTTGTCCGTTCCAATGACTTCCCGCGCCACCCGTTCCATCACCGACAATAAATGTCCCATAATGGCGCATGGGTAGGGCACGCATTTTTCGATTATTTCGATGTGTAATCGTTTCTTTAGATAAATCTTGCATCATATCCTCCCTGTGCTGATATCTAAGTTCATCATGAACCATTAAATAATCGCTCATATTCCTTTCTCTACCTCGCTCAAGGCCAACAACCTTAATGCCGGCCTTTGTTAATTCCGCAGATATTATGCCGCCTGCCCAGCCCATTCCGACAACAACAACAGGAACTTTATCTAACTTTTTCGCCATATGTTTTCACCACTCCTTAAATTATTATTTTTTCATATGACTATTGAGGCTTTGAGGTTTTAATTCAACAAATTTATCACTGACTATTTCTTCAACATAGTTCATACGCGTACCTGGATACTTTCTCATGGACCAGCCTACCATTTTATTATTCCCGCCATACATTGGATCAGCGTAAACCCCTTCCATCGTCAACTTTTGAAGTAACTTAAAAAATTCTGTCGATGATGTTCCAGAGATCGAACCTGCTTCACCTTTTTCAAAGGCTGCTAACACATCATCTTGTTCATTGTCTTCAAGGTCAACGAAATCTTTTTTAAAATTTTCATTACTATAAGTATCTAATCTCTTCAAACCTAATCGAAATAAATCTTTACGAAGAAGCCTGACCTGGTCACCTTGTGTAGATTCTGTTTTATACCACGGCCCCATTCTATAATCTCGCGCGTTCACACCCCATTGACTATCAAGTTGGTGATCAATATATATAGCGGCATTTAATTCAGCGGCACCAGGGCCAGAATCATCCGCAGGAAAAATACGTTCAGAGGCAGCCACAGTTGTCTGAAACTCATCGGGATAAAAATACATCAAGGCTTCATTTGGATTGCTTACCTGAGTTGGGTCTTTGTCTGTATCTTTTTCAGACTCATTCCCTACAATCAATCCTCCAACTGCACCCCCAACAACAAGTCCTCCCAAAGCTAGACCTGAATTTTTCAAAAAACTACGTCTGGAGTTTGATGTTTCCTCTAAATTATTCTTCTCTTCATCTGACATAAAAAAGCCCTCCTGATTCAAAAGTAGAAAAAGCACATTGTGTCATTTTTTCTAGTTAATATTTCAGTTTTTAACCATTTTCTCCATTTCTTTTAAAAATAAACCTTTCAATTTGTGAATTTAAACATACGAAACGGTCCTCTCTTTACCGGTTTATCTTTTACACTGTTAAGTGTCGAAGGATATCATTTTTTTATTATTTCCCGGGAAATGTCGGAATACGTAAATTCGATTTACTATCATTCGTGCTTCTTTTTATGGATTGTGTCATTAAGGGGGAGTTGGAGTGGTTCGTGTTCGAGTGTGATGGCGATGTTCGAATTGGCGTGAGTAACGCTCTCGACCGAGTGAGCGCTCTTACACAACGATAAAAAAGTTAGCTGTCATAAAACAGCTAACTTCGCTAAAAGGTTATTAAGTATGCATCTCAAAGAGTCAGTATATCGAAATTATTAACCGACCACTCGATTTCACCAAGCAATTTTTCCCATCACAACAGGATGTTCTGCGCCTGTGGCTGATGGAATATTGTTTGTTCTTTTGTGATAGCATTGATAGCCAAGCAGCGCAAAGACAATCGCTTCTTTTGCGTCTGCGTTCACGTTCTCATCGTCAGTAGGTTTGACCTCGAGAGCGGATAAATTCACGCGTATTCGTTCCATTAAATACGGATTATAACGACCGCCTCCACTGACAAACACTTCACTGAGATGATGCGTTTCGACATGACGCTTAATGTCATCCGCGATGGTTCGAGCGGTCAATTCGGTTATTGTTGCCAAGCGGTCTACAGGTATTAGCCCCTTTGCCGACGCTTCTTCCCATAACTTTTTCGCATACTGCTCACCAAACAATTCTCTTCCTGTCGACTTCGGTGAAGGCCTTCCGAAATACTCATGCGCTAATAATTCATCCAGCCACTCCTCGTTAATGACACCTTGTTTAGCAAGTCGTCCATCCCTGTCATAAGTTTCCTCGCCGGCCGTTTCCCACTTCGCAAAGGCGTCAATCATCATATTTCCGGGGCCTGTATCATAAGCAAAAACGTCAGATTCACCCGCTCCTCTTGGAATAACTGTCATATTCGCGATACCGCCTATATTCAGTAACACCCGCCCAGCATTAGCTTCTTTAAAGAGCATATAATCAGCATAAGGGACGAGCGGTGCCCCTTGTCCACCAGCCGCCATATCCCGAGTGCGAAAATCCCCGACCGTGGTAATTCCTGTTTTTTCGGCAATGACGCCAATGTCACCTATTTGAAAAGTCGAGATAATAGCCCGCCCGTCAATCCACTCAGCATCGGGTTGATGGTAGATTGTTTGGCCATGTGAACTGACGAGACCGATATCTTCTTTTGCGATGCCTGCTTCACGGCTCACTTTTTCAACGGCGTCAGCGAACACGTCACCTAAATACATATTCATTTTAGATATCATCGCAAGACTGGTCGTATCAGGATGGCAGAGTTTTAATAATTCTGATTGGACTTCTGGAGCATAAGCTATTGTCGAAAAATGAACAAGGTCAACTTCAATATCACCATCTGTATCAAGAATTTTAACTAAGGCGGCATCAATGCCGTCTAATGACGTACCGGACATTAACCCTACAACATAACTTTCTTTTGTCATCGTCTCCCTCCAAAATTCACAAATTTAACTCAGCTTGTTTTCCAATTAAAAATGACTTCTAATCATATTATGTAATCGTGGTCTGAGTCGAATCATATGTGGTTGCCTTCCGTAATGCACGCGATTAGTTAAAAGAATAACGTTTAAATCAACCGTTGGGTCAAACCAAATACTCGTGCCCGTGAAGCCAGTATGGCCATAAGATTCTGGTGAAAAATAATCTCCACATGAAGCAAGCGTTGGGCTTTTCCGCATCCATCCAAGCCCACGATGTTCTGCGCTGAACTCAGTAAAATTGGAGCGAGCTAACTTTAAGGCAGCTGGTGATATAAGCTGTTTATCATTGTACCTTCCATCGTTTTCAACCATTTTAGCAAACTTAGTTAGATCACTGATTGTCGAAAAGAGTCCAGCATGACCGCTAATCCCACCCATTGCTTCTGTATTTTCATCGTGAACGATGCCAAACTTATAATCATTCAGTTTTTCACTGTATTCCGTTGCAGCATAACGATCTTTTTCGAATCTCGGACAAAATCCTGTTTCCGTCATGTCTAACGGCATGAATAATTGTTCCTGCAAAAATCTATCAAATAGCTGAGCGGTCACTTGTTCGACAATATGATAGAGTAGGATAAATCCGAGATCGCTATAGGCTACCTCATCCCCAGGAGGTGCGACGAGTTGTTCATTATTAATCTCGTGAATCACCTGTTCAGTCGTCAGCCCCCTCTTATAAAATTGACGATGGGCGGGCAGGCCTGAGGTATGTGTTAATAAATGTCTTAATTTTACTGTTTCTTTGCCATGTTGGGCAAACTCAGGTATGAAGTGGGCTACTGGATCATCAAGTCGCACGTCACCAGAATCAATTAACTTTAAAATGGCTGGCAACGTTGCGACAACTTTCGTTAACGAAGCTAAATCAAAAACCGTGTCGATTTCCATCGGCGCCTTTTCTTCTGGATAGACATAACGAGAACCAACTGCTTCTTGCAGTAGAATGTCACCTTGATGCATCACTTGCACGACTGCTCCGGGCAAATGATTAAGAGCTATTTCTTCATTTAAAAACTGCATGACTTGCTCTTTCAATTGGGCTCCTCCTTTAAATATGGGGTTTACTTACTAGCTTTATGCATGGCTCTTACTAACTTTACGCATGGATTTAACTAGCTTTATGCATGAATTTTACTAACGTTAAGCATGATTTCTAGGAGACAACTGTTTTCTTATAAGATTCATAGCTTTTCCAAGGTGTGTAGCCTAACTTTTTATAAAAATCTACTAGACCGGTCCAGTCAATTACAATATGGCGGATGCCGCGCTGTCTTAAAAAAGCGATCCCTGCTTCGACAATCCCGAGTCCAAATCCTTGTCCTCGTTCGTTTGCATCTACGCCAAGCGGTCCAGCTCCTCCCAATTCTTCAGCAAACAAGGGTGCCCAGTAGACATTTTGAGCGATGAACGGCGAATGGGCATCATTAATTCGGCAAAAACCGATGACCTTGCTTCCTCTCTTTAATACGACAAATTCTCTGCCGGTGCCTCCTTTTTGAAAATAATGGATAGCCTCGTACTCCCATCTTCCTGGAAAACAACGATTCAAGAAAGCTAGAAATTCATCTTTATCTTCCATATCAAGTAAGCTGAATTCCACGCTATTCATTTGCGGGATAACCTTCGTCTCCTCATCATCACTTGCATACGTACGCATTAAGTCATACTCTGTCCCTTGATGTACGAATCCTTTTTTCTCAAACCAGTTAGCGGTCTTATCATACTCACTCGGAATCCCGGGAAAATAATGATATGGATCGCGACCAAGTAATATTTGTTCAGCACCCGCGGCTATCAAATGCTCTTCAGCGTGTGAAAGCAAATGGGTCCCGATGCCTTGATGTCGAACAGATTCATCAACGAGCAAAGCTTGGATCCATCCTGTCGTCGCGCTCATAGCAACATCCAATTTTTCTTGCCAACGTTTTGCAATAACAAAAGCGACGATCTCCCCTTGTTTATTTAAGACGACTTGAGAACTTTTCTTGCACACATTGTCGTCCTTCAAGCTATTTTGTTCAAATAATTCCTCTGTCATTGGAAAGTCATCTTTTAAATGTTTATTCCATAGGTTCACCAATTCACTGAGTTGACTTTTTTCTAAAGGAACGAATGTCACTTTTTATCCTCCTTCATTTAGTGATCTGCAATTGACCTGCTGTGTTCTACAAAAAAATTACGGTAGCCGTCACACATTATGATTATTCATCTAACAGCCACTCGATTCACTATTAACGTTATTTAGCTGACGATTAACTTTTCACAAAGAATTGTCCATCATCAGAGCTGCACTAACGGCACCGCTTACTGGTGGTTTGTCGGGAATAATTAATCGCGCGCTGTCCGAACAATTCCCGAGTCCTTCTTCAATGGCGCTACGAAATAGATCTACTCGATTGAAGAGACCGCCCGCTAATACAACGGGAATGTCACCTTCCTTGAACAGTTTCTTCATTAATGCGCTAACAGACTGCCCGATGTAGAGTCCGTTTTGATGGATGATTTCTGACGCAATGGAGTCCTTTTGATCGGCCGCTTCCATGACCAAGCGTCCGAGTGAGGCAATGGTTTCTTTCGGGCTCGTCGCTTGGTAAATCTCGGGTATGATATCGGGAAGTGACTGTTTTTTGAAAAAGTGTTGGATTGATTCTTCGAGTATGGTGGCGGGTCCAGCTTGATCATGGGCGGCAAAGGCAGCTTGGAGCGCGTCGCTGCCAAGGCCGAAGCCGCTCCCTTTTTCGCCGATAAAATGTCCCCAACCGCCAACCCGATCCCTTACGCCGTCATGATTGATGCCATATGTAATGGACCCGGTGCCGGAGATTTGGACGATGCCCGGCTGCCCTAACGTCCCGGAATAAAGTGCGACAATCGCATCATTGTCCACGTTGATTGACATCATGGACGGCATGGTTTCGCACAGCGCCTGATGCACTTTTTTCCTTGCGCTCGGATGACCAGTTCCTGAGATACCTGCAAAGAGGCGATCTACTTTCTCGAACGCTGCTTTGTTTTTCTCCTCTAATTGAGCTTTTAACTTTGAGTATGTCGCCTTTAGGTCGGTCGGGCTGACGATGTTTGGATTGGACGCACCAACTGTGACTTCAGCGATGGTGCGACCTTTCTCATCAGCCATCACTCCCGTCGTTTTCGTTCCGCCACCATCAATGCCTAGGACATATCCCATTTGACTGCCTCCCTTAATCAGATTCTTTATTGTTTGCATGCTTTCTGGCGTCTGATTTAATGAAGTCCACCGCATCTTTTGTTGCCGCCAGATGCATTACTGTCTCATCATATTGCAATGAAGCGACAGACATAAATAAAATATCGATGACCTGGAGCTGTGCTAGTCGAGAAGAAGTGGCTCCGCTTCTGAACGTTGGTTCGGTCGTTGCTGACGTGTATAAATTCACATCCGCTTGTTCGGTCACTGTCCATCTGCCGTATTTGGTTAAACTAATGGTACGCGCGCCATTTCCCCTTGCCAATTGTAAAATATTGGCGACTTCACCTGTTTCGCCGGAAAAAGAGATGCCAAC
>Ga0209487_1003792_pt1 | contig 11772 bp, 10 predicted proteins | sample Poulit2012_FD_187524 | JGI IMG/M metagenome (GOLD analysis project Ga0209487, IMG submission 187524) | Agricultural soil microbial communities from Georgia to study Nitrogen management - Poultry litter 2012 (SPAdes) (version 2) | ecosystem: Environmental > Terrestrial > Soil > Agricultural land... | reverse complement strand
CGCTGCGCTCGTTTTAGCTTCTTGTAGTGCGCCAGATTCCGGCGCCGGCAAGATGAAGCCACAGGACGCCGCGACCGAGTCCGCGCCCCAAGACGGTGATCCGGGCGAGGCGGAAGCGCAATCTCCAGAAGCCGATGAGTCCCAGCCCGAGCCAGAAGAGCGCGCTGAATTGGGTGATGAAAGCGCCCCAAACGTGGCAGATGTCGCACATCCGGCGCAAACCACCACCGAGAACGACGCGGGGGATGTCACAGTCACGGCCGCGGGCGTGCTCGTGGGAAACCCCGATGCGCCCTACCAAGTGCGGGTTATTAGCGATATGGCCTGTCCATTTTGCGCGGATCTTGCCCAGGAGCTGGCACCATTTGCCGAAGAATGGGCGCTTGGAGATCAGGTCGCGGTGGAATATGTGACGACGACGATTTTGGACGACGGCTCTGGCGAAACCTTCTCCGCTCAGGCGGGAAATTACTTGGCTGTCGTCGCTGATCGGGATCCGGCTATTTGGCCCGACGCGGCGGATGCGGTTTACGAGTTGCAACAACACGTGAACCCCAGCGAAGAAGACATCGCTAAGGCGCTGGCAGAAGTGGGTGTTGATACCGACGAGGATTTCTTGGCGGCGGCCGATGCCCGCGAATTTGATGAGTGGAATGAACTGGTCACCGCCTGGGCAAGCCAGGTCATGGAGATTCAGTATGTGCCTAGCGTTTATCTAAATGGGGAGATGCAAGAGGGCGCCGACGTTGAAGAGATCGTCGCCATGATCAACGAAAAAGTAGCCGGCGAATAAATTCCCCAGCGCGTGCTTGTTCCGCAAGGCACGGTTATTGCTCGAGCGCCTGGCGCAGCACGTCCAACCCGACAGATCCCACATCCAACGCGCGCCGGTGGAAGCGTTTCTGGTCGAATTCTTCCCCGCGCGCCCGGGCCCACTGTTCGGCCTCTTGGCGCAATTGGAGCCACATGCGCTCGCCGACCTTATAGGACGGCGCCTGACCGGGCCAACCTAAATAGCGGTCCAATTCGAAGCGCAGCACCTCTTCGGGCATGTTCGCGTTTGCTTTGAGGAATGGCCAGGCTTTGGCGGCGTCCCAAGTTCCGCCGCCCCACTCTTCGGGGCAGGGCAGTTGTAAATGGACTCCAATATCTAGAACAACGCGGGCGGCGCGGAAGCGCTGCGCATCGAGCATGCCCATCCGGTCACCCGGGTCTTCCAAATAGCCCAGTTCTTGCATGAGCTTTTCGGCATATAGTGCCCAGCCCTCACCGTGTCCCGATACCCAGCACGCCAGGCGCCGCCACCGGTTTAACAGTTCACTGCGAAAGATCGTCTGGCCTAATTGCAGATGATGGCCGGGTACGCCCTCGTGGTAGACCGTCGTGGTCTCGCGCCAGGTATTGAAAACGTTGACGCTAGGTGGAACGGACCACCACATGCGGCCGGGACGCGAAAAGTCACCCGCCGGGGGTGTGTAATAAATGCCCCCACTTTGCGTTGGTGCGATACGGCATTCCAACTCGCGCACGGGTTCGGGAATATCAAAGTGAGTGGCACCCAGCTCGGCAACCGCCCGATCGGAGAGCCGTTGCATCCAGGACTGCAACGCATCGGTGCCGTGTAATTGGCGGGCCGGGTCGTCGTCCAAAATTGTCATTGCCTGCTCGATGCTCGTGCCCGGGCCGGCGATCTCCGCCGCCACCTGTTTTTGTGCATCGATGATGCTATTTAGTTCGTCCCAACCCCAGGCATAGGTTTCTTCGAGGTCGACGCGGGCGCCTAAGAAGTAGCGCGACCACAGCTCGTAGCGTTCGCGGCCAACAGCGTCGGTGACGGGAGCGTTGGGAATGATCTCGCGCAGTGCCTCGGCCGCGCGAGCGTAGGCGTCGCGGGCGGCGCGGGCTCCGAGCTGCACCTGTAGTTTGACCTCATCGGGAATGTCGGTCTGTTGGGCTTGGGCGGCGAAATTGCTGAAAAATGAGTCTGTTGCGGCCAATTCTTCGGCCTGCTCGATACCGCGTTCTACCTGGCGCAGGGCTGGGGATTTGCCGTTGTCCGCACCGGCGCGCAACTGTTCAAGGTAGCCGGCCATGCTGATGGGCACCGAGTGCAAGCGCTGGGCGATGATGTCCCAGTCTTTGGCCGTTTCGGTGGGCATTAGGTCGAAAATATCGCGCATCTGCAGGGGCGAGGCCAACACGTTTAGGTCGCGCTCGTGCTCGCCGGCGGCGTACAGGCGCAATTCCAGTCCCAGACGCTCGTGCATGGCGGCCAGCGTGACGGCGTCCACGTCATCTAATTCGCCGGGAGCGGCGGACTTTTCCGCCTCATCTAATTCGCGCAACACTTCGCGCGCGGCAGCAGCGCGCTGGGCTGCCCCGCGCGGCGAATAGTCGGTCATGAGGTGGTCATAGCCGGGCACGCCCATCGCGGTGGCCTCAAGCGGATCAAGTTCGGCCAAGCGATCTACATACGAGTTGGCGATGCGGTCAATGATTGAGGGGGTGCGCGCAGTTTCAGTCACAAGGCGATCCTAAACCGGCATTCGCATTAACGCAGTGACCAGCGCCGCACGACCGCAGCGACCAACGGCGCATGACTGCAGCGGCCAGTGCCGATTTCACCGCAGCGACCAGCGCCAGGCATCGCGGCCATGGCGCGGGAATGCGGCGCGCCGCCGGACCCCCCGGACCCACCGAGAATCACCGGCGGCTGCCCCAGTTTCTACCGGCTCGGCGGAATCGCCCGCGGCGGTCGCAGCGACGATTCCCGCCACCAGGGCCGCAAGTTCGTCTTCGTCAACGTCCCCGCCCTTGACGATCTGGACGCTTTCGGGGTCGGCTTGGACGTTTTCGGGATCGGCTTGGAGGCTCTCGCCACTAGGGCTGGTCGATTCAGCCGCGGCATCGGCTGGAAGATCTCCGGCGCGGCCATCTTGAGAACCTCCGACACCATTCGGAAGATCTCCGGCGCGGCCGCCTGAACCCGCGGGCGTTGTTGAATCCGTCATAGCGGAATGTTCCCGTGCTTCTTAGGCGGCATCTCGGCCCGCTTGGTGCGCAGCATCCGCAGCGCGCGGGTAATTTGCAACCGCGTCTCGGACGGCTCAATCACCGCATCCACGTAGCCAAGTTCGGCGGCCTGGTAAGGATTCAAGATGGCATCTTCGTACTCGGCCGTCAGCCGGGCGCGCTCTTGCGCCACATCGCCCCCGTCCGCTTCCGTCGCGGCGAGCGTGCGCCGGTGCAAAATATTAACCGCGCCCTCGGCCCCCATGACCGCAATCTGGGCGGTGGGCCAGGCCAGGTTAATGTCAGCGCCGAGCTGTTTGGAGCCCATCACGATGTAGGCCCCGCCGAAGGCTTTGCGGGTGATCACAGTTACGAGTGGCACCGTGGCCTCGGCGTAGGCGAAAATTAGTTTCGCTCCGCGGCGAATGATCCCGTTGTGTTCTTGATCCACGCCTGGCAAGAAACCTGGAACATCCACAAACGTCAAAACCGGAACATTAAACGCATCGCAGGTGCGCACAAAACGCGCTGCCTTTTCCGAGGCCCCAATATCTAGCGTGCCGGCCATCGACAGCGGCTGGTTCGCGATCACACCCACCGGTGACCCCTCGACCATCCCAAATCCGGTAAGTACGTTCTGCGCAAAGAGCGGTTGAACCTCAAGAAACTCGCCGTCGTCCAAAATCGTGGTTAAAACTTCGCGCATGTCATAGGGCTGGTTCGGCGAATCGGGCATGAGCGTATCCAGGCCCTCATCGGTGGGGGTGACCTCTTCGGCCACGTCCGCCTCAAAGGTGGGCAAGTCGTCCAGATTATTGCTGGGCAGGTGCGCCAGGAGCGCCTTGACGTACTCGAAGGCGTCCTCCTCATCGGTGGCCAGATAGTGCGAGACACCGGATTGGGCGTTGTGCGCCTTACCGCCACCGAGTTCGTCAAAGCCGACATCCTCGCCGGTGACCGTCTTGATCACGTCGGGGCCGGTGATGAACATGTGGGAGTTTTCCTCGGTCATCACCACGAAATCGGTCAGCGCGGGGGAGTAGACCGCCCCGCCGGCACACGGCCCCAAAATCATGGAAATTTGCGGGATGACCCCCGAAGCGGCCACGTTGCGCCGGAAAATTTCGGCGAATTGGGTGAGTCCCGCCACCCCCTCCTGAATACGCGCCCCGCCGCCGTCATTAATGCCGATTAGCGGCACTCCGATGCGCAGCGCCAGGTCCATTACCTTTGTGATCTTCTGCCCGTGCACCTCACCCAGCGAGCCCCCAAAAACCGAAAAGTCCTGGGCGTATACGCAAACCTGGCGGCCATCGACCGTCCCATACCCGGCAACGACCCCATCGCCGTGCGGGCGGCGCTTTTCCAACCCGAAGTTCGTCGACCGGTGGCGCACCAGCGCGTCTACCTCAACGAATGAGTCCGCATCGAGCAGCATTTCGATGCGCTCGCGGGCAGAGAGCTTGCCCCGGGCGTTTTGTTTCTCCTGCGCCGCAGCGGCTGGTTCAGTGACCGCTTCTTGATGTAATTGGCGGAATTCCGCCAGGCGCTGGGCAGTTGTACTCACATCTTGATTGCTCACCCAACCGAGCGTAGGCCATTCGCCCTGGCCCAGACAGGTCAATGCCCATTAGCCTGGGTGTGTGTCTGACTCTTTAAATCCTTCATTTTCGTCCGAGGCCGAATTTCCCGATCTGCGCCCGGATGTGCTGCGCCGCGCACTGATGGCCCCGCGCGGCCCCATTCCGCGCCTCGAAATAGTCGATGAGGTGGGCTCGACGCAGTCGGAACTGATTAAGGCTATGCGCGAGGCGCCCGATGAGTGGCCGGATATGTCGGTCATTGCTGCGAATCGGCAGACCGAGGGCCGCGGGCGGGCGGGGCGCGATTGGCAGACCCCAAAGCGTGGAGCGATTACGGCCTCGATCGTGTTGCGTCCCAAAGACATAGACGTGATGCGCTGGTCGTGGATTCCCCTGCTGGCCGGAGTGGCTGCAGTTCGGGCGGTGCGCAAGGTCGCGCGCCTGCCGGAAACTGGTTTGAAGTGGCCCAACGACGTGGTTATTGATGTACCGGATGCGTCCGAGGTTGACGGATGGGGGACCTGGCGCAAACTCGGCGGCGTCCTAGTTGAGATCGTGCCCGACCCGGCCGGGGGCCGCATGCCGCTGGGCGCCGTGGTGGGCGTGGGAATTAACGTGGCCCAAACTGCGGAGGAACTACCCGTTCCCTGGGCAGGTTCGCTGGCCACGGTGGGCGCCCCGGATGTCGACCCATCCGTGCTGTTGACCTCGGTGCTGCGCTCCATGACCCGGCGCCACCTGCTTTGGGGCGAACACGGCGGCTCGATGCACGGCAGTGGCCTAGCGGCTCTGGTGCGCGATGCCTGCGTGACACTGGGCCAGGAAATCACCGTTGACCTACCCAGCGGGGAACAGTTGCGCGGATACGCCTACGGGCTCGACATGGCTGGTCACCTCGTGGTGCGCACCGATTCGGGCGATATGCGCACGATCATTGCCGGCGACGTGCGTAACGTGCGCGGCGCATGAACGACACCGGCGAAAACGGCCAGTTGAACGACGCCGACAAAAATGGCGAGCCGTTCACAATCGAACAGCTGGCCCAAAAAGCGGAGGTCTCAGTTGAAACCGCGCGCGTCTTTTGGCGCACGCTGGGATTTCCGCAGCCGGGCGAATCAGAAGAACTCTTCACCGAGGACGACGTCACCGCGCTGCGCCAGGCCTCCAGTTGGGTGGATCAGGGCATGCTTGATCAGCGCGGCGCCATCTCGATCGGCCGCTCCATCGCGCACACCTCTGAGCGGTTGGTGCTGTGGCAGGTAGAGGCGATTGTGGACGACGTCGCTCGCCGTTTATCGGTGGACGACACCTCCGCGCGCATGATGGCTTTGCAACGGATTGAGGACTTCCGCAGTGCTTTTGAGTCTCAGATTGTCTATGCCTGGCGCCGCCACCTTGACGCGCTGTTAGAGCGAACTGCCACCGAGGTGGCTGAGGCGCGATCCTCCAGTGTCAGCCCGCGGGCATTGCCGCTAGAGCGCGCAATTGGTTTTGCAGACCTAACATCGTCGACGGAGTATTTGGTGCAACTGGGCCCGGAGGAACTGGCTTCATTTGTGCAGCGATTTGAATCCATTGCCCGCGACGTGATTTCCACCGCGGGCGCGCGCGTGGTGAAAACCATCGGCGATGCGGTGTTGTTTGTGGCTGACACTCCGGAGATCGGCGCCGAAGTTGCCCTGAGTTTGCGCAAGGCGATTGATAGGGCCGACGATGTGCCGCCGGTACGGATCGGGATGGTGTGGGGCCGTTTACTCTCCCGGTTCGGGGACGTATTTGGTCCGCCTGTTAATTTGGCAGCACGGTTGACGGATATTGCCGAACCAGGAACGATCCTGGTAGATCAGACAACCGCTAACGAGTTAGTTAAGATTGGGCAAAGTTCCGGCAAAGAATTTGTTTTGGAAGTCCTGCCAGAGCGGGAACTTCGGGGAATTGGAACCCTGAAACCCCTCCAGTTAAGTCAAAGGGATGGTTTATAAATGGAAACTACCGCTTATGATAGAGGCGTGACTCGCGTACTTCTGGCAGAAGACGACCTCGCCATTGCTGAACCGCTCGCCCGCGCCCTGGACCGGGAAGGCTACGACGTAAACCACTGCGCCACCGGCCAAGAAGCGATCGATGCGGCCGGCGAGGCGGACTTTGTGGTGCTCGACCTCGGGCTGCCCGACATTGACGGACTCGATGTGTGCCGAGCGATCCGCAACCAGGGTCTGACGATTCCGGTGCTGATTTTGACCGCGCGCGCTGAAGAGGTTGACCTGGTCGTCGGCCTGGATGCCGGGGCGGATGACTACGTCACCAAACCGTTCCGGCTGGCCGAGCTGCTCGCCCGCGTACGCGCGCTGCTGCGCCGCGCCGGGGGCGAAATGAACGACGAAGACGAACTCCACGCTCAAGATGTGCGCGTCGATGCCGCCGCGCGCCGGGCATTCATTGGTGATCGGGAACTGCACCTGACCGCCAAAGAGTTCGACATGCTGCGCGTGCTGGTGCGCGATGCCGGGTCGGTCGTGGGCCGCGAGCAACTCATGCGCGAGGTATGGCGCGAGGACTGGGACCCAAACTCGCCTTCGTCCACCAAAACATTGGACATGCACGTGTCATGGCTGCGCCGCAAACTGGGCGATGACGCCGCACACCCGCGCTACATCATTACGGTGCGGGGCATGGGCTTCCGGTTTGAAACTGCTGCCCCTTAAGAAGTTTTAAGTAAATGCACCGGCGAGTGCTAATGGCCACGATCACGGCGGTCACCGTCACGATCGTGCTGCTTGGTGTGCCGCTGGCCATTTTTGGCTCTATCCTGCTGCGCGATGCCGAAGTGCGCGAACTTGACGTGCGTGCCACCGGATTGTCACGCACCGTTGAACGGCGCATCGACAGCAATGAAGAGCTCGAACCCGACACTTTAGAGGCGTATATCGGTGGCGAAGGGAACATCAAAGCCTCGGTCCTGGTAGTCATGCCCGATGGGGAAGAAGTGCGCGCGGGGGAGCGCGTATCGGGACGCTCCTACCCGGTAATTCAGACCACCAACTCCGGCGCGATGGTCGTGCTGTCAATTTCTTGGTGGACGATCTTTTGGCGCATGGCCCGGGTCGTGGGGCTGGTGGTGTTGGCTTCGGCGGGTGCTTTCCTAGTGGGAATCGCGATGGCCCGGTGGCAGGCCCGGCGCCTTTCCACCCCGCTGGTATTGCTTGCTGCCAGCGCCGAACAACTTGGAACCGGCCAAACCCGACCGCAACTCGAACCATCGGGGATGGAAGAAATTGACCTCGTCGCCATGGAGCTGGGTCGCAGCGCCGACCGCATGGCCGCCCGTTTGGCGGTAGAGCGCCAGTTCGCTGCCGATGCCTCTCACCAACTGCGCACGCCTTTAACGGCGCTAATGATGCGGCTCGAAGAAATCATGGCCGCTTCCGATCAGCAGGAAGTCACCGAAGAGGCCCAAATTTCCCTCGAACAAGTCGAGCGGCTCGTCAGCGTGGTTGATGACCTGCTCGCGCGCTCGCGCCAGGCCGAGGGCGGAACCACCGAGCCAGTGCGGCTCATCGAGGTTGTCGAGCAGCAAAAAGACGAGTGGGGGCCATCTTATGAGGCGGCTGGGCGGGAACTAATTTTCAAAGTTGAGGACGACGTACTGCTGTTGGCCTCTCCCGGTGCCCTCGCGCAGGTACTGGCCACGCTGTTGGAAAACTCTTTGCATCACGGCGATGGGGCCACCACTGTCCAGGCGCGCGAATCAGCCTCGGCAGTCGTGATCGAAGTCTCGGATGAGGGTCCGGGCGTCAGTGATGAATTAGCCCCGCGCGTATTTGAGCGGGAAGTTACCTCGGGGGACGGCACGGGGCTCGGTTTGGCACTGGCCCGAGATTTGGTCACAGCCGATGGAGGGCGCTTGGAATTGGCGCAGCGCCGGCCCCCGGTTTTCCAGGTGTTTTTGAGTCGCATTCCCCGGGCCTTGGATCCGGCACACGTGATGCCGCAGGGGTCTAAAGTTGCCGCGACCCCCGGGCGCGGCCACCGCCGGCACCGGCGCTGAAGACGTAGGTTCGATACAGCCACCACCGCAAAGCAGTGCCCAGCGCTAGTCCCACAACATTGGCACTGATGTTGTCGGCCAGCGGTGAAGTTAACTGCAGCATGTAGTGACTGATCACCAGGCAGCCGAGCGAAACGGCCATGCCTGCGAGGTTGGCTAATAAGAACAGCGCGAGTTCTCCCCGCTTGGTGCGCCCGCGCTGCGCCCGGTAGGTCCAGTACCGGTTGCCGATCCAAGAAACTATGACGGCAATGGTTACGGAGATGGCTTTAGCCGCGATCGGGTGTGATGCCGTGCCTAGGGCATCGCCAACCGACGTGACGAGCAGCAGGTTGAAGAGCGCCACATCGATTACGTAGGCAATGACTCCTACAGTTCCAAAGCGAGTGAGTTCGCCAATTATTCGCGGCATCGGGCCCCAGCGTAGTCCCGCAACCTGATTCTTTAGCGCCTGGCCGGTAGCGTTGCCCTCGTGGCAGTTAATGAAAACGAGTCCTTAGGTGCACCCGGGGGCCCTTCTGAATTTACCGCTGATGTGCGTGATACCGCTGAGGCTGGTGGCGCGACCGCTGCGCCGATTGACCCTACTGTCGCGATGATCGGCGGCGGGCAACTTGCCCGCATGAGCGCGCCCGCCGCGGCTGCGCTGGGCCTCAATTTGCGCGTGCTGGTCGAAAGTGATCTGGCGTCGGCCGCTCAGGTTTTGGCGGACGCGCCGGTGGGAGCGGCAAGCGATGCCCGGGCGGTACACGAACTGGTGGCGCCGAACTCTGCCCAGCCGCGGGCCGCCGTCCTTACTTTTGAGCATGAGCACATTCCTGGTGAACTTCTGCGCCAGCTGCAAGCCGAGGGGTTGTCCGTCCAACCAGGCCCGGAGGCCCTACTGCACGCGCAAGACAAACTTGTGATGCGTGCCGCCATGGACCAACTTGGCCTGCCGAACCCGAGCTGGGCCGAAGTTTCCTCACCGGCCGACGTGGCAGCGTTCCTCGACTCGCATGGCGGAACCGCCATCGCCAAAACCCCGCGTGGTGGCTATGACGGTAAGGGCGTACGAACCGTAACGCGGGCTGACGAGCTGGATGATTGGCTTGCCGATGGTCCGATTTTGTTAGAAGAAAAAGTCGATTTCGTGCGCGAGTTGGCGGTTTTAATTGCGCGGCGCCCATCGGGGCAGGTGGCGATCTATCCCGTGGTGGAGACAATCCAACGCGATGGAGTGTGCTCCGAGGTTGTTGCGCCCGCGCCCGGATTGGATGCTGCGGTGCGCGAGGCCGCCACCGCCGCCGCGGAGAAAATTGCCGCGGGCCTAAATGTCACGGGCATGCTCGCCGTCGAAATGTTCCAGCGCGCCGAACCGGACGCCAGCGGCAACCGCATAGCCATCAACGAGCTGGCCATGCGTCCGCACAACTCGGGCCACTGGACGATTGAGGGCGCTGTTACCAGTCAGTTCGAAAACCATCTGCGTGCCGTGCTGGATCTTCCCCTTGGTTCCACCCGGCCCCTAAGCGAGTGGGCCGTAATGGTCAACATTTTGGGCGGGTCGCGCGCGAACTTGACTACCGGCTTACCCCTTGCGCTAAGTGACGGGGAAGTCAAGGTTCACCTTTATGGCAAAGAAGTGCGGCCCGGTCGCAAGGTCGGCCATGTCACGGCGCTGGGAGATGACTTGGACGCGGTGCGCTCCCGCGCAATTTTGACCGCCGCCCAAATCAAGGAAGAAGACTGATTATGGACGACACCACACCCCAACACTCGGGCGTTCCGGCGGATCCCGTGCCCGCACCTTTTCGCGTCGCAGTAGTAATGGGGTCTGACTCCGACTGGCCCGTGATGGGCGAAGCCGTGGCGGCGCTGAAAGAATTCGGGATCGAACATGAAGCCGAAGTTGTCTCCGCCCACCGCATGCCCTTCGACATGGTCGAGTACGGCCGCAGCGCGGCCGAGCGTGGTTTGAACGTGATCATTGCCGGCGCTGGGGGAGCTGCACACCTGCCCGGCATGCTGGCTTCGGTTACCGAACTACCGGTAATCGGTGTCCCGGTGCCGCTGAAGTATCTGGACGGCATGGATTCGCTGCTGTCGATAGTCCAAATGCCATCGGGTGTGCCGGTGGCAACCGTGTCTGTCGGTGGCGCCCGTAATGCAGGGCTGCTGGCTGTGCGCATACTCGCCGCCGGAGTAGGGCCACAGGCTGAAGCCCTGCGCGCCGCTATGCGCGAGTTTCAAGCCGATCTGCGCGATCTCGCCCAGGCCAAGGGGGAGAAGTTGCGCGAGAAGGCCGACTAATTCACGGCTGTTAGCGCATCGGCAGTCTCTCGGCACGCCTTTGGCTGAGCGTGCGGTTCGCCCGCCTGAGGGCGCGAATGAACCATTCAGGCACGGCGGTGCGCGCATAATGAAAAGCAATGGCTAGGGTTACCTTGCTTGAACCGTCTCAAAAGAAGCCAGGACGCATGAGTCTCACAAAATTTTCTCGCAAAACCGCTGCCATTTTTGCTGCAGGTGCGCTTGCGCTCGCTGGATGTTCCAGCGTCGATAATGATCTACCCGAAAGCAAGAAAGCAACTGGCCAAGAAGCAAGTTCGCAAGACGAAGAAATGAGTCCGCAGGAGCGGCTGCACACGGAGTCCGGAGTGGTAATTGAACCAGGCATCGCGAGCTGTGAATTCAATAATGAGCTCGAAGACCACATGGGAGATGGGGGCGGCGTTTCCGCCTTCCCAGAACTCGACCGTGCCGAACTGCGCGAAGAAGAAGATGCGTACGTGGTCACGTTTACGGGCGACTTCTTCGACCCCGAAGTGCTGCTGGTTCCCGGCTCTAACGTGTCTTTGCAGGTAATCTTATCTGGGGAAGATTTCACGGCAGTTTCCCCGACGCTGATGACGGAATTCCGAAACGGCGAACTTGACGTAACCGGGACGTTCATGGATCAGGATTTTCATGAGCAAGACACCGCCTTCACGCTGGAAGACGGTGAGTTCACGGCTACCTATGCCAAGGATTCACCTCACTTCGAAGACTTCGAACTGTCTATGTGGACTCCTAGCGTCTACTTCGATGAAGGCGATGAAACAACAGCTCCTGTGAGTTTTCGCTGCGGTGATGGTCGCAGCTGGGATT
>Ga0209487_1003791_pt1 | contig 11777 bp, 12 predicted proteins | sample Poulit2012_FD_187524 | JGI IMG/M metagenome (GOLD analysis project Ga0209487, IMG submission 187524) | Agricultural soil microbial communities from Georgia to study Nitrogen management - Poultry litter 2012 (SPAdes) (version 2) | ecosystem: Environmental > Terrestrial > Soil > Agricultural land... | reverse complement strand
ATTTACCATTTCCAGTCCTTGCTTGATGCTATCCAAACGTGTTGCATTGGGAATTCAAGTGCCAAGGCAGCGGCAGATATCGCGCTTTATGATGCTTACAGTAAATTATTTGAAGTGCCGCTATATCAATTGTTAGGGGATAACAGGCCGCTGAAAACTTCCATGACAGTCGGGGTGGATACGCCGGATAAAATGGCAGCGGATGCAAAAAAATGTGTGGCGGATGGATTTCATTGTTTGAAAATAAAGGTGGGTGCTCAGCCGGAACAAGATCTTGCCCGGATATCCGCGATTCGAAATACAGTCCCGGCAGACGTCAAGCTCCGGCTGGATGCCAATCAGGGGTGGAAACCGAAACAAGCTGTCCAACTGATTAACAAAATGGATGAAAAGTATGCTGGCATTGAATTCATTGAACAGCCCGTGGCGGCCGATGATCTGGATGGACTAAAGTTTGTGACTGATCATGTAAATATCCCAATCATGGCAGATGAAAGTTTGTTTTCTCCCAAAGATGCATTTCAGTTAGTAAGTGGTCATTATGTGGATTTATTAAATATCAAACTTATGAAATGTGGGGGGATCGCCAACGCCTGGAAAATTGCCAGTATCGCTGAAACCAGTGGAATCGCCTGTATGATCGGCAGTATGATGGAACCCGCCCACTCAGTCGGAGCAGCCGCACATTTCGCAACAGCCCATCCGAACGTTATTTATTTTGACCTGGATGCACCATTATGGCTAACTGAACCATCAGAAGTCATTACCTATAAAGGAGAACAAATTACCCTGTCCACAAAGCCTGGTATCTGTTGAGGCATATGCAGGAAACGGCATGATGATTCATTCACCAAACTCAAAAAGAGATGTGGAAATAATCCCTGTCACAACCAAGGGATATTTTGAGGAACTTTCCGGAATACGCCGGTATCTGCCAGAGGTAAAATAAAAGATGTAACTGTAAAACGGGTTGTGCTAAGCACCTCCCGTTTTATGTTATATTCAGGTTATAAAGCATAGATCTTCATCTTATAACCGTCTAAAACCTTCCTGCTCGAGATAGTCAGCTGCACCTTCATAGGTTTCATAAGTACCATCCAACATCTCTCCCGCATAAATATTCCATAAGTCAAAATCATGAACAATTTTAAGGGTTTGATCTTCAGCATTTATCCATGTTTCTTCAAAAGGCTCTGATTCAGATAAGGACGCTATAGCTTGTTTGATCACCTCACGAAGTGCTTCTTCGGTGAAGTCACGGATGTTAACCATCCCTTTAGAATCAATCGTATAATGATCATCTATATGTTCAGCATACACAAATCCGTTCCCGTTAGGGTGCAGACGGTATACCACGATTTTTTTATCCATGACGCTTTCTTCAAAATGAAAATTGACACGGCCAAGAGAAATCTCATGGCGTTGTAACTCAGGAAACGATTCAATAATTGCTAGTTTTTCTTCAAATGTAAGCATGTTACCTCCATGTGGAAAGTTCTTTAAAAGCATTCCTTATTATATCACGTACATTGAAAAAGTAAATTTTCCCGGAACATGCATAAGTGCAACTAAGGCATCGCCTAAAAGATTAGCGAATGCCATTTTTTCTAAAAACTTATTTAGAGCTAACAGAAGAAGAGGAGGAGAAATTAATGAAGGAAGTTGAAAAATTACCGGAAGCAGAGAAAATTATGGAGCTACCTATTTCATATGAAGAGAAAGGAAAGGAACAGGGTAAAAAAGAAGTAGCGCTAGAAATGCTGAGAAAAGAATTAGCAGTTGAATTGATTGCTGAAGTCACTCATATGAACGTTAACGAGATCAAGAAATTAAAAGAACAGTTATCGTTATAAAAGACTCAGGATAAAGTAATGTATTGGGGCTCGCTGTAAAATCAGCGTCAAAGAGCCACACTTATTTTCAGATGAGGGCTATTTGACGCTGATTAGTGGTACGCATTATTCGCATCTTTATTGAAACATCCGCTCATCGGGACACCTGCAGACAGTTATTTAAGCTTTCTTCCGTTAAAAACCATCCGCGACTTGCCAATAACTTTGCCGGACACATCCAATGCATGTACCTGAAAGTAGGATCCAATAGAATGAATAGGGATACTTGTTTCAAATCCGGTGCGTGGGGTATTCCAGACAATCACTGACATGTCATGAGGTGTTGTACCAGCGAGTACTTGCCAGGCAACGAGTTCAGTTGCACCGTTCCATGAAGCATAAATGATCACTGCATCTTTATCCACCGGCTCTACTGCAATGCTCGGCGGGTAAAGTGGCATTCCTGTCCAGTCATACTTAAACGCCCGGTAAGAAAAATTTTGACCGGGAAATTGCATGTCATATATCATATTTATGGAAGGACTTTTTCTGTATTACCGGCATATTTGAATTCAGAAACATATGGCTGTTCTCCCCACCCAACCAATTGATTGCCATTCGGCAGTTTTTGCAAATTTCCCCGATGTGACACATACAACAACGGATCATGGTAATAAGTTTGCTCCGCCGCTACGGACATGTTTTTGTAATTAAGCGTTAGAATTAAGCCGCGGGCAGGTCCGGCGGGTGGCGTGTCAGAAGTGGCACAACAGGCATTATCAAACAGGCTTATTCTGTTCCCCGGTCTAAACCGGGCGTCATGTTGCCAGGAAAATGTAGCGTTCGGGTCAAAAGTAAAATCACTCTGTTTTCCACCAAGCTGCCAAATAATATCTCCTGTCACTTTGTCGATCAAATAGATTGCCCACATGTCACGCATGCTGATCAAAAGTGTGTTGTCTGGCCCCTCTTCCACGGAATTGATGTGAAAACAGTCCCAAATATGATTTACCACCGATGAAATAGGTGCCATAGAATCAGACGGATCCACATGATCAAACGCATCCCAAAAGAAAAGAAGCTCACCTGTTTCAAGATCGACTTCCTGAATGGAATAATTATCTATATAACCGTTTCTGGGACCTCCATAGGCGGACAAATCTGCAGGTACTGGTTTTACCGCGGTAAATAGGGCGGTATTTTGTTATGTAATAATAAACTCATGCACACCTGCAGTAAAGCCCATTTTTGCTGTGATGATCTTGATCACCTGATAATGCTGGTTCATGATTAGAAAATGGGCACCAGGCAAGGGGTCTCCGATTGGAAGAGGTGGGTGTGCAGACTGTGTTCCCGATATCGTACCTTGCCACATAGTAAGAACAGGAATCCCAAAGTAGGATTGTACTTTAAAGTCCCTGTTCTGGGTATTTTTATCAAGTGGACGGAACCAGACAGGGTTACCAACCTGATCCATAATGAGTGCACCTGTTTGCCCAATCGTAGTTGCATCATACATCGTATATGGTGCAACAAATAGATGGCCGGGTGCAGTTCCGCACTTTTTTACATTTACAGTTACTTTCATGGGGTGTAAGCCTGGGGCAGAAGCAAAATTCCACACTTCAGTATCATCCATATACATTGTTATCACCTTTATTCATTTTTAAAATATTTGTTTGATAAAGTATATGATACCAGCTTACAAGTATGTGTAGGAGAGAATGGGAAGGTGTGAAGTAGACCTTATAAGGCATACGCTCTGGAAGCATACTTAAGATTAATCCACTTCCGGATAAACAACCGTCGCATCATTCTCAATAATAGGCATCGCACCCCATTGTCCTTGCTGATGTGGCAAAATATTAATTTCCTCTTTGTTTCCATCAATAATATGATATACATCCCAACCGTTTGCGGCGAGCCAGTTACTGATTAACAACCGGTGGCAGCGGGAGGGATGTCGTTCTGAACAACAATAAGCAACGCTTTTTTTCTCTGCAAGTTTTTCCAACTGTTTAATTCCCTTTTGAAATGTATCAGTCAGTGTGTAATCAGCGTAATTATGAAACGACTGATTGTTCCATCCGTCATTTAACACATCCTGAATGCGATCAGACTTATTTCTTCTGCCCGACAAAGATGTAAAGTGCCTGTATTCAATTCGGGATTCAGGTAACCATTCCTGCATACGCTCTTTGGAAAATTGCGGGTGCTTTCTGCTGGCAGGAAACCTGCGAACGTCGGCTAATACTTCTATATCTGCATAGGCGAGCATTTCGATAAACCTTTCCTTCGAATGAACAGAATGACCAATGGTATATATTTTCATGGATTTCCCTCCTGCTTTATTTTATATATTCCTTTTAATATGTAAGTGAAACATCTGTATATAGCTGGCCAAAAAACTGTTATCGGTAAATAACATACCCTCAAAATTCAATGTGGAAACGGCGGGACGAGGAACCTGTCCCTGAGTCCCGTTTTAATGAGGTAAGTCATGTGGGCAACGGGACAATGAACCTGTCCCTATGTCCCAAAATAAAAAACCTCCTCCAAGGGCATAATAAAGCTGATTACTTTCACAAGGAGGACGATTTGACATGTCAGAACAAAATAAAAATCGCAATAAAGACAAAGGCAAACAGCGGAACGTAATCAAGTACGATACAACTCCGAAAAGGGACAGGGAAAAAGATGTAGAGTTTGGCGAAGACAGCGAATTCCTGAATTTGGATAATAAGAAAAATAAAAGAAAGCGATGAAAATAGTAAGGGGTTCAGTTACGGGAGAGAAAATAACAAATATCACACCAATCAGGGGTACAAATCATATGCGATTTGCATCCCTGATTTTTATTGATATGACAGCGTTTTTCTGACTTTATCACCTAAATTAGCATACGAAATAACAATGCAATTAACAGCAGTACATAGATCTATGTCAAATTCGTTTTGTCATCAGCGAATTTATATTAAAAATGTTAGGTAAATGATCATTTTTTGTTAATATGATGGTAATGAAATTTGGTTTACTCGTATTCCATTAAAGGACCATTTTGTTGCACTAAGGGAGTGAATTTCGTGAAAAAACATAATGGAATGGGTAGGTTATTATATTTTGTTGGAATATTTCTAAGTGCATTCAGTATCGCATTCGAGTTGCTTGAAGGTACACCAGAATCACTCTCTGTTATAGCTATGCCTTTAATTATCATTGGGGTGATTTTACTAATCGCTTCAAACTTTTTTAGAGAGAAAAGAGGAAATTGATTATATTAGATATTCCAGAAAAGGGCGCTTTAATAGAGCAGAAAATATGGCGTGTTTTAAAGCAATTGGGCGTGATAGGTGAAGAAAATCATTTGCTTAAAGGCTAAAAGGTTGCCTTAATAGCAACCTTTTTCACTAAAAAAACTATTTAAAATACAAGAATATAGGACACGACAATCATGCGAAGTGCAGCCCAGAAGTTAGCGTCAAAAATAGCTGCACTCCATACTATTTGCCAAAGAGATGGTGGATCATTCGGTTTTAGAATGCCGGAACAGCAGCTTCACCTTCACGAGAATTTAAAAACTCCCGAACTTCTTCGCTCGTCATCGCATCGGCTAATTGTTGGACCAGTTCTGAATCCGCATTATCTTCACGCGCGACTAATGTAATCGCGAATTTATTATCTTCTTTTTCGGTTATGAGCGCATCGTCAGCTGGGGTTAAATCTAAGTGTGAAGCATGTGTCGGGTTAACAACAATACCATCAACATCTTCATATAGACGTGTTAATGCATCAATACTCGCTTCCTCAAAACTATAGTTTTGTGAGTCTTCTTTAATATCCTCTAATGCATACTCCTCGCTATCTGTATCGTTCAATTCAATTAAATCATGAGAAGCTAACAGGCGAAGAGAACGATCGATGTTAGACGGATCATTTGCTATACCAATCGTTGCGTCATCAGGAAACTTTTCGACGCTATCATATTCTTTTGCATAAAGGCCGAAGTTAGCATAATAAATCGGCTGAACTTCTGCTAAATTACCATCTGAGTTCTCGTTAAACTGATTCATAAATGGAACGTGCTGTGAAAAAGTCGCATCAACCTCATCATTTGTTACTGCTTCGTTTGGTTGAATATAGTCACCCATTTCAACAATCTCTACGTTAATATTGTCTTCAGCGAGTTTTTCTTGTGCAATTTCTACAACGTCTAACATAGGTGATTCAACGACAGCAACTCTTATTGTTTGCTCTTTACTTTTATCGTTATTATTATTGTTATCAGTTGATTCGCCTGTATTCTCACTATCACTATTGCCACTGCATGCGACTAGAACAGATACTAGGACAGCCATCATGACCATGAACCATTTTTTCATCAATTATCCCTCTCTTATCGTTTGTCTATCTTTTTTGCTAATGTAATGCCAGCATACTGAATGAGTTGTACAAATACCACCATAATAATGATAATATAAATCATCAAATCAGTTCGAAATTGTTGGTAGCCATAACGAATGGCAAAGTCTCCGATACCACCGCCACCAACAACACCCATAATCGTCGAATAAGAAATAAAGCTAATTATCGATGTCGTCATGCTTAAGACGAGCGCTGAGCGTGCTTCAACGTATAAAAATTTAAGAATAATATCTTTAACCGACGCACCCATCGAAACAGCAGCCTCCATCACGCCTTTAGGTACATCAAGAAGCGATTGCTCCACAAGACGAGAATAGTGCGCGATCGCGATAATAATCATCGGGACGGTCGCTGCTGCTGTTCCAATAGCCGTTCCAATAATAAAGCGGGTGAACGGAATCAAAAAGATGACGAGTAACAAAAATGGAAATGAACGGATAATGTTCACGATTAGGTTCAATGAGGAAGAAACGACTTGATTTTCGAGCAATTGCCCTTTGCGACACAGGAATAAAAAAGTCCCAACTGGTAGCCCGACTAACAATGCCGCTAGAATTGAAAAACCAACCATAATAAATGTTTCGCCAATCGACACCCAAATTTCAGTTTGATATTCTATTAATATGTTAGGCATGATTAGCGTCACCACCTGATTTCAACCATTTGACAAATCCTGCTACACTATGTTCCACTTTCTGTACACCTGTTGGTTCAATCTCAATTTCTTCATAGACTCGACCATCATCTATAACCGTCACTCGTTCACAGATGCTTTTGATCACTTCCATTTCGTGACTAACAATAACGATGGTGACGCTAAATTCTTGATTGATTCGCTTTAACACTTCGAGTACTTCCACTGTTGTATTCGGGTCAAGCGATGACGTTGGTTCATCACATAGCAACACTTGGGGCTGATTGACAATCGCTCGCGCAATAGCGACGCGTTGTTTTTGCCCCCCACTAAGCTGCCCAGGGTACTGATCTTTTAACGCCTCGAGGCCAACAAAACGCAAACTCTCCATTACTTGTTCTGCCCGTTTCTTTTTTTCAACTTTAGCTAATTCTAATGGCATGACCACATTATCGAAAACTGTTTTATTGCCGACTAAATGGTACCCTTGGAAAATCATAGCTAACGACTGACGTATGTGACGAATTCGCTTACCCTTTAAATGATTTAGCGTTTCACCATTGATGATAACTTCTCCTTCATCAGGTTGTTCGATCAAGTTCATCATACGCAGTAATGTTGATTTCCCAGCACCACTCGCACCAATAATGCCATGAATTTCACCAGCTTTAATACTTAATGATATCGACTGAATCGCTTCAAACGAGCCGAACCGTTTACTGACATTATGTAAAGTAATCATAAAAAAACCCCTGACTTAAATGAAAGGTGTTTCAAACACTAACATTATAGCTTACATTCACGTAGTTGTCATTATTAAACACATCTTCAAGAGAATACAGATGGTTTTGGCAATATAATTATTCTCCAATCGGGCTCGATTGCTGACGGTGTTGTAGGAAGTGCCTTAATTGGGATGATTGTTTTTGGAGAATCAAAAGATTGGAAGAGAATGGTCTTTATAACTATGGTATTATGTTCAGCAATCGGATTAAAACTTATTTCATAAACCAATTGGTTAAAAAATACAAATTCAACATTCGGGCGCTACTGCAGAAGAAGCAGATTTCTATTTGATTGAAGTGGAAGGCGGCGACTCCTCGAAAATACAAACCGATTTTCTTCGTGCGATGTAATGCTGCCGGAGCTCTCCTTGTCCAGCGGGAATAGCAAATGGTCTTCGGTGGGACGAACGATAGTGCAGTCCCATGAGCTGAAGACCCCGCAACGTAGCGTAGCGGAGTGAGGAGGCTGAAGCCATGCCCGCGGCAAAGTAGACACTGTGAAAGTGGTCCTCTTGAACAGATGTCGACCTTGTACTGTTATAAAGTGAAAGCGTCCGCCTGAAACAGAAATCAACGGGTTGTACACTGTATCACTATCGGTGTGTGATTGTTGCGTAAAATTCTTCTGGAAACAAGCATTTTAGTTGAAATCGGACAGTTAAATAAGTTGGAAAAGCGCTCAGATTAAGTTCTGAGCGCTTTTGCTTGTGGTGTTAATTCACTTGTTAATCCACCGTTTGTAGATATTTTAATTGGTGTTTATTTAGACTGTTATTTACGTTTTGCTCCCCCTAAACTGAACCCGTTATAAAAATAGTGCCTGTCTCTCTTGTAGAGTACAGGCACGATCGATGGATATATCCTTGCATTTTTCATGAACGTCGTCCGAAGCTATTAAATCAGGATTCTACTCGATGATTCTCTTCAAGCATCACGTGTAAAGGCAAGAATTTGTTCATAAATCTCACGCGGCCTTTCCTCTGTAACCAGGTGTCCAGTTTGATCATATGTAATTAGCTGAGCATTTGGCAAGTCTTTAACAAGTCGTTTTCCAACACGTAATGGAACAACTTTGTCCTCCACTCCCCATATTAACAGAGCAGGGGTTTGTATTTCTTGCAGTTGTTCACTAATTAAATCGCCTTCTCTATACCGCAGCAATCGGACAAGCGCCTTATAAAAATTCTTTTCCTTCAATGGGTTTCCATACGCTTCCACTTGTTCTGCCGTAAGTAGGGAATGATCATAGAGTACATTTTTCAAAGTCTCTTCCACACTCTGTTTTTGTACGATGCGTTTGGCAATGAGGTAAAATAGCGGCAGATAGGAACTGTAAATCAGTAATTTATTGGCACTTTTTAAGTAACCTGAGCTGGCTAATAATATTAACTTATTTACTTTCTCTGGTATTTCCCTGGCGGTGTATAAAGCAATTTGCCCGCCCATGGAATGACCCGCAATTGTAACTTTTTTAAGCTGAAAGTACGCAATGACTTCAGTAACCAGTGTGGCATAATTCGTGTAGGAATAAATGAAGGTTGTTGATTTCTCGCTCTGTCCGAAACCAAGTAAATCAATAGCGATAACGGAAAAGTTTTTCTGTAATAAAGGAATAAGGCGATTAAATGTATAAATAGATGAAACGAAACCATGGATTAATAAAATGGGTGGTTTTCCGTTCAATATGTATTCACAATATAGCTTTCCGTCAGTAAGTGTAAGCATCGTTTTTGTATATTGGTTTTGATTCAAGGTATGACCGCCAATCTAAGATGTACTCACAATATTATTCGCTGGAATTTATAAATTATGACATGCTGTACGGGTTTGTATTGCAACACCGTCCAAAGCAAATGTTACATAATAGAAATTCCGTACATCTGTTATATGAAAATGTACGGAATTTTAATGTTTATCCCCGTCATTCCTGATGTTTTCATCTTCTTTAAATCCGTATTTAACAAAGTCGGCTAAGTCTCTGACAACCCCTATATCTATAAAAATAACGAATATAACGAGTATGAGCGGGCCGAGAAAAACACCGACCACACCGAAGAGTTTTAATCCTGCAAACAATGAGATTAATACTGCAAGTGCATTTAAGTTCATGCTGGAGGAAAGAATTTTCGGTTCTAACATTTGACGGACAGCCACTGTAACGCCGTATACAACTGCTAATCCGATTCCCATGCTGATATCTCCAGTGAAAAACAAATACAAAAACCATGGAATCAAGATGGTACCGGAACCAAAATAAGGAAGAATTTCAGCAATCCCAACAATCATTGCGATTGTTAATGCATGATCTGTTCTTAATATGGCTAACCCGATAAAGACAATCAGTGAAACGATAAACATGAGAATGAATTGTGCTCTAATAAAGCCAAAGACTCTATACCTTAGAATGTTTTTAAAGGCCTGTGCTTTCTCCATGACAGGAGCAGGTGTGAATGCATATATTTTTTTAAATATATTTTCCCAATCTTTCCCAATAAAGTAGAAAGCGATAAAAATAAACAGAAAAGCAAGGAAAAATGTCGGGATGATTATAAAGAGATGGGTCAGTCCGTCAGCTAAACCATGTCCGATTTGAGTCAGCGTATCCGCCAGGCGGGTTCCTAATGAAGCGATACCGTCTTGCAAGGTAGCCTGTTGCTCAAGTGTTAAAAGATCCATCGCGCCACTCAACTTCTGCCAAATCGGAAAAACAGACTCGTTAAAAAAGTCTTGTATCTGGGCGGCAGTAGTTTGTACCCACTGTGGAATAAACTCAGAAATACGTCTGATTCCAAAAATAATCAGAAAAACCAGGCCTGTGATTGCTCCGATAAGAACAGCCAGACTAATTAAAAGCACAAGCAATACAGCCAGTCCGTTGGGCAAATGAACTTTTGATCTAATGAACCGAACAAGCGGATAGAACATCCAAACGAGAAGTGCAGCCACCCAGAAGGGATAAGATATCGAAAAAACCCAGGCAGTAACCCATAAAAAGGCGAGTACGGTAAGTATAACAATAATTAGTCTTCCGAAAATCCAAGCGTGGTTTTTAGTCATAACCTGCCCTCCCTGCGTAGATGCGGCATGTTTCATCTATAATTTCATCTCTTATATTATCATATCAGATAATTTCATGAGAGGGGATAATTATCTGTCGAAAAAATCCCAACACCAAATAAAGAAGTGGTGAAGATCAAAACAGTTCAATATTTACTATCTCTAAAACATGCTATCATGGAAATAAACGTATTCGAAGGAGGACGACACATGAAAGCAATTATTGTAAAACAACCAGGCGGTGCAGAGCAATTACAGGTCGGTGAACAACCCAAACCAGAGCCAAAAAAAGGCGAATTACTGATCAAAGTGAAAGCAGCAGCGATTAATCGGACGGATATAATCAACCGAAAAAGCAGTTCCGGCTATTTGGATCACCCGATTTTAGGTGTTGAAGTTGCCGGGATAGTTGAACAAGCAGGAACTGGAACAAATATGGAAGCCGGTACCCGCGTTATGGGGCTTGTGAATGGTGGTGGCTATGCGGAGTACGCCGTGATGCCAGCTGAGAGGGCGATGGTCATTCCGGAAAACCTTTCATTTGAAGAAGCTGCGGCTATCCCTGAAGTGTTTTTGACTGCTTATCAAACCTTGTTTTGGTTAGGACAATTACGTGCAAAGGAGACTGTGCTGATTCATGCAGGCGGAAGTGGAGTCGGAACGGCGGCAATTCAGCTTGCCAAACAAGTCGGACAAGCGAATGTCATTACGACAGCAGGATCTAAAGAGAAACTGGACTTTTGCCGTTCATTAGGGGCTGATCATGTTATCAACTATAAGGAACAGAACTTTGATGAGGAAGTCCAGAGAGCAACCAACAGTCAAGGCGTTGATTTGATTCTTGATTTCATCGGCGCATCGTATTGGCGTAAAAATTTCGCGAGCATAAAAGTAGATGGGCGCTGGGTATTGATCGGATTATTAGGTGGTTCAGAAATAGAAAAATTCAATTTAGGACAACTTATGTCGAAACGGATCCAGCTGACAGGAACACTGCTTACACCAAGAAGTGATGCATATAAAGCGGCACTCACAAATGAATTTGCC
>Ga0209487_1003790_pt1 | contig 11777 bp, 9 predicted proteins | sample Poulit2012_FD_187524 | JGI IMG/M metagenome (GOLD analysis project Ga0209487, IMG submission 187524) | Agricultural soil microbial communities from Georgia to study Nitrogen management - Poultry litter 2012 (SPAdes) (version 2) | ecosystem: Environmental > Terrestrial > Soil > Agricultural land... | reverse complement strand
GACGACGAGCCGGTCGGTGCGCGGCGTGGGCAGCCGGCCCACGAGGTCGGGGAGGTCGGTGGGCTCCGGGAGGTCGCCGTCCGGGCGGTCCGGCTCTGCGCTGCCCGTGGCGACGTCGCCGCCCTCGGCCGCGGTGGGGTCGCCGTCGTCGCCGGTGGGGACGCCGTCGTCGCTGCTGCACGCGGCCAGGGCCAACGCCGCGGCGGCGACGGTCGTCGCCAGGGTCCTGCGGACGGCTCTCATGACCGCAGGCTACCGGGCCGCCTCAGCCCTCGGCGGTGGTCGGCGGACCGCCGTGCGCCTCGGCGAGCGACATCCGGTGCACCCGGTCGCGGTCCCACGGCCGGGTCCAGCCGAGCTCGTCGAGGACGTGGTCCAGGAGGTTGCCGGTGAACCCCCACACCCACCCACCGGGGACGAGGAACCCGGCGCTGGTGTGGGTGAGCAGCCGCACCCGGGCCCGTGAGGCGGGGTCGAGGAGGTGGCCCACCGGCACCCGCAGCGTGTGGAGCACCTCGCCGTCGTCCACCTCGGCGAGGTCGGTGCCGTCCTCCGCCCAGCCCACCACCGGTGTCACGGCGTAGCGGCTGATCGGGACCGCGAGTCGGGGCAGCGTCCCGATGACCTCGACCCGCTCCGGGGGGAGCCCGATCTCCTCGTGGGTCTCCCGCAGCGCGGTGTGGACGATGTCGCGGTCCTCCGGGTCGCGCCGACCGCCGGGGAGCGCGATCTGCCCGGGGTGGTGGCGCAGGAGCGGGGAGCGCTGGACGAGGAAGAGGTCCGCCCCGGGAGGCCCGGCCTCCGGCGCGGCCGTCGGGGTGAGGAGCAGGAGGACCGCCGCCTCGCGGTAGTCCGCCTGGGTGCGGGGGTCGAAGCGATGGACGTCGGGGACGTCGCCCAGCTCGCCGCGTGCCGCCCGGGCGACGAGGTCCGCCAGGTCGCTGCGTACCGCCGTCGTGTCCACCGGGACACCATAGGCCGTGCTCACCGGTCGGCCTGCGCCACGAGCCAGGCCTCGTCGACGGCGACGACGCGGTCGTCGTCGGGGGCCGGGTCCCCGCGGAAGGTGTTGGAGGTGAGCAGCCACAGCCGCCCGTCCGGGGCGAGGGCAACCTCGCGCAGCCGCCCGTACTCGCCGTGGAGCAGCCGCTGCGGCTCGCCGCCGTCGAGCGGCACGCGCCACAGCGACTGTCCGCGTAGCGCGGCCAGGTAGACCGCCTCCGCGGTCACCGCGATCCCGCTCGGGGAGGCGTCGGCCGGGCGCCACTGGTGGAGCGGGTCGGTGTACTCCTCCCCGCCCCCGGTGCCCTCCACCACCGGCCAGCCGTAGTTCCGGCCGGGCTCGATGCGGTTGAGCTCGTCCCAGGTGTCCTGGCCGAACTCCGAGGCGTACATGCGGCCCTCGGCGTCCCAGCCCAGGCCCTGGACGTTGCGGTGCCCCAGGGACCACACGGGCGACCCCGCCCGCGGGTTGTCCGCCGGGGGCTCGCCGTCCTCGTCCACCCGCAGGATCTTCCCGGCGAGCGAGTCCGGGTTCTGCGAGCGGGAAGGGACGGCCGCGTCCCCGGTCGCGACGTAGAGGTGGCCGTCGGGGCCGAAGGCGATCCGGCCGCCGGAGTGGTAGGTCTCGCGCGGGATCCCGTCGAGGACGACGGTGTCGGGCACCAGCTCGCCACCCTCGTGGACCATGCGCAGCACCCGGTTGTCCCGCGGGCTCGTGAAGTAGACGAAGACCCGGCGGTTCTCCGCGTAGCCGGGGGAGACGGCGATGCCCAGGAGGCCGCTCTCGTTGTCCGCCGCGACGTCGGGGACCGTCGCCAGCACGCGCGGCTCGTCATCGGGGACGAGGTGGAGCACGCGGGCGGTGTCCCGCTCGGTCAGCAGGGCCGAGCCGTCGGGCAGGAAGTCCACGCCCCACGGCACGTCCAGCCCGGTGGCCAGCACCTCCGGCTCCCGCGGCTCGGTCGCCTCGGGCGTCGGTCCCGCAGTGGGTGGGGATGTCGGCTCCGCGGTGGTCGGCGGCGCGCTCGTCGTCGGGACCGACGTGGGCTCCGGCGTGGTCGGTCCGGGGTCGTCGGTGCCGCACGCGGCCAGGGCGATGACGGCGAGCACCGCCGCCACCTCTCGGCGGGTCATCAGGTCAGGATACGGGTCCGTCCCCGCTCGCCGAGGGGCCCGGCTGCCTGTCGACGCGGTCCGTGCCGCCGGGGTGACCGTCGTTCACCCCGGCTGACCGCCGGGAGGGGTACCACCGGAGGAACGGAGATGTCGATGAGAGCTGTCGTGCTGGGAGCAACGGGGACGGTCGGCCGCGTCGCGGTCCCGCACCTGGTGGCCGCGGGGTACGACGTGCTGGCCCATGCGCGGTCCGCCGACGGCGCTGCCCGTCTGGCCGCGCTGGGAGCCACCCCGCTGCTCGGGGACAGCGACCACCTGCGGACACTGCGCGAGTGGTTCCGAGGGGCGGACGCGGTCGTCGACCTGCGGGTCGCGGTCCCGGCGACGAGCCGGGCGATGCGCCCGTGGGCGTGGCGCGAGTACGCCCGGCTGCGGGGCGAGGCGGCCGTGATGCTGGTCGATGCGGCCCTGCTGGAGGATGTGCCGCGGGTCGTGCACGACACGGTCACCATGGTCTACGCCGACGGCCGGTCCACCCCGCTGACCGAGGACGCACCGGTCGACGCGCCCGGCGCGCTGGCCGCCAACCTCGTCACCGAGCACCAGCTCGGACGGGTCACCGCCGCCGGCGGTGCGGGCGTCGCGCTGCGGCTGGCCCCGCTCTACGGGCCGGACGACGAGCTCAGCGCCCGGGTCGTCGCGGGGGCCCGCCGAGGTCGCGTGCCCCTGCTCGGGCCGGTCGACGGCTGGACGAGCGCGCTGCACACCGACGACGCAGGAGCGGCCGTGCTCACCGCCCTGACGGCCCCCGGCGGGGTCTACAACGTCGCCGACGACGAGCCCCTCACCCGGCGGGAGCTGCTCGCCGTGCTGGCCGACGCCGTCGGCGTACCGACGGTGCGCGGCCTGCCGGACGCCCTGGTGCGGGCGGCACCCCGCACCGCTGCGCTCGCTGGCCCGCTCGCACCGGGTCGACGCCGGCCGGTTCCACGCCCTGGGGTGGCGGCCGAGCGTGCCGAGCCGCCGCCAGGGGTGGCCCATGGCCGTCGCCGGCAGCGGACCCGTACGGGTGCTGCAGCGCTGAGGCCCCCCGACGCGCGACGGTGGCGGCCGGTCAGCCGGTCCCGCAGAGCTGGGAGCGCACGCGCTCCGGCCGCCAGTAGGAGCGCAGCTCGACGATGCGCCCGGCGCCGTCGGTGTCGACGATGTCGATGCCCTCGGCCTCCGCGTGCCGACCGGTCCAGCCCTCGCCCGAGACGCTCCACTTCACCGCCGCCCGGGTCCCGGTGACCACGACGAGGTCCTCGGTGACGCCGAGGCGGCGGAAGGGGCAGGTGAGCTCCTCCCAGAGGTCGCGCAGCGCGGTCGGGCCGGACAGCGGCGGGCTGTCCGCGGGGTTGTGGACCTGGGCACCGGGCGCGAAGAGGGCGAGCCAGGACTCGACGTCGCCGGACCGCAGCGCGGCGTAGTACGACTCGACAGTGGCCTGTGTGGTGCTCATACGGTTCGGGCGTTCGTTCGGGACGACCGGCGGTCATCGGTGGTGGTCAGCCGCCAGGCCGGGGTCGCGGCCGGGTCGGGGGTGTAGACACAGTAGACCCCTGTGCGCACCGACGTGCTCAGATGGTGCCCGAGCGACGGCGCCCCCTCGGCGATCCGCGCGATCGCGGCCCGGATGGCCCGGGAGACGTTGACCCGTGCCCGCTCGGCCGCCGTGCCGGTGGTCCGGTCGCGTCCCCCGAGGCCGACCGCTCGGGCCAGCTCCTGGGCGAGCGCGTCGATCTCCTCCTGGGCACGCGCGGCCCGGTCCACGTGCCCCAGCTCCTCGGCGTCGGCGACCTCGGCCCGCAGCTCCGCCGGTGCAGGTAGTGCATCCCCTTGACGTCGACGACGCGCGTGGACTCCGCCCCCAGGCTCACCGTCCACACCTCGCCCTCGCGGCGGAAGACCGCCGCGCCGGGGACAGGGCGCGGGGGAGAGGCGGCCCGGCCGGCCTCGGCGAGGTCGGCGACCCGGGCGACGAGCGGCGCCATCGCCAGGTCGGTCGCCAGCCGGTGCGCGTCGACCAGGAGCCGGTGGGCGGCCTCGTCGTCGTCGGCCGCCAGGTGCGCCCGGGCGAGCTCGACCTGCGAGCGGCACACCCACGGCGCCGCACCCACCGTGCCGTGGTGCTCGACGGCGCGGGTGAGGTGGGTGAGGGCCGCCGGGTGGTCGCCCCGGGCCGCGGCGAGGAGGCCGAGGTAGTGGTCGACCACCCCCAGGTAGGCCGTGGCGGGCGGCCCGAGGACGGCGTGCCGTCCGGCGAGGGGGGCGAGCAGCTCCGTGAGGTCCCGTGCCCCGTCGCCGTCCCGCAGGCCGGCGGCGAGCTCGGCGGTGAGGCAGAGCGCGGGCAGCGACCCGGTGGGTCCGCGGAGGACGCGGAAGCCGCCGGCGCGCAGCACGTCGTAGTGGACCCGGGCGCTCGGGGCGTTCCCCGCGGCGAGCTCGCGCAGGGCCGCTGCGGCGCGCCACACCGGCTGGTGGTGGTGGCGCTCGAGCGCGGCGGTCACGCCCGCCGTGTCGACCGCGTCCCCCCGGTCACGGGCGAGGATGAGGCGCTGGACGGTGTGTACCGCCACGGCGTGCTGCGCCGGTCCGCCGCCGTCCGGGGCCGCCCGGCCGATGGCCGCCGCCGCGTCGGCGTGTGCCTCCGCGTCGGCGTACCGACCCTGCATGAGGGCGCGCATCGCCTCGACCACCTCACCGACCCACCGGTAGGTGGGCTGGCACAGCACCCGGGCCGTGGGGTCGAAGGCCGTGACCTGTGCCTCCGCGGCGACCACGTCGCCGGCCTCGAGCAGCTCGAGGACGAGCAGGCAGCGCGCGTCCAGCTCCAGCTCGGCCGCTCCCGCGCGCTCGGCGGTCTGCACCGCCTCCCGCGCCAGGGCGAGCCGCTCCTCGAGCAGGACCGCCGGGGTGGGCCGGTGCAGCGCGCGGACGCGGGCGAGCAGGGTGCGGCCGAGGGGCTCGGGACGGGCGGTGCGCCGCGCGCGGTCGAGTGCCCGGGCGGTGAGCTCGGCGGCCCGGTCCGGCTCGGTGACGTGGACCTCCTCGGCGAGTCGGGCGAGCAGCCGCGCCCCGAGGTCGTCCTCGTCAGCGGGCAGCGCGTCGATCGCGGTCTCGAGCAGCGCCACCACCGCGGGGTCACCGTGGTCCCCAGTGGCGACCACCTGGCCACCGTGGCCGAGGGCGGCCCGGGCGAGGAGCGTCGGCAGGTCGTGTTCCCGGGCCAGCTCCGCGGCCCGGCGGAAGGACGTCCGGGCATCCTCCGACCGCCCGTCGCGCAGCAGCGCGTGCCCGAGTGCGAGGTACCCCTCGGCGAGGCCTGCCGGGTCCGCGGCGGGCTGTGCGGCGAGCAGGTCCAGCCCGGCCCGCAGGTAGCGCACCGCGTGGTCGTAGGCGAACTCGGAGAACGCCGCGCGGCCCGCCCGCAGCGCGAGGTCGGCGGCCCGGGCCGGGTCACTGAGCGGCAGCGCCCGCAGGACGTGGTCGGCGAGCTCGCGCAGGTGGGCACGGACGTCGTTGCCGTAGCGGGCCTCCAGGGCCGCCGCCACGCGCCGGTGCAGCTCGGCGCGCCGTCCACCGGGCAGGTCGCCGTAGATCGTCTCGCGGACCAGGGCGTGGGCGAAGCGGTAGGTGCCGAGGTCGATCCGGGGCTGGGCGAGCACCCGAGCGCGGTCGCCTCACCCACGGCCTGGAGCACACGGTCGGGCGGCAGCCCGGTGGCGGCGGCGAGCAGCGCGGCGTCGAACTGGGTGCCGACCACGGCCGCCGTCTCCGTCACCTCGCGGGCGAGGTCGCTGAGCGGAGCGAGGCGTTGGCGCAGCGTGTGCCGCACGCCCTCGGGTACCGAGAGGCCGGCGGCACCGAGCCCGCCCAGACGGCCCTCGGCGGCGAGCAGCCGAGCCGTCTCCAGCGTGAAGAACGGGTTGCCGCCGGTGGCCTCCCACACCGCTGTCACCACCTCGGGGGCGGAGTCCCACGCCGCGAGCAGGGCGTCGGTCTCCTCCCGGGACAGCCCGCCCAGGACGATGCGGCCCGCCGGACGCAGCACCGCGTCGAGCACGGAGGCGGTGTCCGTCGCCGCCGGGTCGGTCGGTGGGCGGACCGTGCCCAGGAGCAGGACGGCGGAGCCCGGCAGGTCCGGGGTGAGGAACTGGAGCAGGCGCAGGGACGGCAGGTCGGCGGCGTGGAGGTCGTCGAGGATGACGACGACCGGCCGGCGCGCGGCAGCCGCGCGCAGCGCGCGGCTCACCGCGTCGAAGAGCCGGAAGTGGTCCTGCTCGCCGGCCAGCGGCGCCGGGGCGCCGTCGCCGGCGAGGGCCGGGGCGAGGTGGGCGAGGTAGGCGGCGTCGGTCTGCGGCAGCGCGAGGTCCTGACCCGGCAGGTACCCCCCGAGCGCCTGGCTCCACGGCCAGTACGGCGGGGAGCCGGGGATCTCCCGGCACCGTCCCCACAGCACCCGCGAGCCCGCCGCCGTGGCGCGCGCCGCGAACTCCGTGACCAGCCGCGTCTTGCCGACACCCGCATCCCCGGCGACGACGAGGAGACCGCCGTGCCCCTGGGCGGCCGCGGCCCGGGCGGCCTCGAGCTGGCGCAGCTCCTCGACGCGGCCGACGAAGAGGTCCGCGGGACCGGTGCTGCCCATCACCCTCCCTCGCGCCGCGCCCTCGGCGGCGCCGTGGCACCGTCCATCTCAGCACCGCACCCGACCGCTGGCAATGGTCCGGGCGCGCACACGCGTACGCTGACGCCCCATGGAGCCGTTCCCGCTGCACGACGGCGACCTCGTGCTGAGCGTCCCCACGTCCGCCGACGTCGACCGCATCACCGAGCTGTGCCAGGACCCGGAGGTCCAGCGCTGGACGACCGTGCCCTCGCCGTACACCCGCGCGCACGCCGAGTCCTTCGTCGCCGACCTCGTCGGCCCCGGCTGGCGGCACGGGAGCCCGACGTGGGCGCTACGGGTGGGGGACCGCCTGGTGGGGATGGTCGGGCTGGCCGAGCGGGACCACCCCGGCTACGTCGAGATCGGCTACTGGCTCGGTGCCGAGGCACGCGGTGCAGGGCTGATGTCCCGCGCCGTCGGCCTGGTGCTCGACGCCGCCTTCGGCCGGCTCGGCGCCGAGCGGGTGGAGTGGCGCGCCGACGTCGGGAACTGGCCCTCGTGGCGGGTGGCGTGGCGACACGGGTTCCGACGCGAGGGCACCCTGCGCCGGGTGGCCCGCAAGCGCGGGGAACGGGTGGACCAGTGGGTCGGCTCGCTGCTGCGCGACGACCCGCGGGAGCCGGCGAGCCCCTGGGACGGGCCCCGGCCCGACAGCGCCGCCGTCCTCGCCGACCCCACCGGCCGCGACCCCGAGGCGCTGGTGCGCCAGTTCCACGACCACTTCGGGGTGCCCGTCGCGCAGGACGCCCCCTCCGTGGCCCGGGAACGGGTGGGGCTGCGCATGGAGCTGGTCGCCGAGGAGTTCGCCGAGCTCATGGCGGCGGTCTACGGGGAGGCGGCGGCGCAGGAGGTGGGCGCGGCGTACGCCCGGGCGGCGCGGGCCGACGACGGCACCCGGGACACCGTCGCCGCGGCCGACGCGCTCGCCGACCTCGTCTACGTCCTGTACGGCATGGCCCAGGAGTGCGGGATCCCGCTGCCCGCAGTCCTGGCGGAGGTGCACGCCGCCAACCTGTCCAAGCTGGGCGAGGACGGCCGACCGGTCCTGCGAGAGGACGGCAAGGTGCTCCGTGCCCCGGGCTACCGTCCGCCGGACGTCGCCGGCGTGCTCACGCGGCACACGCGCTGAGGTGGGCTCGTCGCTCGGTCTCGCAGGGCCGACCCGCTCGGTGGGGCCTACCGCGCCGTGAGACCGCGCCGCTCGAGGAGCGGGGTGATGTCGGCGTCGCGGCCGCGCAGCTCGCGGTAGCAGCTCAGCGGGTCGGCGCTGTGCCCCCGGGAGAGGAGGGCTTCCCGGAACCGCCGGCCCGCCGCGCGGCCGACCGAGCCGTCCCCGTCCCGCGGGGCGTCGGTGCGGAACCACTCGACCGTGTCCGCGTCGAGCACCTCGCTCCAGATGTAGGAGTAGTAGCCGGCGTCGTAGCCCCCGCCGAAGGTGTGGTTGAAGTACGTCGAGCGGTAGCGCGGCGGGACGAGCGGGTGGGCGACGCCCGCCTCCGCCAGTGCCCGCCGGTCGAACTCCTCGACCGCGTCCGGGTCCGTCGGTACCTGCTCCGGCGCCAGCTGGTGCCACGCCTGGTCGAGCAGGGCGGCGCCGAGGTACTCCGTGGTGGCGAAGCCCTCCCCGTACTGGGCAGAGCCGAGCAGCGCCTCGCGCAGCTCCTCGGGCAGCGGCTCACCGGTGCGGTGGTGGCGCGCATAGCGCGTGAGCACCTCCGGGTCGCGCGCCCACATCTCGTTGACCTGGGAGGGGAACTCGACGAAGTCGCGGGGCACCGCGGTCCCGGACAGGGAGGGGTACCGCACGTCGGAGAACAGGCCGTGGAGCGCGTGACCGAACTCGTGGAACGCGGTGATGACCTCGTCCCAGGTGAGCAGTGTCGGCTCGCCCGGCGCGGGCCGGGTCACGTTGAGGTTGTTGACGACCACCGGGCGCTGCCCGAGCAGGTGGGACTGGTCGACGAGGTTGTGCATCCACGCCCCGCCCCGCTTGCCCTCACGGGCGTAGAAGTCCCCGACGAACAGGCCGAGCTCACTGCCGTCCTCGTCGTGCACCTCCCACACCCGCACCCCGTCGGCGTACCCGGGCAGGTCCGGCCGCTCGGTGAGGGTGATGCCGTAGAGGCGGTGCGCCGCGTAGAAGATGCCGTCGCGCAGCACCCGGTCGAGCTCGAGGTAGGGGCGCAGGACCGAGTCGTCGATCCGGAAACGCTCCTGACGCACCTTCTCCGCGAGGTAGGTCCAGTCCCACGGCTCGACGGGCTCCCCGTGCGCGGCGGCGAGCTCGGCGGCCTCGGCATCGGCGTTCGCGACGGCGGGCGGGGCGAGGCGGGCGAGCATCTCGTCGACCGCCGTGGTGGTCCCCGCGGTGCTGTCCTCGGCGACGTAGGCGGCATGGTGCGGGTAGCCGAGCAGCCGGGCTCGCTCCGCCCGCAGCCGGGCGAGCTGGAGCAGCGTGGCCCGGGTGTCGCTCGCCTCGTCCACGCCGGTGCCCCGCTCGAGGGAGGCGGTGAGCAGCTGGCGGCGCAGGTCCCGGTCCTGCAGCTGGGCGAGCAGGGCCTGCTGGGTGGGCAGCTGGAGGGTGATGAGGTAGCCGTCGCGGCCGCGGTCGGCCGCCGCCTGGGCGAGGCCCGCGACGGCGTCGTCGCTCAGCCCGGCGAGCCGGGAGGCGTCGGTCAGGTGGAGCGCACCGGCGTCGAGGCCCTTGACCACCCGCTGGGAGAACTCGGTCTCCAGACTGGTGATCCGGGCGTTGAGGTCACGCAGCCGGGCCTGGCTCTCGTCGTCCAGCCGCACACCGGCGCGGACGAAGTCCTTGCGGTAGGTGTGGAGGAGCCAGGCGGTCTCCGGGTCGAGGTCCGCGTCGGCGAGGGCCTCGAGCCGGGCGAAGATCCGTCGGTCGAGGTACAGGGCGTCCCGGTGGGCGGCCAGCAGGGGGGCGAGCTCGGCCTCGAGCTCGTGCAGCGCGTCGTCCGCGCGCGAGGAGACCAGGGTGTTGAGCACCGGCGCGACACGCCGCCACAGGTCCCCGGAGCGCTCCAGCGCCTCGAGGGTGTTCGCCACGTCGGGGGTGGCCGGGTCGGTGGCGATCGTCTCCCACTCGGCGCGCTGCTGGGCGAGCGCGGCGAGCACCGCAGGCCGCAGGTGCTCGTGGCGGATCGCGGCGAAGTCCGGCAGCTCGTAGGGGAGGGGGGAGGGCGCGGCGAAGGGGTTGTCGGCGGGCAGGGCCGTGTCGATGTCGGTGGTCATCGGGACATTGTCCCCCGACGGGCGGGGCCCGCCCTGCGGGTTATCGTCGGGGCATGACCCACCTCGCGCCCGAGCCCACCGCATCCACCGGCCCGGCCCCCGTCGACGAGGTCGTCGAGATCTGTCGGCGCCTCATCCGCATCGACACCTCGAACTACGGCGACGGCTCCGGCCCCGGGGAGCGTGCCGCGGCGGAGTACGTCTGCGAGTTGCTCACCGAGGTCGGCTGGGAGCCCGAGCTCATCGAGTCCGAGCCGGGGCGCGCGTCGGTGGTGCTGCGCATCGAGGGCACCGACCCCACGCAGCCCGCGCTCGTCCTCCACGGGCACACCGACGTCGTCCCCGCGGAGGCGGCCGACTGGCAGGTCGACCCGTTCTCCGCGGAGGTGCGGGACGGCATGATCTGGGGACGCGGCGCCGTGGACATGAAGGACATGGACGCGATGATCCTCGCCGTCGTGCGCGACATGGGCCGGACCGGCTGGCGGCCGCGGCGCGACCTCGTCGTCGCCTTCTTCGCCGACGAGGAGGCGGGCGGCGGCAAGGGCGCGCGCTGGCTCGTCGACAACCGGCCCGAGCTGTTCGAGGGCGCCACCGAGGCGATCAGCGAGGTGGGCGGCTACTCGGTGGACGTCGACGGCCGCCGCGTCTACCTGCTGCAGACCGCGGAGAAGGGACTGGCCTGGCTGCGCCTCCTCGCCGAGGGCACCGCCGGGCACGGCTCCCTGCTGAACGAGGACAACGCCGTCACCCGGCTCGCCGCTGCCGTGGCCCGCATCGGTGCCCACTCCTGGCCGCTGCACCTCACCGGGACGGTGCGCCGGCTGCTCCAGGGGGTCGCCGACCTCACCGGAACGCCCTTCGACCCGGAGGACCCGGAGGGTGTCGCAGCGCTGGTGCGGGCGCTCGGTCCGGCGGCGACGTTCGTCGGGGCGACGCTGCGCACCGGAGCCAACCCGACCCAGCTCAGCGCCGGGTACAAGGGGAACGTCGTCCCCGGCAGCGCGGAGGCCACGCTGGACGTGCGCTTCCTGCCCGGGGAGGAGGAGACGGTCCGCCGAACCCTCGCGGAGCTCGCCGGACCCGGCGTGCGGGTGGAGGAGATCCACTCCGACGTGGCGCTCGAGGTGCCCTTCGAGGGCGACCTCGTCGACCGGATGGTGGCTGCGCTGGACGCCGAGGACCCGGGCGCCGTCGTCCTGCCTTACATGCTCTCGGGAGGCACCGACAACAAGTCGCTCTCCCGGCTGGGGATCACCGGCTACGGTTTCGTCCCGCTCCAGCTGCCGCCCGAGCTCGACTTCGCCGGGATGTTCCACGGCGTGGACGAGCGGGTCCCGGTCGACGCCCTGCACTTCGGGGTGCGGGTGCTGGAGCGGCTGCTGCGCAGCCTCTGACTACAGCGTGCTGCGCACCCGGATCACCTTGCGGCGCAGCCACACCTTGCGCGCACCGCCCAGGTAGAGCCGGGTGCGGGCGAGCTCCCAGCGGCCGTACTCGGCCTCCTCGGTGAGGAGCTGGCGCACCTGCGACCGGCTCGCGGAGGGGGGCAGGGTGAGGACGCGGAACTCGTACTGGGAGGCGCTGCGCACCCCGGGACGGGGCGGGGGCTCGGGGCTGTACCAGACCATGTTGTGACCCATTGTCTCCCATCGACACATCAGCCCGGACGGGCTGTGCCCATTCCTACCAGGCGCGCTAC
>Ga0209487_1003789_pt1 | contig 11777 bp, 14 predicted proteins | sample Poulit2012_FD_187524 | JGI IMG/M metagenome (GOLD analysis project Ga0209487, IMG submission 187524) | Agricultural soil microbial communities from Georgia to study Nitrogen management - Poultry litter 2012 (SPAdes) (version 2) | ecosystem: Environmental > Terrestrial > Soil > Agricultural land... | reverse complement strand
GTAATATTTTGTAAAGGAATTAAATTTTTATCATTGTTTTAAAGTAATTATTTAAAAAGTTGGCTACTCCATCGTTTTCATTAGTGTCTGTAACATATTTAGCAACTTGTTTAATTTCTGGTAATCCATTTGTCATCGCGACACCAACTCCTGCATAATCAATCATTTCTAAATCATTACTTCCGTCTCCAAAGGCAATAATACGATGCTTAGGAATACCGTAGTAGTCCGCGACTTTTTTTAATGCTTCCGCTTTGTTCATTTGTTTATTCATTACTTCGATTACATGAAATGGTTCTCCCCAATTTCGATGATCAACAATTTCTGTTTCTAATTCGTTGAGTCGATTAGTTAATATGTCTAAATGATCTATTTCCGGATATAATAACATTAATGTAGGATTTTCTTTTAAATGTTCTTTCACTTTCCCAACAATAAATGCATCATCTGCTTTTTTGTTATTTACTCCATAAAAATCCGCTATTGCTTCATCGTACGTGTCTAAATAAACTGCATCTTGAACGGTTGCAATAATATTTTTAGAATTTAAGTCATAACATGTTTCTACTATTTCCATCGCTGTGTCATGATTAAGTGGATGGTGATAGTTGCCCCATGAATTATCATAAGGGTTGTGTAAAACAGCACCATTTGAGTTGATTAATGGAGTTCTTAATCCTAATTCATTGTAATATAAAATACTTAATCGATTAGAACGACCTGTAGCGATAACGACAATATGCCCTTCTTCAATTAACCGTTCCACAATTGCTTTTGAAGCGGGTGAAATCGTCTTTTTATCTGTTAAAAGTGTCCCATCTAAGTCAAGGGCAATTAAATGTTTTTCCTTCAATTCACTCACCTCACCTTTTCATAATTGTAGCAGAGATTGACCACTTTCTCCAATAATCAAAATGAATCATCTTGTTAAATTGTGTGAAATTGTGTGCTTATAACACCGTAATAAGTGGAATCTGTCCAGTAACAAAACTAGATTGACTACGGCCTACAACGATACAAGAAGTTACTCAGTCCCTAATAAAATTGCTCCATGACCACTTGATTTGCTCGCTGACCATCAAATTTGCTCGGTGACCTTTGGAATTGCTCGCTGACTATCAAAATTGCTCGCCAACCTTTGGATTTGCTCACTGACCATCAAAATTGCTCGCCAACCTTTGGAATTGCTCGCTGACTATCAAAATTGCTCGCCAACCTTTGGATTTGCTCACTGACCATCAAATTTGCTCGGTGACCTTTGGAATTGCTCATTGGCCATCAAAATTGCTCGGTGACCTTTGGAATTACTCGCTGACCATCAAAATTGCTCGCCAACCTTTGGATTTGCTCGCTGACCATCAAATTTGCTCGGTGACCTTTGGAATTGCTCATTGGCCATCAAAATTGCTCGGTGACCTTTGGAATTGCTCGCTGACCATCAAATTTGCTCGGTGACCTTTGGAATTGCTCGCTGACTATCAAAATTGCTCGGTGACCTTTGGAATTGCTCGCTGACTATCAAAATTGCTCGCCAACCTTTGGATTTGCTCACTGACCATCAAAATTGCTCGCCACCCTTTGGAATTGCTCACTGACCATCAAAATTGCTCGCCAACCTTTGGAATTGCTCACTGACCATCAAAATTGCTCCATCTCCATGCAATTTGCTCGCTGACTAAAGAATTTGCTCCAACTGTAGTACATTTGCTCGTCCAGCATCCAACTCACTAACCTTTGTTGTTTTCTACAACGTCATCTTTTACGTTGCAAATGAACAACAATTCATTCATAATATAATTATAAAAAAGGAAGGATTAAAATGATGATTCAATTACATAAAGAAACAATTGGCGATATACATTTATTACATATGGTAAAAGCAGAAAATGCAAACACACCATTACCAACCGTTATATATTTTCATGGATTTAATGGAGAAAAAGAAAGTAGTTTAACACCTGCATATAAAATGGTTGAAAAAGGCCTTCGTGTTATTTTACCTGATAGTAAATTTCATGGAGAACGTGAAGGTGATGTAAAACCACGCGAAAAGGATTTAGCTTTTTGGGAAATTGTCATTCAAAATATCACAGAACTTGAAGTGATTAAAGATTATTTCGTTTCAAATGGTTTAACTGACAAGGATCGAATTGGTGTTGGGGGAACAAGCATGGGTGGAATTACAACATATGCAGCATTAGCTCAACATCAATGGATAAAAACAGGGGCTGTTCTAATGGGGACACCAAAGGTAAGTGAATATGCCCGACAACTTATCGATCGATTCAATGCCTCCCATAAAGAGCAAATAAAGGAAATGGATGTAAAAGAACCGTTAAAGTTACTCGAACAATTTGATTTAACATTGCATCCAGAAAAATTAAACCACCGACCTTTATTCATCTGGCACGGAGTTAAAGATAATATCGTACCAGTTTCACTAACAGATGAGTTTTATGAACAAATTAAAGATTATTATGAGTCCGACAATGATTTATCATATATCCGGGAAGAAAATCGAATGCATCATTTAAGCAAGCTATCAATGGTTAAAACAGCAGAATGGTTTAGTAAACAATTATAATAAATAGGTTAATCAGTTCAAAAATGTTCGTAAATATGGTTAAATATAAGTAGGAGTTAAAAGAGGAGGTATACCATGGATGAAGCACTAAAAGAAAATATAATGGGTGCACTAGAAAATGTAATTGACCCTGAATTAGGTATAGATATTGTAAATATGGGGTTAATTTATGGTGTAGATTTAGATGATGCAGGTGTTTGTACCGTGACAATGACATTAACTTCAATGGGTTGTCCATTAGCCGGTCATATCGAAGCAGATGTAAAAGGGGTTCTTGCTGATATTCCGGAAGTAAAAGAAACCGTTGTTAGTATAGTATGGAATCCACCATGGGGTAAAGATAAAATGTCTCGCTATGCGAAAATTGCGCTAGGAATTCCAGACTAAAGATAAAGATAGGTTGATTCATAATTGGATCAGCCTTTTTTCATAAGAGTCTTTATTGAAAAGAGTGAGTATTCAATGGATAAATATTGGCTAAGTAATGAACCAATTACAATTAATGATTGTATAGAGAAAGTGATCCGTCCGGAGGCAGGCGCAGTTAGTACCTTTATTGGAATCGCTAGAGAGTATACTAAAGGTAAGCGAACGCTTTTTTTAGAGTATGATGCATATGTACCAATGGCAACAAAGCAATTAGCTAGAATTGGTGATGAAATTAAACAGGAATGGCCAGACGCAGAAGTTGCAATCGCACATCGAATGGGTCGGTTAGATATTTCAGAAGTAGCAGTAGCAATCGCTGTATCTACACCACACAGGGATGCATCATTTAAAGCATGTCGCTATGCGATTGAACGGATTAAAGAGATTGTACCTATTTGGAAAAAAGAGCACTGGGAAGACGGTACAAAATGGTTAGGTAATCAACAAGAAACCGTTTCGTATGAGAAGAATGTACCTCGAGAGGAGGATTCACTTTGATTGAGTTACTTTTTTTCGCTCAATTACAAGAAGAGATTGGAAGCAAATCATTAAAAGTAGAAGCAAGTGATGTATCAGTAAAAGAGATCAAGGATACATTTTTGGCAAAATTTCATATTGACAATTTACTTAGTGAAGCCATGATTGCAGTAAATGAAGAATACGCCAAGGAAGATGCGATTGTTTCAGCCGGTGATACAGTAGCGTTTATTCCACCAGTAAGTGGTGGATAAGGACTAAGTTAAATACTAAAAAAGAACAAAAAGCCAGACTTCTCCACATAAATGAAGAAGCCTGGCTTTTTAATAAAAAAAGGATATAAACACTTATAGGTGTATTATTGAAGCACTTTATCTTCAATGGCGGTACAGTTAATATGTAAATATCCTGCTTTGTCTGTTGATACGATAGATTCTTTACGTAATTGCGTTAACGTTCTACTTATTGTTTCCCTGCTAGAACCTATCATGTTTGCTAATTGACTGTTCGTTAATTGAATGGTCAGTCGGTAATGGTCATCATCGATTTGTTCCCCATTTTTCTTCGCTAAGCGTAACAGTAAAAGTAAAATTTGGTCAGAGACCGTGTACATCATTTTTTCCTCTAGCCTTTTTTGTAAATCAATGATAATTCCACTCAACACATGAAAAACTTTAATACTTATTTGTGGATTGTTTAAGATAAAGTTTTCAAAAGACAATATTGGGATGTTCACTAAAGTTGCCTCTTCTAATACTTCCGCATTAGCAGGATAATTTCCTTTTCTAAAAAAGCCTTGATGTGGAAACATATCATCCTTTTGTAACACATTCACAATTTGTTCCTTACCTTCTAAGTCGGTTTTATAAATATTGATTTTCCCTTCTTGAATAAAATAAACATCTGTAATAGGCTCATCTTGTAAAAATACAATAGAACCTGTTCGATATACTTTTGAGCCTGCGATTTCGACAATGGGTTCCATTTCATGTTTTTCTAATGTTTTAAAAATCGTAAATTGTTTTAAAAAATTATAGAGTTCCTCATTAAAAGGTCGCATTGTACAACATCCCTTTTCACTTAAATAATATGTATCTCCATCATAGCATACGGCGATTAAGTTATCTGTTTATTTTATAAAAATTATTCACTTTTAGCACCCTTTCCTGTGAGGTGCATCACATATAAACAGCTCTACCTAAGCTATACTTGCCATGTAGATTGAAAATGGAGGGAAATATAATGACAGAAAAAACATTCAGATTTTCGTTAAATGTACCTGAAATTGAAGGGAAAATGCGCCATCCAATTATTTTTGAAACATTTGATAAATTAAGTTCTGGTGAATATTTAGAATTGATAAATAATCATGATCCAAGGCCGCTTCATTATCAGTTTATCCACGAACGCGCTAATTTATTTACTTGGGAATATATGGAGGAAGGACCGGAAACTTGGCGTGTCGCAATCGGAAAATTGTAAAAAGTAGCAAAATATATTTGTTTAAAAAATACTTTCACAAGATTAAAATTTCCAAATGAAAACAATTGTACCAACGATAAAGCAATAAACACTAAAAACGGCTAATTTGCCGTGAATGACCATTTTTTGAAACCATTTTAAAGCAAGATAAGTAGCGAACATTGCACTAAGCAATGCAATGACATATGGGATGAACAGTGGTTGAATCGTTGTGTCAGTTAACATATGTGGTATAGACAAGATGTTAATCCCAACGCTTACAGGGATAAATAAGAGAAAGGAAAATCTTAATGCAGCTTCTCGTTTAAAGCCAATTAAAAGTGCAGCTACAAGGGTAGCACCGGACCGACTAATGCCAGGAATAAGTGCAAAAGCTTGTGCAAAGCCGATGATGATAGCATCTTTAATTGTTATTTGTTCATCGTCTTTCGTGCCATGTTTATGTCGTACATGAAAAAGGAATAATCCAGTTATTAAAAGTGCAATCGCAACAGTGAAAGAGGTCGCAAGTTGACTACTAATACTATCTTCTAAAAAAACACCGATAACTCCAGTAATGGTAGTAGCAATTAGTAAATGCATGAGATAAAAGAAACTGTTACGACATGTTTCATCTTTTTTCATTACAAACAAATAACTTCTATGGACAATCGTTATTAAATCATGACGATAAATAAAAATAATAGCTAATAAAGAACCAAAATGAAGGATAACTTCAAAGGAAAGTCCAGGAGTAGAAATATGAAACATATCTTTTAATAAAATAGTATGACCGCTTGATGAAATCGGAAGTGGTTCCGTTACACCTTGGAATAATCCTAAAATAATATATTGCATGATGGTTAGCAACTTTTGGGTGAAGAACAATCGCATTCCCTACCTTTCCTCGTACTGCTTGTCTTTGTACAGTATATGAAAGGTTTAACTAAACATGTTATGGAATATAAAAAAACCCTTTACTCTAATCAAAGAGAAAGGGTTTTTTAAAAGTTACCTTATTTGTTTATTCTGTGTTGATAAAACTCCATCTAGTACAACAATAGCGATAAATACTGCAGCTGAAAATACTATGGACTGTGTTAAATTAAATGGATCGCCCGCCATGCTTGTAAGTATGTAGTCGAGTGCACCACCAATTAATAGTGCCCAAATTATTGTCATAATAATTCTCATTTTTACACCTCATTTTATAATAAGCTAATATAATATCAAAAAATAAATCTTTATTATCTTAATTCATTTTATCAAAACTTTTATAGAAATAAAAGTTTTTGTAAGTACCTTTCAAATTTATGTCATGTTTATTCTTGTTTACTTAAGTTAGATCAGGTCTCTTGTTTTTGATTTTCTTGCTTTTTCCAAGCAGGATCACCATAATCATGTAAACGCTGATTTATCTTATAAACCCCATAAGGAATGACAAAAGCTAAAATCGTACAGATAACTCTGAGCCAATCTGTTATATATTCTACAACCAAATTTCCCATAGACATTTTCTCCTTTATCGTGTTTTATTTGAAGTACCAACGGAATAAATATGTGCCTTCACTTCAATATCAAATGTTACATTGTTGGCAAAGTGATTTTCCCCTTCTTCCCAATCATCCTTTACCTTTTTCCATGTTTTAAGATCTTTCATTTCAAGGCTTTGCCAAAGACGAAAGACGTCTGCATGGAATTCATTTTGTGCTTTATGGATGGTGTCTTCCAGAATCTTTTCTACATGTTTTGATAAGGTTTCTTCTATCGCTTGAAGTTCTTTCTCACTATTAAGATTTTCATTAGCAGTCGCTTCTTTTATCGTACCGAAAAGTATCATCTGCATTGTTACTTTTATATTAGATTGATTTGAAGTGTCTATTTCCTGTTTATTTTGTATGCGATTTATTTTAAATGCAAACGGCTGATCATGATATGTAAATTCAATGATCGTTCCTTCTGCTTCCTCGCGATATAAATCGTGACCTATCATTTCTTTGTTATTCATTTTGCCGACCATTTTCGCTTTTGCTCCTTGAAAAACTGCTCCGGCAGTTCGTTCGATTTGTTCATTTTTAACTGCCAAAACTGGTAAAATAAAACTACGATTATGTAAATTATATGCCTCCACTTCCCCTAGTGTTTTAGGATGAAAATAGCCAGAACTTTTACTAGCTCGCTCTAACATGTCATTCATTTGTAGTGCTGGGAGTTTACTTTCTGGACTTTGCAAATCAAGTAGCGACTTTGCTTCGTCTTCGGCTACAATAACTTTAATACCACGACGTAGTGTGATATCACGAAGATAGCGATCAAGTAGCTGAATAAATAAGTGATCTGTTTTGGCCACTTCTTCAGAGACAACAAGTATTTTTAAATGTTCATAATACGGTGTTTTACTAGAGGTTTGTGGTATTACCTCATCAATTTGATATATACTTGATCCGGTTTCCGTCAGGTTATAAAAAGCTTTCTGATCGCTCCCTCCATCGGTTGTCCCGAAACTTTCCGGAAGAACTATTTGATCGGTTACAGAATAAATAGGTGTACCTTCTTCTTTCATCTCATCTAAATCAATACTAGTACCAATGATAAAGCCTCGTTCTTCAATATTAATCGAATCCCAACAGCCAGCAAGAAGTAAAACTGATATACCTAAAATAAATAAGCGCTTTTGTTTAATCATTTAAATTTGCTCCTTTTATTTTAGTTAAAATATATAAAATAATGATCACTGAAGGAGTAAATATTACCGTCGTATACATTGTTAGATCCATTAGTTTATTTACTTGTTCTATGTCTCGTGGGAATAAACCTATTATTAATATAATTGGAGACATAACAAATAGCATCATTTGCTTTTTTACCTTTTTAAAAATGGAAGTTAATAATAATACAGACAAATCTAGAAATAGGCTTACTGTATTAAAAATAGCCATGATCCAAATGGTATAAACAAGAGCATCAATTCGTTCAAAGATGGAACCTGGTAGCTCCACCCTCTTAGCTAACTCTAATGTAGGAAACATTAAATTACTCGTAACAATATTACTGAATACACCAATGGTCACTAAAAAAATAAATATATAAAAAATAGTTGCAATACTTACACCAATGGTTACTTGTTTTGTCAAACTTTTATTCTGTTTGACGAGAAATGTATAAAAAAGGGCAATACCAGCCCCAGTAAATGCTGAAGATGATACAAGAATCCCTTTGAAATAACCTGTAACATTTGTTGTAAGTAATGGTAAGTAATTTCTATGGTCAAGCCATGAAATGTTAAATAAACCAACAAATAGAAACACAAATAGGATAATTGGAAGAAATAACATATTTAACCGAAAGATACCTACCCTCGAACCAGAAACTGCATAAATAACGACTAATAAAAAGGCAAGTGCTAGAACGGCAAGTGGTGTTCGATCAAATAAAAATAATTGTGCAATATATGCGACAGAACGAATAACAAACCCACAAATGACAATAGCTATGATGACGAATGATAAAGATATCAAAATAGCGAGTGGCCTTGTCACTAAATGGGATGCATAGTCAATAAAATGTTGATTTGGGTAATGTAGGGCGACTCTCAATGCAAGGACAGCTAGGAAAGTCGCAATGATTCCGGCAGCTAATAAAGAGACCCATCCATCACTATAGGACGTAACTTTAGCGACATCACTTGGTAAGGTAAGGACGCTCACACCTATAATAATCGATGGATAAGCAAATAATAATTCGCGCCCACTTAACGTTTTTTCACTATGTTTATTTTGATTCATTCTGTTTCTCCTTTATCATTTAAAGAAATGTCATCGATGGTACTCGTGAATTCAGGGCGTTTTTTACCAGTTTGTAAAGGTGCTCGCAGCACGACATCATTCCAATCACTTGAATAGAAGAATGGTGCAAATGAACTGGAATAAGGTATACCAAAACTTTTTAAGTTGACAAAGTGTATATTAATCATAATGTAAATAAGAATGATGCCGTACAACCCGAAAATTCCCGCCGCAAATATAAAGGCAAACCGTACAATTCTAAATGCAATAGCAACACTATAAGAAGGGATTGCAAATGTCGATATCGCCGTTATTGCAATAACAATAACCATAATCGGACTTACGATTCCAGCTTGTACAGCTGCCTCTCCAATGACAAGTCCACCGACAATCCCTACTGTTTGGCCGATTGTTTGTGGTAAACGGGCACCTGCTTCTTGTAATAGTTCCATTGTAATCACCATTAATAATGCCTCTATTATCGCTGGGAAAGGTACACCTTCTCTACTTCCTGCAATTGAAAAGACTAAATCAGTTGGTAGAAGTGCCGGTTGAATAGAAATTAAGGCAACATAAATAGCAGGTAAAAAAAGAGCAATAAAAGCAGCTGCATAACGTAATAGTCTTAGTAAACTACCGATTGTCCAACGTTCATAATAATCTTCTGGTGATTGTAATACAGTCGAAAAGTTGATTGGTGCAATGAGTACAAAAGGTGTCCCTTCAACGATAATAACGAACTTACCTTGCATCAATGCACTAATAGCTTTATCGGGTCTTTCTGTATTAAGGATTTGCGGAAAAGGAGATAAGAAGCTATCCTCAATCCATTCCTCTACATAACCGGATTCAGGTACGGCATCGATATCAATGGTTTCTAAACGTCGATTTACTTCTTGTAAAACTTCTGGATGCATAATGTCTTTAATATATGCAACGACAATTTGTGTGTTACTTCTTGCCCCCACTGTATATGTTTGAAAGCGGAGATTTGGGTCTTTTGCTCGCCTCCGTATTAAAGCTAAATTTGTTTCCAAATTTTCAACAAATCCCGATCGTGGACCACGGATTAAGGTTTCAGTTATTGGTTCTTCAATTGCACGGAATTCCCCACCAATCGTTTGGATCATTAAGGCTTCCTTTACCCCGTCAATAAAAATAATAGTAAAACCAGATAAGAGTTTCTGTGTTAAGTCATCAAAAGATTGCACTGTTTGTACATCATTAATGGCAATGTACTTCTGGTAAATAAACTGAAACAATTCTTGATGGTTATCTGGATAGTTTTTGGCTGTTTCGAGGTTGTTTAAAACACTTTGTTGTATAGCGATTGGATCGACAATACCTTCAAAAAAGACAACAGTACCTTCAATTGCTGTATCGCCAAATGTTAACGTACGGGTTTTTAAATCACCGGGTTTATCAAACAATTTATGTAATTGATGAATGTTTGTATGTAGATTAGCGCTCACCTTTATAGATGATGGAACTTTCTCATGTTCTGTATTATTAATAACAATCCTCTCCCTGTTACGTTTCGAACGTGGTTTAAAAACCATTTATATCCACCTATTTCGTTGTTTTCATTATTGTTATATCTTTTTCTGAATCTACATTTTCTTTTTAAGTTATATTTAGCATGGTTTATATCCAAGTAATCTATGTATGTAAAATAAATAAGTTATTGAAAGCGACCATTCGTAACTTTTGAGTAAGTGTAACGCCAGACAGAGTTCGAGTTGGTGTGAAATTATAGTTATTTGTTTCTCTAGAAGTGGTGCAATTGGTTTGCCTCATAAATTCATATAAGTGATGGTATAAAAGCTGATTCTCGAGGTAAATTAATCATATTATGTATGAAAGGGCGATAGCGATGGATAAAAATAAGTATGAAAAAAATATCGATTTAACAAGTGGTGAAATAGGTTATCTATGGCAGACATATCAATATGAAAGTGTAGCGATTTGTGGGTTGACTTATTTTTTACAACATATAGACGATCAAGCTATTAAACAAGTCCTAGAAAAAGGTTTGGATGTGTCTTCGAAACGTCTTAATCAAATACGGGAAATTTTAACAGATGAAAATTATCCTATTCCGCAAGGTTTTACAGAAGGTGATGTGAATTTACAGGCTCCTAGGTTGTTTTCTGATGAATTGTATCTTCAATATTTGGTACATACATTACAAATGGAGTTGACATTCTATGCAACCGCTATGTTAGGAGTCGTAAAATTACATGTTCAAAAATTTTATCAACAGATCATCAAAGACTCGATGAAATTAGAAATGGAAACAAAAGAATTAGCAAAGGAAAAAGGACTTTATGTAAGGTCACCTAAAGTTCCAAGTCCTAAACATATAGAGTTTGTGAAAAAGGAGTCTTTTTTAGCTGGATGGTTTGGAGAAACAAGACCTTTACTTGCAATAGAGATTGCAGAATTAGTTTTCAATGCGAAACGGAATGCACTTGGTCATGCCGTAATCACAGCATTTGCCCAAGTGGCTAAGTCAAAAGATGTGAGGGAATATTTTATAAAAGGGAAAAAGATAGCTAGTAAGCATGTAGAGACATTTACAAACAAATTACATGAAGATGACTTAGCTGATGCTACATCACTTTTAACAGCAGAAATAACCGAATCAACCGAACCCCCATTTTCAGATAAATTAATGATGAACTTTATTACAACTCTAATAGGTTCGGGACTGGGGCAATATGGTACTTCGATGGCAATGAGTCCAAGAAGAGACTTGGGTGCTGCTTACTCAAAGTTAATGGCTGAAATCGCGAAATACTCAAATGATGGAGCAGAAATACTAATTGCAAATGGTTGGATGGAAAAACCACCAATCGCAGCTGATCGAAAAAAAATAATGAAAAAGGAAAGCGAATGAACACAACAAAAAGCAAGGAAAAGCGAGTCGAAGTATTATTATGGAGTATTGCCTTTCCAGGATTTGGTCAGTTATTAAATAAAAAATATTTGAAAGCTTTTATTTTTATTGTTTTAGAAGTTATGATTAATGTAAAAGGAAA
>Ga0209487_1003788_pt1 | contig 11778 bp, 11 predicted proteins | sample Poulit2012_FD_187524 | JGI IMG/M metagenome (GOLD analysis project Ga0209487, IMG submission 187524) | Agricultural soil microbial communities from Georgia to study Nitrogen management - Poultry litter 2012 (SPAdes) (version 2) | ecosystem: Environmental > Terrestrial > Soil > Agricultural land... | reverse complement strand
AAAAAAAACGGAGAATCCAATCGATTCTCCGTTTTCTATTTACGGTGGTTGGTGTTGGCATTCGTTCTGCCTATCCATCTTTGTTCATCAATCAATTCCCATCTATTTTGTGAGGCGACTTCCTGCTCCTTTATCGCCTGACTTACATACATACTCACCAAAAGGAACACTTGTTCTTTGGTGCATTTTTTGCTAGTATAAAGGAAGATGAACATCGTTGATCATTCCTCATATTTGTAAAGGATGTGTTCATATGGAAGGTATTATTTCGGTCTGTGAAGGTGAAGGGTGTTATTCGCAATCTGAACAAACCTTGAAATGGTTGTTTGATCTTCTTTTAGAGGGAATTAAACAATCAACCGACCCAACGCAAACAAGATTTATTCACCATTATCTAGATAAACTATTATTGCTTAGTCCTGAAGAAAGAGATAAACTAGTAAAGGAAATGACTCAATTCGATGGGCTCGAAAATGTTGTTGAACATTTTAAGCGATATGATCAGAACGAATCATAATCTGAAATCATACCCATCCATTATACAACCTAGATGGAGGACTAATTTTGCGTAAGTATGAAACACCCTTTTCAAATCGATTGCAACAGAAAACCACTTCTGTCTATCTGTTAATCGGTATTATTTTAATCGGATCAAATTTAAGAGCACCTTTAACATCTGTAGGATCCTTGATTTCCTTTATTCGCGAAGATTTGGGCATTACGAATACAATGGCAGGCTTGATAACAACATTACCTTTACTTGCCTTTGCTTTTCTTTCCCCTTTTGCGCCGAAAATAGCGAATCGGATTGGTATGGAACGAACGATATTTTACTCGCTCCTTGTTTTAACAATCGGAATCGTAGTTCGCTCTTTATTTGGGACGAGCTCCTTATTTATTGGAACCCTATTAATTGGTCTTGCCATTGCGATTGGCAACGTTTTGTTGCCGGGGTTAATTAAAATGAATTACCCACTCAAAATTGGCTTTATGACTGGTATTTATGGTGTGTTTATGAATATCTTCGGAGGAATCGCCTCCGGTATTAGTGTCCCACTTGCTTCGATCAACAATATTGGGTGGCAAGGTTCTTTAGGTTTCTGGGGAATTTTCTCGTTGATTGCACTCTTGGTTTGGATTCCACAACTTCGAAAACCAAGTCAGTCCCCGAAAGCGACGAGTGGCACTGCGAAATCTGTAAAAGGAAAGAGTATTTGGAAGTCTCCATTAGCCTGGTATATTACGGTGTTCATGGGCTTGCAGTCCCTCATGTTCTATACGTTAATAACGTGGTTACCTGAAATCTTAAGTTCCCACGGCTATAGCTCAAGTGGTGGAGGCTGGATGCTCTTCCTCATGCAACTTGCCCTCATCCCGATGACCTTTATAATTCCGATCGTTGCTGAGAAGATGCATGATCAAGTCATCCTTAGTGGAATAACGGCATCATGCTTTATCGTTGGGGTGTTGGGATTATGGATCGGATTTAAGCCTTTCTTACCGATTGCCGTTATTTTACTTGGTGTTGCTGGTGGGAGTGCCTTTAGTTTGTCCATGATGTTCTTTAGTTTGCGGACAAATAGTGGGCAACAAGCTGCGGAAATGTCAGGAATGGCCCAGTCATTTGGTTATCTCTTAGCCGCATGTGGACCCGTTTTATTTGGTGTGTTACATGATTTCGTTGATGGATGGCGACTCCCATTAGGATTATTAATGGTATTGGCGGTTGTGATTTTCCTGAGCGGTATTCAAGCGGGTAAAAATCGTGTGATTGCGGAGTAATGCGCATCTCTTTAATAGATTAATGAATTTCATTCAGATGGTGCACAATTTAAAATAGCTTAGTGATAGAAAGGGTGAGGTTATTGCTAGAGAAACTCGGTGTACAACTTGTAAAGCTTGATCTACCGTTTAGACTGAACCATGTGAACTGCTTCCTAGCTGAAGGTGAAGACGGATGGGTCGTTATTGATGCTGGATTACATAATGAAGCAACCATAAAAAGATGGGAACAAGCTTTAGCGGGAAAAACAGTGACGGATTTATATGTCAGCCATTATCATCCGGACCATTTTGGGTATATTGGTGGTTTGCAACAAAAAATGGGTGTAGAAAGTGGAATTATACCACGTGTCTCCATGAGTAAGGTTGATGCTGAAGCAGGATTAAGTGCCTGGTCAGACCGTTTTGTCGAAACATTCCCTACTCATTATAAGGCTTCAGGCATTCCTGATGATATCGCTGCAAAGATGCTCGATAATACCGTGGGATTTATCGATGCCGTGACACCTTATCCGGATGTCAATCATTATTTTCAAGAAGGGGAAATGGTCCCGATTGGATCTTTGGAATATGAAGTGATTTTTACACCTGGTCATTCAGATGGCTTAGTTAACTTTTTTAATGAGGAGCAAGGAGTTTTATTTTCGACAGATCATATTTTGCCGAGGATCACACCAAATATATCGTATTGGTTCCACGGAAATCCGAATCCATTAGCTGCTTATTTTGACTCTCTTGAAAAACTTAAAAAACGAGATGCTCATTATGTTATCCCGTCACACGGTCAACCTTTCTATGGGGCGAATGATCGGATTGAAGAAATCAAATCACACCATGATGATCGGCTCGTGCAAACATTGGATTCCATTCGTGGTGGAAATACAGTTTATGGAGCTTGTCAGCACTTATTTACCTTTCAATTAACCATCCATGAAACTCGGTTTGCGATTGGAGAAACACTCGCACATCTTGAGTATTTACGTGCTAAAGGTGAATGCACCCGGGAAAATCAAGCGGGGGAATGGTGGTACTCCTGTTAAATGAATCTTTAAAAAGCAAAAAGCTAAATCAACAGCGTATAACGTGTTGATTTAGCTTTTTTGTCGTTATGTATTAGTTAATCGTGCATAAGACGATGGGGCAATTCTCGCAATTAATTTCCTTTTTTAGATACTGAAGATCATGAATAATGATCCTTCTATTTTTCAGTGACAGTATATTGTTTGTGATTAGTTCATTTAATAATCTGTTGACGCTTTCACGAGCGGTACCACAGAAATTGGCTAAGTCTTGGTTTGTTAAGGTGATATTGATTAAAATACCATCCGCTTGTTTGATTCCATAACTATTTGAAAGACGAATTAACGTGGAATATAGGGCGCCACTTTTACCGTGGTGGACGAGATCGCGAAACTTCAGCTGATCTTGTAGAAAGGAATTACTCATCATCTGAATTATTTCAATACTTAAAGCTTTATTGACTAGTAACTCCATCTCTAAGTCTATCTTTTTAATGATCGATACTTCGCCACTCTCGAGGACCTTTGCATTTAGAATATAATTCACATCATGGGAATAAAGAGAAAATTCACCGACAATATCATCTCTACTACAAATTCGTAAGCCAACACTCCTCCCGTCTGGAGAGGACTTTCCGATTTGTACAACTCCGGATTTAATGATATATATTTCGTCAGCAAGATCACCTTCTGTAAATAAATAGGTGTCTTTTTCCATTGTTCTCGTACGATTAATTTTATTAAAAAAATCTTTTAATTCAGTCGACATTTGTTGGCTAGAGTGTTTTTTACTCATCTCAGTCCAATCTCCTTTAAAAAAAGATTATTTCACTTCTGGTTCTTTTACTGTCTAGTTTAATGATGGACATACATAGAGTCAACTTAAAGAAAGCAGTAGACGAGGAACAATTGCCATTTATGACTGGATTGTGACTGATTATGTCCAAATTGTAACATTTATCCATAAATTATAAATAAAAGTACTTCATGTGATAATTGTTACATCATTAAAATTAGTTCCTCCTTATAATCGAATTAAGAAGGAAATTCAATACACGAGGTGATTAATGTGCTGAAAAGTATGCTTGAAAATGACTGGAATAATATGGTTGATTCATCATTGCCGGATCCACGAAAGGAACTTAAGCAGTCTCAATATGATTCAAAATTAGGCTTTAATATGGCAGAAGATGCTCGGAAAGTAATTGGGGGAAATCTGAATATAAAAGACTTTCATAAAAAGTATCATGCCTCATTATTAAGTGAATTTGGTGAACTATTTACACAGGAGGCTGTGAAAGAGAAAGAAAAGGAAGGTGTTAAATGGGGAATGGTGATCGATTTACGGAAATGTGTAGGGTGTGACTCCTGTACAGTGGCTTGTAAGGTAGAAAACCGCACACCACCAGGAATATCTTATAATGTCGTATTGGAACAAGAGATCGGTACATTTCCTAATGTTGCAAAGGTAAATTTACCAATACCTTGTATGCAATGTGATAATCCACCATGTGTTCAGGTTTGTCCAGTACGGGCCACATTTAAACTAGCTAATGGCATTGTTACGATTGATAATGATCGGTGTATTGGCTGTCGATATTGTATTGTTGCCTGTCCTTATGGTGCTAGATCATATGACTTCGGTGAAAGTTATGAGGAAGAAATGATCGGTTATAACGATGTAACAAGTCCAGAGTATGGGATTGAACGTGGAGAGAGAAATAGTAAGAAATCAACAATTGGAACGGTGAGAAAATGTAACTTCTGTCTTCATCGTCTAGAACGTGGAGAAGAGCCAGCGTGTGTAGAGACATGTATTGGTGATGCCCGTTTCTTTGGAGATTTAAATGATCCGAACAGTACGGTTTCAAAACTTTCTAATAGTCCTCGTGCTTTTCGATTGAAAAGTGAGTTAGGCGCGGGTCCAAATGTCATTTATTTAAAATAGGAGGAGTGGACATGTCAACAGATGCGAAGTCAATCGCGGTGGAATCGAAAAAGGCTGAAGCAGCAAGCCCTATATTTAAATGGTGGGTTGGAATATTAAGCATATTGTTTATTGTAGGTGGTTATTACATTATAGAGAGACTTGTAGTTGGTCTAACAACAACAAATCTATCGTCATTCACACCATGGGGAGCATGGATCGCTTTTTATATTTTCTTTGTTGGGCTTAGTGCAGGATCTTTTCTACTTTCTTCATTAATCTTTGTATTTGGTATGAATCAGTATGAAAGATTAGGAAAAATGGCATTATTCACGGCCATCGTTTGTATGATTGTAGCTTTGACTTTCGTACTTATGGATTTAGGGAAACCATTTCGTTCACTTAATGCGGTAGTCTATTGGAACGTAACTAGTATATTAGCATGGGAAATCCATTTTTATATCGTTTATATATCACTACTCGTTACAGAACTTTATCTTGCGATGCGGTCGGATCTAGTCCGGTTAAAGAATGTAGATAGTTTGAAAGGGAAAGTTGCTCGTTTGCTAACATTTAAGAATAGTGAAGTGAGTGAAGCAACAGAAAAAAGGGATCATCGCTGGTTAAAGATTCTAGGCATCATTGGTATCCCATTAGCAATTCTTGGTGTACACGGAGGAACAGGAGCCATATTCGCTGTTGTAAGTGCAAAAGCAGCATGGAACACCGGGTTATTTCCAATCATCTTTGTTGTGTCTGCCATGGTGTCTGGAACAGCTTTATTACTTTCGATGTATATTATTAAACAAAAAGTATCTAAAAAACCAATTGACGAAGCAATGGTTGTATCATTAGCCAAAATGATGATCGCCTTTCTTTTCATTGATTTAGGACTACAGTTTTATGAGTATTTAGTTGGTGTTTATAGTTTAGCAGACTCGCAATTACAAGGGTTAGCGACGATGATGGGGAGCTCGTATAGTTGGTCATTCTGGGGTGTTCAAATGTTCATAGGAGCTGTAGTACCAATCTTTATCGTATTCTGGAAAAAAACATCTCATAATATAAATGCATTATTGCTTGCATCCGTATTTGTCGTTATTGGGATCATAGGGGTTCGATTTAACATCGTTGTTCCCTCGCAAATTGTACCAATTTACGATGGATATCCAGCTGGGAATTACTTTCCTACTTTGAATGAATGGATGGTTAGTATTGGGATTGGAGCGATGGGGTTATTAATTTACACGTTTGGAGAAAAATTACTACCTATTGAAGATACGCATCCTACTAATGAAACGGGGGATTAATGATGGATAAAAAACCGATGAAGAGAAGAAGTTTTTTAAAGGCTTTAGGTTCATTTGGTGCCGTAGCGGTTGTAGGTCCCGCTTTTATCGGCCCGATCAAACAAGTGATCAACGGTGTATGGATTGATGAAGGGCGTGGTTACGGTACGGATTATCAGGATTATGGAGCAGAGGATGTTATATTTTCTACATGTGAGCAGTGTAATACCTACTGTACAATTAAAGCATACGTAACGGGTGGAAATAAGAATGGTCCATATAGTACAATTATTAGGAAGATTGCTGGAAATCAATACAGTCCATTGAATATGGTACCTGATGGTGCAATCGCTTATGAGACAACGATGGATGCAGCGGTAAAAGGTACGGGGGATGTAAAGCGTCATGGGCGGGGTGCTCGGGGTGGTCGGATTTGTTTGAAAGGTCAAGCAGGTATCCAAACCGCATATGATCCATTTCGTGTTAAAGATCCTCTAAAACGCGTTGGTGCTAGAGGTAGTGGTAAGTGGCAGAGGATATCATGGGAAGAAGCATATGATGAAATTGTAAATGGGAGTAAAGATTTAAAAACACCAGGATTAAAAGAATTATCTGCCTTTGTTCCTGAAGAAGAAGTGATGGAAGACTGGGAGAAAGTTAATAGCAAATCGATGGATTTTGCTGACTTTGATAAAAAGTATCACGATGTATTAGTCGATACAAACCATCCAGATTTTGGTCCAAAGGTTAATCAGGTTACTTTCATGGTTGGTGATAGACGAGATTTCATGGAGCGATTTATTTTAAATAGTCTTGGTTCAAATAATTATTATCATCATGGTGGAATATGTGGAATTAGTTCTGTTGTTGGAAACACGCGCTCCTATTCCGGTGAGAAGCCCAAGAAACGTCAATATGCGGATATTGAAAATGCATTATTCTTACTTGTGTGGGGAACGAATCCAATGGTGGCGAATAAAGGTCCAACTTGGTTGGCGCCTAAGTTAACGAATGCGATTGAAAATGGGATGCAAATGGCTGTCATTGATCCACGTTTAAGCAAAACGGCGGAGAAAGCGAAAATGTGGTTACCTGTAAAGCCAGGGACAGACGGTGCACTAGCACTTGCTATTGGTCGAGCAATTATTGAAAGTAAACGATATGATGAAACGTATTTAACAAATCCAAATCAACAGGCTGCAGATGATGATGGTGAGCCAACATGGAGTGATGCGACCCATTTAGTTAATTTAAGTGATCCGAAACGTCCTAAATTACTTGCAAGTGACTTGGGGATCGGTACGGAAGAACAATTTGTAGTTATTCAAAATGGGAAACCAGTACCACATGATCAAGCAAAAGAAGGGCAATTAGAAGTCGAACAGAAGATAAATGGTTTGAAAGTAAAATCAACTTTCCAACTTTATAAGGAAAGAACAATGGAGAAAACATTAGATGAATATGCTAAAATAACGACAATTGATATAAAACAAATTACAACACTTGCTAAATCCTTTACTTCCTATGGTAAACGTTCCGCTATCATGGCTTATCGTGGACCAGCAATGCACGAAAATGGCTATTATAGTCAACGGGCAATTGCTATTTTAAATCATTTGATTGGAAGCTATGACTGGAAAGGGGGCAACATCTCAACAGGAGCATTTTATCAAGAATTTGAAGGTCAATATGATTTATTAACTGTACCAAATGGTAAAGAACCTTGGGGAATTCCAACTGGAAGAAATAACTCAAATTATGAAGACTCATCTGTGTTCGAAAAAGATGGATATCCAGCAAAACGTCCTTGGTTCCCTTTTAGTCCTCAAACGATCGCAGATGTATTACCAAGTGCGTTGGAAGGGTATCCATATCCGATTAAAGCATTGATTACACATCGTATGTCACCTGTATTATCAGCACCAAATGGACATGTACAAGAAGAGGCGCTAAAAAACCCTGAGATTTTGCCATTATTCGTAGCGTCTGACGTACATATTGGTGATTCATCGAAGTATGCTGATTTTATTTTACCTGATACAGTATATTTAGAACGCTGGGGCAGAGAAGGAATTTATCCTAATATCACTACAAAATTAGCTAGTGTGTATCAACCGGTAACTCGGGTATTTCCTAATGTACGTTCTTTTGAAAATAGTGTCATAGAGATGGCTAAATTAATGGATCTTCCGGGTGTAGGTGATCATGCATTTCCTGATGGAAGTTCACTGCATCATGAGGAAGATTATTATATAAAAAGAGTAGCTAATATCGCTTATGATGGCGAACCTGTTCCCGATGCAAATTCACGAGAAAAAACGATCTTTGTTAATGCGAGAAAGAAAGCGTTAGGAAAGTATTTTGATTTAGAGAAATGGAAGCAAGCGGTAAAACCTGGGGAGTGGGCAAAAGTCGTCTACGTATTAAATCGTGGTGGTCGATTTGAAAGCGAAGGTAGCGGGTATGTAGGAAACCATATTAAATATCAATTTGGTGGCCAAGCTGATTTTTATGATGAAGGCGTAGCAGCCGGTAAGAACACATTTAACGGTGACCATTTTGAAGGGATTCCTTTATTCGAAGAAACAAAAACCTTTGATCGTGAAAAGGTTCAGACAGAGATGCCTTTACAATTTATTAATTGGAAGGCGAGAAATATGGGAACATACCGAAATATAAGTAATGCATGGCTTCGAGAAATACGTTCAGATAACTATATTTGGATAAATTCTATTGATGCAAATCGGCGTGGATTAAAGACGGGTGATACGGTAAATATCTTCAATAAAGATATCGCAATGGAAGGTACCGTTTCAATCACCGAAGGAATTGCACCAGGGGTTGTCGGTGCGGCATATAATATGGGCCAAACAGGTTACGGTGTAACACGGCAAATCGTAGATGGGAAAAAGGAAAATAAATTACCAATATATAACCATACACCATTTGAATTTGACGAACCAATGCATGAGGAGTCTGGATTTGCTAGTGGGCGTGGTGAAGGGTTTATTGTTAATAAAATGACAGAAGTGGATAAAACGATGAAAAATGGTGTAATATATGACGAGATTGGTGGATCGCCAGGTCAATTAGATATGTTTGTAGATATAAAAAAGGTATAATTAAATGAATTTCATAATACCCGTTTAATGCAACACCGCTACAACATATAGTTTCGTTGATCCTTTCTTAACTACATGCCGTATCGATGTTGCTGATTTTGGCAATTATGAAATTCATTCAATTAAATGAATCGCTTTATAAGAGTTGGAAATGCTCACTATGAGGAGGTTGTTCGGGTGACCCATACAATAGAAGAAACTTATGGACAAGTGCTTTTAAGTCAATTATTTACGCATATTTGGTTTGGCGAATGGGATGAATATGAGGAAACAGTAAACCAACTACCAGCTGATCTGCTTAAAGAGTTTCCATTTCATCAATATTACGAACGGAAAGAAACCGAACAGTGGCACGATAATTACTTTTCTATTCCCGGTATTTATTTTGTTCCACCCTATCTATCCAGTTATCAAGGGAAGTCAGAGAAAGAAGAGGTGCAAGCAAAACAAGATTTGCTTTGCCTCATCGGGACGTTCGATAAATTAGGTTTTTATTATCCATTGGAGCAAGAGGAATTTCCTGATCACTTTGGTAGTTTAACGGCATTTATTACGGCCGCAGCTTCTGAAGAAGTAAAGGCCCTCGAGAAAGGTGATCGTAAATTAGCGGGTCAATTAAGAGAATCGCAACACGAAATGTATCACACCTATTTAGAGCCGGGTATAGAGAAACTGTGGGAACGCAATAAGGGTAAATTGACAGATCCGTTTTTCAAAGAATTTATACCTTATTATATGGCATGCATGGGAGAAATTGTAGGTCATTGTACAAAAAAATAGAGGAGTGATCATATGCAAAACATCGGTATTCCAAGTCTGATTTTAATCCTTGTTGTTGCTTTAATTATTTTTGGTCCATCAAAGCTTCCTGAGATTGGGAAAGCGGCGGGTAGTACATTAAAAGAGTTTAAGAAAGCGACAAAAGATTTGATGTCTGATGATGAAAAAGATGAGGACCAGAATCCAAAAAGTTAAGTAGAAAATAGATTAAAAACGAACAGTGACTAAAAACTGTTCGTTTTTTAATGGGGTGGGAATGGCAAGGGGCTGCTATTTAAACCAGCCTTCATCTTTAAAGCGTGAGATAGCCTCGATACGATTGCTCACTTCCAATTTATCAAGAATGACAGAAATATAGTTACGAACGGTACCATTAGTAATAAATAGTTCACTGGCAATTTGTTTCGTATCTTTTCCTTCAGCGATGAGTTCGATTACTTGTTCTTCCCGTTCTGTTAATGGGTTTTTATTACCATAAGCCATATCAACTAATTCAGGCGCATAGATGCGTCGTCCAGCAATAATCGTACGAATTGAATCTGCCAGTTCCTCACTTGGACTGTCCTTTAATAAGTAGCCAGCTACATTCGCCTGACGGGCCCGCTCAAAATATCCTGTTCTTGCAAAAGTAGTTAAGATAATAACTTTACACGTATGATCCTTCAATTGATATGCGGCATCAAGTCCACTCATAATCGGCATTTCAATATCCATAATACAAATATCGGGATTAAATTTATTTACTAAATCAAGTGCTTCTTGTCCATTTTTTGCCTTGCCGACTACTTCCATATCGTCTTCTAAATCGAGTAGTGATCCAAGTGCTCCAAGCAACATTCCTTGATCCTCAGCAATAACAATTTGAATCATCTTATTCCCTCCTATTTCGGCTGTATAATGACATTTGGTATGCGAATCGTTAATGTCGTTCCATTTGTATCATCTATTTCTAGACCGCCATTCATAAATTCCAACCGTTCCTTCATCCCAGCTAGTCCATGTCCTTTATGGGTTTTAATTTCATTTGAAATGCCAATCCCATCATCTTGAACTGTAATGAGTGTATCCTTGGGAGATTGTTCGATAAAAATTTTACAGATTTTCGCTTTACTATGTTTGACTACATTTGTTACGGCTTCTTTTAAGCACATGCTAAGTACATTCTCAATTAATAATGTTGTATCTGTAAGCTCGATAGGTTCCCCGATAATTTCGAATTCAATTCGAGCAGCATGGAGTAATTGTTTGATGCGAATGAGCTCATCTTTTAATCTGACATTACGCATATTGGAAACCATTTCCCGAACTTCCCGTAAGGCTGTTCGAGCGGTTTGGTGAATATCCTGTAGTTCCGATTTCGCTTTTATCGGTTGAGAATCGATTAGTTTACCAGCTAAATCACTTTTTAAACCAATTAAAGAAAGTTTTTGTCCCAATGTGTCATGTAAATCACGAGCAATCCGTTGTCGTTCCTCCATCACTAAGAGATTAGAAATCTTCTCGTTCGCATCCTCTAATAATGCTTCTAATTCTTCATGTTTATTACGATTATAGATGGTAAATGGCAACAGGATCACACCAAGCAAACAAATAACGATAAAGGGTAATTGCGATAAAAAATTATCCATATTGAAGAAGATATCAATATTAAAGGTAATAATCGTTGTGACAAGATGTACAACATATAGGGTGATAAAACCAGCTTTACTTTTAATGTTTCCAATGAAAAAGGCAAGAAATAAGGCAAAGTAAATATAGCCAAAAAACAATGTCATAAAGATACTGATCGCCATACCTACACTTACCCATATATAAACAAACCAGCTTTTTGATATAAAGGATAATCGATAAGCAGTAAA